>Ga0070681_10005757_pt1 | contig 11984 bp, 10 predicted proteins | sample KBSC83BmetaG_FD_65650 | JGI IMG/M metagenome (GOLD analysis project Ga0070681, IMG submission 65650) | Corn rhizosphere microbial communities from Kellogg Biological Station, Michigan, USA - KBS C8-3B metaG | ecosystem: Host-associated > Plants > Roots > Rhizosphere | place: USA: Michigan...
GGTTCCATCCGTCCCGGCGAACGAATTTGGCCCAAGGAGCTCGCCAAACGGTTCTCCGTCAGCCATATTCCCGTGCGTGAAGCGCTTCGGCGGCTGGAAGCCGAAGAGCTCGTCTCAGCGACATCGCACGGTGCGACGTACGCAACTGATGTCCGGCTGGAAGACATCGACGGGATCTTCGATCTCCGTGCGGTCATCGAAGGCGAGTTCGCATGGCGATCGGCCATGGCCAGGAGTGAGGGCGACGTGCGCGAGGTGCGACGGATCTTGGCCCAGCTGGAGCAGCTCGATCCGTATAGCAAGGACTACTACGTCGTCCATCGCGACTTCCACTGGGCGTTGCTGGCGCCCGCGGCGGACTACGTGATCCGGCGCGTGCTGGACCGGCTGTGGCGTACCACAGACCGGCATCTTGCCGTGGCTGTCGCCACGGACCGCGACTTCCCCTCCGAGCGACACGCCCGGCTGCGTACTAGGGAGCACCGCAAGTTGGTGGCGAAGTTCGCTGGAGGCGACGCCGATAGCCTGCGTGAAGCGATTGAAGCCCATCTGTCCAACTCGCGCGCGCGGTTGCGGCGCAGCTATCTGCCTGACGAGCATGCGGCTGACGCGTAACTCCGGCGAACGCGGGCCCAACGAGTCCCTGATCGGCGTTCCGGGCTCCCTCGGCGAGCTATCCACCCCCGCGCTCGTTCTCGACCTCGACCGTCTCGAAGCGAACATCGCATCACTCGCCGCACACGCGGCAGCGCATAGCTACGCGCTTCGGCCGGTTGTGAAGATCCACAAGTCGGTGAGGGTCGCGCGGATGCAGATGGAAGCGGGGGCGATCGGGATCGGATGCTCGACTATTGCCGAGGCTGAGGCGATGGTCGCCGGCGGGATCACCGACATCTTGCTGTTCACGAGTGTTGTCACGGCGGCGAAGCTCGAGCGCCTCGCGTCACTGAACGCCGGCGCGGGTGGCATGATCGTGGCGGTCGACCACCTAGAGAACGTCGGTCAACTTGGAGAGGCAGCCAGACAGTCGCGCGTCACGATGCAGGTGCTGGTTGACGTGGAGGTGGGGGACCATCGCACGGGAGTCGCAGATCCCGCGACTGCCGTCTCGATGGCCAGGCAGATCGCCGAGACGGAGGGCTTGGAATACGCAGGGGTCCAGGGGTATTGCGGCACGCACCAGGTCACGACCGACTACGACGAGCGGCGTGTTCAGGGAATGATCGTGCTCGACCGTCTGGCGGAGTTCATCGAGGCTTTGGACGTTGCAGGCTTCCCGCCTCGCATCGTCTCTTGTGGAGGCACCGGTACCCATGACTTTGATCACGAACGCGGCCTGCTGACCGAGCTGCAGGCGGGGTCGTATGTGGTGCTCGACGGCAACTACCTCAATGTGGTGCTTCGCCGTGACGAGCCTCAACCGTTCGCTCCGGCACTGACGGTGAGGGGAACGGTGATCTCGAACGCGCAGCCCGGCTACGTCATCACTGATGCTGGGGCTAAGGAGATCGACGGCATCTTCATGCCGATGTCAGCCCATTTGTTGAGCGGCGCGCCTACGGACTCGAACTATGCGATCGTTGGCGACGATATGGGGCGGATCGAGCTGTCTGGGCCGAGTTCCTCTCCGCGCGTCGGCACCACCGTCGAACTGCTCCCGCCGCATTGCTATCAGACGGTGATCATGTACTCGCACTATCACTGTGTCCGGGGAGACACGCTCGTCGACATCTGGCCAATCGATGCCGTCCGAACCTGGTAGCCGCCGGCTCGAGGGACGAGTGGCAATCATCACCGGTGCGGCCCAGGGCATCGGGGCGGCGATCGCCGGACGGTATGCGGCGGAGGGCGCCCGCGTCGTGGTGGCTGACCGGGACCTCCAGGGCGCCCGACAGACCGCCGGTCGGCTCACAGCCGACGGTCTCAACGCGGTTCCGATTCAGGTCGACGTCCGCGACGCTGAGGCCGTCGACGCGGCGGTCAGCGTGGTGATCGAAGACAATGGGCGGATCGACGTGCTCACGCATAACGTGGGCATCTATCCCTCGGCGCCGCTCGAACGGATGAGCAACGAGCTGTGGGACACGGTGCTCGACACGAACCTGAAGAGCCTGTTTCTGGCCGTGCGGGCGTGCATCCCGCACATGCGCCGCCAAGGCGGCGGCAGGATCACGGTCACCTCGTCGATCACCGGGCCGCGCGTGGCGCTTGCGGGCCTCGCCCACTACGCCGCCTCCAAGGCGGGGATGAACGGGTTCATCCGCAGCGCTGCTCTCGAACTGGCGCCGTTCGGCATCACGGTCAACGGCGTCGAGCCGGGCGCCGTCCGTACGGAAGGTGTGCTGCGCATCGTCTCCGAACAGGAGCTGGCCTCACAGGGCGAGATCATCCCGCTTCGGCGCGTCGCGACAGGAGACGACATCGCCGCGGCTCACCTGTTTCTGTGCTCCGAGGACGCGTCCTATGTGACAGGCCAGACGATCGTGGTCGACGGCGGCCAAACCCTCCCGGAGAACCTCCGCGACGGCCGTTAGGGATCCTCAGCTCCGAGAGGTGAACTCGCGGATCCCGCCCAGGCAGCGGTCGATGTCCTCGATTGTGTTGAATCCGTGAGGGTCGATCCTTCCTAAGCCGAAGGCGTACCCGCCGACATCCACCCCGATCCTCGCGAGGTGAGTTGCCAGCTCGTATGCCTCGGGAAGGTCGAACGCGATCACCCCTGCCCGCTCCTTTGGGTCAGATGGAGTGCGGACCGAGATGCCAAGCTCGACAAGGCCATCCATACAGTACGTGACAAGCTCGGCAACCTGGCGCTCAACGGCCTCGATGCCCACTTCGAGGAGCAGGTTGATCCCCGCCGCTGCCGGCATCAGCACCGGCAGGCTCGGCATCCCGAGTTCGAGCCGTCGGCTGTCCGGCCATAACGGCGGCAGGGTGGCCTGGGGCCACTCCTCGCCGGCGACGTCGACGGCCATGTAGCCGAGGTCAAGCCCTGGCGTGCTCTCGAGGTGCTCGGTGCGGGCGCACAGGAAGCCGATGCCCGGCGGTCCGAGCAGCCATTTCATGGTCGTTCCGACCGCCATGTCCACGCCTTCGGCGTCGAGGTCGATTGGTACCACGCCGGCGGTTTGCGCCACGTCGACGATCAGCGCCGCTCCGTGCCGGTGGGCTGCCTCGGCGAGTGGCGGCAATGTGTGGCGAACCCCGGTTAGCGGAGCGACGTGCGAGACCGACACCGCGACGGTGTCGGAGTCGATGCAACGGATGACGGCGTCGGTGTATGTCTCACCCGGCTCGCGGGTCGCTACCCGCGGAGTTGCCTGCGTCATGGTCAGCCAGGGGTAGCGGCTCGACGGATAGGTGGTCTCGTCGAAGACCACGTTGGCGCCGGGTGGGCAGCCCAGCAGTCGGATGGCCGTGTTGGACGCTCGCGATGTGTTGTCCGCGACGGATACGCGCGTCTGGTCGATCCCGAAGAGCGCTGCGATCGTCGCTCGGAGTTCAGCGATCTGATCGAACGAGGCATCATAGGCAAGCAATGGCCGCGACTCCCATAGGAGCATCCACTCCTGCAGCGCCGACTTAGTCCGGTCACACGCGGGCGTCATGGCGCCTGAGAATAGGTATGCGCGCTGCCCGGTGATCGGGAAGGCTGAACGGAACTGCTCCAGATTCATGACTCTCCCGTCGTTGAGTTGGCCGGCGACCGAGCCGCCCCTTCCCATCCCTCCGCGACGGCGTGACAGGCGACCCGCTGCCCGGGCTCCTCGTCGCCCGTGCGGGCCAGCGGCGGGACCTCTTCCGCGCACTTCGCACGCGCGAGCGGACAGCGGAGGCGGTAGGCGCATCCTTCGGCGGCGATCGGCGGCGCGGCGGGTCTGGCCGTCATCTCGCTCGCCTCCTCGCGCGGATGGAGCCGCGGCGCCGCCGCCAACAGTGCCAGGGTGTATGGGTGCTTTGGGGCAGCGAAGATCGTCCTGGTGAAGGCGGTTTCGACGATTCTGCCAGCGTGCATCACGCAGATCCGGTTGCACAGCGCGCGTACAACCTGCAGGTTGTGGGTGATGAAGACCAAGGTCAGATTGCGCTCACTGGCGAGGCGCGCGAGCAGGTTGACGATCACTGCCTGTACCGAGACATCGAGGGCTGAGGTGACCTCGTCGGCCAGAATGATGGTCGGCTCGACCGCCAACGCGCGTGCGATCGCAACTCTCTGGCGTTGACCTCCAGACAGTTTCGACGGCCGCACCGTCGCGGCGACCGCAGGCAGCCCGACCGTCACCAAGAGCTCTTGCACCTGCTGTGCCGGCTCTTCGCCCGTGCGGCCACCGGCGCGCACCGCTTCTTCGAGCACCTTCCCGATCCGCATCCTCGGGTTGAGTGACGTGTAGGGATCCTGGAAGACGATCTGGATTGCCCGTCGCAGGTCGGGCGAACGCTTCGCTGGAAGAGCGGCACCTTGGTAGAGCACCTGGCCCGACGAAGGCTTGTAGACCCCCGCGATGCTCTTGCACAGCGTGGACTTGCCAGACCCGGATTCGCCGACTATGCCGAGGCGCTCGCCCGCTGCGACGCTGAAGCTGACGTGGTCGACTGCCCGCACGTGGCCCGCATTGCGTCCGCGGTGGGCGAAGTCGACCGTCACCTCCCGGGCTTCAAGGATCGGCTCAGGCACTCTCCGCCTCAGGCCCGCTTCGATGTCGGAGGGAGCCGGTCCGTTCGTGCCGGATGCAGGCTGTGGCCCGGTCGCCGGGGATCTGGATAAGCGGAAAGCCGCCCGACCGACACTCTTCGAGCGGCATCGGGCAGCGCGGGTTGAAGCGGCATCCCGCCGGCGGGGCGGTCGCATCCGGCGCCTCACCTGGGATCGCCACAAGCGCCGGCGACGGTGCCTCTATGTCGGGCGCGGACTCGATCAGGCCAAGCGTGTAGGGGTGCCGCGGGGCGTCGAACACTTCCGCCCGCGGGCCGGCTTCGATGATCTGTCCGCAGTACATGACGCAGACCCGTTCGCATACGTCGGCGACCACGCCCAGGTCGTGCGACACGAAGATCACCGCGAGTCCCTGCTCGCGGCGGAGCTCTGCGAGGAGATCAAGGATCTCGGTCTGGGTTGTCACGTCCAGGGCGGTCGTCGGTTCGTCACAGAGCAGCAGGGACGGGTTGCAGGCGATCGCCATCGCGATCATCACGCGCTGTCGCATACCGCCCGAAAACTCATGCGGATACTGGCGCACTCGGCGGCGCGAGTCGGGGATACCCATGCGATCCATCAGCTCGATCGTGCGCGCATTCGACGCCCTCCGGCCGAGGGCGGTATGGCGGCGCACGCTCTCGTTGATCTGGTCGCCGACTCGGATCACCGGGTCGAGGGCACTGGTCGCGTCCTGGAAGACCATCCCGATCTCACGGCCGCGCAGCGATCGCATCCTGTCCGTCTGGCGCCCGTCACTCACAAGCATGTCGCCGCGGTAGGAGATCGAGCCGCTGGCGACCTCGGTGCCTTTGGGGAGCACACCCAGCAGCGCCCGGAGCGTGAGGCTCTTGCCGCTGCCCGATTCGCCGACGATCCCAAGTGCCTCGCCAACGCCCACCGACAGCGACACGTCTCGCACCACCGAGGCGTGCTTGTGCCGGGTTCGCACGGCGATGGTCAGTCTGTCGACGTCCAGCAGCGGGTGGTCCTCGGGGCGATCGGCGATGACGGCGGCGGCGCTCACTCCCCCTCGATCACCTCCGCGATACCGTCACCCAAAAGCGAGAACCCAAACCCGGTAATCATGACCGCGATGGCCGGGAAGGTCGCGAGCGTCCAGTGGTTGGTCAGGAACGCGCTGCCGTCTGCGATCATCGAGCCCCACTCCGGCGTTGGGGGCTGAACGCCGAGCCCGAGGAAGCCGAGCGTAACGATGGTGAGGACGACGTTCACGATGTCGGACATCGCATAGACGATGGGCTGCGTGATCACGTTTGGAAGGATGTGCCCGAGCAGCACCCGCTTGCCGGACAGACCGGTCTGGCGTGCCGCCACGACGTAGTCCTGGTTGCGCGCAATCATTGTCTCCCCGCGGACGATCCGTGCATACGAGACCCAACCGACTCCGACCAGTGCCCCGTAGATGCTGGCCAGCCCTGAGCCCAGCACAAACACCAGCGTGATGATGAGGACGTAGAACGGGAACGCCATAACGATGTCGACGATGCGCATGACGATCGTGTCGAACACCCCGCCGATGTAGCCCGAGAGCAGGCCCACGGAGCCGCCGATCAGGAACGCCAGGCACGTCGCCCCGACGGCGATCTCGAGGTCCGTGCGGGTGCCGACCAAGATTCGGCTGAGCACGTCCCGGCCGAACTGGTCGGCGCCGAGTCGATGCGCATGACCTGGGTTCTGGAGCAGGTGCGTCAGGTTCTGGCGGATCGGGTTGTACGGCGCGAGGTACGGGGCGAACACCGCGACGCCGACCACCAGTCCGACCAAGATCACGCCTGCAGTCAGCGTCCAAGACCGGCCGACGATCCGCCTGAGCGACGAGTTCCACGGCGGTGCAGCGATGGTCTCCGCCGGCACGGTCGTCATTCGAGGACGACCCTCGGGTCGAGGGCGGCGTGGGTGACATCGGTCAGCAGATTGATCGAAAGCACGAGAATGCCGTAGACGATAGTCACGCCCTGAACGATGGGGAAGTCGCGGCTCAGCACTGCTTGCACCATCAGGTTACCGATGCCCGGGATCGCGAAGATAACCTCGACCGCGACCGTGCTTCCCACCAAATATCCAACGTTCAGACCGAGCACCGTCACCGTGGGGGCGATCGCGTTTCGTACGCCGTGCCGGATGACGACGGAGTACCCGGAGAGTCCGCGCGCCCGCGCGTTGGTGATGTAGTCCGCCGCAAGCACGCCGATCAGGCTCGCGCGCAGGCTGCGGGTGAGCGTCGGGAACATGCCCAGCGCGACGGTGAGGCTGGGCAGGAACATCGCCTGGAGGTGAATCCCCGTGCTGTCGTTGTAGCCGCCGACAGGGAACGCGCCCATGCGAACCGCCAAGAACAGGATGAGCACCAAGCCCATCCAGACCGCCGGCGCGCCGAGTCCCATCAGCGACACCGCGCGGACGAACTGGTCGACGATCCCACCCTGCCGAAGCGCCGCAATGGTCGCCAAGGGGATCGTCAGGATGACCGCCAACAGCGTTGAGTACACCAACAGCAAGAGCGTCGCGGGCAGTCGGCCCGCAATCAGCGACGTCACGGGGGCATGGAAGAACAACGAGGCGCCCATGTCGCCGTGGATCAGGTGCGAGATGAATTTCTCGTACTGGTCGTAGATCGGCTGGTTCAGGCCCCACTCGCGGTGGAGCGTCGCGATCGCCTCAGGCGTTGCCCGCGGGCCGAGCAGCGTAACCGCCGGGTCTCCGGGGACGAGGTGCACGATGAAGAACACCACAAGCGTAAGACCGAAGAGCGCGATTGCGCCGGACGCGACTCTTCGCAGCACATATGTCCACATCAGCGATCGTCAGACGAACACATGCCGCCCTGATGCGTTACTTGGACAGCCAAATGTCGCTTAGGTGATAGTTGCCGGTCAGGAGCACGTTGAAGTTTTGCACCTTGTTGCTGACGGCGTAGACCCACGGCGACTGGAAGAGCGGAGCCGTCGCGTAGCTGGCCGCGAACCCGTTTACGAATTCCGCGTACATCGCCTTGCGTGTTGCCAGGCTGAACGGGCGCGCCCCGTCGTTTGCGATCTTGACCAGCGCCGCATCCTTCCAGCCCGTCCAAATCCCGTTAGTTCCCGCCACCTGCTGGACCAGCTCGCTGCTGTCTGCGATGTCGGTGTTGAAGTAGACGGTGGACATGTCGTACTTGTAGGCGACGATGTTGCCGAACCAGGTACTGGGGTCGAGCTTCTGAATCGTGACGTGGATGTTGAGCGGCGCCAACTCCTGCTGGACGACCTGGCCGATCGCGTCGTCGGTCGCCGATCCCGCCGAGATGTTGAGGGTGGTCGAGAACCCGTTGGGCACCGTCGACTTGGCCATCTCTGCCTTCGCCGCCGTCAGATCGAAGCTCGGCGGCGCCACCGCAGTGGCGAGCGGGATGTTCGGTGCCAGGAAGCTGCCGGCCGGCGTGCCGTGCCCGAACAGGGCCGCGTGGACGAGCGCCGCTCGGTTGATCGCAAAGTTGATCGCCTTGCGGACGTGGATGTCTTGGAACGGCTTGACCTTCTGGTTGAACAGAATCATGTCGACTCGCGTGGAAGGCACCGAGACCAGCTTGACCCCGGGCGAGCTCGAGATCTGCTGCAGCTGCGAGAACGCCGGGAACTCGTCGACGTCGATCTGGCCGCCCTGCAGCTGGAGGAACCGGGTGCTGTTGTCGGGGACGACGCTCCACACCACCTTGTCAAGGTGCGGCTTGCCCTTCTGCCAGTAGTGCGGGTTGCGTGTCGCGCTCAGCGACTGGCCTCGCGTCCACGATTGGAACACGAACGGGCCGGTTCCGATCGGATGGGCGAAGAACTGCTTCTCGGTCTCGCCCCCGTAGTTGTCGGGAATTACCGAGTTGCCGTAGAGCGACACGATCGCGAGCATGTCGGCAGTCGGGACCCTCGTGTGGAACACCACGGTCTCGGGGTTCGGAGTCGTGATGCTCGAGATGGCGTCATCGATAAACGCCCACACGGACTGCTTTCGGCTTGCCCGCTCGAACGAGAACTTCACGTCGGCCGACGTCATCGGCTTGCCGTTCGCGAACTCGACGCCAGGTCGAAGGTGGAACGTCCAAGCCAACTTGTTGGGTGAAAGCGTATAGCTCGTCGCCAGCATGGGCACGAAGCCTTGGCCGTTCGTGGTGCTGTCGTAGAGCATCTCGTACAGGTTCTTGAGTACGAGGATCGACTCGTTGGCGTACGTCGCCGTCGGATCCATCGATTCGGGGTCGCGCACCTGGGCAATACGCAGCGTGCCGCCGTGCACGGGTGAACCGGCGGAACCCGAAGACCCGGACGAGGATGACGACCCGCCGCAGCCTGCTCCGACGAGGGTCAAGACGGTGCCAACAAGGGCGACCACGAGGCGTCCGAGTCGTGGGGTGGCGCTGGCCGTCATCGTCCCTCCTGCGGTGGAGAAATTCGCGAAAAGTGCGAGCTCTAGGGGGCTGGCGCGGCGATGGTAGCAATTATACCCTGGAGCGTCAAGCGGCCTTGGAAGGTGGTAATGTGCCCGCCGGCCGGGCCCGACGCCCGTCCGGATAACCGCCACGAAGGAGACGCAGAACGGCTCGGATCGGCATCATCGGCGCGGGGTTTTGGGCAGCGTCGTTCTACCTTCCGTTCCTGCGTGACCTGCCCGGCGTCGAGATCGTCGGCGTCGTGCGGCGCGACCCCGACGCGCTTCGCGCGCTCCGCAACTCGTTTCCGATGGAGGTCGCCACGGGTGACGTCGCCGAGCTGCTCGCCCGCGGTTGTGACGGGGTGATCGTGGCCTCCCCCCACACCACTCATCGCGAGCACGCCGAGGCCGCGTTGCACGCCGGCGCCCACGTGTTGATCGAGAAGCCGATGACGGTGACGCCGGAAGATGCGCGGGCCGTGGCGCGAACCGCGCAGGCCGAGGGCCGCGTCGTGTCGCTCGCCTACGGCTGGAACTATTCGTCGCTCGGAGTCTGGGCCGCGGGCGTCGCGGAATCGGGAGCGCTGGGCGACCTGCGTTCGGTCTCCGGTCATATGGCGTCGGCGCTCGTGCCGATGTTCTCCGGGGCGGGCGGCTACGGGGTCGTTACGCTCGACGGCTACGCATTCGAGGCGTCGTCCGACACGTGGGCGCGCCCGGACGCGGGCGGCGGGTACCTGTACGGCCAGCTCTCGCACCAGCTCGGCCTGGCGCTGAGCCTCGTGCGATCGGAGCCAGAGACGGTTTACGCCCAGACGGGCCTGCTCCCGAACGGCGTGGACATCGACGTTGCGGTGACGGTGCGCTTTACCGACGGCGTGATCGGGAGCTTCACGGGCCACGGCCGGTTGCCGTGGGGCACGCGCTACCCGTTCGAGCTGCGCGTCGCGGGGACGGACGGCGTGATGACCCTCGACTTCGAGCGCGAGCGGGCGGATGCGAACCTGACCGAAGGCGCAAACGCCGACGCCGCTGGTGGTCGTGACGCCTTCGTGGGGACCGAACGCGACCTCTGGCTCGACGTCGCCCACGGCGACGGGATCTACCAGTGCGAGGGCCCGGCGCGGTTTCTCGTCGACCTGTGCAATGGACGCAATCCGATCGACCGGGCGCCCGTCGATACGGGCGTTCGCGCCGTTGCGATCATGGACGCCGCACTGCGCTCTGCGCGATCGGGTCGCCCGGTGGAGTTGGCGGTCGCAGCGTGAGCCGGCGAGTCTCATGCAGCGAGTTCTCCTTCCCGGCGATCGCGGACCAGGGAAACCGGATCGGCGTCGTACGGTGGCTCGGTTTCCAACTGGTTGACGTCGCGCTCTTCTCCGATCACGCGCGCCTGGTCGCCGACCCGGAGGGCGTGGCGGCCAGCATCGGCCGCGCGCTGCAGACGCACGGACTGGTCGTGCCTGACATCTTCTACGCGGACGGCGAGACATTCGACGAGATCGCGCCCAATCCGCGTGACGCGGCCGTCCGAGCGCAGCGCCGGACAGGCTTTGCCGCCGCCGCGGAGGTCGCGTCCCTGCTCGGCGTCGCCGGGATGACGATCCTGCCTGGAGTCTCGTGGGCCGAAGATCCCGAGGGAGCATGGGCGTGCTGCGTCGAGGAGATGGGCTGGCGGGTCGAGCACGCACACGCGCTGGGAGTCGAGCTGCGCATCGAGGCACATGCCGGAGGCATCGCGGCGCTGCCCGAACAGGCGATCAGGCTGTTCGAGGAGGTGCCCGGACTCCGCCTGACGTTGGATGTCTCGCACTTCGAACTCCAGTCGGTCGAGCTCGGACGCGTGCTGCCGCTGATCCCCTACGCATCGCACATGCATGTACGGGCGGCTAAGCCAGGTGCCATCCAGGTTCCGTGGCGCGACAACGAGATCGACTTTCCGACGGTGCTCGCCGCCCTTGCGGCAACCGGCTACGAAGGCGCGTTTTGCGTCGAGTACCGGCCGATGGCGAAATGGCGGTGCGACGAGCTCGACGCGCTGTCCGAGAGCGATGAGACGCGCAGATGGTTCAACGGGCGAGGTGTCTTCTGATGGATCAGATTTTGCACTGGATTGAGGGCGATGCGGCTGCGTCGGAGGACGAGCGATCCTTCGACTCGTTCGACCCCGCCACCGGCGAGGTGATCGCGAGGGTCGCACTCGGCGCCGAACGCGATGTCGACCGTGCCGTTCGGTCCGCGGCCGCCGCGTACGCCGACGGCCGCTGGGCGCGGATGCCGGGGGCTCAACGTGCACGGGTGTTGCGGCGGATGGCGGAGGGACTGCGCAGCCGGAGGCAAGAGTTCGCCCGGCTGGAGACCTCAGACACCGGCAAGCCGATCTCGCAGACCCACGGCGAGGTCGAGGACGCCGCCTCGCTCCTCGACTACTTCTCGGGGCTGACCGAGGAGGCGATCGGATCGGTCTACCCCCAGAAGCCCGGCTTCCTCGCCTACTCCCGGCGTGAGCCGTACGGAGTCGTCGGCGCCATCGCCCCGTGGAACTTCCCGATCGTGCTGGCCTGCTGGAAGACCGCGCCAGCACTGGCAGCTGGCAACTCGGTGGTGCTGAAGATGGCCGAACAGGCGCCCCTCACGACTGCGCGCCTGGGCATGCTGGCGCAGGAGGCCGGCATGCCCGACGGCGTGCTCAACGTCGTCCATGGCGACGGGCCGACCACCGGGGCGGCCCTGGCCGCCCATCCGCTGGTGCCCAAAATCACGTTCACCGGATCGACCGATACGGGCCGCGCCATCCTGCGTGCGGGCGCCGAGCACATCAAGAGCGTGCACCGGGAGCTGGGGGGAAAGACGGCGAACATCGTCT
>Ga0070681_10005758_pt1 | contig 11982 bp, 10 predicted proteins | sample KBSC83BmetaG_FD_65650 | JGI IMG/M metagenome (GOLD analysis project Ga0070681, IMG submission 65650) | Corn rhizosphere microbial communities from Kellogg Biological Station, Michigan, USA - KBS C8-3B metaG | ecosystem: Host-associated > Plants > Roots > Rhizosphere | place: USA: Michigan...
GAGGTAGGACCACGGCCTCCCGAACTGCACGGTGATGAGCCGCGTGACCGCGAGGATGAGGATCACCTTCGTCACGCGGCGCCACCTGGGCGTCCGTTCCTCGAAGTGGCCGAATAGGATGTTGCCGACGGCGAAGATCGTGTCCGCGAGGGCGACTTCGAACCAGGAATCCATGGTCAGTCGAGACTGCGGTGAGGTGAATCCTGCGCCGGGCGATGCGCGGTGAAGACGGTGTCGTCACAGCGGGAGTCATCTCTTCACACAAGCGGCCGACGGGCGCGACGGCCAGCACCGAGAATAGCTCTTGTGACCGGTCGGCCACCAGCGCTGAGCGTGCCTAACGCTGCGGCTGTATGGACCACCCCGTTGCATGGGCGTCCCGGTCTCAAATCGGAGTGCACTGGTTAGAGCTGACGTACGTTTTGCCCGTCCGTTTCAGATCCGGATTAACGAGCGATAAAGGTGGGCTCGATCGCGAAGGTTGAACAGACCTATCCGGAGAGTACCACGTCTATGCCGCGCAGCCGATCGATTCGCAGTTGAGTCGCAGGCGGGGCGAGCTTGCCGGCTAGTTGACCGATGACCGACGATATCGACTTCGCACCTCCGCCCGGCCGGCGGACCTCCACTCCTCGAACGGCTGTTGGTACGATCGTTACGGTAGCCTGCAATGACTCGCTCGCATCTACCTAACGATTGGTTGTTCGACCCATGCCCCATCGTGGATAGTCCAATTTGCAATGCTGCCGGAACGGAGGTGGAGCGATAGAGTAAGTTGATCCATCGCCGCGCCTCGCGGGCCGACGCCAAGTGACATCACGGCGTCCGTACGGAGTTGCGATTCGTTCGGCAAGAACGTTCGACGGCTCATCGCGGGGACGACCCCGAGCTCGATCCGCATCCCGCTCTGAACGACGTAGACCACAACATACTCGAAGCGATCATTCCTGACCTCGATGGCCGGTGTACCGGCGCGTAGCGCACCGACGTCAGTGAGATTGGAAGGGCCCCGAACCAATACCGGTTGAGTCGGATGCACCTGGTGGGGGGCACAGGCAACGGTCATCGGCGAGCCGATGATCGTTACCACGGTCATGGTGCAATGGGTGACGCGTTTGTCCCATCTCATTATTTCTCCAACAAAGGCCAAGGTTCCGCTTACCGTCGGTGTGTGTTGCTCGCCCTATCCACCGCGTGTAGGTTGATCTTGACGGAATCGCGTTTCCTGGCCGGCAGCGCTGCGTTACCGGAGCGTGACTTCCGGGCATTGGCGTGAGCGATTTCCGCTCGAGGGGGCGCCAAATGATCGAGCTGCGGCTGTTCGGCAGTGCAGAGCTCCGCACGGACGGGGGAGCCGATCCGGCGGCGATCCTTGCCCACCCGAAGCGCCTTGCGCTGCTTGCCTACCTCGCGGCCGGTCGTCCCTTCGGCTTTCACCAGCGCGACGCACTTGTGGCGTTGCTCTGGCCCGAGCTCGATCAGGAGCACGCGCGTGGCGCGCTCCGCCAGACGCTCCACCGCCTACGGCAATCGGTTGGAAAGCGCCTGATCGTGGCGCGCGGCGACGAGGCGCTCGGCCTCGACGCGACCGTGCTGTGGTGCGACGTACGCGCATTCGACGAGGCGCTTGGCCAGAACTGCCCCGAAGACGCCCTCGCGCTCTACCGCGGTGACTTTCTCCCAGCCGTCTTCGACGCGCGCGCGCCGGGGTTCGAGCGCTGGATCGAGGGCGAGCGATACAACCTGCGACTATGCGCGACACGCGCCGCGTGGTTAGCGTCCGACCAGGCGGAGCAAGCGGGCGACACGACGCGGCGTACCGAATGGGCGCAGCGCGCCGTTAGGCTTGCACCGGATGACGAGCGGGGCGCACGTCGGCTGATCGAGTTGCTCGAACGCGTCGGGGACCGGGCCGGGGCCAGTCGGGTGTGCAATGAGCTCGAGCGATATCTGACGACCGAGCTCGAGGTTGCGCCGTCGGGCGACACCGCCGCGCTCTTCGTCAGGATTCGCGGGAACGGAGCTCCGGCGGCCGCATTCAACGCATCGTTTGTGGCGCCGACGGCGCAGAGGGTCGTTGCAAAGCAGCTGGTGGATCCGGCACCGCCCACTCGCACAGCGCGAAGCAGCGTTCCACCGCCCCTTGAAGCCGCAGTTCTCTCAGCCCCGGGCAAATCTCCCCTCAAGCGGGTCGTGAGCGTGGCGGCGTTTGTGGCTGGGCTAGACCGTAAGAGCGTCGTGGTCGCGCCACCGGCTCCTCCACCGCACGAGAATCTCGAGGAGGGTCGCTCCAAACGGAAGCGGCAAGTGTACCTGCTATGGACTGTTCTGGTCGCGGTAGGTATTGCAGCTACAACCCATGCCGCACGCAGCTGGTTCACCGGCTCGCCCGACGATGCGTCGATCGCGGTGCTCCCAATCGAGAATGTGGGGAGCGATTCGGCCAATCAGTATTCTGCCGTGGGAATGTCTGACGAGCTAAGCGGCGCCCTCAAAGTAGTGCGCGGCCTTCGCGTTGTGCCGCAGGCGAGCGCCGCATACTTCCTCAAGGGGCAGGCGCCTGACTATCGCGCGCTCGGTGAGGCTCTCCATGTGAAAGCGGTCCTCACCGGAACATCGCTCCGTCTCGCGAACCACCTGCGCATAACGATGGTCCTGATCAATGCCAGCGATCGGACCATCATGTGGACGGATACACTTTCGCGAGAGCTGCGCACCGCTGACGATTTGTTCGGTGTCCGCGATGCGATCGTTGCCGCTATCGTGGAGAAGCTTCGCATCCGACTTGAACCCAATGCCGCAGCACTCCCGAAGGCACGTCCCACGGAGAGTCTCGATGCTGCCACGGCGTACATCCAAGGTCGCTACTTGCTGGCGTCGAATCGCGGTCCCGCGAACATGGCGAAGGCCATGACGTTCTTTCAACGCGCGATCGCTTTGGATTCGCTGTACGCCGCCGCCTATAGCGGCCTCGCCGACGTTTACGCGGTGTACGGCGCGGGAAACATGGCCGACTACAACCCGAACGAGTTTCTCCCGCTTGCTCGGCAAACTGCGGAAAAGGCGCTGTCACTCGATCCCTCGTTGGCCGAAGCGCACGTTTCGCTCGGCTGGGCGCGCATGCTCTACGACTTCGATTGGTCTGGCGCCGAAGCAGAGCTCACTCGCGGCATTCAGCTCGACTCCGGGTACTCTCTCGCCTACGGACACCGGGCTTCGCTCTATCAGATGCTTGGGCGGTTCGATCGCGCACTCGCCGACGGTCAGACGGCCGCGCGACGAGACCCGGTCAACATGCAGAGCCGCTACACTGAGGGGCGCGGGTACCTCGTCAGCAAACAGTACGAGCAAGCCACCATCTCTCTTCAGCAGGCAGCCGACCTGAACGCCACAGATTACTTCATCCGAATGGTGCTGGGGCAGGCGTTCGAGCAGCGGAAGATGTTTGACTCCGCGCTGTTCGAGCTACGGACTGCCATTTCGCTCAATCCCAGGTCGTCCCGGCCCCGGGCGCTGCTCGTTCACGCGTTGGCGTCTGCGGGAGACACGGCGGCAGCAATCGCCGAGCTTCACCTCTTAGAGGAGAGGCTGAAGGTTGGCTATGTGCCGGCGCTCGATTTCGCCATCGCCTACGCGGGGCTCGGCGACTTGCCCCAGACCTTCCTTTGGCTCAACAGGGCATGCGACGACCACAGTATCCGTCCGTACCTCATGGACCCGGGATTCGACAGAATTCGCTCGGATCCCCGCTACGGTGTTCTCATGAGAAGGTTGCACCTGCCAGCATAGCAAGCATCTCGTTTTCTTCCCTACTCGCGGCCTATGTAGTCAGGTGCCGCCGTCGAGGGCGCCGTCCAGGTCGAGCTGGACCACCGGAGACGCGTACGTCAGCACGCCGTCGACGACGCGGGCCGGCGGCGTCAGCTCGTGCAGCTCGGCCGGGCCAGCGTCCCGAATGTGGCGGACTTCATAGCTCAGCGCCACGAGTACGTCCGCGATGATGCGGCGATGACACCGCCACCACAGCAGCTCCGCGCACATGACCGTGCTCCGAAGTCCGTTCGCGATCATGAGCAGCTCGAACAGCCCCTCGGCGAACTCCTCGCTCTCGGTGTGGTCGGCGTACCCACGGAACGCATCGTTCTCCCACGCGTCGTTAGGCGAAGCGGGATCCGGCCGTCGCCGCCCCCCGAGCGCTTCGATCCACCGGTAGCTCACGCCCGCATCGCGCAGCGACCGCTCGAGTGTCGCCGAGCCGAACTGCGGTAGTCGCCGAGAGCCCGGGAAACGACGGACGTCGACGACCGCCTCGATCTCGTGCGCAGCCAGCACATCGCTGAATTCCTCAGCCGTGCGGGTCGAGTGCCCGATCGTCCAGATCGTCACTCGAGCGGCCGTCGCGCCCACACCTGGAAGATGCGCGGCGTGCTCACGAGCGTATCGGGACGACTGAGAAACGCATCCAACGCTCCGGTCAACACGTCGAGCTCAGCGTCCGTCGCGAAGCCGGCCGCGGTGAGCGCGGGCGCGATGTTGTCGAGCGTGATCCGATGGATCTGCTTTGCTTCGCCGTCGATATAGACCGGCTGAACGTGCGAGACGTGCGTCTCGGTCAACCCCACCTCGCGGAACAGTCCCGGAAGCTTCGGCCCGATCTCCGGGTCGGCGCCTCTCGAGCGAACGACTCGGTTGTAGAGTCCGACGAACTGCTCGAGCGCCGGCGAATGCGGGTACGAGAACACGCCGGCATGATCGATGTCCTCGACGACGAGGACGCCGCCGGGCCGGGTCGCGCGCACCATGCGGCGCAGGACAGCCGCGGGATCGCGAAGGTGCGTCAGCAGGAATCGGGCGTACACCAGATCATACTCGGCGTCATCCTCGAGCTGCTCGACGTTCGACGCGCGAAGCCGGACGTTGGTCAGGCGCTCACGATCCGCGTCCTCGCGAGCGAACTGCACCTTGACCTCGTCCTGGTCGACGCCGGCGACGCTGCCCGACATCCCCACGATGCGCGCGAGCGCCAGGCTGACGTCGCCGGCCCCGCACCCGACGTCCAGGCAGCGCATGCCTGGCGCGAGGCCGGCGGCGAGCAGGACACTCTCGGTGGTCGGCCACATCGCACGCGCCACGACACGCATGCGCGATGTCCCCTGCTCGCCTCCTCGAATCACGTAACTCGTGCTCAACGGCGCCTCCTTCCGTGACGAGCGATCGGCTCGGTCATGGCTTCGATGCTGAGTCACCCGCGATGGCAAACAGTGATAGCGGGTCCACGGTGATGCGGCCGTAACGCACGATGAGATGCAGATGCGGTCCGGTGACTCGGCCGGTTGCCCCAACGCGCCCGATCAACTGCCCGCGTGCGACGGTGTCACCCTCGGCCACCAGCTGTCGCGAAAGGTGCAGGTAGGCGGTCGTGAGGCCAGCCCCGTGGTCCACATAAATCACGTTCCCGCCGAGATAGAAATGGCCGACGATGCGCACGACGCCGCGGTTGGCAGCGCGCACCGGGTCGCCGGTCGCGCCTTTGAAGTCCGTGCCCATGTGGCGCGACGTGACGGTGCCGTTGAACTCGCGCCCGCGCCCAAAGCCACTCGTTATGCGCGAATCGCGTGGGTGGATGAAGGGCTTCGTCCAGAGGCGCGGTGTTTCTTGCGACGTTACGGCCACCGCGGTCGCGCGGTCTGCCTCGCGTTTCATTCTGGCGGCGAGCGCGGCATCGGGCGGCCGTCCGAACGTCGGCGCGACGGTCAGACGCTCGACGGGGTACGCACCCTGGGTGGTCGTGAGTCGGGCGCGGAGCGTGTCCACGCGTTCGCCCGCGGTGCACAGTACCTGGATACCTAACGAATCGGCGGCGTCGATCGGGACGGCGGCAAACGATCGGACCGACGTCGTGCCCGCCACCGGCGAGAAATGCAGCGGCTCGCCGGCGACGGTACCCGAAAGCGTCGTGCCCTTCGCCACGCCGGAGACCCGGACGCGAAAGAGCGCGCCCTGTCGTGGTGCAGCGGGTTCCGTCGAGAGGACGGCGGCGTCGCCGCAGACGTTCGGGAGCGTTCCGCCACTCTTGCCTGGTACTGTGTCGTCGCTGCACCAGGCGGCGGTGACGACCGATACGATGACGAGTGGGCTGAGCGGGCGGGCGATCATGCGCGAAACATACGGCGACGACGCGTTAGATCCGCCTTGGCGCGGCGTCAGTCCGCTCCGTACGCGAGCTCGTCCATCTTCGCCGCGAAGTCGGTCCAGGAGATCCGCTTGCGGCGATGTCGTTTTCCGCCTCTCCAGTACAACCCTCCGCGCCCGATGTCCACCTCGCCAAGCTTCTCGCCGCGGGCGTAGATGTAGAGCTCGAGACCACTGCCGGCTTTCGTGAGCTCCGGGACGTTCAGGGTCGCGTGTACGGCGTGCTTCCGTTCGACGTGTGCCGCTTTCGATCGTTTGCGTTTGCGCATGGCAGTGCCACCCGGTTGGTGTTCGCCTGGACTGCGCCTCCAGTGGAAGCCTGCGACGAAGCAGGTTTCGCTACGATTTAGCTCGGCAATAGAGCGGCCACAGGCACTTGTGCCCTCCATCCGGACGCCGACGAGTCGGGCCGGCCCGCGACGAATGGCGCACCTGAACCGCTCCGAAACTAGCCTAACGGCTCGACGATCGTGCCTTCCCGAATCCAGACCACGGTACACGACGGTGGCTCGGGGTGGTAGGAGACTACCGACGCGTCACTAGCCTGCCCCGAAGAGGCGGACGTCGACGGCAACTCTCGGAAACGTCGACACGAGCTGTCGATCCGACGTGATGAGCGGCACGCCGAGCGCGATCGCCACGGCGACGAACTCGCAGTCGTACGCCGAGCGGCCGGACTCGTGTGCCAGGGTCAGCACGTCACGGGACTCGACTGCGTATTCCCGCCCTGCGACCAACGACTCCGCAGCGTCCTGGAGTTCGAGCGCTTTGGCGAGAGGCAGATGACGCTGGCGGAGGTATACGGCAAGCACGTTACGGAACTCGCTGCGCCAAAGCAGTGGTGCGGCCCACGACGGGTCGCGCGTAAGCGTGGAACGGGCACTGGCCGTGTGCTGCCCCGGTATCAGCAGGTAGGCAACGACGTTCGTGTCGACGACGATCATGCTGGCGTGGTATCAGGGCCGACCCGCGTTCTTCGATGCCCGTAACTTTGCATCCGTTAGGCGCGGCGTGCGAAGCGTGGCGCGGAGGGCGTCCGCCCGCGCGAGCAGCGCCCTTGCGTCCGGCAGGGGCGAGGACGCGACCTGCTCGAGCGCGACGAGGATCTCGCTGTTCAGGCTGCGCCTGTGTGCGGCGGCGCGCTCCTTGAGGCGGCGGTAGAGGGCGTCGGGCATTCCCTTGATCGTGAGCGTCGGCATACGGGTAGAAGATAGGTTCCATTATGGTACCATATTGGAACCTACTTGCTGGCTGCCGTGTCCACAAGAAAGCGCTCTGGTGGCCAACGATCGACATCACAATGTCGCGCCCGAGGGCAAGATCGTTCGCGCGACGCGCGACCGGCACCTGGGTCGTGCCGACTCAGCGCGATCGCTGCGCTCGTCGCAGCGCCGTCGCGAGTCCTCTGACGAACCGTGTCTCGCGCACCGCCTGCAGACCAAACGCGAAGCTCCCCTGCGCGCGGCGGAAGTCCTCGAACCAGGGCGTGTCGTTCAGCGCCGCCCATCGATGTCTCGGCAGTTTCACCCCGCTCGAGCGGGGTCCCTCCACGAGCCACGCGAAGCCGGATTCCTCCGTTCGCGTTCGCCGCGTCGGCGTGAAGTGTCCGCGAAGGTAGTAGGTGCGAGGCGTCCCCTCGCCCGTCAGCAGCCAGACCCTGCTTCCGACGACCGAGGGGACATTCTTGTTGGTCAGGATACCGAAACCACGAACCGTGTCGGCAGCATAGCCCATCCGCTCCGGACTGTGGTACACGACGAATTCAGCCACCGGCCGCCGGTGATCCTCAGTTGGATATCACGTTAGGCACCTTCCGCTGCTGCAGCATGGTGTTGAACGCCGCCACGTCCCCCGCCATCACCCGATCGAACTCCGTCTTCACCGCCCTCACCTGGGCACGCAGCAAGTCCGCTACCTGCTTCTGGCTCTCCGTCGGCGCGAAGTCGCTCGACTGGATCTCGCCGGCCAGATACTGCAGCTGCTCGCTGATCCGCTGGGGCCATCGCAGCTCGTCCTGCCCGCGACCCGTCGCCCGCGTCTGGAACAGCTTCCGTTCCACCACGCGAAGCTTGAGGTCGAGCGAGTCCGCCGTCGCGATGACGTCCTTCCGCGTGGAGTCGCCCCCCATGGTCGACTTCAGCGCGGCGAGCTGCCCCCGCACGTTCTCGAGCGCGTTGATCATCGTCACCGCACTGTCGAGATCCGTCGCGATGGTCTTGGCAACGGCGACGTTTTCTACCAGCATCGCGTCCGTCCCGCCGGTGCTCGGGTCCTTTTTCACGATGAGCGGCTGCGACTCGGTCGTGCCCGTGATTTTCACCGTATAGGTCCCCGGCGCTACCAGCACGCCGAGCCGCCCCACGGTCGGCGCATCACGACCGTCGAGGGTGACAGCGAACCACGGCGCGTACTCGGGGCTCGTCCGGATCTTCGCCTGCTTCGTCAGGTCGCCCCGAAGATTCCACCACACGCGATTGATGCCCGCATTCCTCGGCGCACTGAGCGTTCGCACCACCGCGCCACTCGCGTCCGAGATCGTGATGCGAACACTGTCCTTGGATACGATCGTCTTTCCGGCACTGTCGCGAACCGTGCTGTCGCTTCCCTTCTTCAGATAGAAGTTGATCGCCGCGCCGTAGGGCGGCCCGTAGCCCGCGCTCGCGTCGTACGAGACCGCGAAGGGCTGCTCCGAATTCTGCAGCCGGTACGCCAGGCGCGGCGGGAAGAGGTGCACGTCCTTCGCCGTGACCTCCGGGCCTAACGTGCGGAGCGGCGTGATGTCGTCCATGATCCAGAAGCCGCGGCCATACGTTGCGACAACCAGATCGTTGTAGTGCGGTTGGACGACGATCCAGTACACCGGCGCATGCGGCAGGTTGTTCTGGAGCGGCTGCCAGCTCCCGCCGTCGTTGAACGAGACGTACAGCCCGCCCTCGGTACCGAGGTACAGCAGCCCGCGCCTAACGGGGTCCTCACGTACGACGTGCGCGTACGAGAGCGGCGTCTTCGCAAGACCCGTCGTGATGAGCTTCCAGGTCTTCCCGAAATCCGTCGTCTTGTAGACCCACGGGTCACGGTTGTTCACCTGGTGGCCGTCCACGGTCAGGTACGCTGTGCCCAGGTCGTACCGCGACGGCTCGATGTTCGAGATCGTGCCCCAATCGAGCAGACCCGGAATGTTCTTCGTGACATCGGTCCAGGTTGCTCCGCCATCGCGTGTGACGTGAACCAGCCCGTCGTTCGTCCCCGCCCACAGCACCTTCGCGTCCATTGGCGACTCGCCGATCGCGAACACCACGCCCGCGTACTCGACGCCGATGTTGTCGGGCGTCAGGCCGCCTGAAATCTTCTGCCGCGATTTGTCGTTCCTCGTCAGGTCAGGCGAGATCTCCTTCCAGTGGTTACCGCCATCGCTCGTCATGTGGACGTGCTGGCTCCCCACGTACAGCACGTTGTGGTCGTGCGCGCTGAGCGTGAGTGGCGCCGTCCACACGAAGCGGTACTTGAGACTCTCCGCCGCCCAGCCGATCGTCGCCAGCGGCCAGATCTCCACCGTCTGCACCAGCTTCGTCCGCCGATCGTATCGGGTAACGATCCCGCCCATCGATCCTGACCCGGATCCGCTGGACCACACGAGGTTGCCGTCCACGGTGTCCGGGATCGCCCAGCCACTCTCGCCACCGCCCACGGTCACCGAGCTGCCGCGGCTGATCGTCGGAAAATCGGGGCCTCCGAAGTCGCCCGCACGCGGATTGCTCGGCACCATTGCCGACGGTCCATCCTGACGGTTGCCGTAGACGTTGTACGGGACCTGATTGTCGACCGTCGCGTGGTACATCTGTGCGAGCGGCAGCTGCGTCATGATCCACGACTTGCCACGGTTGATCGAGACCGACACGCCGCCGTCGTGACTCACGACCATGCGGTTGCCGTTCGTGGGGTCGATCCAGATGTCGTGGTGGTCACCGCCCGGAACCTCGGTGAATGGCGGATCGATGATCGTCGTCCCACCGTCGAGCGTCTTGGACCAGCTCGCCGCGAGGAAGTAGGCCTCGTTAGGGTTGTCCGGCGACACGCCCATTCTATTGTAGTAGTGCGTGCGACCGGCCATCTGGCGGTCGCTGCTGACAAGCTGCCACGTGTCGCCGCCGTCGTCGGAGCGGAACAGGCGACCGCTGTCAGTCGGTTTCCCGTCCGGCGTCGGCACGCCGTCGCCCGTTTCGACCTCCGCGTAGATCCTGTTAGGCATCGCTCGGCTGATGCCGAGTCCGATCTTTCCGACGGTCTTCGACGGCAGGCCCCCGGCGAGCTTCTTCCAGGTCGTTCCGCCGTCGGTCGACTTCCAGATGCCGCTGCCGGCGCCGCCGCTGCTGCGTCCCCAGGTCTTGATCTCGATCTGCCAGAACCCGGCGTACAGGATGCGGGGGTTCGTCGGGTCCATCACAATGTCCGATGCACCGGTGGAGTCGTTCACGAACAGCACGCGCTCCCAGTTCTTGCCACCGTCGCTCGACCGGTAGATCCCGCGCTCGGGTTGCGGTCCGTACGCGAAGCCTAACGATGCCGCGTACACCAGATCCGGGTTCTTGGGATCGACGACGATCCGCGAAATTCGGCCGGTGTTCTCGAGTCCCGCACGCTTCCACGTCTTCCCCGCGTCGGTCGAGCGAAACATTCCCCAGCCGGCGGAGATGTGGCTCCGCGTGAACGGCTCGCCGGTCCCGGCGTAAACGACGTTCGGATCACTCGGCGCCACCGCCAGCGCGCCGACCGACGACACCGGCTGCGAGTCGAACACCGGCGACCAGTGAATGCCGCCGTCGGTGGACTTCCAGAGTCCCCCTGAGGCAGCACCCGCGTAGTAGGTGTTCGGGTCGCCGGCGACGCCGGTAACGGAGGTCACCCGGTTCCCCTCGGGGCCGATGTACCGGTACGAGAGCCGCTGGTAAACCACGGTATCGACCTTGTCGGGGATGACTTCCTTGAGCTCCTGGCGGGGCTTGTTCTGAGCACCGGCCAGCGAGCCGAGTGCGGACAGCGAGAAGAGCGTCGCGGCAAAAGCGAATCGGCGCATCGATTGCACCATGGCTTGGTGAGGCCGAGAACTTACCCCGAATTGGGGTCAGAGTCGAATTTCATCGTTTTTTCGCGGACGTCGGCAAGCTCGGGAGAGGACCTTCGCCACGACCTTCCGGCGGAGCCGGGTCTCCTCAGCCGTGAACACGCGGGACATCCCTCCGCCACCGAGCTCGCGCTCGAAGGTGGAGGACGCGCCGCCAGGCCAGCGCAGGATCGGAAACCAGTTCGGCCCGCGTCCGTAAGAAGCGGAATGGAAACCCTGACGCAGGACATCCGCTACGCCGTGCGGGGCCTCCGGAGAGCTCCCGGCTTCACGCTGGTCGCGCTGCTCACGCTCGCCCTCGGCATCGGCGTGAACAGCTCGATCTTCAGCGTCGTCAACGCCATCCTGTTCCGGCCGCTGCCGGTGTCACAGCCTAACGAGCTGGTGGACATCTACGGCCACCAGTCGACGTCGAACACGCACGAGACGAGCTCGTACCCGAACTACCTCGTGTACCGGAGCCAGACCACCACGCTCACGGACCTGATCGGGTACTCGAACTTCTTCGCGCACCTCTCGATCGCGGGCAGCTCCGACATCGTGGTCGGCGAGCTCGTGTCCGACAACTATTTCACATCGTTAGGCGTTCATCCCGAGCTCGGACGCAGCTTCACCCGGCAGGAGACCTCGGCCTTCGACGCCTCGGCGTACGCCGTCCTGAGCGACCG
>Ga0070681_10005759_pt1 | contig 11982 bp, 10 predicted proteins | sample KBSC83BmetaG_FD_65650 | JGI IMG/M metagenome (GOLD analysis project Ga0070681, IMG submission 65650) | Corn rhizosphere microbial communities from Kellogg Biological Station, Michigan, USA - KBS C8-3B metaG | ecosystem: Host-associated > Plants > Roots > Rhizosphere | place: USA: Michigan...
GAATTGAAAGAACTGGAACGAATAGCCGCCCTGACGGCGGCCGCAATCGATGATCGTGTCGCGATCATGGCAAGCCCCCTCCCACAAAATGAAATGTCTGCCCCAGGCAACAGACGCAAGTTCGCCAAAAAAACGCGCGGCGGAATGCGGGCAGGAGTGTCGGCCTGACCTCACCCGAGGCTAAGTGTGTCGTCTTGGCCTCAAGCCGCATCGTCACTTCCTAGTGTCGATGCATTGCGCGTGCATTGTCACCAATGCGACGGGCAAGGTACTTGTGTCTTCACGGAAAAAATGCGCCGCCGATCACATTCCGATGTGGAAAAGCGACGCTGACTGACGCAGCGCGGCCGAGTTGTTGCTGCGTGTAAAAAACAACAAAAAACGGAAGAGGTGTTGGGTTCTCTCCCTTTCGGGAGAGACGACGCCTAAGTAGTGAATCCGATCCAGCGTCCCGTCGCGACGATCGTGATCCACAGTGCGAGCGAGACCGCGCCCGCCACGCGTGCAGCGGGCACGGGCTTCCCGTAATCCCACGCGGAAATATTTCGCGCAGTGAACAAGTGAAAAACCAACATGTTCACGGCGGCGAACAGCATGCACACCATCTTTACGCGGAATGGAATGTTGTTGTAGTACGTGGAGGCCTTGGAGCTGAAGAGCAGCAGTCCCGCGCAGAGCGCCACGGCAAACGCGGACCACGTCCACGGCAGCATGCTCGAGGTGAGCTCCGAGACCGCGCGGTTCTTGCTGCCGATGCCGAGCAGCCGCAGGTCCATCATGGCGACCGATCCGACCACCACGGTCAGGGCGAGCACGTGGAGCGACTCGAAGCACGGAAACATCCAGGTGGATTCCGCGATCGCCTGCGAAAAGGGCTGTTGCTCGAGGGCGGTGATGAAAGCCGGGGCTGCAGCGGTCATACGTACGCAATCAGGCGGCCGGCCGCCACGATACAGATACACAAAACGATGCTGGCGATGGCCAGCGCGCTGCCAGCCAGGCGCCGGCCCGCGGAAGCCGTCCAGTAGCCCGCGTCCTTGCGAACGGCGGACTGAAACACAAAGGTGAGCACGACGAGGGTTGCGACCATGATCATCTTCAACCGGAAAGCGTAATTGAGCAGTTCGCGCCCCGGCTCCGTGATGGTCAGCAGTATTCCGGTGATCAGCAGGATCACCAGCGCCGTCCAGACCCACGGGATATACGATTCGGCCAGGGCCTGCAGCGACGGACCGCTGCTGGTGATCCGCAGCAGCCGCAGATTCAGCACGCTCAACATGATGATGACGGCGCCGATCATGAGAATGTGGATCGATTGCACCGTCGGCACGAACCAGCCGGCATTCGCGAAGGCCTGGCTCAACGCCGTGCCCGCCAGCCAGTCGCAGAACTCCTGAATCATCGGCTCACTCCGTCTTGAATCCCGTCTTGCCGCTGGCATCGACGGGATTGCGATCGTTCTCGGCGCACTCGAACTCCAGAAGCTGCCAGTCCCTCGAGCGCTTGAAGGTGAGCGAACGCGTCCAGGGTTTTTCCAAGGCCTGCGGGTCCTGGATAGTCATCTCGTCGACCAGCGTATCGGCGTCCTTGGGGTCCAGATGAAAGCGCTCGATGATATGCATTTCGGGGCTGTGCTTCATCCCCTGCCCCAGGGCAACCGTGGGCTTGATGCCTATCGTGTCCACCACGAGGGTACCGCCCTCCCAGTGGCCGATCGAGTCCCCCTGGAACGTCGCTTCCAGATCGTCCGGGTGCTTGCGGCCATCGGTAAAGATATTGCGCCACTGCATCCAGGCTTCGTGGTGCATCGTGACGCGCCCGGGCGTGAACAGGAACTCGATGGGATATTGCCCGACGCTCATGATTCCGGGCATCCCTGGCGGAGTGCAATACGAGCCCTCGTGCGCGACCTCGCCGCCCTTCGCCTTCACCTCCTCGCGCCAGGCTTCAAATTCCTTCAGGTATTTTCCCTTCAGTTGCGGACGCTCCGGCGGACCGTTCGGGCGATTGAGCACCCATACGCCACCCCAGTCGGGTAGAGCGTTCAGCGCGGTGTAGTGCCCCTTGGGGAAGGCAGCGCCTGACTTAGCGCTCGCGGACCCGTGCGCGGCGGCGGCCGATTTGGCGCCCTTGCTCGTGTTCTGGGGCGCGTCCGCCGCACCGGCGACGGCGCTGAGGCCAATCGCCCACGCGGCTCCGAGAGCAGTCCATCTGCTGGCACTCTTCATTGCGCTCCTCGCAGTTCCTGTCGGCTGGTCAGGGCGACGACTTGTCGCTGGTCGCGGCGGCTTCATCGGGCTGCACGTGATCGGAGCCCAGCGACTTGCCGTCGGGGAGCGTGATTCCAACATACCAGCCGCCCGGCCGGCCATCGCGCAGCGGGTTGACGACCACCTTCACTTTGTCGCCCGCCTTGATCGTCGTGCGCTTCCAACCCTCGTGCACGAGGTTGTTGGGGCCGTTCATCTCGATGGCCCAGGTATCGACCTTGCCGTCCGCGCCCGTCACATCCACCTTGAAGGAGGAATGCGGGTTCGACCAGACGAACTCGGTCACCACGCCGGTGATCGTCACCACGCGCGTGCGATCGAACATCGCGCCGGAATGATGCACCCACGCGGGGGCCGCGGCGGCCAGGAACGCAACGCCGAATGCGGCCGCCGCACAGGCCCGCATGCGCACACCGAGTCGTTTCACACTCTGCAAAGCGTTCACGTTCGTACTCCTCATTGTGCCACCGGTACGTTGATCGGGCCGCCGCGCGCGCGGGTGGGATCGCCCAGCACCGATCCGTCCGGCAGGGTCACCGCCACGAACAGCCCGCCCTTGGTGCCATCCTTGAGCGGGTTCAGAATGAGCGTCACCGCATCGCCCGGCTTCAGGCTCGTGGAATGCCAACCCTGACGCTTGAGGTTGTTGGGACTGTTGAGCTCCACTTGCCACGTGTCCATGCCGCCGCCGCTGTTAGGCACGTCGATGTGAATGAAGGCGTGCGGGTTGGTCCACTGGAATTCCTTGATCGTCCCCTTCAGGGTCACCTGCTTCGACTGGTCGAACATCGCGAACGAGTGGTGCGCGAATGCCTGCCCGCACAGGCACAGCGCCGCGAGCACGCCCAACCCGGCATGCCAGACCCGGCTCACGGGAGAGCGGCCGTCCGCGGACAGCAGACAGGCGGCCAGTAAATCGGTCATTCGCTTTGACATGGCGCTCCTCACTTGCCCGCGGGCGCGGCGGCAGGGGCCGCCTCTTTCGCCTTCTCGCGCGCTTCCACCGCCGCGTGCCCCTTCTCCGTGCTCGGCAGGTTCTCGTTGAGATTGGGCAGGCACTCGACCTCGGGGATGTCGCTGTAGTCCATGCGCATCCAGCGCTTGGTGCTGTGCCACTCGCCCTTCCAGTTCTTCGGATCGGTCATCGTGTACTCGATCTGCAGCGTCATTCCCTTGTCGAGCAGCTTCACCCGCTCGGTCATCTGGAATTCATCGCTGATCGGCAGGCCCTGGTCGATCCAGTGCTGGTTGGTCTCGAAGTACTTCGTATCGATGACCAGCGTGTCCTTCTCCCAGTGGCCGATCGACTCGCCGTTGTAGGTCGGGATCGCAATGTCCGGATCGGTATGGGGGCGGCCGTCCAGGTAGATGATCCGCAGGCTGTTGGTGAAGCCGAACATCATGTAGATGACCGTCGGCTCCTGCACCATGCTGATCGGCCACACGCGGGTCATGATCATCGGCATGCCGGCCGGATAGCACTGCCCGATGCTGTCCCGGTAGGGCTTGCCGGCCTTGCGCGCCTCGGCCGCCTCCTTCATGGCGGTCTGGCCCGCCTCATAGAACTCCGGGTACGGAGGGCCGAACATGAAGTCCGCGAACGCGCGGCGCAGATCGACGAACCACGTGCCCGTCAGATTGAACGGCGGCTTCGGACGGGGCTTGGAGAGATTCTGCGGCGCCAGCGCGCCATAGAAACCGTCGTGCTTGTGGGACAACTCGTCGATCCGCTGCTGGTTGAGGCCCGGCCTGTTGAGACCGCCGGGTGGCGGCGAGGAGGCGGCCGGCGCCGCGGCGCCGGATGCAGCCGGCTGCGCGTCCGCCGCGGCAGTGAAGAACAGCAACACGGAACTCACGAGTGCCAGGATGCAGCGTTGGCTCATCACGCTCATGTCGTCACCTTTCCTCAATGCGCGCCGTCGGGTCTGGTCTGCTGCGGCGTCTGGGTCACACTGTGCACGAAAGCGAGCACCGGTCCGGATAGCGACTCGTCCCCGCTTCCCACCGCGAAAGTCTCCGACAGATGCGAGTGCCCGGGGAGGCGCAGATTGCGGACCGGCTGCCCTGCGGCCGCGCGACCCTGAATCAACTTTACGGAGTCGGCCTGGAAGTTCTCCGGGTCGAGCTCGGCGTAGGTCACCAACAGAGGTGTCGTGGTCTTCAGAAGCAAGGGCAGCGACGAGCGCTGCGGGTACTGCGCGACATCCTCCCCATAATAATCCTTCCAGATGGAGACTTTGTCACCGAGGTCGTAAAAACCCGAAGTCAGGATGGCACCGGCAATACCCGTATCCGCGCCGGTGGCTGTCTGGTGTGCGACATAGTCCCCGACGTGGGCGGCTCCCGCCGAGTGTCCCCAGAGGAAGATCCTGTCCGGGTCGCCGCCGTACTCGGCCGCGTGCGCCTTGAGCCACGCCACGGCCTGGGTGAGGTCCTCAATGCCCGAGGGCCACTGGAATTGGGGCGCCAGGCGATAGTTGATGGTCACGCCGACCAGGCCATGATCGGCGGCCCAGAGCGCCACGTTGTCGTAGGCGAACGAGCCCGCCGTATGTTTGGCGCCGCGGCTGAAACCGCCGCCATGAACGAAAACCAGCACGGGTTTGGCGGGACGGGGCGCGCCGCCCGCGCCTGGGCCGCCGGCGCCTGGCCCGCCGGCCGGCGCGGCGGGCGGCTCCGGCACGAACACATCCAACACGTTGCGCTCATGCGGCCCGTAGTGCAGGTCACGCGTGACCTGTACACCGAGGTAAGGCTCCTTCGGCTGCAGCGGCGCGTACAACTCCGTGGTGCGCTGAGCGTCGATCTTCGGTCCGATCTCGCGCAGCGCCGCGGCGATCCGCGGCGGCATTCCAACAGGCGAGGCGGTCTTCATCTCCGAGGCCCCGGTCACAGGATTGACGTAGTGGAACGGGATGTCATAAACCACCGGGAACATATCGAACACCTGCGTGGGCGGGGCGTCCGGCGGCATGTCCGGACTCGGTCCCGGCATGCCGCGCCCCGGGCTCCTCGCCCATCCGCCTTCGTAGCCGACGCTGAAGGTGTTGTAGGCGTGATCGGTCTTGAATCGCCAGATGCCCTCCTCCTTCACCGCCTCATTCTCGTAGATCGCGCCGCCGATCGAGGCGCGCGGACCGAAGCTCATCTGCTGCAGCATGCGACTGCGGATCTTCGCCGTCTGGCCGTCTTCGGCCACATCGATCACCGGCTCGATCTGGATGTGATTGCCCAGCCGCCCCTCCACCGGGCCCTCTTTCCCATCTCGCGTGAAGACGTGCAGCAGGAACGCGCGCACCCGGTCGCGCCCCTGGTACTTGCCCCGTTGCGCCAGCTCCATCGAGCCGTCGGTGGCGAACAGGTCGGCGAGATTGTTGAAGAGATTCTTGTCGAGGTAATAACCGTAGGCGCTCTCCAGGTTCTGCAGTTCGTAGTAATCGCGCACGCGCCCGATACGACGCTCGGCGGCTGTGACGAGATCCTCGACGACATCCGGCTTGGGCTTGCGCGCTTTGAAGCTCGTCGACATCAGCGCCGCCGCCGCAAGATCCGCGCTCGGCCCGCCAACCGCCGGATAGTGCGGCGGCTCGCCGGTCACCGGGTTGCGGTAGTGGAACGGGGGCACGTGCGCCTTGGGATAGATCTCGTAAACCTCGGTGGGCGGTTTGTCAGGAGGCACTTCCGTACTGGCTGCGGGAGCCGGTTGGGCGTTCTTGCCCCATCCCTGGTCGTAGTCGGTGATGAACGTCGGATAGAAGTGGAGCGATTTGAACTTCCAGACCCCGCCCTGCTTCACGTACGCGTTCTCGTAGACGCCCTCGCTCCAGGTCCCTTTGCCTCCATAGCGGCCGATCATGTCGAGCTCACGGCTGCGCGAGCGCGCGCTCAGCCCGCTCGGGGAGACATCCACGATCGGCTGCAGCTGCAGATGATCATTCAACTGCCCCCACTCGATGCCCCGGGGACCCGAGAGCGCGAGGAATTTGCGAATGTGCGCCCGGCCGACATACACGCCGGACTGCCCCGACTCCAGAGTGCCGTCGGCCACGAACAGGTCCGCCGCCTGATCCCACAGACCCCGGTCGATGTAGTAGCCGTAGATGCGCTGCAGGTTTTCGATCTTCTGCTCGTCCTCGAGCAGCAGCGCGCGATGCGCCAGCTCCTGAGAGCGTGTCATGACATCGCCGCCCCTGGAGGGAACCGGCGCGCCGGCCGTATTCCAGACCCGCGCCGCGGTGGCGCTCGTGCCCGGATTCTCGTAGTGGAAAGGTGCGATGCATGCGGCCGGGAAGCCGTCACACTCGACCTTCCGCTCGCGGTCCGCGGGGTGAGCCAGCTTGCGCCCGCCAGGCGGCCCCGTTCGCGGCGTCTGCGGAGCGACCCAACCTGTTTGATAGGGAGCGCCAAATCCGGAGTAGTACTCGAGCGTGTGGATCTTCCACACGCCGCGGTCCTTGGCGTACGTCATCTCGTAAACGCCTTCGGCCCAGGTGGCTCCCCTGTCGAGGCTGCCAAACATGGCGAACGCCCGCCAGCGGCCTTTGGCCGTGCGGCCTCCCGGATCGAGATGAATCACGGGTTGGATCTGCATGTGGTTGTAGAGGCGTCCGTCGCCAAGACCGATGTCCCCGACCTTCCCGCCGCCCACGTTCATGAAGAGGTGTTGCCGGATACTGGCCTTGCCTACGAAAGTGCCCGCCGGATAGTTCGCAACGGCATCGTCGGTGAACATCGCGGAGACGTCCTCCCACATGCCCTTATCGACGTAGTAACCGTAGGCACGCTGGAGTTTTGCGATCGCCCGCACGTCCTCGGCCGCGGCGATTTCCGCCTCGAGACGATCGAGGCGCGCGCGCAGTTGCGGAGTGGATTTGGTTACGGGGACGGTATCGTCGGAGCTCGACCGCCGCTTATGCCGCGCAAGTGCAACAGGATCCAGCGCACAGGACATGACCAATGCGGCCGCAAGCACCGCGACACCGAAACGATTGAGCACGAGTCCCCCTCTCGGCCGAAGTAAAGCGCTCAGGGCAGGAACGCGAGGTCCGCCGGATCGACACCCTCCCAAACTACAGGCGCGGGCTGCGCCTGTGCAAACGGAATCGGGTGCGCGTAGCGAGGCCAGTGGCCGCAGATGTCATCGACGTGCCAGTCGCCTTCGGCGGGGGCAACCGCCGCCCCCACGCCGGACTCAGCGCCCGGGCCGGGGGTCGCGCCCCCGCGGACCGTTGCCCGCGCGATGGACAGCGAGACAAATTGTCCCGCGACTGCCGCCCCGGCCACGAGCGTTAATCGCCCGAGGAATGTGCGGCGATCCAGTTCGCGGCTGCGAGGCTCCGTCACTACGCTTCCTCCCGCGGCCCGCCGTTCGCCGGCCAGACTCCGTCCCGACGACTCGGTCATGTCAGCTCATCCTTGATGGGCGGCAGAGCCGACTGCGGATACCAGTTGGTATGCGTGCCACTGCGCAACCGGAAGGGCAGCTTCACGGTGGCGATGATCCCCTGATCCATCTTCTGCGCATCCGCGATCACGAGATCGGAGCTCATCGACTCGTAGTTGCTGGCGATGCACATCACATAGCCATCGCCCTCGCCTTGCGCATTCTTGCGAGGCACGAAGCACGCTTCCTGCAGTCCCTGCTGCGGCCCGACCTTGCACTGCGTGATGTCCCCGGTTCGCACATCCAACCGCTGCAGCAGGTTGGCCAGCGGCGGACCCTTCGCGTTCGGATCGGGATTCGGGTCGCGGCTGCTCAGGTACGCATAGCGGTAGTCGAGCGACAGGAAGCGATCGTCCATGCGCGGCAGGATTCCCGGCGTCACGGAGACCACCTCCTCCTTGAAGTCCTCCTTCTTCGATTTCAGATCGAAGGTCCAGCGGCGGATCTGCGAGGGATCGCGCTCGCCGCTCGAAGTTGGCAGTTCCATCGTGACCGCGCCCTTGCGGTCGGTCGCGTTGAGGAAGTGAAGCGTGTTGCGCGAGGGGCCTTTGTACCAGCGAACATCTTTCGCCTCGCCGTTGCGCGGCAGCAGCCCCACCATCGTGGGCAGGCTGCCGTTCCACTCCCACATCGGCTCGCCGGATTTCAGACGCTCCAGGCTCGTCGTGCGCGCGATCACCGGGATGATGACGTACTTCTGCGTGATCGCGATGTCGTGAATGATTCCGAGGTAGGGCGACTTCAGCCACACCTCCTTGACGACCTGTCCGGCGGGATTGATCGTGTACACGGCGATGTCATCGGTGAGGTCGCCCTTCGCCTGGTACCCGTAAGCGATCATCTCGCCGGTCATCGGATCGATCTTCGGGTGCGCCGACATGGTCTTCGCGGTGTACTTGCCGTTGAAGTCCCATACGCCGTAGGTCTGCAGCGTGTGCGGGTCAACGTGCCACGCGCGCGAGTCCTCCTTGAGCACGAAGAGCTTGCCGCCGTGCCAATAGGTGTGCGTGTTGGCCGCGGAGCGGTCGATGTTGGCGACACTCGGATCATCGGTGAACCGGTTGCGATAGACACCGAACAGGCGTTTGCGGGCCTTGCGCTCGGCCATGAGCCGCTCGGTGCGCACATAACGGCCCTTGTAGTCCACCGAGCCGTTGGCGAAGCGGAAGCGGCTGATGTGGCCATCGCCGTTGAAACCGGTCAGCCACTCGTTCGCCGGCGGCCGGTAATCGAAATCGCACTGCATCCGGTAGAAGGTGCCCTCGATGTCCTTGGGGATCTCGCCCCACACCTCGCAGTCGTAGACATCCCCCTCGAAGCGGGTGGGACTGTTGAAACCGGGCGGAAACAGCTTGTGACCGCGAAAATCGACTGCCATGGATAACCCCACCTCTTCTCTCGACACCTGCTCCATCATAGAGTGCGCTTCCCGCAATGACTACACTCCGCGGCAATCAACAGGGGCTCGCGCATGCAAGTAAGGCTGGCGTTGATAATTCTTTGCGTTCACGCGGCGGCGGTCGCGCAGGACAAGGCGCCACCGTTCACTGCGAGCCAGCTTGCCGCTGCGCCCACCGCAGGATGGCTGACCAATGGCGGCAGCCTCAACAACCAGCGCTACTCCCCGCTCACGCTTCTCGATCGCAACAACGTCGCGCAGCTCAAGGCGCGCTGGCGCGCTTCATTGAACGGTTCGGGGATGAGCGCACGCAGCGGCAACCAGGCGCAGCCACTCGTATTCGACGGCGTCGTTTACATCATGACCGGCGAGAACGACGCATTCGCTATCAGTGTCGATACCAGCAAGGTTCTCTGGGAGTACAAGGCCAACATCGATCCGCAAGTGGCGCGGCCGTGCTGTTCGTGGGTCGGACGTGGCCTTGGGCTCGGCGACGGCAAGGTCTTTGTCGGGCAGCTCGATGCCAAGCTCGTCGCGCTCGATCAGCTCACCGGACACGTGGTGTGGTCGATCCAGGCGGAGGATCCCAAAGCCGGGTACGTGATTGCAAGCGCTCCTCTTTATTACGACGGAATGGTGATTACGGGCTTTGCCGGCAGCGACATGGGAACCCGCGGCCGCATCAAGGCCTACGATGCCAGGACGGGCAAACTGCGCTGGACCTTCTATACCGTTCCCGGCCCCGGCGAGCCCGGCCACGAAACGTGGCCCGCGAACAGCGATGTGTGGAAATACGGCGGAGCGGCGATCTGGCAGACGCCCGCGGTCGATCCCGATCTGGGCCTCGTCTATTTCTCCACCGCCAATCCGGGCCCGGTGTTGAACGGTAACGTGCGCGGGGGCAACAACCTCTACAGCTCGTCCATCCTGGCGCTGGATGTGAAGACCGGCAGGTACCGCTGGCACTATCAGCAGGTCCATCACGACATCTGGGACTACGACTCTCCCAACCCCGTCATCCTGTTCGACGCGGATTACGGCGGCAGGCATCGCAAAGGTATCGCGGAAGCCGGCAAGACGGGTTGGGTGTACATCCTCGACCGCACGACCGGCGAGCCATTGCTCGGGATCGAAGAGAAGCCGGTCATGCAGGAGGCGCAGCAACGCACCTCGCCAACACAGCCGTTTCCGGTGGGCGACGCCCTGGTGCCGCAATCCATCGACATGGCTCCGGAGGGGTTCGAGCTGGTGAACGACGGCAAAATCTTCACGCCGTTCACCAAACACCCCTCGGTCTGGAAGCCGCTCGCCGCAGTGAACTGGCCGCCCAGCTCCTACGATCCTGACACCCACCTGATGTACGTCTGCGCCACCGATTCCCTGTGGGGCGCAACCGGCGGCGATCCCAACTATCCGGTGGAACCCGGCGCGTTGTATTCGGGCAGCGTGGTTGCCCGCTTCGCGGCGCCACGACGCGGTGTGTTCGCTGCGGTTGACCTGACCACGAACAGGATCGTGTGGCGTCAGCAGTGGGTCGACCAGTGCTACAGCGGCTCGATCGTCACCAAGGGAGGGCTGCTGTTCATCGGTCGCAACGACGGCCGGCTCACCGCGCTGGACAAGTCCACCGGGCACAAGCTGTGGGAATTTCAAACCGACGGCGGAGTGAACGCCCCGGCGTCAACATTCGAATACAACGGCAAGCAGTATGTTGTCGTCCTCGCCGGTGGCACGGCGCTGGCCGGCAGCAAGCGAAGTGACGGACTGTGGCTGTTCTCGCTCGACGGCACGATGAATTCTCTGCCGCGCGGCTCGGCGGACCCGGCCGGCCAGTTTCCACCGCGCGTGCCGGGTGGCGGCCCGCCAGCGACACCCGGTGCCACGGGCGCGGCACCCACTCGCACGGCAAACATCGACCACGGCAAGGAGATCTACTCGACGACGTGCGTCGTGTGTCACGGTGACAGTGGCAGGGGCGGCTCGCACGGCGGAGCGCCGCTAACTCACACGCTCACCGCAGTAGCGATCGAAAACGTCGTCACGCGCGGACGAAACGACATGCCGCCGTTCGGCAGCGCGCTCTCACCCGACCAATTGCAAGACCTGACCGGCTACGTATTGCAGCTTGCCGGAAAGAACTAGGGCGAGCCCGCCGGAGGGTGGGCCCGCCGCGCGAAACTCGCGGGTCGCCCGCCCGATGAGCCGGCTACCCCCTCAGGGCTTCGCCTTCGCCAACACGTCGACTATATAGCCCGCCACGTCATTGAGCTCGTCGGGCGAATAAGAGGACGCGAACGCAGGCATATTGTTCTTACCCGTCGTGGCTGTCGCCAGGATGCTCTGCCGGGTCAGCCCGTTGACCAGCGTCGCGCCACCGCCTTCACCACCCTGTCCCGTCGAGCCGTGACACGGCACACACGCTTCCTTATAGATCCTGGCGCCGTTGGTGACGTTGGCCTCCCGTGTTGGCGACGGCGGGCGTGCCGCGGCCCCTGGACCACCGGGACCGCCCGGCCCGACGCCTGGTCCAGCTGCCGCCCCACCGCCGGGCCCGCCGCCTCCCGGCCCGCCGCCTCCCGGGCCGCCACCTCCCGGGCCGCCGCGCGGTGCGCTCGTGGGAGCGAGCGACGGAATCTTCCCGTCGAGCGAGAACATCCACACGCCATCGCCGCGTTTGCCATTGGCAAAGAGTCCGCCACCAGCGTGCACCACGACGTACTGCTTTCCCTTGTGCTCGAAAGTGGTGACGGTCGTATTGACCCCCGCGTCGGTCATGAACTCCCAGAGCCTGTTGCCATTGGACTTGTCGAGGGCCGTCAGCCTGCCGTCGGCGCGCCCGACGAACAACAGTCCACCGGCCGTCACGACCG
>Ga0070681_10005760_pt1 | contig 11982 bp, 7 predicted proteins | sample KBSC83BmetaG_FD_65650 | JGI IMG/M metagenome (GOLD analysis project Ga0070681, IMG submission 65650) | Corn rhizosphere microbial communities from Kellogg Biological Station, Michigan, USA - KBS C8-3B metaG | ecosystem: Host-associated > Plants > Roots > Rhizosphere | place: USA: Michigan...
CTTTCTCGCGTTCCAGTATCCCGTGGAAATTCCGGGCGTGAGCAACGCGTATTTCCTGCGCACGGCGTTCAACGCCATCCGCCAGTCGCGCGGCGAGGACGAGGTGGATCCGATCGAGTTCCTCGACTACATGGAAAAGAAGCTCGAGCTCGTGGACATGGATGTGGAGATGCTGAGTCGTTCGGTGAACATGGGCTTCTCCGGCGGCGAGAAGAAGCGCAACGAGATTCTGCAGATGGCGGTGCTTGAGCCCAGGCTCGCGCTTCTGGATGAGACGGACTCGGGGCTCGACATCGACGCACTCCGCATCGTCGCGAACGGAGTGAACGCGCTCAAGCGTCCCGACAACGCGACGATCGTCGTGACGCACTATCAGCGGCTGCTCAACTACATCGTCCCCGATTACGTACACGTGCTCGCGCACGGCCGCATCGTGAAGTCCGGCGACAAGGGGCTGGCACTCGAGCTCGAGGCGAAGGGGTACGATTGGCTCGTCGAGCCGCAGGGAGCGGTGGCGTGACCACCCCGTACGTCACGGACTTCGCGACGATCGCAAACAACGGTGGCCGCGCGGAGCCGGCGTGGCTGCGCGCGACGCGGCGCGATGGTATCGAGCGCTTCGAGAAGCTCGGCTTCCCCACGCCGCGCAACGAGGACTGGCACTTCACGAGCGTCGCCCGCATCGCCGAGGCGACGTTCAGTCCGCTGCGCGCCTCGTCGGGGCAGGTGACGCGCGACGCGCTGGCGCCGTTCACCTTCGGCCACGCGGAATGGCCTTCGCTCGTGTTCGTGAACGGGCGCTACGACAGCTCGCTCTCCAACGGCGTCGCCCTGGATCCCACCGTGCGCGCGCTCGACCTCGCGACGGCGCTGCGCGATGAGCCCGCGATCGTCGAGCCGTGGCTCGGAACGATCTCGCCCGCGGGCGACCGCTCGTTTACCGCGCTCAATGCGGCGTTCATGGCTGACGGCGCCGTGGTGCACATCGCGGCCGAGAGTATGGTGAGGCTGCCGCTGCACCTGATTTTCGTGTCGACCGCGAGCTCCGCGAACGGCGTCGCGCATCCGCGGAACCTCATCGTGGCCGGAAAGAACTCGCGGGCTACAATCATTGAGAGCTACGTCTCGATCGGCGACGCAGGCTACTTCACGAACGCCGTCACCGAAGTCGCGGTAGAGACTGGGGCGACGCTCGCGCACTACAAGATTCAGCGCGAGAGCCAGCGTGCGTTCCACGTGCACACGATCGATACCAAGCAGGCGCGCGACAGCCACTACGTGTCGTTCGCTTTTGCGACGGGCGCCGAGCTGTCGCGCACGAACATCTACACGCTGCTCGATGGGGAAGGGTGCGGCGCGACGCTCAACGGGCTGTACATGGGCGACGACGAGCAGCACATGGACCACCAGACCAACATCGTCCACGCTCAGCCGAATACGTTCAGCCGCGAGCTGTACAAGGGCATCCTGAGCGGGTCCGCGCACGGCGTGTTCAACGGCAAGGTGTACGTGTATCCGATCGCGCAGAAAACGGACGGCAAGCAGACGAACAACAACCTGCTCCTCTCCGGGCGCGCCAGAATCGACACGAAACCGCAACTCGAGATCTTCGCCGATGACGTTCGGTGCACCCACGGCGCCACGGTGGGCCGCCTCGACGAGATGGCGCTGTTCTACATGAAGAGCCGAGGGGTGCCGGAGGATTCTGCGCGGCGCCTGCTGACGTACGCGTTCGCGGCCGATGTGCTGGAGACGATCGAGGTGGAGGCCGTTCGCGAGGAGCTGGAGAGCGCGACGCTGCACCGGTTCACCGGAGCGAGCGCACAGCTCTAGCAATTTCCCCGAGCGAGGGGCTCGCATGGCCGATACGTCCGCGCTCTACCAGGAAATTCTTCTCGACCACAACCGCCGGCCGCGCAATTACGGGCCGTTGGTTGGCGCGACCTGTGTCGAGCGCGGAGTAAATCCACTGTGCGGCGACGAGCTCACGCTCTGGCTGCGCATGGATGGCGACATCATCACGGAAGCGCAATTCGAGGGAAGCGGGTGCGCGATCTCGCGCGCGTCGGCATCGATGATGACGGGCGCGGTGAAGGGGAAGACACGCGCAGAGGCGGAGGTGCTCGTGGAGCGCTTTCGCGGGCTGGTGACGGGACATGGCGGCGCCGAGGAGCTCGCGGAGTCCATGGGCGGGCTGAGGGTGTTCGCGGGAGTGGCGCGTCTGCCACAGCGCGTGAAGTGCGCGGTGCTCGCGTGGCACACGCTCCACTCGGCGCTCGCCGGGGGCGAGAAGCCGTGAGCGCGCTGGTATTACGCGGGGCGTTCCCGCTTCTCGCGGCGAATCCCTCGCTCGTGTATCTCGACTCGGCGGCGACGTCACAGAAGCCGGCGCTCGTGCTCGATGCGATGCGCGACTTCTACGAGAGCGATTACGCAAACCCGCACCGCGGCGCGTACGCGCTCTCGGCGCGTGCCACGGCGCGCTACGCGAATGCGCGCGCGACCGTAGCGCGATTCTTCGGAGCGGGCGACGAGGAGTGCGTGATCTTCACGCGCGGCACAACGGAGTCGCTCAACATCGTGGCGGGCGCGTGGGGGCGCGCGAACGTGGGCCCGGGCGACGAGATCGTGGTAACGGGCGCGGAGCACCACGCCAACTTCGTCCCGTGGCAGCAGCTCGCGCTGGAGCGCGGCGCGACGTTCACGATCTCTCCACTCGCGGCCGATGGACGCGCGGACGTCGCCGCGCTCGTGCGGTTGGTGAGCGCGCGTACGAAGGTGGTAGCGTTCAACCACGTTTCGAACGTATTGGGCGCCATCAACCCGGTGCCGGAGATCGCGGCGATCGCGCACGGCGTGGGCGCGATCGCCGTGTGCGACGGCGCGCAGGGCGCGCCGCACATGACCGTCGGCTTCGACTCGCTCGGCGCGGATTTCTACGCCGCGAGCGCGCACAAGATGCTTGGTCCCATGGGCACCGGTGTGTTGATCGGCAAGCGCGAGATTCTAGAAGCGATGCCGCCGTACCAGACGGGCGGCGACATGATCGCGTTCGTGGGCGACGTGACGACGACATGGAACGTGCTCCCGCACAAGCACGAGGCGGGAACGCCGAACGTCGCTGGCGCGGTGGGGCTCGCGGCCGCGTGCGACTATCTCTCGTCGCTCGGGATGGATGCGGTGGCCGAGCACGAGCGCGCGCTGGTGCGGCTGGCGTACGATCGCATCGCGGGGATCGAGGGCGTGCGGGTGCACGGTCCTCGCGGCGATGAGCGAAGCGGAGTGCTGAGCTTCACCGTCGCGGACATCCACCCGCATGACCTGGCGACGCTGCTCGACGAGCGCGGCATCTGCATCCGCGCCGGGCACCACTGCGCTCAACCGCTCATGCGACGACTGGGCGTGGCGGCGACAGCGCGCGCGTCCTTCTACGTGTACAACGACGAGGAAGACGTGGACGCGCTCGTGGCAGGGATCGAGAGTGCGAAGAAGGTGTTCGTAGGGGCGTAGGGAGTAACTGCGGACCGCGGAGACACAGAGGAAAAACGGAGACGCAGAGGAGGGCGACTTCAACGACCACGACTGCAAGAAGAAGCGAGCCGTCACTTTACCGACCCATCCTTCAGCCTCCTCCGCGTCTCTCAGTTCCTCTCTGTGTCTCTGCGGTGTTTCAGTTTGCAATTCACTGCCCCCTCACCGCTGGCGGAACGGAATCCCCCACGAAAATCGGTTCCGGAAGCGCGTCCAGATGCTCGCTTGCGAGGATTCTCTTGCCATCGGCCGACAGCAGAAACGCGGCGAATCGCTCGGCGAGCTCGCGATGCGGTGCGTCGCGCGGAACCGAGAAGGCGTAGAGAATCGGCTCGCCGCGCAGTTCCACGGTATCGCGCGGCGAGTTCCCCGGAATCCGCACCGACGCGAGCGCGTACTGCGCGGAGTCCGCGGGATCGCTCAAGTCGATCGCGCGCGGGAGCGTGACGTAGGGGAGATTGGCCGCCTGCGCAACCGATTCGTACGACCACGCGTAGTCGATCTCGCCCGCCTGCAGCAGTCCCATGAGGTCGACTTCCTTCGGACGGATGACGTGCGCCGTCGATGCCGCGATGAGTCTGTCGGCGAGCCCAGGCTGCTTGTAGTAACGCTCCGCGAGCCGCATGACGATGATCGAGCGATAGCCGTTCGGGTCGAGCGCGGGATCGGAGCGACCGGTCTGCACGCCGCGACGCTCGAGAATCTTCCACCAGTTGAGCGAGTCGATCGCGGTCGCGAACTTCGATTTCGGCGTGTACATGAGCACCATGCGATTCCGCGCAAATCGCACGTACCAGCTTACTTCCTTCGGCATGAGCAGGTGCGGAAAGACCTGATAGTCCGCGGAGCCGACGATGTCGGGAATGCGGTGCAGGTCGGTGAGCTTGCGCGCGGTCTCGAGGCTGCCGGCGTTCTCCTGTTCGACTTTGATTCCCTTGCCGGCGGTGAACGAGTCCGCGGCGGCCCGAAGCGGGCGCGCGAGGCTGCCGGCGTTGAAGATCACGAGCGCGTCCGCAGGGGCGGACTCGCGCTTCGTGCATGCCGCGATGGAGAGGACGGCGAGCAGTGCGGCGAGCGGGAGAAGACGGCGGTCTCGAGTCATTTATGTGCCCGAAAGGAGAAGTTCACGCTTCCGTTCCTCGCGAACGGAATGCAGTTTGTGCGGATGCCGACAACGGTCGCACGAAAGTCACATCCTGCTCCGCGAACGCGCCCGCGCGCCACGAAAAGTGCGCGCAAGCTCCGCGGCGAAACGGCCCCCGCCCTCATCGACGGCCGCGTCGGAACGCGCGTCAAAGGGTGGCTCACGTGGGACGGCGAGTTCTTCGTCGGACCGCGCTACATCCGGCTGCTCGAGGCGGTGGGCGTAGCGGGCACGATTACCGGCGCATGCGAGTCGTGCGGAATGAGCTATCGCACGTGCATCAATCGCATTCGTCAAATGGAACGTACGCTGGGCGCGCCGATTCTCGAAATATCGCGCGGCGGCGCGGGGCACGGCAGCGCCCGCCTCACGCCGCTCGCACAGCGTCTCGTGTGCGTGTACTACGAGTGGCACCGCGAGATCGTCCGCGCGAGCGACAGCGCGGCACGGAGGTTGTTGAGGGACTGAAGTCCGCACGAGCGAGCGATAGGCAGCGTGTTGCATATCGGGATTGTGTGAGATAACATCTCGATTCCGTTTACGACACCCCTGCCCTCTTCGACTCCGCCCATCATGCGCCTTTCCGCGACCGCACTCGTCGCCGCACTTGTCCTGTTCACCACTTCCGCGCGCGCGCAGGGCGTGACCGACGCCGCCATCGAAGGCATCGCGCGAACCGCCGACAGCACTGGCGCACCCGTGCCCGCGCAGATCACGATCATCAACTCCTCCACCGGCGCGCAACTGCTGTTGCGCGCGGATGTGGCTGGGCGATTCGCGGCCGAGCATCTCGCGCCCGGCGGCCCGTATCGCGTGGAGGCGCACGCGCCCGGGATCTCCGCCGCGCAAGGCGGGATCAGGCTCGCGCTCGGCCAGCGCTATCGCGTGCAGCTCGTGCTGCGCGCGGATACCGCACGGCTGGCCGAGGTAAAGGTGACGGCGGAGAATCCGCTGCTGGCGCAATCGAGGATGGGCGCATCGCACACCGTGAGCGACAGCGCGATTCGCAAGTTGCCGCTCCTGAGCCGCGACTTCACGGAGCTGCTGCAAACCGCGCCCGAGGTGACCGGGACGTCGGTGGGCGGGGCGAACAATCGGATGAACGACATCCAGGTGGATGGCGCGAGCAACAATGATTATTTCGGGTTGAGCCGCGGGACGGGGACGCAGGGCGGGCAGGAGGGGGCGAGATCGTTGCCGCTCGAGGCGGTGCAGGAGTTCCAGCTGCAGATGGCGCCGTTCGATGTGCGGCAGGGGAGTTTCACCGGCGGGCAGATCAACGCGATCACGAAATCGGGAACGAACGACTTTCATGGCTCGCTGTTCGGATTTTATCAGGGGCAGGGGCTGGTCGGAAACGACACGGCGGGACACGGAAGCGCCGACTTCAACGTGGAGCAGTACGGCGGGTCGGTGGGCGGTCCGATCATCAGGGACAAGCTGCATTTCTTCGCGGCGGGGGACTTTCGTCATCGTGTGACGCCGTTCTCGGGACCGACCATCGGCTCGACGACGAACGTGGGCATCACGGCGGACAGCGCGCAGCGATTCTCGTCGATATTGAACGGCTACGGTATCGCGCCGGGGAGCTTCGGCGCGTTCAACACCACGAGCGATGCACAGAACGTGTTCGCGAAGTTGAGTGCCGTCACGGGGAACGCGGGGACGGCGGAGCTCAGCATCAACTACGCGCACGGCATCACGCAGGACTCGATCTCGCCGGCGCGCGCGATCAACGGCGACTATCGCCTTACGTCGGCGGCGTTCGCGCCCGAGGCCACGACGTGGGCGGGACACGGCAAGTGGGCGACGCTATTCGGCGACTGGTCGAACGAACTTCTCGCGGGCTACGCGGTGACGAACGAGCCGCGCACGGCGGCGAGCGGCGCGCCGGCGATCTTCGTCACGAACGTGGGCGCGGCGGGAACGCGGCTCATCGCGGGAGCGGATCCGTCGAGCCAATTGTTGACGTTGCGGCAGCGCGACGCGGAGCTCACGGACAATCTCACGCGGAGCTTTGGCGCGCACACGGTGACGGTGGGCGCGCAGGCGGAGCTGATGCATTTCACCTTCGGGAATTTCTCGAACGTGATCGGGCAGTACACCTTCTTCGATCTCGATTCGCTGGCGGCGGGGCGGCCCTCGCGCTACATGCGCAACCTCGCGCTCGAACCGGGCGCGGCGCAATCGGACTTCGGTGTGCACCAGTATTCGTTGTACGCGCAGGACCAGTGGAGCGTGACGCCGAGCTTCGCGCTCACGTATGGGCTGCGCGCAGACCACACATCGTTCCCGGATGCACCGCGTGAAAATGGCTCGTTGGCGGCGAGCGGCTTCGGGATTCACACGAGTGAGTTCATCGCGCCGGTAACACAGCTGTCGCCGCGCGTGGGCTTCCACTGGGATGTGCGCGACGGCACGGCGATTCGCGGTGGCGTGGGGCTGTTCACGGGGCGCGATCCGTACAGCTGGATGTCGTTCGCGTACTCGAACACTGGCACGGGCGCGCTACTGCTGAATTGCTCAGGCGCTGGCGTGCCGGCGTTCGTCGCGGATCCCAATGCGCAGCCCACGTCGTGCACCACCGGGTCGGCGCCGTCGGCCGCGTCGCTCTCGTACTTCGTGAACGACTTCAAGCTGCCGCAGAGCCTGAAATTCGCGCTCGGCGCGGACCAGCGGCTGCCGTGGGGGATGGTGGGCTCGGTGGATCTCGCGTACGTGCGCGGAGAGAGCTCGCTCTACATCACGGACGACAATCTCGCGGGGCCGGTTGGGACGCTGAGTGGCGAGGGCGGGCGCGTGATGTACGGCGCGGTGGGCGCGACATCGAAGAAGGGATCGGTGCCCACGGTGACGCCCGATGTCGTATCTGCGGCGTACGGGCCGATTCTCCGGAACGCCAACAAGAGCGGCGACCGTACGTATCTCGCGACGGCGCAGCTGCAGAAATCGTGGTCCAACGGCGTGGAGCTCGGCGTGGCGTACACGTACATGAACGCGAAGGATTACTTCTCGCTGCGCGACGCGCAGTCGGTGTCGAACTACGGCTTCTCGACCGTGGACGGCTCGCTCGGCTCGCGCAACCTGGCCACGTCGACGTACAACATCCCCAACAAGATCACGATCACGGCGACGAAGAATCTCCCTTATGGCTTTGCGCTCTCCGTGATCTACCTCGGCCGATCCGGAACGCCGTACACCTTCATCGTAAACGGCGATGCGAATGGCGATGGCGTTGGGAACAAGGTGGGCGCATTCGACCGTCAGTCGGACGACGCGATCTACGTGCCGAAGGTGCCAAACGACATCACGCTCGTACGCGACAGCGCGGCGAGCCCCACGGTGAACGTGCTCGTGCCCGCGAAGGCGAGTGCGTACGACAGTCTCGAGGCGTACATCAACAGCCAGTCGTGTCTGCGCGACAATCGCGGGAAGATTCTCCCGCGCAACGCGTGCCGGAATCCGTGGCAGAACATCTTCAACGCGCGTGTCGCGAAGACGCTGCACGTTGGCGCGGGAGGGCGCGATGTCGAGCTCATTGCGGATGTGTTCAACGTGCTGAATCTCATCAACGGCGACTGGGGACTGATTCGTGAGACGGGGACGCTGAGCGGCGCGGGGACGGAGAACGTCGCGCTGCTGCGACTGCGCGGCACCGACGCGGCGAACGGGCGGAATGCGTACGACGTCACGCTGCCGGGAACGAGCGTGGTGAACGTGGACGCGTCGCGGTGGAGGGTGCAGGTGGGGGTGCGGGTGGGGTTTTAGAAGCGCGCCGTGCTGTCCCCTCCGCGCGTAGCTCTGGGTACGGCGTCGGGGCTACCGACCGCGTCCGGCCTTCCCCGAGTCCGCCCTCACGGTATCCTTCTCGGCCTTCTCCGCCTTGGTGTAGAGCGTGCTGTCGCTCGGCATCGCCGTCACCTGGATGTACACGTCCCGAGGCATATAGCGCGTCGCGGCGGCCTGAAGCGCCTGGGGCGTAAGGCGCTCAGAGCCGTACGGGCTCACGATCCGGTCCAGCGGGAGCCCCAGCCGGTTGAAGAGCTCGATGCGCTGCAGCCAGTAGCTGTTGTCCTGGAGCTGGGCCTCCAGCAGGCGACGCTGGATCTCAGTTGCGCGAGTCAGCTCGGCCTCGGTCGCCCCGCTGTCGCGCACGGCATCGAGGATGGACTTCATCTCCCGCTGCATGGCCCGCATCCGTTCCGGCGCAGCGTCGAAGGAGAAGAGCAGTTGATAGTGCTCCTTCGTCAGTGGATACGTCCGGTCCATCGCGGTGACGCTATAAGTGCCACCCAGCTCCTCGCGCAATCGTTCGCGCAGCCGCCGGTTCAGCACCTCGGTGAGCGTCGCAAGCTGCTCCCGCTCGGCGAGGTACGCGCCCGGCTCCGCCGTGGGGAGCTCGCCGTCGAAGAGGAGCATCGTAGACGCCTTCGGGATGTCGTACGGCCGCACCGTGTTCACGACCCTCTGCAGGAAGGGACGCACGCCGAGGTCCTTCGGCGTCTCCCGCTCGCTCGTCGCCGGCAAGCTCGCCAGATAGCGCTCCACGAGCGGCTTCACCTGCTGGGCCGTCGCCGCGCCCACTATGATAAAGGTGAAATCCCCGGCGTTGCCGAAGCGGTTGCGATAGACCGCCATCGCCTCGTCCAGCTTCGCCAGGTCGGCCAGTTGCGTGGAGACGGGCAGGAGGCGCGGATTCCCCCGCGCGAAGGTTTGCGCGAGCTGATCGAACATCGAGAAGGGGCGCCCCTCGTACCTTGCGTAGTTCTTCCAGCCCGCGAGCGCGGCGCTGTCGAGCCTGGGCGCGGTGAACTGCAGGTAGAGCATCTGGAAGAGCAGCTCCAGCTCGCTGGGCGAGCCATCGAGCGAGATCGACTCGTCGCCGTAGCCGATGTCCACCTTGAAGTCGCGCACCCCCGAGGTGGCGAGCTGCGCGGTGAGGTCGTCGTGGTCGTGCGAGCCCAGTCCGGCCGCCTCGGTCATCATCCGCGCCACCATGCGCCCCGGGCTGAAGAAGAGCGAGTCGGGCACGCGCGAGAAGCCCCCCGGGCTCCAGGCCTTGAGCAGGAGCTCGTCGGGGTCGTTGTGGCTTGGCTTGAAGAGCACGCGGGCGCCGTTGGAGAGCGTCCACTCCGTGATGCCGGCGGCCGTGTGGGTCGTCTCCTTCGTCACTCGTCCGGGCACCGGCGGCTTCTCGAGCAGCGGGCCTTGGGCCACGGTGCGCGATTCGGGCGCGGCGAGCTTGGCGTGCGCCACGGAGTCGAAGATCGCCGCGACGCTCGCTCGCGTTGGGGGGCGCGTGTCCGCCAGCTCGGGCAGCGTGAACATCACCTTCCGCCCTCGGGCCGAGCGCCAGAAACGGGCCGCCTGGGCCACGCGCTCGGAGGTGAGCGACGGCAGGACCGCGCGCGCCATGGCCAGTTCCTGCTCGGGGCTCAGCAGCTCGCCGTTGCCGGTGAGGTAGTGTTGCGCGTATTCGTCCGCGTAAGCCCGCGAGGACCGGGCGGCCTCGCTCGCCGCGGCGTGCTCGAGCTGGGCGAGGAGCTCCGCCTTCTCTCGCTCGAGCGTCTCCCGTGGGATCCCGTGCTGCGCGATCCGCTCGATCTCGGCGACCGCTGTGGCGAGAGAGCGCTCCAAGCTGTCCGGCCAGGCGACCATGCGGACCCCGATCAGGTCGAGCGGGCGCGCGATCGCGCCGCGCTCGACATCCGCGAAGCCGAAGGGCCGCGACTCGAGCTCGCGCATGCGGAGGAAGCGTTGCTGGAGCGACTGGAGCAGGAGCTGCTCGGTGAGCCGCCGCTCGACCCGCGCGCGCAGCGCGCCCGCCGGCGCAGGCACCGGCCAGAGCGCCTCCACCGACGGCACGGCCGGCGCGCGCTGGACGTCGACGACTCCATCCGCGACCACCGGCACGGTCGAGGCGGGACGTGCGCGTGGGTGCTTCACCGCCGGGATCTTCCCGAAACGCTGGATGATCTCGCGCTCGATCGCCGCCGCGTCGATGTCGCCGACGACGATCACCGCCATGAGATCGGGCCGGTACCAGTCCTTGTAGAAGCGCGCGATCGGCCCGCGTGTAGCCGTCTCCAGCAACTTGGTAAGCCCGATCGGCTCCCGATCCAGGTAGCGCGCCCCCGCGCCGAAGAGCACTTCGTTCTGGTGCTTCTGGATCCGCTGCGACGTCGTGTCGCGCAAGCGCGTGCGCCACTCGCCGAGCACCACGCCGCGCTCGGCGACGACCTCGGCCGAGTCGATCAGGATCCCGCCCGAGGCCCAGTCCTCGATCACCGTGAGCCCCTGCGCGAGGAAGCGCGGCTCGTCCGTCGGGACGGTCAGCATGAAGACCGTCTCGTCGAAGCTCGTGTAGGCGTTGAGGTCGGCGCCGAAGCGCATCCCGCTCCCCTCGATGAAGTCCACGAGCGACTGGTGCGGGAAGTGCCGCGTGCCGTTGAAGGCCATGTGCTCGAGGAAGTGCGCCATTCCGCGCTCGTCGTCGTCCTCGAGAATCGAGCCGGCGTTGACGACGAGCCGGAGCTCGGCGCGGTCGGCGGGCATCGCGTTCCGCCGAACGTAGTAGCGCAGTCCGTTGGGCAGCGTGCCAGTGCGGAGCGCGGGGTCACGGAGGGAATCGGCCGGGGCGGTGGCGACGGGTGCCGCGGCCCGTGTCGTCCCCACGCTTGCGGCCGGGCTTCCCACCGCAACGGAGGCGGTGCCGACGACTGCGATCGACACGGCGAGAAGCGCTACCGGGCGGAGGCGTCGCGCGGCCGTGCGGCCGCAGGTCGGATGCATCACGATGCCGCCCTCGCTGCCTGGCGCTCGAGGAGAATCTTGATCAGCTCCTCGAAGTCCTCGTAGACCGCCGTGAAGCTCATACTCCGCGTGTTTATCACTACTCCGTCCTGGTCGATGAGAAATGTGGTGCTACCGCGGATGCTGGAACTCTTATCGAAGGTATAGTTGGTGTTGTTCTTGGTAGGGCGATCGACCCGGCGTGAATCAGGATCGCGAAGCCACCAGTAGTCAGTGGCCGTCATCGCCAGTGCGGCATGCACGCCGTACCACTCGAGCGTCTGCTTGGCTAGCTCCGCCTCTCGTTCGGGAGTCATCCCGTCTTTGAGATACTGGAAGTATCCCCGTGTCTGCTCCACGACGGTGACCTCGAGCTCGGGGAAGCGCTCCTCCAGCCACCGCAGCGGAACCAGGTTTCGTGCACAGTTTCCCTTGAACTGGCGGGGGTCGGTGAGGACCTCGTTGCACGTGGTGAGGAACATCACGAGCGAGACACGCCCGGGTGTTGGGCGAGG
>Ga0070681_10005762_pt1 | contig 11980 bp, 12 predicted proteins | sample KBSC83BmetaG_FD_65650 | JGI IMG/M metagenome (GOLD analysis project Ga0070681, IMG submission 65650) | Corn rhizosphere microbial communities from Kellogg Biological Station, Michigan, USA - KBS C8-3B metaG | ecosystem: Host-associated > Plants > Roots > Rhizosphere | place: USA: Michigan...
TCGATTTGTTCGGGATCGAGCTTCCCGTCGCGCACCTCGCGCGCGATCCGGCGAGTGAGCCGCACCAGTTCATCGCGCCCGCTATAGCTCAGCGCGAGGATCACGGTCATGCGCTGGTTGTCGCGCGTGAGATCGATAACTTTTTCGAGGACCGAGCGAACCTTCGCCGGCAGGCGGGAGCGATCGCCCACCGCCATCAGGCGAATGCCGTAGCGCATCATTTTGGCTTGCTCCGCCGCCAGATAATGCTCCAGCAGCCCCATGAGCGCGTCTACTTCATCGTGCGGCCGAAACCAGTTTTCGGTGGAAAACGCGTAAAGCGACAGGTAGCGAATGCCGATCTTGCGGCTCATCTCGACGATCACCCGCACCGAGGTCTTGCCGCGCCGATGTCCTTCGATGCGGCTTTTGCCGCGGCGCTTCGCCCAGCGGCCGTTGCCATCCATGATGATGGCGACGTGCTCCGGCAGGCGCGATTTGTCGAGACCGTCTAGCTCCATCGGCGCGTTGGGACTGAATTGGATTTCATAACTGCGAGGATTAACCAATGCCGGTGGGACAAACGACAGCGCGGCCCGCGAAAGGAGAGCCAAAAGGAGGAACGGCGGTCAAACCGCCATCACCTCGTCTTCTTTCGCTTTGACGATCTTGTCGATGCGGCCGATGAAGTCGTCGGTGGCTTTCTGCACGCGATCGTGACCGTGTTTGGAGTCGTCCGCGGTGATCTCCTTTTTCTTCTCCGCCTCCTTCAAGTGCTCGATGGCCACCCGGCGATGATTGCGCACGGATACGCGGTACTCCTCGGCGATCTTCTTGACGTGCTTCACCAGCTCCTTGCGCCGCTCCTCGGTCAACTGCGGAATCGGAATGCGGATGATCTTGCCGTCGTTGCTCGGCGTGAGCCCGAGATCGGACTTGAGAATCGCCTTTTCAATCTCGCCCATCACGCTGCGATCGAAGGGCTGGATCACCAGCAGTCGCGCTTCCGGCGCGCTCACAGTGGCCAACTGAATCAACGGCGTCGACGCGCCGTAGTAATCGACCACGATGTGCTCGAGCAGCGCCGTGGAGGCGCGCCCGGTGCGAAGCTTGGTCAGCTCCTTGCGCAGCGCGTTGACCGACTCCTCCATTTCCTTTTGCAAGTGGGTAAAAACCGCTTCGTTCATCGCTTTCCTCCGCTGACCAGAGTCCCGATCGGCTCGCCGGAAACGACACGCTTAATGTTACCCTTTTCCATCAAGTTGAAAACGATGATCGGCAGGTTGTTGTCCATGCACAGTGAGATCGCGGTCGAGTCCATCACCTTGAGCTCGCGATTCAAGACTTCGATGTAGCTCAGCTCTTCGAATTTACTGGCGCCCTCATGCTTGAACGGGTCGGCGTCGTAGACCCCGTCCACCTTCGTCGCCTTGAGAATCACTTCGGCGCCCACTTCCATGGCGCGCAGACTAGCGGTGGTATCGGTGGTGAAATAGGGATTGCCCGTGCCGCCGGCGAAAATCACCACCCGGCCTTTTTCCAGGTGGCGGGTGGCGCGCCGCCGGATGTAGGGCTCGGCCACCTGGCGCATTTCGATGGCCGAAAGCACGCGGGTCGAAACACCCAGCGTTTCCAGCGCGTCCTGAAGCGCAAGGCTGTTGATCACGGTGGCAAGCATGCCCATCGTATCGGCGCTCGCCCGGTCCATGCCGATTTCGCTCGCCACGGCGCCGCGAAAAATATTTCCGCCGCCGACCACGAGCGCCAGCTCGCAGCCCAGTTCTTTGACTTCCTTGATTTCCTGGGCGAACGCTTTGACCGTGGCGCCGTCTATACCGAAGTTGTTGACCCCGGCGAAAATCTCGCCGGTGACCTTCAGAATGATCCGTTTATACTTCGGCGCGCCGTTGTTCATGAAGTTCGCAAGAATCGATTAAAGCGCAGCGGCTATTCTTTTGCAGCCACTTCGCCCAGATGATACCGCGAGAAACGCCTGATTTGAATATTTTCGCCGAGCCGCCCGATGGACTCGTTGACGATATCGGAGACTTTCTTGTCCGGGTCTTTGATAAACGCCTGCTCCAAAAGGCAGGCTTCGGAGTAAAAGCGCTCGATCTTGCCCTCGATGATCTTATCCACGACCTTCTCCGGCTTGCCGCTTTCGAGCGCTTGCTGGCGATAGATCTCTTTTTCTTTATCGATCTCAGCCGCCATTACTTCTTCGCGCCGCACGTAGCGCGGATTGGCCGCCGCTACCTGCATGGCGATGTCCTTGACCAGGGTTTGAAACTCAGCCGTGCGGGCGACGAAATCGGTTTCGCAGTTGATCTCCACCAACACGCCGATCTTGCCGCCCGGATGAACGTACGCCCCCACCGCGCCGTCCGCCGCCACGCGGTCGGCCTTCTTGGCCGCCGCCGCCAGTCCCTTTTGGCGCAGGTAGTCGATCGCTTTCGGCACATCCCCGGCGGTCTCGGCGAGCGCTTTCTTGCAGTCCATCATTCCCGCCCCGGTTTTTTCCCGGAGCTCTTTTACCGCGCTTGCGCTGACTTCCATTTTAAATCAAGCTCCTGCCGCCGCCGCGCCTTCCGCACCCGTCGATTCCGCGGCGCTGCGATCGTCCTCCTTGGCTTTGACCAGGGACTGCTCGTGAATCGTCTTGCCTTCGTTGATCGCCCCCGCGATCGACGAGCAGAAAAGCCGGATCGCGCGAATCGCGTCGTCGTTGCCCGGCACTTTGTAATCCACCATGTCCGGATCGCAGTTGGTGTCAATGACCGCGATCACCGGGATGCCGAGTTTGCGCGCTTCCTTGACGGCGATTTCTTCCTGCTTGGGGTCGATCACAAAAATCGCGTCGGGCAGCTTGCGCATGGCCTTGATGCCGCCGAGCGCCTGCTCGAGCTTGGCCTTTTCGCGACTGAGTCCGAGCATTTCCTTCTTGGTCAAGGCGTCGACGATCTTTGGATCGTTTTCCATCTCCTCGATTTTGCGTAGGCGATCGATGCTCTGGCGGATGGTCGCAAAATTCGTGAGCGTGCCGCCGAGCCAACGGTTGTGCACATAGTACATGCCGCAGCGCTCGGCTTCTTCGCGGATCGCGTCCTGGGCTTGTTTCTTGGTGCCGATAAAGAGCACGTGCCCGCCCGAGGCCGCGAGATCGCGCACCACCGCCTCAAGGTCCTTGAACATGGTCACGGTCTGCTGCAAGTCGATGATATGGATGCCGTTGCGGGCGCCGAAAATATAAGGCTTCATTTTCGGGTTCCAACGGCTGGTCTGGTGGCCGAAATGAACACCGGCCTCCAGCAGTTGCTTCATTGAAATATCGCTCATCACTCACTCTCCTTTGGTTTTAGTCCTCCCCTTTCTTCGTCTCCGCATCGGACCCATGGGCACCTCGACGCGGATCGGAAAGGGTGTGAATTTTGTTAACGAGATAGAAGCTCGTTCAGCGGCAAGCACCGCCGATGCGAGTCGCCGCGCGCCAATGATGTGACAACTAATTTGGCAACCCAGGGGGTTTTAACAAAGTTCGGCGGGCGACGCAAGAATGTGGAGACGGCGCGGACGTTTACTGGTTCATGGACTCGAGAAACTCTTTGTTCGTCTTGGTGCCGTGCATCTTGTCGAGCAGGAACTCCATGGCCTCGACCACGCTCAACTGCGACAGAACCTTACGCAGAATCCAGATGCGATTGAGATCTTCCTTCGGAATCAGCAGCTCTTCCTTGCGCGTGCCCGACTTGTTGATGTCGATGGCCGGGAAAACACGCTTGTCCATTAGGCGCCGATCCAGATTAACTTCCATGTTGCCAGTGCCCTTGAATTCTTCGAAGATGACTTCATCCATGCGGCTGCCGGTATCGATGAGCGCGGTCGCCATAATGGTCAGACTGCCGCCGTCTTCGATGTTGCGCGCCGCGCCGAAGAATTTTTTGGGCTTGTGGAGCGCGTTGGAATCGACGCCGCCGGAGAGAATTTTGCCGCTCGGCGGCACGACGGTGTTGTAGGCGCGCGCGAGGCGGGTGATGCTGTCGAGCAAGATCACCACATCCTTGCCGTGCTCGACCAGGCGCTTGGCTTTTTCGATGACCATCTCGGCCACCTGCACGTGGCGGGTGGCGGGCTCGTCAAAGGTCGAACTGATGACTTCGCCATCCACCGAACGCTGCATGTCGGTAACTTCTTCCGGCCGCTCGTCTATCAACAGCACGATTAGAATGACTTCCTTGTGGTTATGCGCGATCGCCTTGGCGATGTGCTGGAGCATCATGGTCTTGCCGGTGCGCGGCGCAGCGACGATCAAGCCGCGCTGCCCCTTGCCGATCGGCGTCAGTAGATCGACGATACGCGTGGTGTAATCGTCGGGCTGGGCCTCCAAACGCAGACGCTCATTCGGATAGAGCGGCGTCAGGTTGTCGAAGAGAATCTTCTCGCGCGCCCGTTCCGGGTCTTCATAATTGATGGTTTCGACTTTAAGCAGCGCGAAATAACGCTCGCCTTCCTTCGGCGGCCGAATGTGGCCCGAGATGATATCGCCGGTGCGCAAATTGAAGCGGCGAATCTGGCTGGGAGAAACGTAGATATCGTCGGGACCGGGAAGGTAGTTGTAATCCGGCGCGCGCAGGAAACCGAATCCATCGGGCAAGGTTTCCAGGACGCCTTCGCCGTAGATATGGCCGTTCTGCTCGGTTTGCGCTTGCAGGATTGCGAAGATCAGCTCCTGTTTACGCATGTTGGCGGCGCCTTCGATGTTGAAATTCTTGCCGATCAGCGCCAGATCGCTGATTTTCTTTTCCTTGAGAGCCTTGAGATTCAAACCGTTATCTTCCACGGCCTCCGGCTCGGCGGCTCGAGTTCTACCACGAACCATACGCTATAATTCTCCTTTCAACGACCTAGAACGATGCCTGGGTAACAAACGCACAGTTGTCAGAAAATCTCGTCACTCACGCCGGGACGGCGCATACTCACACCGAAAAAAAACCCAGCAGCCGAACCAGGAAAACCCAGGCCGGCTTCGGACGTAGGCATGTCAATGCGACAGGGTTTAAGACGCAGACAGAAATCTCTCTTTTAACAACAATTCAACTTTTGAGCCGGGTGAAATTCGTATTCGCGTGGGGAAGAGAATCGAACCGAGTGTTTTCTTAGCTTGAATATTATTTTAAAGGCCCAGCCTTGTCAACCCCTGTGCCATTGGGATTCCACGCAACAACTCCAACAATCCGGCAAAGTCGTCGGGCAGCGGTGCCACGAAGCGCATCGGCGCGCCATTTTCCCCGATCGCCAAGGTCAATTTTTCGGCGTGGAGCGCCTGACGCGGAAATTTCTCGATCGGCGAGTCGCCGGACTTGATCGCGCCCCCTTTTCTGCCGTAAACCTTGTCGCCCACCAATGGAAAGCCCATGTCCGCAAGATGCACGCGAAGTTGATGCGTGCGGCCGGTGCGTGGTCGCAAGCGCACGAGCGTGAGCGATCTGCGCTCGTGAACAAATCGCTGCTCGACCGACCATTCGGTAATCGCGTCGCGCAACCGCCCGCCGGCGCGCAGGCTGGACATGCGCTTTCGGTCCGAACGGTGCCGGCCGATGGGCCGGTCGATCTTTCCCCGCTCCGGCTTGAGTTCGCCCCAAAGCAGCGCGAGATATTCCTTTTGCGCCGTGCGATTTTTGAATTGCGCAGCGAGGCGGTGAAACGTCGGCATATTTTTCGCGACGATGATGACTCCGGAAGTATCCTTGTCCAGGCGATGCACGATTCCCGGGCGACGCTCTCCACCCATGCTCTGTAAATCGGGACAATGGTGCAACAGGGCGTTCACCAGAGTTCCGTCCGCCCGTCCCGCCGCGGGATGCACGACCACGCCGGGATCTTTGTTGACGACGATACAATCTGAATTTTCATAGAGAATTTTCAGCGGCAACGCCTGGGGGCGCAGCTCGCTCTCGCGCGCGGGGCGAAGAGCCACCATCACGCAATCGTCGACTTTGACCCGCGCGCTCGCCTTGGTCGGCGCGCCGTTCACCATGATCTGGCCGTCGCCGATCAGTTTTTGGATCGCCGCGCGGCTCAAGCCGAAACTGGGTCCCGCGCCTTCCATAAAATACTGCGTCAAAAACAAATCCAGCCGCAGGCCGGCGCAGCGCGCATCCACCCGCAGGGATCGCAGCGTCATTGACGGTTCGGTCATCGACAGAGCGGATTCAAATTTCGGGAAAGAGGCGTAAGCCGCGAAAGACTTCCTTGGCGCGGTCGACGTCTCGCCCGATCTGTTCGACCAGCGATTCCACCGACGAGAAGGCCTGCTCTTCGCGAAGGCGTTGGACGAAAGAAAGCCGCACGGCCGCGCCGTAGATATCGCCATTGAAATTCAAAATGAAACTTTCCACTGTTCTCGGTCCGGCACCGAAGGTCGGATTGATTCCGATGCTGCTCACGCTCGGCAAATCCCTTTCACCGAGATGAAAGATCGTCGCATAGATTCCATCCCGCGGGATCAATTCGGTGCGCGCGGCAATATTCGCGGTGGGAAACCCCAGGTCGCGCCCACGCCGGTGGCCCGTAACCACTCGTCCAGACACGAAGTGATAACGTCCGAGCAGCTCCGTCACCGCGTCTACTTTTCCCGCTTCGATCAGTTCCCGCGCTTGCGAGCTGCTCACCCGGACGCCGTCTACCAGGATCGGCTCGACGACTGCCACCGAAAAGCCGTATTGATCGCCCCAGTGGACCAGGTCTTCCGCGCGTCCTTTTCTCCCCTGGCCGAAACGAAAATCCCTGCCGACCCAGATCTTGGCGGGCTTCAGCCGCTCCGCCAGAAAGCGCCGGACGAAGTCTTCCGCTGCGATCTTGGCAAAGGACAGATCGAAGTGCTGCACGACGACGATGTCGACATCGAGACTTTGCAGCAACTGCATCTTGTCCTTGTGCGCCAGGATCATTTTCGGCGCGCGCTCGGGCGCCAAGACCTTCACGGGATGCGGTTCGAAGGTCAGCACGATCGCCGGCACTCCCATCTCCCGCGCGTCACGCACCGCACCCTCGATCAGCGCTCGATGGCCCAGGTGAATGCCGTCGAAGTTGCCGAGAGTCACAACCGATTTTGCCAGCGCGAGACCCGGGTCGTCGATGTGACGAAAAACCTGCATGTTATCCGGACAACGCATAGCGCGCTCGTACGCGCCGTTGCGCCAATTTATGCAATGACGAAGGGCAAAGAGAGAAAGGACGGAAAGCCGGCGGCTTCACGATTCGAGCGATTTGAGTTTCTGCCGTGCTCGCGCAGCCTCCGAAGATTGGGGATATTTTTCGACCAGCTCCTGCAGCACCAGCCGTGCGTTGAGCTTCTCGCCCAACTCGGCGAAAGCAAAACCCTGGCGCAGCAGCGCCGCTCCCACCTTATCGCTCTGCGGATAACGCCGGCGCACCTCGTCGAACTCGATGATCGCCTGGTCGAATTCTTTCAAGCCGAAGTGACTTTCGCCGATCAGATACTGCGCGTTGGGCGCCAGCCGGCTTTTCGGATTGCGTTTAAGAAAATCTTTGAAGCGAGCCACGGCGGTGCGGTAATCCTTTTTCTGAAACGGCCGCCAGCCGTTCTCGAAATCCTTGCGCACCGCATCGGACTCGCCCACCGAAAGGTCGACGTAGTTGCTGTCGACGTCGGCCCGCTGTTCCGTTTGCTGTTGGAGAGAGTCACGGAGTTGCTTCAGCTCGTCCTCGCGGCTCTTGAGCAAATCGGTTTGGGCCTTGGCGTCGGACTCCAGCTTCGCCAGCCGCGTTTCCATGTCTTTCACGCGCTGATCGCCGTCCTTGCCGGACTGGCCGATCTGGCGACCGACTTGGACCCGGGTTTCGTCAATGCGCTCTTTGACCGCGCTCAGATCGCGCTGCATCTGCTGAATGTTCGCGCGCGTGTCGGCGAGGGTCGCACGGAAGTTGTCGACGTCGGAGCGCAAGGTATTCATATCGCCGCGCATGCGACGCTGTTCGCGCTCGAGGAGATCGACCTGCTGGGGGTTGACGCAAGACGATAGAGTGGCGCCGAGCAACAGCGCCACGAGAGTCAAAATAAAAATATTGTGTTTCACGGGATTCCCCCAACTAGGAAGTCGACCGGCCCTGGAGAATCACGAAGCGGGCCCGGCGATTCTTTATCCAGCAGTCTTCGCTATGTTCCTGGCACACCGGAATCTCTTCGCCATAACTGATCGTCGACAGCCGCTCTGCGAGAATGCCGAGCGTCGAGAGGAATTCACGCGCCGCCTGCGCCCGCTTGGCGCCCAGCGCTAAATTGTACTCGTTCGTGCCGCGTTCATCGCAGTGACCTTCGATCTCGACCTTCGCCGACGGATTGCTTTTTAGCCAATCGGCGTTGGCGCGCAGAGTCGCGCGCGCATCCGCGTTCAAATCGTAGCGGTCAAACTCGTAAAAAACATCCTTCAGCGGGCTCGAAGCGGAGGTGGCCGAAGATTTTCCCTCCTGCATTTGTTTCAAGCTGCTCGCTCCGGTGTCGGACTCACTCGTGCCGCCGCGCTGTCCCTCGCCGGACCGGCCTTCGGCTCCGGACAAACCCGCGTCGCCGGACTTCGATCCCGCCGTAGCTCCTGGCTTGTTGGCGGTCGCAGGAGCGCATCCCGTCAAAACGCACAAAAGCGCCATCCCGCAGAGGTTCGCCGCGAATTCGATTGGAATCTTCATCTAATAAGCCTCCTGCATGCACCTGAGATTCGCATTGAAAATGAAAAACTGAAGCGGCGGAGTCGGACTAATCTAACCGAGGGGACCAGCTAGGTTTAGTATCATCCCCCCCGGAGCCAGTCAATCTGCGTTGGTTATCTCCGCTCGCCTGCATCACGTAAAGATGATATTTGCCCGCGCGATTGGACGAAAATGCGATAAACCTTCCGTCCGGCGACCAGGTCGGATCTTCACTGTCGGAGGATTCCGCGGTGAGTTTGCGCGGCTCGCCGCCGTCCACGGAAATCGTGAAGATCGCGAAACGATTGCCGACGCGCCCGGTGTACACGATGCGATCGCCCTTCGGCGACCATTCAGGCGAAGTGTTGTAACTGCCGCTGTAAGTCAGTCGCCGCGAATTACCGCTTGTCACATCCATAATGTAGACCTGCGGCGAACCGCTCCGATCCGAGACGAAAACAATCTGCTTGCCGTCCGGCGACCACGACGGCGACACTTCGATGCCGGGATTGTTGGTCAACTGACGAATCACGTTGCCGGTGCGGTCGAGCAGATAAAGATTGGTGTTACCGCCCGACTCATGCGTCGCCACGATCGTCTGGCCGTCGGGCGAGAACTTGCCGCTCAGATACCGGCCGCCGCCGCGCGGCGTGAAGCGGATCTCCTTGCCGCTGTAAAGCTCGAACAAATACAGGGTCTGGTTTCGGTCCTTGAAAGACGAATACAACACCGAGCGGCCGTCGGGACTCCAGTCGGGCGAGAGATTGATCGTATGATTGTCCGTGACCTGAAACTTTTCGCTGCCGTCCAGGTGCGAGACGAAAATTTCCTTGAAACGGCCGCCGCTGTTGGACACGTAGGCGATCCGGGTATTGAAGACTCCCGGCACACCGGTGAACTGGTTGATGATCTCGTCGACGAACTTGTGCGCGATGCGTCGATAGTCTCGGACCCGGCCGGTGTAACGCTTACCGATGCGCTCCTTGCCCTGATAAACGTCGAAGAGACGCAGTTCGACGGATACCTCGTCACCTTGAACCGAAAATCCGCCCTTGACCAATCCTTCAGCTCCGATGGTGCCCCAGTCTTTGAGATCGAAGGTCCCCAGTGTGATGCCGCTGGTCTGGGAATTTTCCAGGTAAGCGGAGCGATCCAGGACCTTGAACCAACCGGACAACTCGAGATCGTGCACCATCGCGTCGGCGATGCCGGTCGAAAGGCGCGCAGAATCGCCCGTATTGGCGCCAAGATTTTTGAGCGGCGACACCGCGATCGGGAAACGCTGGCCGCCCTGGCCGGTGATGTCAGCCTTCACACCCACATCCGCGGCAATGACAGGCGCTTTCAGCATTGCGATAAGCAGCAGACAAAGTATGAGCATTGGCAGCAGAATCCTCAGTCTCATGTTGTTTTACGCTCCCAGGTCCCGCGGTCGAAAGGTCAACTCCACGTCGGCAAAATCTTTGCGATAACTTTCCGGCGGCGCCGACAGAGGACTCGATTTTTTTACCGCTCGCAGCACCGATTCATCGTAAGACGGATCGCCGGAAGGCTGCACGATTTTAAGGCCGACGATCTCGCCCGTGTCTTTGATACCGAAATGGACCACGACTTTTAAGTTGCTGCGCTGGCCGACCCACGTCCAGTTGTCCTTGATCGTGCCCAGCATGCGGTTTTGATAAATAATGAAATCCATCCCTCTGACCACCCCGGCACCGCCGCGCCCGCCGACCCCCGCGCTTGTCGCCCCTTCCCCTTCTCCCGACCCCGTGCTCAGCGCCTGCTTCTGGGGATTTTCCGCGCGCGCCTTGGCCCGCTCGAGCGCGGACTGGAGCAGCCGTTCGCGGACGCTATCGGCAGAAGCGCTCTCCGAGGACTTCGTCTCCGTCTTTTCCGCTTTTGTTTCTTTAGGCGGTTCTTTTTTGGCGAGCGCAGGTTCCGGTTTGACCGGCTCAGCCCTATTTTTTTCCTTGATCGCGATTTTCTTTTCTTCCGGGGCCTTTTTCTCGACCGGCTTGGTTTTCTCCGGAGTTTGTTTTTTGCTTTCAACCTTGGGCGGCGGAGCGACCGGCGCGGGTTCCGCCTCCTTCGCTTTAGTCGGCGGCGGAGCGATCTCCGTTCCGACTTTCATGCCGCCGATTTTTTCGCCGCCTACCAGATTAACGACGTACACGGGAGGTTCCGGTCGACTTCTCGGGAACAACGGCGCGATGAACAGCACCGCGATGAACACCGCGTGAAAGATCAAAGAAAGCAGCAACCATTTGGAGAGCCGCTCTTCGATTCCCGTCCCTGAAAAAGATCTTTCCCAGAAATGGATGGTTTGGGAAGAAACTTTTTCCGCCACCAACAGCTATCCTTCCTCGCCAGGCGGCCGGGTGACCATGCCCAGCTTTTCGATGCCGGCCTGTTTGATTTCCGCGATGGTTTTCATGACCAAACCGTAGCGCACGTCCTGGTCTGCGCGCAGATAAACCTGTTTGTCGGCCTGGAGTTTTTTGATCGCGCGGAGCTTCTGGCCCAACTCGGGGAGAGTCATGGCATTGTCGTTGAGATAGATTTTACCGTTCTTGGCTACCGTGACGACCAGGTGTTCTTCAGTCCCGGGAATCGCGCTCGACCGAGTCTGCGGCAAATTGACCTGCACTCCTTGTTGAATAATCGGCGCGGTAACCATAAAGATCACCAGCAGCACCAGCATCACGTCCACCAAGGGCGTGACGTTGATCTGCGATATGGTCGCGCTTTCGCGCGACGAAACATCTCCAGCCATGACCACCCCAACCGTTTATCGAACCCTTCGAGCTTCCCACCGCGCCCCGCCGGGGCACGCGCGACTGACGATAATTATACTCTATTATTTGGTTACTTGAAGAAGTGACGCTCGGCGATATTGAGGAACTCGTGGGAGAAATTATCCATTTCGACTGCGAGAAATTTGATCTGCTGAACGAAATAATTGTACGCCATCAGCGCCGGGATTGCGGCGGCCAAGCCCGCAGCGGTCGCGATCAGGGCTTCGGCAATACCCGGGGCGACCGCTTGAATGCTTGATGAGTGGGTGACGCTGAGGCCGCGGAATGCGTCGATGATACCCCACACGGTGCCGAACAAGCCGACGAACGGTGCCGAACTCGCGACGGTGGCCAGAAACGAACAGTTTTTTTCCAGCTTGGTTGTCTCCACGCTGGTGGCGCGCTTCATCGCGCGCGTAACGTTGTCCACGCCGCCGAGCTCGGTCGTCAGATTGTCTCCCGGACCAGATTCTTTTTTTGAGCGCGACACGCGCACCAGT
>Ga0070681_10005763_pt1 | contig 11978 bp, 13 predicted proteins | sample KBSC83BmetaG_FD_65650 | JGI IMG/M metagenome (GOLD analysis project Ga0070681, IMG submission 65650) | Corn rhizosphere microbial communities from Kellogg Biological Station, Michigan, USA - KBS C8-3B metaG | ecosystem: Host-associated > Plants > Roots > Rhizosphere | place: USA: Michigan...
TTCGCAATCTCGGTGTGTCACTCTTGTCGATCAGGGCGACGTCGATGACGCCGCCCTGATCGCTCTCCGAGAGCATCGTCGCGAGCTCGAGCCCGCCGAAGCCCGCTCCCAGGATCACCACACGCTTCAGGCGATCCCTGCGGCGGTAAGCGTCGTGGCTGCTCCTGCTTGTGCGGTCGCGACCAGCGCGAGCTCGGTCGGCTTGAACTCGTCGACGTGTTGCAGGACGCGGGCCATCCGCTCGCTGAACTCGGGCGAGCTCTTCCAGTCCCTGACCTGGTCGATGCTCTCCCAGTCGCCGAAGCTGACGTACCGGCCCGGCTCGTTCAGGTCGCGTACGAGCTGCAGCGTGCCGGCGCCCGGCATGCTGCTCGCCCAGCCCGCGAACTTCGCCCACGCCTCGACGAACGCCTCTTCGCTGCCAGGGTTTGGCTTCCAGCTGCCTGTTGTGTAGATCGCGCTCATTGCGTGTATCTCCTTCTCTAGCGGGGTTGGGGGACGATCCGGATGTACGGCTTCGGCTCCTGCCACTCGCCGAAGATCTGCTTGGCCTCGTCGTTCGAGACGGAGCCGGCGATGATCACGTCGTCGCCTTGCTGCCAGTTCACTGGTGTCGCGACCTTGTGCTTGGCGGTCAGCTGCAGCGAGTCGATCACGCGTAGCACCTCGTCGAAGTTGCGGCCGGTCGTCATCGGGTAGACGAGGATCAGCTTCACCTTCTTATCCGGGCCGATCACGAAGACGTTGCGCACGGTCTGGTTGTCTGCCGCCGTTCGATCGGTCGGATCGCCGGAGACGTCCGCTCCGAGCATCCCGTAGAGCTTGGAGACGTTGAAGTCGGCGTCGCCGATCAGCGGATAGTTGGGCGCATGGCCCTGGGTCTCCTCGATGTCCTGCGACCACTTCTCGTGCTTGTCGACCGGGTCGACGGAAAGCCCGATCAGCTTGGTGTTCCGCTGGTCGAACTGCGGCTTGATCTTCGCCATGTAGCCGAGCTCGGTCGTGCAGACCGGGGTGAAGTCCTTCGGGTGTGAGAACAGCACCGCCCAGGAGTCGCCGATCCAGTGGTGGAAGCCGATCGGCCCTTCCGTCGTCTCGGCCTTGAAGTCCGGTGCGGTGTCTCCGAGTCGAACGCTCATTGCTTCTCCTCTCGTTGTGAGAGGAGGAACCTAGGCGGGCCGCGTTCCCCGAGCGTTCCCCGGACTATGCGGCTGCGGCGTGCGCGCGTGACCGCTCCCGCCAGTAGGGCTGGCCCGCCCGCTCGTACAGCCCCGCGGCCGACTCGAACCCGGCCCGCGCCTGAGCCTGATCGCCACCGGCCCCGGCAACGCTCGCCGCGGCGGACTCCGCCATTGCCCGCCAGGCGGAGCTGTCGAACATGCCGGCGATGCCCGCGGCAGCCGCGGCGTACGGACGTGCGCCTTCGGTGTCGTCCAGCATCGTCAACGCCTCGGCCGCGACCGGATTGAGCAGCGCGCTGCAGCTCGGGCACTCTCCGTAGCGCGCCGCAGCCGCGCCGGCCGCCCGAACCGAGCGAGCGGCGGCCTCGGGGTCGCCCCGCTCGATCTGGCCGAATGCCGCCGTCGCGTAGATCCGGCCCCACATGTGCCTCGCCATCGGTGAGACGGTCGCGATCGCCGAGGCCCGGCGGAGCGGCTCCTCGGCTTCCTCCGGCGCTCCGCGGCAGACCGCAAGCTCGGCGAGCCGCTGCCACGGCAGCGCCCCCGATCTCGTCCCGAGCGACGCGTGCAGGTCGCAGCTCCGTTCCAGACAGCCGGCCGCCTCCTCCCAGCGCGCCTGCAGCAGGAGCGACTCGCCGAGCAGGCACCACCCGAACGCCTGCGCGCGCACGGCTTCGCTCTGCTCCGCCAGCGCGAGGACGCGTCGCGCGTACTCCTCGACGCCGTCGGCGAGGCCGTCGCCGTAGAGGTGGTACTGGCCGATGCAGTGGTGGATGTCGAAGACGCGTGTGGGCAGGGCGCCTCCCGCCCCGTCGCGGCGGAGTCGCTCGATCTCGAGCTCGAGCCCCCGGCGCCAATCTCCGCGCATGTGGGAGACGATCGCGAGCGCCTCCTGGGCGGCGGCGAGATCGTCCGGGTCGCCGACGCTCTGCGCGAGCTCGCGCGCCCACTCCGCAAGCGCCTGGGCACGGTCGAGGTCGCCGCGCTCCCACGCCTGGTTCGCGCGCAGGCAAACGAGCCGCGCCCGCTCGGCCGGATCCTCGGAAAGCTCCTCGCCGGCTTGTAGATGAGCCTCGGCGACCTCCGCGTCGTGTTGCATCAGCCACGCCTGCGCGGCCCGGCGGTGCAGCCGCCCCGCGACAGCCGACGCATCCGCGGCATCGAGCGCGAGCGAGAACGCCTTCACGGCACCTCTCGTGTCGCCCGCAACGACCCGCAACTCGCCGACACGCTCCCACAGCTCGGCCGTCAACTCGGGCTCGACAGCCTGCCCAGCACGCACCTCCTCGTACAGCCGCTGCGCCTCCGGGCTCGGCTCGACTCCGAGCTCGGCTTCCAACAGCGCGCGCAGCTGCTCGTACCGGCGCAACGCCTCGCCTCGCCGGCCGGCGAGCGCGTGCAGCCGGATCAGCGAGACGTGGCCTTGTTCTCGCAGCGGCTCGACCGCGACGAGCCGGCTCGCCGCACGCACCGCAGCCTCGACCTCGCCGCGGGCCTCGAGCAGGCCGGCCAGCTCTTCGAGCAAGGCAACGAACTCCGCCTGGAGCTCGTCGCGATAAGCGATCGTCCACTCCTCGTAGCGATCGTCCGGGAGCAGCCCGACGCCGTAGAGCTCGACCACTTCCGCGTACGCCCCCGGGTCCCCGGCTCGACGCGCGTTCGCCACCGCGACGCGCCACGCCGACACGTCGATCGACAAGCGCTCAGACGGCAGGCAGAGAACGTCTCCCGCCGAGGCGATCGAACGCTCAGCCCCGTCCGCGTCGACCGCGCGCCGCACATAGTGCACGGCCTTACGCAGGTTGGCCGCCGCCGCCGCCGGAGCGAGCTCAGGCCACAACGCCTCCATCACCTGCTCGCGGTGCAGTCGATGACCAGGCGCCAACGCGAGCAGCTTGACCAGACCGGCCGCCTTGCTGCGCCGCCACGCCGCGGCAGGAACCACGTCCGCCCCGACGGTGACGCGGAAGCGGCCCAGCAGCTCGATCCGAAGCACCGGAGATTCCGCCACACAAAGACGATACTCCGGGCAACCGAGATCCTCGACGGCGCCAACACCGCGACCGCGTTCACGCGCGCATGCGGACCTCAGAGATGCAGCGCCGCAAGCGCCGAAACAGCCAGACATCGCCCAGAGCTGATCCTTTCTGCTTGAGAGAAGGGGTCAGGGCTCGGCGCTCGTGGCATCGCCTCCTCGATGTCATCAATTCGGAGGAGGTGCCAGGTGGCACAGCACGGTCAAGTTCTGAAACTGCATTGCTGCCGGACGGACGGGAAGGCGCGGTGGACGTATCGGTACCCCGTCGACGGGAGCTGCTCGAGGCGGCCGCAGGTTGGCGGGTGCGAGCGGTTGCCACCGGTTGCGCCCGCTTGGCTCCATAAATGCTCCATCGCCCGGGGCGGAACGGAGCCGACAGTTCTTGACGGTGAGCCATCGTCGCTGTACTCTTATCTTATGGAGATAGATAAACCAGTCAGCAAGCCGTCTGGGGCTGAACCCTCGCGCTTGGACGCGGGCAGCGGGGAAGGCTCGCCTGCTGTCGCGGGGTCCGCGATCGAGTTCCGGCTCGATCCTTCCTCGGGTGTGCCGACGTATCTGCAGCTCGTCCAGCAGGTGGAGCACGCACTGCGGCTCGGCTATCTCAAGCCGGGCGACCAGCTGCCCAAGGTCCGGGACGCCGTCGCCTCGCTGGTGATCAACCCGAACACCGTGCTGAAGGCCTATAGGAATCTCGAGGCGAAGGGGCTGGCGGCCGGGCGACCCGGGCAAGGGACGTTCATCACTGCCACGCTGAGTCAGGCCGGGCTGCCCGAGCTAACGGGGCTTCGCCGCGCGTTGTCGGGTTGGGTTGTCAGCGCCGACGCGGCGGGGCTGGACGACAGCGCGATAGTGGCTTTGTTTACCAGCGTGCTGCGGGATTTTCGTGAGCGCCATGACGGTTCGGCCGGTCGTCCTGACACGGCGGACGGTGGCGAAGCGGAGCGTGTCGCGTGAACGTGATTGAGGCCAGCGGCCTTGGGAAGCGGTATGGCGGAACCTGGGCGCTGCGGGAGTGCTCGCTGGCGATTCCTGCCGGACACGTCGCCGCATTGGTCGGCCCGAACGGCGCCGGCAAGACCACGCTCCTGAATCTCGCGGTCGGCCTCATGGCGCCGTCCGCGGGAAGCGTCACGGTGCTCGGCGGCCTGCCGGCTGGGTCACTCGCCGCGTTGGACGGCATCGCGTTCGTCGCGCAAGACACCCCGCTCTACAAGAACCTGTCGGTCGCGGACATGCTGCACCTCACTCGCAACCTGAATCGCCGCTTTGACGATCGGTATGTCAGGAGTCGGCTGGACGATCTCGGCATCCCACTACAGCGGAAAGCGGCCCGGCTGTCGGGCGGCCAGCAGGCGCAGCTCGCGCTGAACTTGGCACTGGCGAGACGGCCGCGGCTGCTCGTGCTGGATGAGCCGGTAGCGATGCTCGACCCGATCGCCCGACACGACTTCATGGCCACGGTGCTGACGGCGGCGGCCGACGACGGCGTATCGGTGTTGCTGTCCTCGCATGTGCTGGCCGAACTCGAGCGGGTCGCCGACTACCTCGTTCTGCTTTCGCACGGACGTGTTCAGGTGGCCGGCGACGTCGACGATCTTCTCGCATGCCACCGCGTCGTAACCGGCCCGACCGCGCAAGCCGACAGATACAGCGAGGGGCTGAATGTTGTGCACGCTCGGCGCGGCGAGGCGCAGGTCCACTTCCTGGTCAGGACGAACGGAAGCGCTGACCCGGTGCCGCAGGGTTGGGAGGCGCATCCCGTCGGCCTGGAAGAACTCGCACTCGCGTATCTGCGCGAGCCCGGCGCCGCGGCGCTCCCCGGTCCGGCCCGCGGCGACGACGCCCAACTGTCGGCGGCGATGCAATGAGCGCGCTAGCCATGCCCGCCCGTCCGGAGCAGAACGCGAGCGTGCGGCCGCTGCCGTGGCGGCGGATGATCTGGGTCACGTGGCGCCAGCATCGCTTCGCGCTGACCGGAGTCGCCGTACTGCTGGGCGGCCTGGCGGTGTACGTCTGGCTGGTCGGCCGTCAGTTGCACCACGCGTACGCCCTCGCGAGCGCATGCCACCCGGCAGGCTCGCCTGTCTGCAGTGTCCTGGCAAGCAGCTTCCAAAGCATGGACGTTCAGCTGTCGAACGGGTTCGTGTGGCAGCCACTGCCCGCGCTGATCGGCGCATTCATCGGCGCGCCGCTGCTGGCGCGCGAGCTGGAGACCGGCACCTTCCGCTACGCCTGGACCCAGGGCTTTGGGCGTCGCCGATGGACGCTCGCCAAGCTGGTGCTGCTCGCGACCACGGTGACGGCCGCCGCTGCAGCCTTCAGCGTGCTCTTGTCTTGGTACTACCAGCCGTACTTCACCGCGGGCAACCAGGGCCGGTTCCTTACCGCGCTCTCCCCGCTCGCTTCCGGCCTGTTCGACCTGCGCGGGGTCGTGTTCGCTGCCTGGACGCTCGCCGCCTTCGCGATCGGCGCACTCGCTGGCGTGCTCATCCGCCGGGTCGTGCCCGCGATCGTCGCCACCCTCGTCGCGTACGCGGGGCTCGCCCTCGCGGCCGCAACGTTCCTGCGCCAGCACTACCTAACCGCGCTGGTTACCAAGAACGTCGACGTGCCCGGCACCGCGCTGGTCCTCAGCCAGTGGTGGACCAAGGGCAGCCAGTTCGCGTTTGGCCGAGCTCCTATCACCCTTCTCCAGCGCATATGCCCGCCGCCTCCGCCAAAGGCCGGGCCCGGCAACTTCAGCAAGTCAGATTTCGTAGGACAGTGCCTGTCCCGGCACGGGTACACACAGTTGACCAGCTACCAGCCGGCCAGCCGGTTCTGGTCGTTCCAGCTGATCGAGGGCAGTTGGCTGCTTGCGCTCTCGCTGCTCCTCATCGGCGTAACCATCTGGCTCGTTCACCGCCGCACGGCCTAAACAGCGTCGCAGCTGAGCTCACGCGCATCCGAGATGACTCCCTCTCGCTGAGAGAGGTGATCACCACTTCCGCGTCTTCGGCCGCCGCCACTGGCGACCCGCCCAAATCGCCGTCGGCGTCGAACCCATTCGCGGCCTCTACAACATGCGCCACACATACGCCACCTTCGCGCTCGGCGCCGGCGTTCCGGTGTTCGCCGCGTCTGGTGTCGGCGTGGGAGATTCCCGTCGTCGCCTACGGCGGCGGTTTTGCACCGGCGCTCGACGCCGAAACCCTCGACGCCTTTCGCATCCGTGCGCAGCAGGCCGCCGATGACGCGCAAGCGACAGTCAAGAAGCTGCAGCCCGCGCTCGAAAGCGAAGCGGTCGCCGTCGAGGGCCAGCCGGCGGAGGTGCTGCTCGAGCAGGGTGCGAACGCGACGCTGATCGTCGTCGGCAGCCGCGGCCTCGGCGCCTTCAAGAGTCTGGTGCTCGGCTCGGTCAGCCAGCAGGTCGTCCCGCACGGGGTGCTGCAATAACTGCTAGATCCGAGCCGTAAACCGAGGAGGTTGAGAAATGACTGAGGCACGGCGGACGACGAGCGAGGAGGCCCGGCGAGTCGGCGACGCGATCGGCGTCGACTGGAGTCGCTTCGACCTGGAGCAATTCCGTTCTGGGATGGATGTCGAGTTCGAGCACGGTTCCCACGATCCGCAGACCGACGTGACCGGTGACGACCCGATCGTGACCGGAAAGATCGCATTCGCGCACATGAAGGAGTTCCCCGACTACTACGAGCGCCTCGAGCGCATGGAGCAGGAGGCAAAGCGCGAGTGGTCAGCTAAGGACGCTTGAAACCGTAGTCATGACGCGCGACGTCGCGATCGGGATCACGGGCCTGACGAAGGATTACGGCCGGGGGCACGGACTTTTCGGGCTCGATCTGGCGGTCCGGCACGGCGAGATCCTCGGTTTCCTCGGTCCGAACGGGGCGGGGAAGTCGACGACGATGCGGCTACTGCTGGATCTGATCAAGCCGACGTCCGGATCGGCGACGCTCCTCGGACTGGACAGCCGGGCCGACAGCCTGGAGATCAGGCGGCGGGTCGGCTATCTGCCGGGCGAGCTTGCCCTCCATCCGAGGCTGAGCGGGACGGCGATGCTGGACTACCTCGCGGAGCTCCGCGGCGGCATCGACCGGCGCATCCGCGACGCGCTCGCAGAACGCTTCGACGCCGACCTCGGCAGGCCAATAGGCGAGCTGTCGACCGGTAACCGCCAGAAGCTCGGCCTCATCCAGGCCTTCATGCACGAACCCGAACTGCTCATCCTCGACGAGCCAATCGCGGGGCTCGATCCGCTCGTCCAGCAACACTTCCACGCGCTCCTCAGGGACGTCGCCGCGGAAGGACGGACGGTTCTTCTCTCCTCGCACACGCTGTCCGAGGTCGAGCGGGTCGCAGATCGGGTTGCGATCCTGCGGCGTGGGCAGCTCGTCGTGGTCGACTCCCTGGAGGGACTCCGTGACGTCGCCGTCCGGCGTCTGGAGATTGAGTTCGCAGGGGTCGCTCCCCGCGCCGAGGAGTTGCGCGTCGTGCCGGGCGTGCGGGAAATCGCCGGGGAGGGCGCGCATTTCGTGGTCGCGTTCGAGGGGTCGGCCGACGCGCTCGTCAAGGCAATCGCGAAGTACGAGGTGCGTTCGATCCGAAGCCGCGACGACGATCTCGAGGAGATCTTCCTGCGCTATTACCGCGATCGAGAGGGAGCATGAGCGTGCCGGCCCTGAAGCTGGCGGTGCGGCTGCGACTGCTGACGACGTTGCTTTCCGCGCTGGGCATGGCGCTGGTGATCCTCATGGTGGGCGCGCTCTTCCCGGCAGTTGGGGACTCGATCGGCAAGCTCGATCTTCCCGAAGGCGTGACCACGCTGCTGGGCGGCGCCGATTACGGAACGATCACGGGCTGGATGCGCAGCGAGATCGGCGCGGTGTATGGACCACTCATCGTTTCTTTTACGGGAATCTCTGTCGCCGCCGCGTTGGCGGGTGAGGAGGAGGCCGGCGTCCTCGCCCTGGCGCTCGCCTATCCGCTCGAGCGCTCGCGGCTGCTGCTGGCCAGGGCCGGCGCGGTCTTGATCAGCGTCGCCTTGGTCGCGTTCGGCACGTTCGTCGGGCTGGTCGTCGGGGTCGCCGTCGGGGGAGGCGGGATCGCCGTCACGAACATCGCCGCAGTAGCGGTACATCTAGCGTTCTTCGGCTGGGCCGTGGGGGCGGTTGCGCTCGCGTCCGCCGCGTTGACCGGGCGTCGTGCGCTAGCGACCGGGGCGGCCGCGGCGTTCGCACTCGTCGGGTTTCTCCTCAACGGGCTCGCACCGCTGGTCGATTCGATCGACTGGCTGAAGTACCTCTCGCTCTTCTACTACTACGAGGGTCACGACCCGATCGGCAACGGCGTCGACGGCGCCGATCTCGCCGTACTGGGCGCGGCCACCCTCGCGCTCACGGCGCTCGCGGTCGTCGGCTTCCGACAGCGAGATCTGCGGAGGTAACTTCGTGTTCCTCGACATCCTTGTATGCATCGATCGCTCGCCGTCGGCCCGGAAGGCGATCGAGCACGCTGTGGATCTGGCGCGTGCTCAGAACTCGAAATTGACGCTGATGAGCGTCGCCCCTCCGGTATCTACCTACGTGACGCTCGGCGGGGTTAGCAGCGAGAAAATGGCTACCGAGCTCGGGCAGTGGGCTGACCGCACGGTCGCGGAGGCCGCGGCCTCGTTGCCTGAGGATGTCGTCGCGCACACGCTTAGGCGCAGCGGCCACGTGGGCGAGGAGATCGTGAAGGAGCTAGAACGAGGCCGTTACGATCTCGTCGTTCTCGGTTCCCGTGGGCGTGGCCCGGCGCGCGAAGGACTGTTCGGCAGTGTCAACGGGTACGTCCACTTCCACTCACGTGTCCCCGTGTTGTCGGTTCCCGCTGACGAGGAAGGCGTATAGCCATCGCTCACATCCCCGTGCGACCCTCCGTGCCCGCGAACAGGGCTTGAAGATCGAGTGAAGGAGCGTGTGTGTTGGTGGCGAGCGAGACATAGCTGCGCGCGAGCGCGTCCTTCGCGGCTCCGAGAATCGTGCTGACGAGTCCCAGCGCCTCCGCGAACTGCGCCGGCTGCAACCCCGCGAAGACGCGGGTCCACGTCGCCTCTTCGAGCGTGTTGAACGCCGTCTGCGCCTCGGACCAGTCGTAGCCCCCGGCGAAGCGTTCTCGCGCCACCTGCTCGGCGTAGGCGACGATCGGCCCGAGGTCGCGACTGCGCAGCGTGGCGAGCAGATGGTCGAACAGCGACTCGAGCCGCTGGCGAACCTCGCTCGGCCGCGCAGATTCGTAGTGGCGGGCATGCATTCGTGCGAGCGCCGCCTCAGCCGCCTCGAGAATCGCCTCGCGCTGGTGGGTCAGGCGACCGGTGGAGCATCTGGGGAGCGTCTACGTTGGTGTTCGTCGAGGTCGGGCCAGGCCAGTTCGACCCCGCACTAGCACGGACAGATCTCACGAGCCGTTGCGGCAACGAGGTCTCTTCTTACCTAAAGGCGCGCCAACGGAGCGCGTCAGAGATGAAGCTGTCCCCAGAACAAGCCCCCAAAGTTCGAGCGCTCTGCAGTTGCCGGTCCAATGGCACTGTCTGCGCAGGTGTTTGATTTCAGCCGTTACCCCGGCGACCGCGACCCCCTCCTTACCTCACAACGGGGTCTGCATGGGGGCGTGGTGTATCTGCCGCATCTGCAGGGGTTTTTCGCCCGCCGCGAACCGGAGTTGCCGGGGAACCGCGGACAGGTGCGACCCTTGTCGCCTGTCACGGCAACTTTGAGGCGAGAAAAAGTGCCGACGTGCGGCGCTTTTGCAGAGCCCTCTGACGGACTCGAACCGTCGGCCCCCTCCTTACCATCGAGCCGGAGCGCGTCCATTTGGCACCCGTTGCCGCCGGTTCCGCCCGCTTGGCCCATTGATGCTCTATCCCCGTGCCGACTGCGGCGGTGAGGTTGGGAGGATTTCCCGACCCGAACAGGGGGTGTGTGCCCTGGCGGTTAGGAACGTGCGACCGGCATCGTCGACTCGTCTATGTCATGGTCGTTGAAAGGAGTCGCGTGATGTCGGTGAACGGGAGTCGCCGGTTGTGGCGGGTTGTAGGCGTGCTCGCAATCGTGCACGTCGTGTCGCTGCTGGCGAGCTATGCGCTGCAGAAGGTTGCGGATCTGGGTGCGAAGCCGTCGGTGGTGGCGTCGGCGTTCGTCACCTTCTCGACGGGGAAGGGCTTCGCGGGCGAGTACTTGACGTGCTTGAGCTTGCTCGTCTTTCTGTTCGCAGCGACGTTGCTGGCGCGACTCGTGCGCGGTGGCAGCGAGCTGTCGGGTTGGCTCGCGTCGGTGGTTGGCGCGTTGGGCGCGATCTATGTGGCGGTTTCGCTCGCGTCGTACCTGCCGGCGCTGGGCGCGGCGCTGTATGAGGGCCATCACGGTGCGAGCCTCGCGACGGTGACGACACTGGATCACCTGCACTGGTTTGGTGCGCTCGTCTCGACGGCAGTGCTGGGTGCGTTTACGCTCGCCGCCGCCGCCGCGATCCGGGTGAGCGGCGTGCTGCCGGCCTGGCTCAGCTATGCCGGGATCGCCGTCGGCGTCCTCTGCCTCGCCGCCGGGGAGGGCGCGCGCCTGTCGCTCAACGGGGCAGCATCGATCGCGTGGGCTGCGTGGTTCGTGCTGCTCGGTGTGGCGGCGCTGCGCGGGCCGCGGCGGGAGGCCGCGGCGGCACCTGCGACTGCGTGACGTTGCCGTTCGGGTTGGGGCACGGCACGATCCCAGAATGCAGGCGGGGGTCGAGATGCGGGTGAGGGCTGCGGCGGTCGCCGCGGCCTTTGCCGTCTCGCTCGTCGGAGTGGCGGTGTCGCTGTGGGCGCATGCCGCGGACGCGCAGCCGCTCGTCCCGGCCGCGGCGTTGAGCGCGGCGGTCGTGGCGGCGTTCGCGTTCGCGGGCGCGCTGGTGGCGGCCGCGCGACCGTCGAACCCGGTGGGATGGCTGATGTTGGCCGGCGCGGCGGCGTGGGCGCTCGGCAACGGCGCTGTGGACGTTGCGTATCGCGGCCTGGTTGCAGCGCCGGGCACAGTGCCGGCGGTATCGGCGTGGGCGGTGGCGGGGTCGGCCGTGCGCGGGCTCGGCTGGTCGCTCGTGACGGTCGGGGTGGCGCTGGTGTTCCCCGACGGGCGGGTGCTCAGCGGGAGGTGGCGGTGGCTCCCGCGGCTGCTGATCGCGGCGGTGACAGCGAACACGCTGGCGGTGGTAGCCGAGGCCGACGCGAACGTGACCGGTCTCGGCGGCTGGCGCAACCCGGTCGCGCTGCCGGCAGCGTGGCAGCCGCTCGCGGGGCTGCTCTCGCTGGCGGCGATCCTGCTCGGTGCGGTCGTGACGGTCGCCGCGGCGATCCAACTCTTCATCCGCTGGCGCCGCGGCGGCCTCCTCGAGCGACAGCAACTCACCCTCTATGCGCTCGGCGTCGCGGTCGTGGGCGTGGTCGCGCCGCTCGAGATCGCAGGTGTGGCCGGCGCCTGGCTGTTCAGTGCCGCGGCGCTGCCGCTCCCCGTCGCGATCGCCTTCGCAGTGCTCGCGCGCGGCCTCTACGACCTGCGCACGGCTGCGAACCGGACACTCGTCTGGCTGACGCTGTCCGCGGCGGTTGTCGGTCTGTACGCACTGGTGATCGCGGGCGTCGGCGCCGAGCTGCGCGCGGGCGGCGCTGGCTGGCTGCCGTGGGTCGCGGCGGCGGTGGTGGCCGTGTCCTTCGCACCGCTGCGCGACCTGTTGCAGCGCGCGGTAAA
>Ga0070681_10005764_pt1 | contig 11978 bp, 5 predicted proteins | sample KBSC83BmetaG_FD_65650 | JGI IMG/M metagenome (GOLD analysis project Ga0070681, IMG submission 65650) | Corn rhizosphere microbial communities from Kellogg Biological Station, Michigan, USA - KBS C8-3B metaG | ecosystem: Host-associated > Plants > Roots > Rhizosphere | place: USA: Michigan...
CACGGCGAGACGCTGGGCGCGCTGTCGGTCAGCGACGTGGCGCTGTACCGCAAGACCTACGCGCCGCTGCTGCTGACGCCGTTCCTGGCGCCGTCGCCGGACGCCTATGAAGGCGAGCCCGGCGAGTCGCCGGAACAGACGGCCAAACGCCGCCTCGGCGAACTGCGCACGCTGCTGGAACGCCACGCACGCGAGACCTGCGCGGTGATCGTCGAGCCGCTGGTGCAATGCGCCGGCGGCATGCGCATGTACCATCCCGATTACCTCAGCGGCCTGCGTGCGCTGTGCGACGAATTCGCGGTGCACTTCATCGCCGACGAGATCGCGGTGGGCTTCGGCCGCACCGGCACGCTGTTCGCCTGCGAACAGGCCATGGTGTCACCCGATTTCATGTGCCTGTCGAAAGGGCTCACTGGCGGCTTCCTGCCGTTGTCGGCGGTGCTCACCAGCGAGCGGATCTACCAGGCGTTCTACGCCGAGTACAACGCGGGCAAGGCGTTCCTGCACTCGCACAGCTACACCGGCAACCCGCTGGCCTGCCGGGTCGCGCTGGAGACGCTGGCGATCTTCCGCAGCGAGCCGGTACTGGAACGCAACCGTCAGCTTGCCGCACAACTGGCCCGCCGGTTGGCGCCGCTGCGTACGCATCCGCACGTTGCCGACGTGCGCCAGACCGGCATGATCGCGGCGATCGAGCTGGTCGCCGAGAAGGCCGGCCGGCGACCGTATCCTGCGGAGGAACGGCGCGGCCTGCGCGTTTACCTGCATGGTCTGCAACACGGCGTGTTGCTGCGCCCGCTCGGCAACGTGGTGTATTTCATGCCGCCCTATGTGGTCGACGCGTCAGAGATCGATCTGCTGGTCGACACCGCGATCGGCGGGATCGAGCACGCCGTGGCAAGCTGAAACGCTGCCGATTCAGTGCCCGTGGACGGTGATGCTGGGGTCGAGTTTCTGCAGTGCCCGGCCCAGTTCGGGCTCGCCCGTGCGCTGCAGGTCCTGCTGGCTGTAGCTGCGTCCGACCACGGGCAGGCAGTGTCCCTTTTTCGCCGGAATGTGGCTGCCGGTTTCACGGATGCAGTTGCGGTCATCCGGCGGGGCAGCACGCTGCGTCGACGGCTGGCTGGATGATCCGACGGACGGCGGCGCGACCGGGGAGTTTTGTGCCAGCAGCACAGCGCTTGCACCGCAGCCTGCCAGCAACATGACGGAAACGAAAACGAAACGGGACATGTGACCTCCGCTCGCTGGTGGCGGATGCGGCGAGCGCGCATGGTGAGTGCGATCCATGCTGATACGACGCGCCGGCAGGAGCAAGCGACGGCGCCCGGCCGTCTCGCGCACGTTCATCCGCCGGGCACGCCGGACGCGCACCGCGCTATGCTGGGCGACCGCCCAAGTTCAGCCCGTTCCGATGCGCACGATCCGTATCCACGTCGACCAGCCACTCGCCATATCCGGCGAGCTGAACCTGCCGGCGCAAGCCGCCGAACACGTCTCGCGCGTGCTGCGCATGAATCCCGGCGACCCGCTCGCCGTGTTCAACGGCGACGGTCATGACTACGCCGCGGTCATTCTCGCGGTGGGCAAGCGCGAGGTGACCATAAAAATCGCATCGAAGCAGGCCCTGCAGAACGAATCGCCGCTGCCACTGACGCTGGCCCAGGGCGTGGCCCGCGGCGAAAAAATGGACCTGATCGTGCAGAAGGCCACCGAGCTTGGCGTGGCGCGCATCGTGCCGCTGCTGACCGAACGCTCGGAAGTGAAGCTGGATGCCGTCCGCGCGGAAAAACGGCTGGCACACTGGCGCGCGGTGGTGGCCAGCGCCTGCGAGCAGAGTGGCCGTGCGCGCCTGCCCGAGATCGTCCCGACGCTGCCGCTGGCGACGTGGCTGGACGGCCTTGCCAACGACGGCGCGCTGCGCCTGGCATTGCTGCCGGAAGCCGGCCGCTCGTCCCGCGAACTGCGTTTCACCGCAGCCGGCGGCCTGCTGGTGGTCGGTCCGGAAGGCGGTCTGGGCGAGCGCGATATCGGGGCACTGACGGCCGCCGGTTTCGACGGCTTGCGGCTGGGGCCGCGCATCCTGCGCACGGAAACTGCCGGGCTGGCCGCATTGGCGGCGTTGCAGGCGCTGCACGGCGACGGCTAACCCGTCGCCTGCCGGCTGGCCTCAGTCGTCCGGGCCGGACGACTCCACGGACTCTACCGGCTCGGCGGCATCGAGCAGATCCAGCAAGGTGGATTCGATCCATTCCAGGTCGGGGATCACCGCCACGTCATCGCGCACCAGCACGTGCGCACGCACGCCCGGCGGCAACGGCTTGCCGTCGTGAGTGGGAATGATCAGCTCCGCGTTCAGCGTGGTCAGGCGCGGGAAGCCCTGGGTCAGCACGGCGATGAACGGCAGCTTCGGATTGCCGCCGAGCGCCTTCAGCACGGCCACCCGCACGCTCAGCTCGGCGTCGCCTTCCTCGGTGCCGGCCAGCTCGGTGAACGACACAAGCGGCACGCGCCAGCCGCGCCAGGCGATCCGGCCGAGCAGCCAGGCGGGTGCGCCGGTCACCGGCTCGGGCGCGCTCTGGGTGATCACCTCGGCAATGGTGGCGTTGGGCAGCAACAGGCGCAGGTTGCCGACCGGCACCAGGACGCAGCGGATTTCACGCGGCAGCGGATCACTCATGGAAACACCTCGATCAGGTGCGCCGCCAGCTCGGACGGCGTACCGGAGAAACTGACCAGTCGTTCGGCGAAGATGCCGCTGACCATGTCGGCAAAATGCTCGCCGGACGACGACTCCACCCAGACCTGCCCGCCGCGATCGTGGATCGCTTGGGCCCCAGCCACGGCATCGTTGCCGCTCCCGGCGAACACGATCGCCAGCGCGTCGCGTCCGAATGCATTCGCCGCCATGGTCAGGCTGGCGTCGATCGACGGCTCGGGCGGCGCCTCCGCGTCGTTCGCCTGCAGGTCGATGCTGCCGTCGCGGCGCAGCCGCACCTGCTGCCCGGCCGGCACCAGCAGCACCTCACCGGGCTTGGCGCGACCGCCCTTGGCCAGCCGCACCGGCAACGCGCAGTTGGCGGAAAACTCCGCCACCAGCGACGCATCCGACTGTCCGCCCAGGTGCTGGGTGAGCAGGAAGGTCAACCGCGTCGACGCCGGCAGCGCTGCCAGGAACGTGCAAACCGCGTCGATGCCGTCGGTCGCAGCACCCAGCAGCACGACCCGGCTCAACGCGCTGCCGAGTTCGTCAAGCACCATCTCGTGCTGCTCGTGCACGTAGGCCTGCGGCGCGATGGCTTCCTCCATCGACACCAGCTCAAGACTCATGCGCGGTTCGACGTCGGCGGCGACCGCCTCGACGTCCGGCGCAAGGAAATCGGCAGCGCTCAGCTTCTCGATCCCGAACACTTCGGCATCGAGCCTTTCGGAAACTTCCGGCGCGGCCTGCTGGACATCATCGTCCACCAGCGCCCAGCCCTCGGGCGCACGCACAGGCGATACACCATCGGCCACCACCGGCCGCGCCGCCGAGGCCGGCATCGCGACGACTGCAGCGTCAGCGGGCGACGACCGTGGCAGATGGTCTGCCTGGAACGCCGCCGGCGTCACCCCCGACAGGGCCGGTGCGACCGGCGGCGGCGCCGCCGGATCCGCCGCCGGCGTGGCGAAGTCCCCATCATGCAGGGGCGGCGGCTCCTCATCGTCGACAAAACGCAGGCCCGGGCCGGATGGTGCGTCGTCATCGGTGGGCAGCTCGCCGGATGCCAGCAGGGCTTCCAGTTCCGCCGCCAGGCTTTCCGATTCCGCCGCCGCGATCTGCCCGCGCTGCCCATCGGGATCGTCATGCCCCAGGAAATCGGACTCCGGATCGGAATCCGCCTCCACGACGGGTTCGGCCAACGTCGCCACCGTTGCCGTGGCAATCATCGGCTGAGTAGCCGAAGCGGTCTCGACCGCCACTGCCTCCGGTCGAACAACCGCCGGTGCCTCGACGCCGGGGGCGCCGCCCGGCCGCGGCGGGTCGATGTCGCCCTCCGCCAACACCTTGACCGCCAGATGGCGGGCCCAGCGGGCGCGATCCCAGCCGGTCAGCGCGCGGCTGGCCTGCGCGTCGTTGAAGACCACGTGCGGCCGATCGTCGTCGATCACCTCGTAGAGGCGGTCGAGCGCGTCGTCGGCGCTGTCGTCCAGGTTGACCACCAGCACGTCGGCGCCTACCTGCTGCAGCAGTTCGCGGCTGAGGCTGGCGATCCCGCCTTCATGCACGATCCGGGCGCCACGCTCGCGCAGCGCCTCACGCAACTGGCTGCCCAGTTCGGTGTCATCGAACAGCAGGGCGACCGCAGGAACCGTATCAGTCATGAACCGGCTCCACCGCACGCTGCTCCAGCACCTCCCCGATTTGCACCAGCAGCTCGGCTTCCTGGTACGGCTTGCCGAGATAGCGGTTCACCCCGATGTCGAACGCCCGCTGGCGATGCTTGTCGCCGCTGCGCGAGGTAATCATGATGATCGGCACGTCGCGCAACCGCGGGTCGGCCTTCATCTGAGTGGCCAGTTCGTAGCCGTCCATGCGCGGCATCTCGATGTCCAGCAGCATCAGGTCCGGCACGCGCTCATGCAGCTTCTCCAGCGCGTCGACGCCGTCCTTCGCCGTGCTGACTTCGTACTCGTGGCGCTCCAGCACGCGGCTGGTGACCTTGCGCATGGTGATCGAGTCGTCCACCACCATCACCAGCGGCTTGACCTGCACCTCTTCCACCACCGGCGCCTGTACCGCGCTGAGACCCTCGGCCAGACGCTGCTCGCGCCGGATCATGCCGTGACGCACCAGCGGCGCCAGATCGAGAATGATCAGCACCGAGCCATCGCCCATGATGGTCGCGCCGAGCAGGCCCGGTACCGAGCTGATCTGTGGGCCGACCGACTTCACCACGATCTCGCGCGAACCGAGTACCGCGTCGATGCGGATCGCCGCACGCAGGTCGCCCGCGCGAGTCAACAGCAGCGGTTGCTGCTCGTCTTCGGTCGGCAGGCCCGGCGGCAGGCCCAGCAGCTCCGCCAGGTCATGGATGCCGTAGGCCTCGTTGCCATACAGGAACGACGGCTCGTCCTTGGCCATCAACTCGGCCAGGTCGTCCGGGTTGACCCGCGCCACGCCCTGTACCGAGGTCATCGGGATCGCGAACGTGGCCTCGCCGATGCGCACCAGGATCGCCTGGGTCACCGCGAGGGTGAACGGCAGGCGCAACACGAAGGTGGTCCCCTTGCCCTCTTCCGACTCGATCGACAGCGAACCGCCGAGCTGCTTGATCTCGTTCGCCACCACGTCCATGCCGACGCCGCGGCCGGCCAGTTGGGTGACCTGGCTGGCGGTGGAGAAGCCGGTCTGGGTGATCAACGAGAGCAACTGGTTGTCGGTCGGCCGGGTCTCGGCGCGCAGCAACCCGCGCTCGATGCCGCGCTTGCGGATCGCCTCGCGGTTCAGGCCGCGGCCGTCGTCGCTGACTCGCACCACCACCTCGGTGGCCTCGCGCGCGACCGTGATGTGCACTGCGCCCTCGGCCGGCTTGCCGAGCTTGCGGCGTTCGGCCGGGGTTTCGATGCCGTGCGCGATCGCGTTGCGCAGCATGTGCTCGAACGGCGCCTTGATGCGGTCGAGCAGGTTGCGGTCCATTTCGCCGTGGGCGCCGTCCACATGGAGTTGGGCCTGCTTGCCCTGTTCCTGTGCCGCCTGACGCAGCGTGCGGCGCAGGTTCGGCACCATCGTGTCGAACGGCAGCATGCGCGTGCGCAACAGGCCGTCCTGCAGTTCGGTACTGACCCGTGACTGCTGGATCAGCAGGGTCTCGGCCTGGCGGGTCAGCTCGTCCAGCATGTTCTGGATCGACACCAGGTCAGAGACCGACTCGGCCAGCGCACGCGAATACTGCTGCAGTTGCGAGTAGCGGTCGAGCTCGAGCGGATCGAACGCGGTCAGGCCCGCTTCGCGATGCTCGCGCTGGAAGCGCGCGATGATCTGCGCCTCGGTCTCGATCTCCAGCATGCGCAACTGGCTGCGCAAGCGCGCGACGGTCTGTTCCAGCTCGACCAGGTTGAAGCGGTAGCCGGCAACCTGCTGCTCCAGTCGCGAACGATAGATCGCCACTTCGCCGGCATGGTTCACCAGGCTGTCGAGCAGGTCGGCGCGAACGCGGATCTGCTCCTGCGAGGAACGTACCTCCTCCTCCGCTTCCGGCATCAATTCGGGCAACTCGCGATCCTCCGTCGCGAGAACCGTCGGCGACGGCGCGGCCAGAACCGGCGCAGGCATCGAGGGCGCCGTCGGCACCACGTCGTCGGCCAACGCCGTTTCGCCGGCCAGCGCCAGCAGGTGGTCGATCATGGCCTGCGGATAATCAACCGCCTGGCCTTGCGCCACCTGCTGCACCATGGCGTGCAGCTGGTCGAAACTGGCCTCCAGCGCGGCGATCAGCGGACCGGTCTTCGACGTGTCGCGGATCGGCTTCTCGAGCAGGGTCTCGATCGCATGGCTGAGGTCACCCACCGGCATCAGGCCGGCGATGCGCGCACCGCCCTTCAGCGTATGCAGGTCGCGCTGCAGTTCCGGCACGTGCGCCAGTTCGCTCGGTTCGGCATGCCACTGCGCCAGCACCTCATCGGCGTGGTCGAGGATCTCACGCGCCTCGTCGATGAAGACTTCCAGCAGGTCGGCGTCGATCTGGCCGGACCCGGCCAGGGCATAGCCGGGCGCCTGCTCCGTATGGCCAGCATCTTCCGCATCGTCGTTCGCCGCGGCCTGTTCCGCGGCAGCCTTTTCGGCCGCCAACTGCTCCGCGGCGGCCTGCTCTGCGGCCAGCTTTTCGACCGCGGCCCGTTCCGCTGCGGCCTGCTCGGCGGCCAGTTGCTCGGCGGCAGCCCACTCCGCCGCCTCCTCGGCGGCCCGTTGTTCGGCGACAGCCCGCTCGGCCGCAAGCTTTTCGGCCGCAGCATGCTCCTCCGCAGCCAGCTCGGCAGCGGCCCGTTCGGGTTCGAATGCGCCCAGTGCGGCGACCAGCGCAGCGGTCGCCTCCGCATGCTGCGCCTCGTCCGGATGGACGTATCCGGCATCCGCATCGTCGGTGACTTCGTCCTGCGCGGCGGTGGCCTGCGCCATGCCGGCTTCCAGCGAGGCGGCCAGGATCGCCTCGTCGACATCGGCATGTTCCGCCCCGGTGACGGCCTCCTCCAGCTCGCCATCTTCGGCGCGCGGCTCGAACACGACGTGCGCCACCTTCGATTCGGGATAGTGGTCGCGCATGCCGACGATCTGCGCAGTGAGCGCGTCGACATCCGGCAGTTGCGGCTCGGCAGCGTCGAACTGGCCCATCACGTGATCGACCACATCGACCGATTGGCCCAGCAGTTGCACGCCGTCGGACGACAGCGGCAGGTTGGCGGCGCGCAGACGCTTGAACAGGCCTTCCAGCGGCGACAGCAGTTGCGTCAGCAGCGGGATGTCGACCATCGCGATCGCACCATGCAACGTGTGCACGGCACGCAGCAGTTCCTCGCCGATCGGCAACTCGTCGTCGCTGCGCTGGATCGCGGCACGGATGGTCTGCAGGTACTGCGCCACTTCGCTGCGCAGGATCTCCAGCAGCACCGGATCCACCGGTGGCATCACCGGCATCGCCATGGCGTGCGCGGGCTCGGGCGGTTCCGGCGTGACCGGCGCGGCGCTCGCGTCCGTCAGGCTGGCCGCGGGTACGGCTTCCGCCGCCGCGTCGGGGCGCGGCACGCGCCGGCGCACGATGCGGCGCACCGTTTCGGTGGCCTGGGGCGCGTGATCCTCCACGCGCGCCTGGTTGCCGGCCGCCAGTTGCTCGGCGGCGTGCATGATCGCGCTGAGCGGTGCGTTCGGCGCACCCTCGCCCTTGAGCGCGGCCAACAATTGCGGCAGCGCGTCGATCGCATGCCGCACCACCCCCTGCACGTTGGTGCCCGGCTCGATGGTGTTGTCCAGCACGCGGTTGAGCATGTCCTCCACTTTCCACGCGAATTCGCCCAGCACGCCGGCACCGACCAGCCGGCCCGAACCCTTCAGCGTGTGGAACGAACGGCGGATGCCGACCAGCGACGCGTTCTGCGCGGGATCGGCCAACCAGACCTTCTCGGCGCTGCGCAGGTTGTCGATTTCCTCCTGCATTTCCTCCAGGAAAATCTCGCGGATATCGTCGTCGATGCCCTCGGCATTGACATTGAAGCTGGTGTTCGCCGCCAGCGCGTCGCGCACCGGCACCTGCTCGACCACCTCTTCCTCGATTTCGATCCAACTGTCGTCAGACTCGTCGGTTGTGGAGCGCTCCGACGCAGCCGACGCGGTGGTTTCGGTCTGCGCCAGGCGCAGACCGTCCAGGTCATGGACGGGTGCGGCCGGCATCTGACTGTCGCCGATGAAGAGACGCCCCAGGTCGTCGCCCGACAGCAGGCTGACGGATTCGGACAGTTCCGGATGCTCTTCGTCCGCGCCTGCGTATTCGGCGAGCATCGCCGTTTCGGGCACGAAGACCGCCGCAGATGCCACGCGCGCCGACGGCAGCGGCCAGTAGCCGAGCAGGCTGAGGCTGTGCTCGGCCACATCGAGAATGTGTTCGAGGCCGCCCCGGTGCTCGCGCGCTGCCTCCAGGTAATACTCCAGCGCCGCCAGCGCATCGGCCAACTGGTCCATCTGCGCGCCGCTCGGCACGCGCCGGTCCTCCAGCAGTTCGTTGCCGATGAAGCGGCCCACGCCCTGGGCCAGCTCGGCTGGACGCGGCGACGACAGCATGCGCATGGCACCGGCGACTTCGTCCATCAGCGCCGGCGCACCGGCCAGGCGGTCGTGCTCCCAGCCGGATTCGACGAACGCAACGATCGCATCCTTGACCCTGCCGGTGTTGGCGATCGCTTCCTGCATCAGCGTGGTGACCACGCCCAGCGCCTCGCTGCGCGGCATGCTTGGCATGGCGTCGCTCGCATCCGGCTCATCCTCGGAGCCGAGGCTTTCAATGTGATCGTCGAGCGACGCCTCGACGTACAGCAGCGCGCCGGCCACGTCGAGCAGGGTTTCCTCGTCGGCCGCACGCATGCGGTTGGCGATCTCGTCGAGCACCCGGCGTTGTTCGGTAACTACCCGGCGCGGCACCGCCAGCGCCAGCATGCCAAGCGTGTCGCCCACGCGCTCGAGCACTTCGCCCTGCGTGGCCAGTTGTGCGGGATCGCCGTTCTGCTGGCGCAGGAACAGGTCCAGCGCTTCCTTGACGCGCAACAGGTCGTCCTTCAGCGCGCGCGACACCGAATCGAGCAGCGCGCGGTTGTGCCCAGCCATCGAGCCGCGTGCATGTTCCAGCTCGCCGGCATCGGGCAGCAGGCTGTCCAGCGCATAGGTACTGCGCAGCAGCTCCATCTGCGGGCTGCGCTGCCTGGCCTGGGCCACGATGTAGAGCAGCTTGCAGGCCACGTCGTCCGCATCGCCGCCGCGCAGGCTGTCTTCGCCCTGCTCGATCAGCAGGCGGATGTTGCGGTCGACCTTGCCGATCAGCTGGCGGATCTCGCCGGCAGAACCTTTCAGTACGCCCTGTTCCAGACCTTCCAGCACGCCGGCGGCGATCCACCACAGGCGCCGGCCATGCACGTGGTGGCAGCGCGCAGTGATCGCCAGCAATGTCTTGCGCATGTTGACCAGCTGTTGTGCGGCATTCTGCCCACGGAACCAGCCGAGCAACTGCTGCTGGAAGCGCAGGCGCAAGTCCACCAGTTCGCCGCGATGCGCCTCGGCATACGCCTCGCTCATCGCCGCGGGCGCCTGCTCCGGCAGGAAGGCATCGAGGTTCGGGTGGAACATCGCCGATTCGGGCAACGGTTCCTGCTCACGGCTGGCACGCAGGTCGTTGAGCAGCGGCAGCAGCACCACCGGCACGTCGCGGTGACCGCTGGACAGCCGCTCCAGGTAATCGGGCAGTTGCATCAGGCCGCGCATCAGCGCGGCATAGGCTTCCTCGCGATAGGTGACGTGATCCTCGAGCAGGGCAATGGCGAGCGTCTCCATCTCCGCCGTCACCATCGCCGCACCGTAAAGCTCGACCATCTGCAAGGTGCCTTGCACCTGGTGCAGGTGATCCGCGCAGGTGCGCATGTAGTCGCGCTTGCCCGGATTGTCGACGTACGACTCCAGCGCCTCGCGGGCGATCGACAAGGTGTCGTCGAGCTCCGGCTTGACCCACTGCAGCGTGGTGAAATCAATGTGGTCTTGAAGTCTCATGCGCCTCTCTCAACGGTTGCACAACGCAAGCATCCTGCAACCAGCGAGACTGCCCCCTGTCTTGTGCTTTTTTCAATCGAACCGAAAACCGGCACGGCTGATGTCAACCCGGCAGCTTGAAGTGCGCCACCGATCGCCGCAGGTCGCTCGCCAATTGCGCCAGCGTACCGATGGAGTCGGCTGTCTGGCTCGCGCCTTGCGAGGTCTGTGAGGTGATCTCCTGAATCGCGTTCATTGACACCGAAATATCGGTCGCCGCCGCGGACTGTTCGCGCGCCGCCGTGGAAATGTTCTGAATCAGCGCGGACAGATCGTGCGAAACGCGCTCGATGTCGCCCAGCGCGCTGCCGGCGTCCTCCGCCAGGCGCGCACCGGCGACCACCTCGGCGGTGGTCTGCTCCATCGAGTTCACCGCCTCGTTGGTATCGGACTGAATCGTCTGCACCAGCGTCTCGATGCGCTTGGTCGCGCTGGTCGAGCGTTCCGCCAACCGCTGCACTTCGTCCGCCACCACCGCGAAGCCGCGGCCCGCCTCGCCGGCCGAAGCCGCCTGGATCGCCGCGTTCAATGCCAGAATGTTGGTCTGCTCGGCAATGTCGTTGATCAGTTCCACGATCGAGCCGATCTCCTGCGAGGATTCGCCCAGCCGCTTGATGCGCTTGGAAGTCTCCTGGATCTGGTCGCGGATCGAGTCCATGCCCGAGATCGTCTCGCGCACCACCTCGGCGCCGTGGGAGGCGATCTTCACCGAGCGCTCGGCCACGTCGGCCGACTCGGCGGAATTTTTCGACACGTCGTCCATCGAGCTGGCGATCTGGTTGATCGCCGAGGTCGCGGTGCTGATCTGCCGCGCCTGCTGCTCGGCCGCGTTGGCCAGGTGGCGGGCCGTGGTCTGGCTTTCCTGCGCCGAGGACGACACCTGCTCGGAAGTCTCGTTGATGGTAGTCACCAGCGATCGCAGCTCGTCGATGGCGTAGTTCACCGAGTCGGCGATCGCGCCGGTGATGTCCTCCGACACCGTGGTCTTCACGGTCAGGTCGCCTTCCGCCAGCGAGCCCATTTCGTCCAGCAGGCGCATGATCGCCTCCTGGTTGCGCTGGTTCAGCTCGGTACTCTGGGCGAACCGGCGGCGCTGGTCGCGCACCAGGGTGATGACCAGCAGCAGGGCGAATGCCACCGCCGCGATCGCGCCGAGCAGGCCCCACCACACATTCGGGAACAGCCGGCGCAGCGGCAGCTTGCCGATCTGTTCGGACAGGTCGTTCGCGCGCAGCAGCACGGTCTGCGAATCCAGCGAGGCCTGGTTGCCCGCGCGCTTCACGTCGGCGATGTTGCCGGCGGCGGCGACCAGCTTGGCCACCGGGTCGGCCAGCTGGGCCCAGCTGGCGTCCATGTCGGTGAGGATCTTGCGCGCATTCGCATCGTTGATCGGCTTCACGCCACTGTCGGGATTGCCCTCGATCAGGCCCTTCAGCACGTTGCCGTACAGCTGCGCGTCGCGGGACAGGCCGTCGGCCGCCGACTGGGCACTGTCGCCGCCCTGCAGCACTTCCTGCACGCGGCGGATGATGCGGTCGGCGGACAGCATCTGGCGGGAGGTGCCCAGCATCTGTTCGGAACTGCCGTTGCGCTGCTGCAGGATGTTGACCACCTGCTCCATGCTCGAGTTGAGCAGCGGCATCTGCTGCGAAAG
>Ga0070681_10005765_pt1 | contig 11977 bp, 12 predicted proteins | sample KBSC83BmetaG_FD_65650 | JGI IMG/M metagenome (GOLD analysis project Ga0070681, IMG submission 65650) | Corn rhizosphere microbial communities from Kellogg Biological Station, Michigan, USA - KBS C8-3B metaG | ecosystem: Host-associated > Plants > Roots > Rhizosphere | place: USA: Michigan...
GGACATTACGAACAGCAGGCGCTGTCATCTTCAGTTCTTTGTTCCTCGTTTCACCGGCGTCGGCGTCGTCGGCGCGCGTGTACGTACGCGTCGGTCCGCCGGCGCGCATCGTTGAGACTGTTCCGGCTCCGCGACGTGGATTTGTCTGGCAGAACGGCTACCAGCGCTGGAACGGCCATCGATATGTCTGGGTTCCTGGCCGCTATGCGCGTCCGCCGTACGCACGCGCGGTATGGGTCTCGGGGCGCTGGTCACACTCACCGCGCGGATATTATTTTGTGCCGGGACACTGGGTTCGTCGGTAGCGTTCGTCCTTCGACGCTGGTCCGTCGTCCTTAGCTCGCCAACGTCCGCTAAGGTCGACGGACCAGAGTCGACCGAGTGTGTGTCGCTGCACGCTTCTCGTTCCACAGACTGACGCCACCCAGAAATGCACTGGCGTTAGTCGCTCGTCGTACGCCGCGTGGCAGCGTTTTGAGTTTTTTCGCATTGCCACCGCCGACGACGACATCATCAACTTCGAGCGCGTCTCGAAGTCGTGTCACCACATCGTTGACGTGACGCCGCCACTTCTTTTTGCCCAGCCGCCTCAATCCGGATCGTCCCACATAGTCTTCGTAAGTGCGGCCCTTCAGATAAGGAAGGTGCGCGAGCTCGGTCGGTTCGACCACGCCGTCGGCGATCACTGCCGCACCGAGCCCTGTGCCAAAACCCAGAAACAGCATTCGGCCGGTCCGATAACTGCCAAGCGCCTGCATGGCGGCGTCGTTGATCACGATGACTGGACGACGGAATGCGCGCGAGAAGTTGAACCCCACCCACCCGCCGCCAAGATTGTGCGGTTCGGTGGCGATTTTTCCGAGGAGCACGACGCCTGGATAACCAATCGACACGACGTCATAGGTCCAATTTCGCACCGCCTGCTTCACGTCACGCACCATGTCGCGAGCGGTCATCGAGGGGCCCGAGGGAATTTTGATCGGTTTCCTGCGCCCGGCCGCCCAGAGCTTGATATTCGAACCGCCCACATCCAAGACGAGGACTTTCAGCACGAGTTCAGTCTAGCTGACTGCCGGACGCCGAGGTCCTTCCCGCGCTGGATCACAGGTCATACATCGGACACCGCTGAGCCTTAAACTTCAGCGATGCGCCCATCCCGCGTGGCGGTCGAGATCACGTACGCGCTGACGGTTGTTCTCGGCGTTGCTGCTGTCGTCGCCGCACTGGTCCTAATCCGTCTTACGCCCGACCGGCGCACCGATTTTTCGATCTTCTATCGCTCGGCGCTGGCATGGCGGATGGGCGGAACGATGTATCCCGCAGATCACGTCAACCTCAACCCGCCTGCAGTCGTGGTGGCTTACGCGCCGCTCACGTACGTGTCCACTCAGACCGCGCAGACAATCTTCACGCTGCTCGGCGTTGGCTGCGTCATCGTGTCGAGCCGATGGATCAGCAAGGCCATTCCCAGAACGCCGTCACTCGTGCTCGCGTCGATCGTCCTGGCCGTTGACGCCGGCTGGATCAATCTCTGGCTCCAGCAGGAAGGACTGCTGCTGATGCTCATCGTGACGGCGGCGTGGATCGCCGATCGCGAGCATCGAGATCTGTCGGCCGGCGGCTGGGCAGGACTCGCGATTTACGCCAAACCATTTCTCGCCGTTCTGATCCTGTATTGGGTATGGCGCCGCCGCTGGCGCCGAATCGCCGCGACGTTCGCGACAGGCTCCGTGTTGCTGCTGGTCGGCGCTGCGCTGGCTGGACCTGCCGCCTATGGATCGTGGTGGCGCTCGCTTGGATTGGCGCCTGCGCCTTACGCTCCGCTCAATGCGTCGCTGCTCGGTTTGTGGTCGCGCACGTTCTTCGGATCGGAATTCGCGCCGGCATTAATCCGCGAACCATTGGCCGTACTGATCACGGCCTGGACCGTCAGCCTTGTCGCTCTGCTTTGGGTGATAGTCCGACGCATCGCGGCAGATCGGGACAATGTCGACCGTACGTGGGCGCTTGTGCTGATGGGATCGCTGCTGGCGTCGCCACTCGGGTGGATTTACTACTTGCCGATCGTCGCGGGACCGCTCCTCGGGTGCGTCGGCGGATTCATCTCGTGGGCTTGTGTGTGGGTGAGCCTCGGCATTCTGCTGATCTTTCGTTCGGAAGTCCTCGTCGCCCTGCACACATCAGCGATGGGCGCAATCGTGCTGGGCTCGATCCACTTCTGGGTGCTGCTCTTGATCTTCATCGCAGCGTTGATGGGCGTGCCGGAATCTAGAAACCGCCTGGGAAGGTTTGCCGACGATGAGAGGACATTCGACGCAGAACTCGCAGAGCCGTAGACTTCTGCGGATTCTGCGATCTCCGCGTCGATCGTGTCGTGATGTTCAGTGATCCGCAGAGTCGCCGGAAGCCATCAACGCCGAGACGAGCGACTGCACCGGCTCGGCGGCGGCCCGCGTGTCTCGATCGACAAACTCGAGGCCGAACAAGTAGACCGGTTCGTGATCGACCGTGGCCCGCATCGCGTGCGCGATCCGGGCCCGCACAATCAGCGGTTCTTTGTCGTCCATCGTGAATTGGAACTCGTGAATCTCACCGACGTGGTACTCCATCGGTGTCTGCATCAGGAAGCCACCAAGGCTCAAATTCAACAACGTGATTGACACATCGAGCGGCCTGACCACGCCTTTGATGCGGCCGAGAATTTCGAGACGAGGGTACTGCCGCCGTTCGATGTTGGAAGTCACGATATCCCACGACGCAACGCGTCGAAGTGTTCCGAGAATGTTAAGCCCTCAGACGGTCGCCGCGCATCTACCTCAACCGGAGTATCCCCGTGGGCATTGGGCGCGGTGCCACTGTATCCGGTACGCATGAATGCTCGAGAGGACACGCACGCGCGCAGGGCGACATTGTAGCGTTGTAGCGCAGAGTGGACCTATTGACGACCGAACGGCTTCCAACCGGATTTCCGGGTTGCCCACCGAGCAGGTATTTCGCCATCCCACACACCGCCGCAGTGATCGCATTTGAAATACAGACGCGCTGACGTCCGAGTGGTGACGCGAACGTGTTCCGCTTCCGCACGACACGTCGGACAGGGTGGATTGGGAATTCGGGTCCGTGAGCGCCGATCCATGACCATCGGCGGAACCATATTGTGCGTGTCGGGGCCGAGAGGTGTTCGGGGCATACAAGCGGGAATCGGCCGACACGTTCCGAAGTTTAGGTGCCGTTCAAATTGCTTGAGCGGCGGCGGAAGCGCGATGCGAGCGAGGACGCCGCGCGTTCAGCACCACGACGATCGACGCGCCTCACACGATCTACCCCTTCGCGAATTCGGCTTCTTGTATCAGTTCAATCGCGCGCTGCAGCCGCGCGCGGCAATCCTCCGACATCTCACGGAATTGCACTCCGTAACCGAAGCCGGGGCGTACCGAAGCCGTTTCGCACATCGCGCCGATTGTTTCTCCCGTGGGAAGGTCGATGTTGATCGTGAAGACGTGGCCGCGCGCAGGAGGTTCGTGGACTGAATTCACGAAGCATCCGCCGGTGCTCAAGTCGTAGATCTGGATCGGCATGTCGAAGATGCCGGGACGAACGCCGTCAAACGGCCCGACTACGCGAACGCTCCGACGGCGGAAATTGTCTGGTTCTGTCATACGGCTGTAGTTGTTGTCGGTTCAACAGCTGACGAGCTTCACGGCATATCGCCGATTTCCCTCTTTATTTATGAAACTGACGATCGCTGCACGTCGTTGCGCTCCTGCCAGCCGGGCCGCCGCCAGCTTGCAGCGAGCCCTAAGTCAAAGTGCCGACGCCGGTTAGCGGACCATCACAGAGGATCCGTTTTCCGCTCACGTTTCTGTGCTCGTCAACCTCGTCCTGAGCCACAATAGCCGGCAATTCTGCTGACATGCGTCAGCCACGAAGCAGCAGCGCCGCGTGGGGACAGTGGAATGCTCAAGGAGGTCAGGTATGAGACGTCTGGTTGGAGTCTTGGCGGTTGCCCTGGCGATTGCGGCCGTGCCGTCCTTCGCAAGTGCGCAGGGTGCGTCAGCAAAAACGATGAACGCGACGGGGACAGTGTCGGCTGTGGCGCCTGATTCGCTCACCGTCAAAGGCGGCGGTGCCGACACATGGACGTTCATGATCGACAAGGACACGTCGGTCACGGCCAAAGGCGCCACGCACAAGAGCCTTGCGCTCAAGGCCGATGGCAAATCGACCGTGCTCCCCGATTTCGTAAAGGTCGGCGACAAGGTGACGGTCGCGTATCACGACATGGGCAGCATGAAACACGCGTCGCGGATCAACGTGACGAGCGCTGCCGCCCCCAAATAGAGCGGGCAGTCAGTTCGGGGTGATGCCGGGTTTCCCGGCATCACTCTCGCGTTTCCCTCCAACGTTCACAGTCGCATGCGCCCACGAGAGCGACTGCTCCTCACAGGCATTCTCATCATCGGCGCGGCTCTTCGATTCTGGGGATTGGCGTTTGGTGTTCCGCACTCCGAAACACGCCCTGACGAAACAACGATTGTCGTCACGGCCATCGCGCTTCTGTACGCAGGACTGAACCCGCACTTTTTTCACTGGCCGTCGCTCGAGTTCTACCTCGTCTCGGCGATGTATCGCATCGGCTGGGAGATCGGTCATCTTCGCGGTCTGTACCGTCTGAAATTCGACATGTACAAAGACGCCGCGATTCGTATCGCACCGTTTCTGATGGTGCCGCGTGTGCTCTCGGCCATCGCAGGCGTTGTCACGATCTGGCTCGTTTACAGACTCGTTGACCGTCTGTTCGATCGGCTCACGGCGCTCACCGCGGCGTTCTTCATGGCTGTCGCCTTTCTCCACGTGCGCGACTCGCATTTCGGCGTCACCGACGTGCCGATGACGGCGCTCGTGGTTGGCGCGTTGTGTTCCCTCTCGTTCGTGTTCGACGACCCTAAACGGATTCGAAGCTGGATTCTGGCGGGCGTACTCGGAGGGCTGGCCGCGTCGACTAATTACAACGGCGGGCTGGTTGCGGCTTCAGCCGTTGCCGTCGCGACGTGGCTGGCCGCGCGAGGCGATGCCGCGATCCGGCGCGCGACCGTCCGAGGCGTCGCGGCCTTCTCTGTTTCGGCGCTCATCGCATTTCTCGCCGGGACTCCCTATGCAATCCTCGACAGGTCGCACTTTCTCGAAGATGTCCGATTCGAGGTCAACCATCTCGCCCAGGGTCACCAGGTCGTTCTGGAGCCAGGGTGGATGTATCACCTGACGTATACGCTCTGGTACGGTCTCGGGGCGCCGCTCCTCATCTCGGGTTTGGCAGGTGTGTCTTTGCTCGTGGCCAAGTTCAGAAAACCGGCGGCGCTGATTTGCGCCTTTCCGTTTGTGTACTACGCGATCGCAGCACGCCGCCTCACTGTTTTCGTCCGCTACATGACACCGGTCACGCCATTTCTGTGCATGGCCGCCGCTCTTTTCATCGTGTGGAGCGTTCGCCAGTTGATTAGACCGGAACGTGTTTCAGTGGTTGTCGCGGTCGCTGCCGCCGCGATCGCGTTGCCATCAGTTCAGAGAGCAATCGCATTCAACACGGTGATGACGCGGACCGATACGCGTGTGCTTGCAGCGGAATGGGTGGCCACCCACGTTCGACCACAAGAATGGGTGGGCCAGCTCCCGCCGGCGCTGATTTACGAGAACTTCGGCATGGCCAGGCCTGCGAACCTTGTCACGTTCGACGTCAATCGCAAGGCGTTCGTCTCCGCGTCGGGTCCTTCCGTCGTCCCGGATGTACTCCTCGTGCCCGTGTCACCGCTTGACGCATACACCATCACCGCCAATGAACTGCCCGCGATCGCGAATCGCGACTACGTTCGCGAAGCGACCATCGCAGCCACGCACGGTCCGGAGATGCCCGGCTGGTTCGATCAGCAGGATTTGTTCTTCGTCCCGTTCACGACCTTTACGATGCGCGATCGGCCCGGTCCAGAAATCCAGATCTTCCGTCGCCGCCGCTGAATTCAAACCCGACCGTTGTGCCCCAGCAGGAATGCCGATTGCAGTCGTAAGCGGCGATCAATGGAGGAGGTTCATGCGCAAATTCTTCATCGGATCGCTCGCCCTCGGCATCGTGATGGTCCTGGCCGTCAGTTCGTCGGCGCAGGATCGCCGCCGACGCCAGCCGCATACAGGTTCGGAAGCCGTCGGCTTCGAGGTTGGCGCGTTCGTCCCCAGCGACGACACGTTCAACAGCGGCCTGCTGGTCAATGGACTCTTCGAGTACTACGTGAGGCCACGCGTCAGCCTGCGGACGGAGTTCGGGCTCACTGATCCCGGTCACGCGCGCGAGCCGGTTGATTCGCTCCGTCAAGTGCCGCTGCGCCTCGACGTGAACTACAACTGGGAGGGCGGCGTGTGGCATCCGTTCGTCGGTGCCGGCGTTGGCGCGTACTTCCTTCGCAACAAAGACAACGGCGTGCCGTTCGGCAACACCTATACCGAACCGGGCGTGAACTTCGGCGGTGGTCTCGAGTACTTCCTCACGCGACGCGTCACCTTGAAGGGTGAAGCGCGCTATCAGCGAATCGACTCGTTGCCAGGAGGTCCGGATCCTTCCGGATGGGCGCTTACGTTGGGAATGAAGCGATACTACTGACTCTCATCGTCCTTAGACCTTAGTGCTTCGCGTCCTTCGTCCTTCGCTGTCCTCAGCTAAGGTCGGCGAAGGGCCAAGGACGGCCAAGGTCTAAGGATCAAGGGCGAAAGACATCTTTAGCAGCCATCGTGCTGAAACGCCGGCGGCAAATCGATCGTCTGCCCATTTCCCGCATCGTCGGTCAGGATGATGTGCGCGGTCGCGGTCGAGTCCATCGTGTCGACGTTGCCTGGATAGGCCGATTCAAAAATCAGCGTGCGGCTCGATCCTGGGTTGATGTGGCTGCCACCCATCGCCAGCGTGAGATCGGCTGGTGTGTAGGTTTTTGACGCCTGAATATTTCCTGGCAAATCGCGCATCATCGCCGTCAGCGAACTGATGTCGAAGCCAATGCTGTTGCCGGTTTCCGCGATGATCAACTGAAGCCGCGCCTTGAACGGACTGCACAGGCGCGTGAACGTTGGTGTCACGGTGACATCCGCCTTCAACGTCACGATGGTACTGAGCGATCCCTGGGCGCCCTGATAGTTCGCCGTGATCGTGGCGGTCCCGAATGACGCCGCCGTCACGAGACCCGTACTCGAGACAGTCGCAACGGCCGGATTGCTCGAAGACCATGCAGCGGTACTACTCACGTTCTGGGTCGTGCTGTCCGACAGATTCGCGGTGGCGGTGAGCTGGCTGGTCTGATTCTTACTGGTGAATGCTCCGTTTCCCGTGACGACGACGCCCCTGACTGTTGGAGTGGGGCTCGCTGTCGATTTCTTGCCGCAGGCGGCTGCCAGGACTGCAGACAGCACGACAGCCACACTGATACGCAGCATCATGTGATCTCCTCAGTCGTAAAAAAGTCGTGCTGGGGAACTCTGAGGATACACCAATCAATTGACGCGCCACGGCGATTGGGGCGTCCACTTCCGTAGCTCGGCCGTGGCCCATTCGTTCGTGCGGTCGGTGTGACACCCGATGCAGGGATTGGGGATCTTGTCTCGCTCGGTCATGCCTGGCGTGATGAAGCGGAACGTGTGGCTGCGGACGTTCACGTTCGCCATTTCCTGTTCGATCTTTGGCATGTGACAGGAGACGCACTCGTTGCCAGGGCTCCCCGCGGGATGGTGCGTGTGCGCTTCAATCGTGGGCGCGTGAGGCCCGCTCGGCGAATCGGCGCGATGACACGTCAGGCACAGATTCGACACGGGCTTGATCAGATCCGCGTTGTTCTCAGTGCCGTGGACGTCGTGGCAGGAAAAGCAGGTGATGCCGCGGTTGTACATCACGCTCTGAACGAAGTCATTTCCCTGCATGCGATTTTTGTGAGCGGTGCCATCCGGGAAATGCGTGAAGTTCGTGTCTCCGAACTTGTGCTCCTCCAGCTGCCAGAAGTCTTTCAGGTCCAGTCCCATGTGGAATCCCACCGGCCAGTCGTAATAGCGCCCTTCAATCGGATTCTTCAGCGGCTGTCCCTGAGAATGGCATTGAATGCAGGTATCGTTCGCGCGAACGTAGTCGAGCTTCGCCGGGTTGACGATGGTGGACGCCGACGGATTCTGCACGTGAAGACTGCCCGGGCCATGGCACTTCTCGCAACCAACGTTCCATTCCGTGACTTTCTTCGTCCGAATGTCGTAGTTCACCGAGTGACAACCGTCACACAGCGGGCCAGTAGGCCGCTTGTCATTGCCGCCGGGATAGAACGGCACCCACCAATCGGTGTTCGGCTGAACGAGATAGGCGCGCCACATCTTGTTCGCGACGTCCCACTGCGCGCCCAGCGGAAAGTAATCGTCGCCGACCTGAGTGAAGTACCGCTGCTTCCACTTGCTGCCGTAGACAAAGGCGATGTCGTCGCGTTTGAACGTCACGAGCGGGTCGGGCTTCGACAGATCTGGAATGATCACGTCGGGACGCAGGTGAGGATCGGTCACGACGTTCGCCATCCGCGTCTTTTTCCAACGGTCGTACGTCGCCTGATGGCACTCTCGGCATGCGGCCGAGCCCACGTAGGTCGCAGACTGCTGGATCGGAGTGCGCGGCGACCCTGCCGGCGTTTGCGACTGCGACTCAACCTGTGCCGCAAGCGACACCAGGAGCACGGTCGCAAGCACCGGGAATGTCCGCATACGCGGATTGTATCTACTCAGTCACTTTTTCCCAAGTCGATCGAGCGCAGCTTTGAACCCCGTCGCCAGCTTCGCCGTCGGTCCGGTCCCCCAGTAGTGCAGGAAATAGATCGTCGGCTGCGTGGTGGTCATGTGCTGATGAATCGCCACAACCTGCAGACCGTTCTGTCGAAACGCCTTCAACACCGGCGTCACTTCGTTGCCGAGCATCGCGACGTCACCAGCAATCGCTGCGTTCGAATCGGTTCCGACGAAGGCAGCCCACGTATTCAATCCCATGCGCGCGTTGATCGTGGCGCCCATGTCTTTGATCGTCAGATCGTCGCGGCCGACGGTGATTTTGTACACCGCTCCATTCTGTTCGCCCTGATGGCCGACGATTTTCGCGATGGCATCAGCATCAAACCCCAGTTTCGGCGCGGGTGCGGCGCCGGTGGTTGGCGCCGGCGACGGTGCTGCGGGTTTGCCAATCATCGCGAGTGCTGGTTTGAGCTTCGTGGCGAGCGCGGCCGCCGTACCCATCCCGTGCACGTGCATGAAGAAAACGCGCGGCTCATCCCAGAAAAAATGATTGTGGAGCGCGGTGACGTCGATGCCGTTGTCCAGCAACGCCGACATCACAGGGTTCACTTCGTCCTGGGTCAGGACCAGATCGCCCATCGCAACATCCATGCCGCCATCGCCTTTTGTCATAGCGACCCAGCCACCGAACCCAAACGGTGTCGGCGTTTTCACACCCGCGACCGTCACGTTCAGATCGTTGCGGGGAATGTTGATCTTGAGGACGTTGGCCGAGTAGTCGCCTTGGCGGTTCAGCGTAGTGAGCACTTGCTGATATTCCGCCGGCATGCTGGCTTGCCCGGCAACGATCGATGGAAGCGATCCGCTGAGGACCGCAACAATGACAACGAGCCGTTTCATGGCTTACCCCCTTCTGCGATTCTACAGACACGGAGATGACACGACCATGAGCGACACCCGCCTGCTCGGCCATTCGCGCCGTGGTTGCCGCCGCGCTTGGGTCTTTGAATGCGACGCCGACTCCCGATAACATTCAGCTCATCTCACGACCCTTTCCTTCCTACGATGTCGCCATCATCGGCGGTGGCGCGGCGGGCCTGGCAACGGCCATTTTCACAAGGCGACTCAACCCGAAGCGATCGGTCGCCGTCCTCGACGGCGCGAAAACACTCGGAGCGAAAATTCTGGTAAGCGGCGGCGGACGCTGCAATGTGACGAATGCCGTCGTCGCCGAGCGCGACTTCTGGGGAGGCGGCAGATCATTCGTCCGCAACGTGCTCAGGGCATTCGGCGTTCCCGAGACGGTCGCGTTTTTTCGGGAAATCGGAGTGCCAGTGCACGAAGAGTACGAGGGCAAGCTGTTTCCCGATTCCAATCGCGCGCGTGACGTGCTCGATGCGCTGGTCAAAGAAGCGAGCCGGGTCGGTGCAACGATCCTGACCGACTATCGAGTCGACGGCGTCATCGTTGAAGGTGACGCCTTCGCGCTCGTTAGCGCACATGGACCAATTTCGGCGACCCGGCTGGTTCTGGCGACCGGCGGCCGATCGCTGCCCAAAAGCGGCAGCGATGGAACGGGCTACGACATCGCCCGGACGCTTGGTCACACAATCGTGTCCACGACGCCTGCGCTGGCGCCGTTGCTTCTCGACAACGACGTGCTCCACCGGGAGCTCCAGGGCGTTTCACACGACGCGGAATTGACTGTCTGGATCGATGATCGCGTGTCGATCCGGCTCACGGGTTCGTTGCTGTGGACGCATTTCGGCATCAGCGGTCCGGTGGCGCTGAACGCGTCGCGTCACTGGGCGCGCGCAAAATTCGAGAACAAACAGGTTCGTCTCACACTGAATTTCTGCCCGGCGTCGTCGTTCGAGGCGCTCGACGCACGGCTGGTCGACCTCGCCGCCAGCCGGCCGCGCGCCTCGGTCGTTACGCTCGTATCGACGCTCCTGCCAACGGCCGTTGCGTCGGCGCTGATGAGCCAAATCGGCATTGATCCGGAGACCGGCGCGTCGCATCTCACGCGACCCGACCGAAAACGGTTGATCCACGGTCTTATGGAGTGGAACCTGCCGATCGCCGACACTCGGGGCTACAACTACGCTGAAGCCACCGCGGGCGGGATCGACCTGGCGGAGATCGATCCAGCGACGATGGCGTCGCGCGCTTGTCCGGGACTTTATCTGGTAGGTGAAGTGCTCGACGTGGACGGGCGGATCGGCGGGTTCAATTTTCAGTGGGCCTGGTCGACGGCGTATGTCGCCGGGCGAGCACTCGCGGAACGTCCATAGACCTTTGACCTTAGTCCCTGGACCTTCGCTGTCTTCAGCTAAGTTAAGGCTAAGGACGCGAAGGACGAAGGTCTACGGTCTAAAGACGCGCGTTCGGTGGCATAGTGATCCTGTGCGAGTGCTGCTGGTCGAAGACGAACCAAACGCCGCGCGGGTTCTTGCCAAAGGACTGAGGGAACAGGCGTACGCCGTCGACATGGCAGCCGACGGTGAGACGGCGCTGTTTCAGATCGGCACGACGGATTACGACGCCGTCATTCTCGACGTGATGCTTCCGGCGAAGGATGGATTCGAGGTCTGCCGCACAGTCCGGGCCGGCGGTTCGTCGGTCCCGATCCTGATGCTGACGGCGCGGGACACCGTGGACTCGCGCATCGAAGGACTCGATTGCGGCGCAGACGACTATCTGGTCAAGCCGTTCGATTTCGGAGAGCTGCTCGCCCGCCTGCGCGCACTGATTCGAAGAGGCCGGCAACCGTTGCTGGCCGAAAAACTCACCGCCGGGCCGTTGACCCTCGAGACACGCAGTCGTCGGGTGCGTGTGCGCGGACACGACGTGGCGCTGACCGCGAAAGAGTACGCGTTTCTCGAATACCTCGTGAGGCACGCCGGCGACGTGGTCACGCGCAGCGAAATCGCGGAGCACGTCTGGGACGAACACTACGATCCGTTCTCGAACGTCGTCGACGTTTACGTGCAGCGGCTCCGGCGCAAGCTCGATCAGCCGGGACTCCAGTCGCTTATTCGCACCCGTCGCGGGGAAGGCTATCAGCTGGCGGTTGCACAGACGGCCGGGACTCCCTAAAGGGAGTCCCCTACGAAAGGGAGTCCCTAAAGGGAGTCCCCTACGAAAGGGAGTCCCTAAAGGGAGTCCCCTACGAAAGGGAGTCCCT
>Ga0070681_10005766_pt1 | contig 11974 bp, 12 predicted proteins | sample KBSC83BmetaG_FD_65650 | JGI IMG/M metagenome (GOLD analysis project Ga0070681, IMG submission 65650) | Corn rhizosphere microbial communities from Kellogg Biological Station, Michigan, USA - KBS C8-3B metaG | ecosystem: Host-associated > Plants > Roots > Rhizosphere | place: USA: Michigan...
GCGACTAAAAACACGCAGAGCAGGGCGACTGCTCGCGTCGGGGTTGCACGGTTCATATTGGCATTCCCTTCCTTTGCTGCAAGATGGATGCGGAGCGCACACACTCCGAAGCACGCCCGACTTCGCCATCCTACGAGCCATAATGCTCGGAGCCCATTGGCGCTTTTCCCTATATTCATCCCGTAAGAAACCAGGTTTTCAACAGCATTCTTGGTTACTCTCGTGCCTCAACCGGGCTGGAGTAATTCTTTCGTGCTCAGGGCAAATCCTACCAGCCTAGGGGAATGCTCCACCTGTGTTTTGAATCACTTACGGACGGCATACGGCTTGCTCTACGAGACTCAGACGAAGTGGCGCGCAACGGGGTGCTTCAGAGAATAACTTCGGCCAGAGGTTTTCTGTGAGCACCCCTTGCTTTAATTAAGATGACGCCCGTCAGTCCTTCCCCCGACAATCAAAAGCTCTCCATTTACAGGAGAGCTTATTTTTTGGTCTTGAGACCTATGCGCACAAAACCGTTCCGCGCCGCCTGCGTTTCGACTGAGCCTACGCCAGCGCGACCTGCTGTTTCACATCAATTCCAGCGCTCCGCAGAAGTTTGGCCACGACGTCCTGCTTCAGTCGAGAGGCGTCGAATTCCACGCGTACCGTTCTCTCTTTGTGATTAAAGCGCACCCGCCGAATGCCGTAGACCTCGCGCATGTTGTCGATCGCCTGCAGTTCTCGCTCTCCCGGCAGCGCACCATAACTGAAAACCACGTCGAGATAGGTCATTCGCCAAAGCCCTTCTGTAAGATGTTGAATTGCCGACAGTACTGCGCCGGATGAATCCAATATAGAGCATCGGCTATCGAACCGCATAGTTGGCGAGCCAAGCGGCGCACCTTCGAGCGAGATGAGCGCACCCAAACCCACCACCGCTGTTGAGCGAGACCCCGTCTGCGGGATGAATGTGAACCCCGCGACCTCGAAGCACGTGCATGAGCACCAAGGCAGAAAATTCTATTTCTGCTGTGGCCATTGTGTGGAGACATTCAAATCAGATCCCAGCCAATACCTGGATAAGCCGCGCTCATCAGGCCTGGTGACGCTGGGAATGCCGAAAGCCTCTGTGTCCGCTTCTGCGGAGCGGGATCCGGTGTGCGACATGAGTGTTGATGCCGCCATTGCCAAATACACTCACGAGTACGAAGGAAAGAAATATTACTTCTGCAGCGCCCATTGCCTCGAGAAGTTCCAATTGTCACCTCAGAGCTATCTCGACAAAGCCGCTGCCCCGAAGCAGCCCGCGGTCGCCCCGCAGAGACAGCATCCTGAGGTTCGAACTCCAGGGGATGATGCCCGAACCTACGTGTGTCCCATGTGTCCCGAAGTGCATGAACTGAAGCCGGGTGCGTGTCCTTCGTGCGGAATGGCGCTGGAACCGGATGTTCCCATAGCGGCCTCGCGCACTGAGTACACCTGTCCCATGCATCCCGAGATCGTGCGTTCCGAGCCCGGATCCTGCCCCATATGCGGCATGGCACTGGAGCCGCGCACGGTGACAGCGGCGTTCGAGGAAAATCCGGAACTGCGTGACATGTCCCGCCGCTTCTGGATCAGTCTCGTCCTTACTGTTCCGCTTCTCGCCATTGCCATGGGAAGCATGATCTGGCATGAACTGCTGGGCGAGTCGCGCAATCTAGTGTGGATTGAGTTCGCGCTGTCCACGCCTGTAGTGCTCTGGTGCGGTCTGCCATTCTTTCAGCGCTTCTGGACTTCGTTGGTCAACCGCAGCCCGAATATGTTCACGTTGATCGGCCTGGGCACAGGGGTCGCCTACCTGTACAGCGTCGTAGCGACGGTTGCTCCGCAAGTGTTTCCGGAGTCGCTGCATGCGATGAACGGATATCCCGACGTCTACTTCGAAGCCGCCGCGGCGATCACCGCGCTAGTCCTTCTCGGTCAAGTGATGGAACTGCGGGCGCGTAGCCGCACCAGCGCCGCCATTCGTGCGCTGCTCGACCTCGCTCCGAAGACTGCCCGCCTGATCTCGAATGACGGCTCCGAAAAGGATATCCCGCTGGAGCAGGTGAAGCCCGGAGATCGCCTGCGCGTCCGTCCGGGAGAAAAGGTTCCAGTGGACGGCGTCGTTCTCGAGGGCCGCAGCTCTATCGATCAATCCATGATCACGGGCGAGTCCATTCCGGTCGAGAAGGAAGCGAACAGCAAGGTCATTGGTGCGACTATCAATGCGAGTGGATCCTTTGTCATGCGAGCCGAGCGCGTGGGCTCGGAAACTCTGCTCGCTCGAATCGTGCAGCTCGTGGGACAAGCCCAGCGCAGCCGCGCCCCCATCCAGCGACTTGCAGACCGCGTGGCTGCGTGGTTCGTTCCGACGGTGGTGGCGGTTTCGGTGATTACCTTCATTGCATGGATGCTCTTCGGTCCGCAGCCGCGCCTGGCTCACGCGCTGGTCAATGCGGTTGCGGTTCTCATCATCGCCTGCCCTTGTGCTCTCGGGCTGGCTACTCCGATGGCGATCATGGTAGGCACAGGTCGCGGAGCGCATGCCGGAGTCCTGATCAAGAACGCCGAGGCGCTGGAGACACTCGAAAAAGTAGACACCCTTGTAGTCGACAAAACTGGCACGCTCACCGAAGGCAAACCTAAAGTTGTCAGCACAACTACCTCTACGTCCCAGCAAGATCGATCTCATGAAGTTCTAAGGCTGGCTGCCAGCCTGGAGAAAGGCAGCGAGCATCCGCTGGCGGCAGCTGTTGTGCAGGCAGCGAAGCAAAAAAATCTCTCGCTTTCCGAGGCTACAAAATTCGAGTACGAGATCGGAAAGGGTGTAAAGGGCGTTGTGGACGGGAAACAGATTGCGGTCGGGAACCGGGCTCTCATGACTGAGATCGGTATTTCTTATTCCGGTGTGGTCGTGATGGGGGCAGCGGTTGACAAGGGCACCACATTGCTCTCGGTGGGGATTGATGGCCAGTATGCCGGGACGATTGCTATCGCCGATCCCCTTAAACAAGCAAGCCGGGAGGCAGTTCGCAGCCTCAAGACTCAGGGTCTGAGCATCATAATGCTTACCGGCGACAGCCGGGACGCCGCAAAGTCCATTGCCGAAAAGCTGGGCCTCGCAGAAAACGAATTCGAAGCCGAAGTCCTCCCCGAGCGCAAAGCCGAAGTCGTCCGCAAACTGCAGGGGCAGGGAAGAGTCGTCGCCATGGCAGGGGACGGAATCAACGATGCCCCCGCCTTGGCCCAGGCCAATGTAGGCATCGCCATGGGCACCGGTACGGACGTTGCCATGGAAAGCGGCGGCATCACGCTGGTGAAGGGCGACCTCACAGGGATTCTCCGCGCCCGCAAACTCAGCCAGTCCACGATGCGCAATATCCGCCAGAATCTCTTTTTTGCCTTCATCTACAACGCGCTCGGAGTTCCCATTGCGGCGGGCATTCTCTACCCGTTCTTCGGAATCCTGCTCAGCCCCATATTCGCCGCCGCAGCGATGAGCTTCAGCTCCGTCTCGGTGATCACGAACGCCCTACGGCTCCGGAACGCCAAACTATAAGAAGCATTAAGAGCCCATGTCATGGTGAGCGGAGAATCAGCTTCGCGGAGCGAGGCTGATTCGAAGTCGAACCATCCCTAATCTCGTGGTACGCTCGTGCGCTGCCCGGCCTACTTGATCCCCACATAAACGTCTGCCTGCAGGTTCTGCGGATCCCGTGCCCGCTCGTCATAAATCTCATAATCCGCGCGGTACGTCCGGTCGCCACCCTTTGCCGATTTCGGCAAGGAATTAATCCGCATCCACGTGTCCGGCACGACTTTTGGCCCCGGACCTTTCTCGGTTGTAAACACCACAAATCTTCCTGCAGGAATCTTCTTGCCGACGATCCCTGGAGGCAGTCCTGCATCCGACGTAACGCGTGCGCCGAGTAGATACGTGTATTCCCCATCTTTGTCGCTGGCGTAATCCGTGTAGACGGCCACAATGGATGCATCCGCCCTGTTAGGAATCTTCGCCAGAATGTCTTCCTGCATCAGGCGTGCCCACTGCCTGCCGATCACGCCGTCAGCAGTCATCTCTTTTGCATTGCTGGTGCGCGCCGCGATTCCCGCCACCATAAACTCGGGCTGCTCCACAATCTTTGGACTCATGCTGCCATCCGGCTCGCTTTTCACTTTGCTCAGTTCTCCCACGGTGTTCTGGCCTGAGAGGCTGTTCAGAAAGTCAACAACTTGCTGATCCGTCCAATCCACCGCACCCAGAAACTTGTGCTGAATTATGCCCTTTCGGTCGATGATGTAGCTTTCCGGAAATTTAAAGCTTCCGTAAGCGCCATTCGTCTTCCCGCTCGGGTCCCGCACCGTGAGTAAGTTCACACCGTGATTTTTTATAAACTGCCGGTAAGCACTCTCGTCGACATCCACGCTGACCGCAATCACGGTGACTCCCTTCGCCTTCATGCGCCGCTGCATCTCGACCAGCGAAGGGATTTCCTGCACACAGGGCAAGCACCAGGTTGCCCAGAAGTTGAGCACTACTACTTGCCCGCGAAACTGGCTTAAGCGGACGTTCTCGACCGAGAAGTCAGGCGCGGCCGAGCCCACCCTGGGCAGCCGCGATCGGTTATGGCATGCAGATAAAGTGGCACAACAAAGCAATGCCGCCAAACACCGCCGTACACAGGCCAAACGCAGCACGCGGCTATAATAATAGATTCAGTTCTTGAGCACTCTTCAAGCGCATTGTTTTCGCCGCCCAGAATCGGCACGACAGGCACGAGCTTTGACCAGTCGGGCGGTGTCTTTGCAGTTGAGAGTCCGTTTTCAGAAATGACGACGACGCAACCAGTGCCGCCGGAAGTCTCGATCATTATCCCAGCTCGCAATGAAGAGGCGAGTCTCGCGTCCTGCCTGGAATCTCTGGTCGGTCAAACCGGTGTTGTATTTGAAGTCATCGTAGTCAACGACCACTCCACCGATCGTACCCGCGAAATCGCCGTCTCGTTTCCCAACGTAAAGGTGATGGACGCCCCTCCGCTTCCTCCCGGCTGGACGGGCAAAAATAATGCGCTCATCGCGGGAATGGCGCAAGCCAGGGGAGAATGGCTCCTGTTCACCGATGCCGATACAGTGCATGTACCGGGCTCGTTGGCGCGGGCTCTGAAGGAAGCCAAGGCAGGCCAGGCTGCGCTTCTGTCGTACTCCCCCGAGCAGGTTGTGTCCGGATTCTGGGAAAAAGCAGTGATGCCAGTCATTTTTGCCGAGCTGGCTGCGCATTACCGGCCAGCGGAAGTCAGCGACCCAAACTCCCCCGCGGCAGCCGCGAACGGACAATACATCCTGATCAGGCGGGAAGCCTATGACGCCATCGGCGGCCATGCCGCCGTTGCTGACAAGATCCTCGAAGACGTTGAACTGGCTCGGGCCGTGAAGCGCTCCGGCCGAAAAATCCTTTTCCGCTTTGGCGCAGACGCAGTCCGCACCCGCATGTATCGCAATTTTTCTCAACTTCGCGAAGGCTGGACAAAAAATCTGGCAATTCTTTTTCCCTCAGCGGCTTGGCTGGCTGCCTGGCGCTTCAGCGAGTTTCTGGCGCTAGTTCTTTCTTTAGCCCTGCTGATTCTATTCGTGGCCTCTCGCCAATTCCTGGTCGCGCCGCTTTTCCTGGTGGGTCCGGTATTCACGTTCAGACGAATTGCCCGCGCGCATTTTCCCTGGAGCGCAAACTTCCTCGCCTTCCTTGGAATCCCGCTCTTCTCTTACTTGCTTGTGCGTTCCAAGCTCTCCCACCAAAGAGGCCGAGTGGCTTGGAAGGGCAGAGAATACTCCGAGCCGCGGCAGAATTTAGCCCCAGACCACTCCCCGAGGATTGTCCGAAAACTCTCATGAAACGGTTGCCCTTCGTTATTCTCTGTTCCTTATTGGCCTGTGCGGTGGCAGCACGGGCAAAGTCCGTGGCGGGCAGGCGCATTGCCCTTGGAGCGTTTGCCCTGCAGAACTCCATCACCGAAGAACCTCAGTTCACGAATACGGTCATCGAGCCAGGCGCCGGTCTGGGTCCCTTGAAGCTTGGCGACTCCCGTGCCCAGGCGCTAACACTATTTCCTAAGAAAGACATCGATCAGCAATGGGATGACCCCTGCGGCACCACCATCGATTGGGTGGATGTCACCAATCCCATGGGCCGCGGCGAGGTCTTCATCCGGCTCAAGAAGGGAAAAATCTTCCAGATCGAATCCTCCACTACTCGCTTTCACACCGCGGACGGCATAACCGTCTTCGATCCGCCGGAAAAAATTGCTTCCGCTTACAAGGAGATGCGCGCCTGGGTCCTGCTCAACCCGCCCTCTCCCTCTCTGGGATCTCGACCGCTGGTTTTCTGGATCGACAGGAAGAAAGGGATCGCTTTTGCTTTCGCCTACGATCCCTCGCACCACAAGCGCTATGTCTATAAAATAATCGTGTTCGAACCGAATAAAGAGTTTTGTCCGGAACTGGAGAAAACCAGTTCTCCCAAGTGGCAGGAACTCAATCCCTATTCCACTGAGCCCTCTCGGGAACTGAGCCCGGAACCGTAATGACTCGGCCGATCATCGAATAGACGACACGATCAAACATGGTTTATCTCACGCGCAAAGCTGAATTCGCCGCCTCCCACTACTATCACAATCCGGATTTCAGCCCGGAAGAGAACCAGCGCCTCTTCGGCAAATGCAACAACCCGAATGGTCACGGCCACAACTACACTTTGGAAGTCACGGTGAAGGGCGAAGTGGACCCTCGCTCCGGATTTGTTGTTGACCTCAAGCAACTGAAAGAAGTGATGCATCGGGAGGTGCTCGACGCCATGGATCACCGCTTCCTGAACAAGGAAGTACCCGAGTTCTTCCAAAAGATCCCGACCACAGAAAATCTGGCCATTGCTATCTGGCAAAGGCTCGACCTAAAGCTGCAGAAGGCCAAGTTGCACCGCGTCCGGGTTTATGAGACGCAGGATTTGTTTGTCGATTTCTACGGGGAGGAATGAAGAACGATCAGTTCGCCGGTCCCGGGCCCCCGAGCCCTGATCTTGAAGGATTATTAAAAGCGAATCAGGCAAATAGTCATCAACGTTAAGCTATGAAAGCTCATTTAACGCGCCGCTATCGCTTTTCCGCTTCGCATCGTTTGCACAGCCCGGAATTGTCTGCCGAGGAAAACCGCGCGGTCTACGGCAAATGCAACAATCCGCACGGGCATGGGCATAACTATGCTTTGGAAGTTACGGTCAGCGGGGCAGTCGACCCCGCCACCGGGATGGTGTGCAATCTGGTGGATCTGGATTCCTGTGTGGAACAAGAAGTGCTTTCCCGCTATCACCTTGAAAATTTGAATACCAGGCAAGAATTTGCTGTAACCGTTCCGACTACCGAAAATCTATGTATTCAGATATTCGATATTTTGCAGCGCCGCTTCCCCCATGCGCATCTGGAAACAGTGAGATTGGAAGAAACTATGATGAACTCCTTTGAATATGCCGGGGGCAAGGAGCTCATCAGCTAGTTGTCTTGCTGCGGAGCCTTGCCGCGCGGGCCATGAGGCCATGAGGCGTTGTGATCGGAGAAGGGAAGTTCACCAGCCAACATGAAAACCTCTGAGTTTGACCAAAAAGCCGAAGTTCCCACGCTGACCAGCGCACGATTTGAGGATCTCGTCCGCGAGATGTTGGTGCGACTTGGCGAAGATCCCGCCCGCGAGGGCCTGGCTACCACCCCCGAGCGCGTCCACAAAGCCATGAAGTATCTCACGAAGGGATACAAGGAAGATCCCGAAGCTTTGCTCAAGGGCGCTCTATTTACGGTCAGCTATGACGAGATGGTCATCGTCAAAGACATTGAGATGTTCAGTCTCTGCGAACATCACATGTTGCCGTTCTTCGGGAAAGTACACGTCGCCTATATTCCGAACGGAAAAGTGATTGGCCTAAGCAAAATCCCTCGCTTGATCGAGCTTTTTTCGCGACGGCTGCAGATTCAGGAACGCCTCACGACCCAGATCGCCGAAACCATCCAGAAGGTGATCCAGCCGCAGGGCGTGGGCGTAGTGATCGAAGCGCGGCACCTGTGCATGATGATGCGCGGAGTAGAGAAGCAGCACTCTGCCGCGGTGACGTCGTCCATGCTGGGCTGCTTCCGCAACGAAGAGGAAACCCGGACGGAATTCCTGTCACTGATCCACCAGCGCTCGAATGGAATCTGATCGCCGGGGGCTCACTGGGCGGGTGTCTCGTCGCGGATTTGATCCGCGCTTTCAGATCAGGGATTGTAGGCTGCCATGAACGCCTCAGTTTTCGTCGGCACCAGCGTGGATGGCTTCATCGCCCGTCCCCATGGCGAACTGGATTTCCTGCCCCAAGGCGGCGGTGAACCCCACGGCTACAATGAATTTATTGCGACCGTCGACGTGATCGTCATCGGCCGTAAGACATTTGAGACCGTCCTCGGTTTTTCCGGATGGCCCTATGGCAACACGCCGGTGGTTGTGCTCAGTACCCGCCCTCTTGATTTTTCCACTCTGCCAGGAGCCCGAGTCGAGCAAATGTCTGGATCTCCGGAGGAGATCATCGTGCAACTATCGTGCCGAGGATTCCAGCACGCATACATCGACGGCGGAGTCACAATCCAACGTTTTCTGCGGGCTGGTCTCATTCAACGCCTAACGATCACACGAGTACCCGTATTGATCGGGGAAGGTATCCCGCTGTTTGGGGCGCTCCCTCGGGACTTGAGACTGAGGCACGTACGAACTCAGCAGTACACCAGCGGTCTCGTCAAAACAGAATACGAAGTTCTCTACGGAGGCTGAACGGGGTGCCCGATGCGCTTCGGGGGAGCATTCGACTCCGCTTCGGCTGAACCGAAGCGATGCTGCTAAGATGTCGCTTCCCGATGCCGAAAACAACCCAACGCCTCAAGAGTCGCACCGCCCTGATCACCGGCGCCAGCCGCGGCATCGGGCTCGCGATTGCGCGGAAATTCGCGCAACAAGGCTGCAATCTGATCATCGCCGGACGCGACGACAAATCTCTGCGACAAGTAAGCAGGGAGCTGCTGCGTCTTAAGATTCGTGTCCTTGCCGCTTGCTGCGATGTCCGTGACCGGCATTCGGTGGACGCTTTGTTCCGCTCCATCCCCCGGGAATTCCCGCGCATCGACATCCTCATCAATAACGCGGGGATCGCACACCCAAACCTGCCAATCGATAAGCTGCCGTTTCCGGTGTGGAAAGATGTTTTCGCGACCAATGCGGACGGCATGTTCCTGGTTACGCAAGCGGCGCTGCCGCTGATGAAAAATGGCGCAACCATCGTGAACAATCTTTCGATCGCCGCCACCCGCGTTTTTCCCGGCTCCGCTGCCTACAACGCGTCGAAACACGCAGCCCGCGGTTTCACCAACACTCTCCGGGAAGAGTTGCGGCCGCGCGGCATTCGCGTCATCGGACTCGAAGCCGGCGCTACCGACACGGAAATCTGGAAGACTCTCTGGCCCCAGGCACCTCGGCGCAAAATGATGTCAGCAGAAACGGTGGCTGAAGCGGTTCTTGCCGCGGTCCTCGTTCCGCCCAACGCAACCATGGAGACCATAGAAATTCTGCCCAGCGTAGGAATGCTTTAAGTGAGCGCGGGAGCTTTCTTTTCTTCTTCTCGTACGTCCGAGTACAATGGCCGCGCCCATATCCCGGAGGACATCTCAATGTTCAAGATCCCGTTTCTCGGAATAGCCCTGCTCGCCACAACATTCGCGCTCCCGGCAACCGCCCAGGATGCGATGAAGAAAAACACGCCGATCAAGCCTGCAGATCCCGAACTGAAAGTGGTCGTCGATTCCTGGAACGATATCGGTCGCAAACTGATCGCCATGGCCGAAGATTTTCCGGAAGACAAATACGACTTCAAGGCCACGCCCGCGCAGCGCAGTTTTGCCGAGCAGTTGCTACACGCAGCCGGTGCCAATTACTTTTTCATTAACCCAGTCCTCGGTAAGCAGCCTCCCGCAGAAGAAGACGTGAAGCGCGACCAGTTCAAAACCAAGGCGGAGATCGTCGCTTTCGTGAAGAAGTCCTTCGCCGACGGAGCAGCAGCCATCCAGTCGAAAGGGGAGAAAGGCTTGACCAGTACAATTGAGGAGCCTTTCGGACACCAGAAAGTTCGGGTCCTCGACTACGCTTATGCCTACATCGAGCACAGCGGCGAGCACTACGGCCAGCTCGTAGTTTATTACCGCCTCGCAGGCCTGGTCCCGCCAGAGTCCCGTCCCAAGAAATAGCAGAACTCCCCGCAATCACAACGGCGCATGCCGCTCCCGAGATTGGGCGCAAAGGGGCGGCTTTTACCGTCTTTAAGCCAGCCTCATCGATATGCGTAGGGATACCTTCGCGAGCGTTCGCCAAATAGCTTTACCATAACCATCCCCGCCACGAAGCCACCCACATGGGCCCAGACGGCGACGCCCCCGACATCGTGTCCCGGCCTCACCGTTGCGAGGGAAGCCGCTCCCGCAAAGAACTGAAACACGAACCAGTATCCCAGCATGACCCAGGCCGGCAGGTAAAACACGAATACAAAGAACCACGTCAGGACGCGGGCCCGCGGATACAAAATAAAGTACGCGCCCAGCACCCCTGCGATCGCCCCGCTCGCCCCCACCGTGGGCAGGTTCGAAAAGGGATAGATCATGACTTGCGTTGCCATCGCCATCAGTCCAGAAATGATGTAAAACAGCAGGTACTTAAAATGTCCAAGGTAATCTTCAATGTTGTCGCCGAAAATGTACAAAAACCACATGTTGCCTAGAACATGCATCCAGCCTCCGTGGAGAAACATAGAGGTAAAGAAGGGAAGCACAATCTGCCCGAAAGAGTATGTCCGCGAGCCCTGCAAAAATGCTACGAGGTGGGCGGGCACCACCCCAAACTGTCGCGCCGTGAGATCTGCCAGGCGCGGGTCCTGCACCATTTGCAGCCACTGCAGCAGAAAAATAAAAATATTCAGCCCAATCAGGAAGCCGTTGACGTAGGGCGTGCTGTAGCGCGGCTGATCGTCTCGAATGGGAAACATGGGGTAATTTGATAATTTGGTAGTTGAGAAATGTGGTAATTGAAAACCTGATCCCTCGCCAGGCTCAATTCCTCAAATCCCCAGAAGCGAGATTCAAAATACCAAATTACGCGATTACCACATTACCACCTTCATGAATGGTGTCGTCATCATCGATAAACCCGCCGGCCTGACCTCGCACGATGTGGTGGGCCGAGCCCGCCGTTTTCTCGGCGAGCGTTCCATCGGACACCTGGGCACGCTCGATCCCATGGCAACCGGCGTACTTCCACTCGTAGTTGGCAACTTCACACGGCTGGCTCGGTTCTATTTGCATTCCGAAAAATGTTACGAGGGCACGATCCGTTTCGGGTTCGCAACCGACACCTACGATGCCGAAGGAGATCCTACCAGCTCCCCTCAGGATGTCTCGCTCGATAAAGAAAAGCTGGAGCTTGTCGCTGCGAAGTTCCGAGGAGCCATTGAGCAGGTCCCGCCGCCTTTTTCGGCAAAGAAAATTAAAGGCGTGCCCGCCTACAAACTGGCCCGCAAACACCAGGAAGTCATCCTGAACCCGGTGCAGGTGGAGGTCAAGCAACTTGAAATTCTCTCCGTGGACAAAGACCGCGTGCAATTCCGCGCGCAGGTGGCATCGGGCACCTACATGCGTTCGGTGGCTCACGACATGGGCCAACTGCTTGGTTGCGGAGCGCATTTGGAAGTTCTTCGCCGCACCGCCGTTTCGGAGTTCGGATTGGATCAGGCGTGCACGCTAGAAGTACTGGCACAGGCGGCAGGGAACAGCCATATGGACCGGACGCCTCCGTCCGCCGGTCCCCCGTTCACGGCTGAGGACCTGGGTCAATATTTCGTGCATCCCCGCAAACTTCT
>Ga0070681_10005767_pt1 | contig 11974 bp, 7 predicted proteins | sample KBSC83BmetaG_FD_65650 | JGI IMG/M metagenome (GOLD analysis project Ga0070681, IMG submission 65650) | Corn rhizosphere microbial communities from Kellogg Biological Station, Michigan, USA - KBS C8-3B metaG | ecosystem: Host-associated > Plants > Roots > Rhizosphere | place: USA: Michigan...
CCAGTTTAGCAGCGCGGTCTACCACGAGGACTTTGAAGCCTCTCGGGAGCGATTCCGGGGGGTTTTTATTTTGTCGAGGAGTCGAACGTATGGCAGATGCAAGCGTGCCGATGACAAGCAAAGGCTATCAATTCTTGGTGGACGAATTGAAACGATTGAAAGCCGTCGAGCGGCCGAAAAATATTCGTGAGATCGAAGAAGCGCGGAGCCACGGCGATCTTTCAGAAAACGCTGAATTTCACGCCGCTAAGGAGCGTCAATCGCTGCTTGACTTGCAAATCCGCGAGATCGAGGACAAGGTCGCGCGCGCGCAGGTGATCGAGGTTGCCAAGCTCTCCGGCGATAAGATTCTGTTTGGCGCCACGGTGTCCTTGGCCGATGGTGATACGGGTGACAAGGTGGTATACCAGATCGTCGGCGATCATGAGGCGGAACCGAAGAACGGAAAAATTTCCATCAGCTCTCCGATCGCTCGCGCCCTGATCGGCAAGAGCGAAGGGGATGAGGTTCAGGTCCACACCCCCACGGGCGTTCGTACGTTTGATATTCTCAGCGTGGAATATACCGACTAGATCGCGGCAACCGGCGGGGCGGGCCTGTCTGGAAAGGAATCATGTCCTTTTCAGCCCGAGAGGCTGCGCTCAAACGCGCTCGGCGGCGGCTCAACGCACCGCGCCGGCCTCACCGAATTGGTTTCATGCCATCCTGGCGGCGCTTTAGCCTGAGCGCTGCCGCGGTTGGTTTTTTCTTAATCTCTTTTCTTTCACTGCCGGCCAGCGCCGCCGTGGTCATCGAGCCGCGCGTCGGCTTTCACGGCGTCTTTCAACTCGGCCGGCCCTTTCCCCTGGAGATAGAGCTCAGCAATAGCGGCCGTCCCGCCGAAGGCGTCCTCGAGGTTCGGGTCTGGAAGGGCGGTGCGACTAAGGGCGGCGCGCCTTACCTGGTCAAGTACCAGCGGGAGATTTTTCTCGGCGCGCAGACCCACAAGACCGTGCAGCTTACGGTCGATCCGGATTTTATCAGCCGGCCGGTGGCCATCGTCTTTTCCAGCCCCGCCGCCAGCGCCGCGCAGGAGTTGGACCTGCGCCGTTATTTTTCTCCCGCGCCGGTGCTTTTGTTCCTGAGCGAAAGCGGCGCGCTGCCGCCCTTCGCCGTGAATGCGGCGCCGCAAAGCCGGCTCGTGTCGCTGGCGCCGGCGCAGTTGGCCGCCGACTCGCGCGCGCTCCTCGGCGTTTCCCACGTGATTCTTTACGAACAATCGCTGCGCGAGCTGTCGCGCGGGCAAGTTTTGGCGCTCGACACCTGGCTCAGCGCCGGCGGCGAAATGCTCATCATCGGCAGTCTCAACTACGCACTCTATCAGGAGCCCGCCCTCAGCCGCTTCTTGCCGGTCCGCGTGACCGGCGCCAAGCAGATCCATTTTGCACTGGGCGCGGGCAAGGACGAGCGGCCGGCGTCGATCGCCGGCGCATGGACGCAGACGGCGACGGTGGTGAACGGCCGCGCGCTGCTCGAAAACGCCGGCCTACCGCTGATCGTCGAAGCGAGTCGCGGGCGCGGCCGGGTCGTTTATCTCGCCCTCGACGTGGGCCGCCCGCCGCTGTCGCAGTGGGATGGCCTGCCGCGATTTTTGCAAAACCTGATCGGGTCGCGCGCCGGCGAGGAGGCGGCGCCGCGCACCGAATGGAACGATTCGGTCTTCAACCAATTGATCGCGAGTCCGTCGTTTATCGCGACCTACGTGCCGTCGGGTTCGCTCCTTCTCGCTCTCGTGGTTTATCTCGCGGCGGTCTTTGCGCTTACCTGGCTCTGGCAGCGCCGGCATCTTTCGGCGCGCCGGCTGGGGATAGTATTTTTCTTGCTCGTGAGCTTCGGCACGGCGGGCGGCTACCTACATTTCAGCCGCGGCGGCCAGATCCCGGACGGCGTGCTGTTGAGTTCCACCGTGCTCGAGAGCAGCGGCGACGGCTTCGTCGATGCCCAGGCCAATCTGGCGCTGTTCTCGACCCAACAGCGGCGCTACGATCTGGAGATGGAGCGCGGCTGGCTCGAGCTCACGCCGATTTCGCTTCGACCGCGCGAGACGACAGAGCCGGCGGTGGTGCGGCAGGACGGCGGGGGCTCGAGCCGTTTTCAATTGCCGCTGCGCGAGTGGGACTACCGTTTGTTCCGCATGCGCCGCATCGACCGCTTTCCGCTGCGCGCGGAGTTTGGCATCGAAGGCGATCAACTCGTCGTGAAAGTCGACAACCGCAGCACCAAGGATCTGGCCAATTGCTGGCTGCTGTTGCCCGGCCAGCGCTTCGAGCTCGGCGCGCTGCCGCGCGGCGCAAGCTGGCGCAAGAAGTTTCCGCTGGCACCCGCCAAGGCGGCCGACGATCCGGCGTCGAGCCGGCTCGAGACGCTCAGCTTTCGCGAGGTCACTTTTCCCGATAAAACCCGTGACGTGTTGTTTCATTCGTCCATGTTTGCGCGCGACGGCGATCCGCGCCTGACAGCCGGCGCAGCCGTATTCTTCGGCTGGGTGAAAGATCCCGAGCCGCGCGTGCGGATCGACGATCCGCGCATTCAATCCCAGGACTACGCGCTTTTTCGCGCCATCTATCCGTTGCCCGGAGACGAAGACGAATGAGCGACAATCCGATCTGGCGCGAAAGCCTGGAAATTTATTTCAACGAAGGCCATGGCTTCGCGGTCTATTTCTATCTGCTCGTGATCATCGCGCCGGTGGAGTTTCTGTCCTTGTACATTCCGTCCCTCGACGCGCAGATGTGGAGCGGCTCGGCGAGCCTGTTCAAGGTCACCGCGGTGACGACCCTGGTGCTGACCATCTATTTTTCTCTGCGCGTGGCCAATCAGGAGTTCGCGCCCTGGCGCTTCAAGTCGCTCAAAAGCTGGGTGCGCGAACAGGGCGTCAGCGCCGCGCTGATCCGGCGCGGCCAGTTGGCTTTTTTGTGCGCTAACGCCGGCCTGTCGTTGCTGCTTTGCGCGCCGCTGCTCGTCTGGGCGGGCGCGATTGCACGCACTGCGCCGGCGAGCATCGCGCTGACGTTTTTGCTGTTGCCGTTTTACGCTCTGTGCTACGGCGTGTGGGGCCTTGCGACCCTGGCGCTCTGGGAGCGCCGCCTGGAAAATCGCCAGATTTTCATTCGCAGCCTGTTCACGGCGCTGGTGATACTCTCGGCGCTGTTCTATTTGCCGTTGAATCCGATTGCGTTTCTCCTCGCGCTGCTCGGGAGCCAGGAATTGCCGCCGCTGCTCCTGTTCGGCGCGCGCTTTTCCGGCCCCACCGTCCACCTGACATTTCACCTGCTGCTCGGCGCCGTCGGCTATGCGCTTTATAGCTGGGCGCTTCGACGGGAGCCGGGGCTGTGAGCGCGCCGATGGATTCTCTCGGGACCAAGTTTGCCGCGCTGCTTAGCTGGGAGCGGCGCAAGCGGCGCGAAGAGACGTTGCTCGCGGCCAGCTCCATTGCCGCGGCCTTGGCGATTCTCCTGGCGCCGCTCAATTTTTACCTGCCGGTTTCCTGGCTCCGCTGGTTGGTTCCGATCGCGTTGTGGGTCGCCGTGTCGCCCTGGTTTTTTTATCGGGCGCGCTGGCGGCGCGCCGACTCGGCGCGGACGCTGGTGCGGGTCGACAAGACCCTGCGCCTCGACGAGCGCGCGGTCACAGCGTGGGAATTGGCGGAGCGCGCTGCGGCCGAAGGCGCCGGCTCGCTGGTCTTGCGCCAGGCCGAAGAAAAACTGCGCGCGGTAGACCCGCGCGCGCTTTTGCCGCGCCGCTGGCGCTGGCCGGCCTTCGCTTTGCTGCCGCTGCTCCTGCTCTGGTTCGCTCTTCTGTGGCTCGATTTCGATCGGCCCAACGAGGTGCGCCATGCCGGACCGCCGACTCTGGCACAGCAGCTCCGCGAGTACGCGCGCGAGCTACAGCAGAAGGCGAAAGATCAGAACCTGCGCGAGACTCTCAATCTCGGCCGCGAGCTGGAAAAGGCCGCGCAAACAAATCTCGATGCCAAGGGCAATGAAGAAACTTTGAAAAAAGAATCGGCCGAGACCGCCGACAAGTTCGCCGCCGCGGCCAAAGGCGGCGCCGAGAAGGATTCTTTATCGAGCGGTGCGAGCGAGCAGAATCTCAAGGACCTGCAGGCGGAAATCGCCGCGGCGCGCGATCTGTTGGAAATGCCGGAGTCGAGCAAGAGCGCCGATCTGGGGCAACGCTGGGGCGAGCGGTTGGCGGCGCTGCCGCAACTCAAGAGGCAGCTTGAGGGCGGCGAGCAAACCGGCCAGGGGCTCGGTCAAAACGAGCTCAAGGCTTTTCTCGATAAATTGGAACAGCAGGTGAGCGGCGAGTTGGACCGGCGCACGGTGATCGACGCACAGCAATATCTCGAGCAGATGATGAAACAGGGTCAGGGCGCGAAAGGCGAGAATTACGCGCGCAGCGGCTCCGGGGATGAGGCCGAGCCGGGCGCGAACGGAATGCGCGAGAAAAATTTCAACAGCCAGCCGGGAAAGGAGCCGGGCCGCCAGGATCAAGAGACGCGCGCGCTGCCGGAACTTCGCGCCGGCGGCTCGACGCAGGTGAAGGGTCAGGTGGGCGAAGGCGATAGCAGCGCGCTGGGCTTCAAGGGCAAGCCCACGCCGGAAAAAAGCACGGTGTCGCCGGCGGAGATCAATGCGACTTACCGGCGCCAAGCCGAGCAGGAACTCAACTCGGAGCGCGTGCCGGACGGGCTCAAGGAGACGATCAGAAATTATTTCATGTCGCTGGGAGAAACCAACAAGTAACTGGAGTGTTGGTCGGCGGAGCCGAGTACGCCAATACTCCATCATTCCAACACTCCAATCTCTTTCATCGGGGGAATCATGCAGACGGCTGAGGAAATCGAACAACGGATCGCCAGCGCGCGGCGCACTTTCAATGAACTGCGCGGCGAATTGGGGCGCATCATCGTCGGTCATCAGGAGCTGATCGAGCAGGTTTTTATCGCGCTTATCTGCGGCGGCCACTGTCTGCTCGAAGGGGTGCCGGGCTTGGGCAAGACGTTGATGGTGCGGAGCCTGGGTGAGGTTCTCAGCCTGAGCTTCTCGCGCATTCAATTTACCCCCGATCTCATGCCGGCGGACATCACCGGCACCAACATGCTGACCGACGACGCCTCCGGGAGAAAGGTCTTCGAGTTTCAGCGCGGGCCGGTGTTCGCGCACATCGTTTTGGCCGACGAGATCAACCGCGCCACGCCGAAAACCCAATCGGCTTTGCTCGAGGCGATGCAGGAGCAGAGCGTCACGGTGGGCGGCAAAATGCATCGCCTGGAAAATCCTTTCATGGTTCTGGCGACGCAAAACCCGATCGAAATGGAAGGCACCTATCCGCTGCCGGAGGCGCAGATCGACCGGTTCTTTTTCAAGCTGCTGCTCCAGTTTCCCAATCGCGAAGAACTCGGCCGGATCGCCGATCTGACGACCGCGGCGGCGCCGGCGGCGCTGCGCGAGATTCTCGACGCGCCAAGCATCTTGCAAATGCGCCAGTGGGTGCGCGAGGTGCCGCTCGCGGAAGTGGTCAAGGATTACGCCGTGCGCCTGGTGATGGGCACGCATCCGCTGCCAAAGCCGGCGAACGGTTCGGGCGGCCTGGCGCAGCGTTTTGTGCTTTACGGCTCGAGCCCGCGCGGTTTGCAGAGCCTGATCCTGGCATCCAAGGCGCGCGCGCTTCTGGCCGGGCGCCCGAACGTTTCCTTTGAAGATATTCGCACGCTGCTTCTGCCGAGCCTCCGCCATCGCCTGATTCTCAATCTCGAAGCCGACGCCGAAGGCGTGAACGCGGCAAAGATTCTGACTGAGATCGTCGAGCAGATCCCGGAAGTGGAATAAAGTTATGAATCTGACGTCCACGGTCTCGCGGCTGGCGTTCAACGCTCGTGGGTTTTTTTCCCGCGGCAACGCACGGAGTCGGGTGGACAAACCCCAATCCCGCGAACCCAGCCAACACGCGACACCCGACTCCAAGCCTGAAACGTTCTTCGATACCGAGTTCCTGCGTAAGCTCGAACGGCTGCATCTGGTCGCCAAACGCCTGAGCTGGACGGGCGCCAAAGGCGAGCACGCCGCTTCGCGCAAGGGCTTCAGTTTGGAATTCTCCGATTACCGCCGCTACCAGCACGGCGACGATCTGCGCTACGTCGATTGGAATATCTACCGGCGCCTCGACCGGCTCTTGTTGAAAGTTTTCACCGCCGAAGAGGAGGTGAACATTTATCTGCTCGTCGATACCAGTCGCTCGATGGCCGAGGGCGCGCCGGCCAAGCTCGATTACGCGAAAAAAGTCGCGGCGGCGCTGGGCTACATCGGCCTCAAAAATCTTGACCGGGTGGGCGGCGCGTCGTTCTCGTCGCGCCTGCAGGCGCCGCTTACACTGGGCCGCGGTCGCAAACAGGTGCTGAGCCTGTTTCGCTTTCTCGCCCAGCTTTCCTGCGCCGGGGAAACCAATCTGCGCGCGGCAATCCATTCGTTCACGAATCTTTTTCCCCATCCGGGGTTCGTGATCGTGGTGAGCGATCTGTTCGATCCGGCGGGCTGGCGCGCCGCGTTGGAGGAATTGACCGCCAAGCGTTATCAGTTGCTGGTCATTCACGTCGTCGACGAAGAGGAGCTGCGGCCGAAGCCGTGGGGCGACATCGCGCTGGTCGATGTCGAAGCCGGGCGCGAGCGCAAATTTTTTCTCGACGCCGATCTGGTGCGGCGCTTCCAGACGGAGATCGACCGCTATTTCAAAGAGATCGAAGCGGTGTGCGCGAGCCGGCACATCGATTACCTGCGCGCGACGACCCAAGTTCCGTTCGACGAATTCGTGTTGCAGACGCTGCGTCAGGTGAGCAGCGTGGCGTGAGTTATGGGTTGGCGTTTTCCCCTGGCGCTTTTGTTGCTCGGCGGCGCGGTGCCGCTGATTGTTTTTCTGCACAGCCTCAAGCCGCGCGGCCTCAAGGTCGGCACGACCACGTTGTTTCTCTGGGAGCGGATTCTGAGAGAGCGCCCGCTGGGCACCCGCCTGGGCTGGCTTTTGCGCCACAACCTGCTGCTGATCCTGCAGCTGCTCGCCGCGCTGGCGATCATTGCCGCGCTCGCCGATCCGGTGCTGCGCTACTTCGGCTCGAGCGCGGGCGACGTGATCGCGGTGATCGATTTGAGCGCCAGTATGAAAGCCCGCGGCAAAAGCGGCACGCGCTTCGATCAGGCGCGGCGCGAGCTGCTCGCGTTGATCGACGATCTGCCGTCCGCAGGCAAGATGATGGTGATCGGCGCCGGGCCGCAGCCGCGGCTGCTGGCGCCGTTTACCGCCGATAAGCGCAAACTGCGCGAGCTGGCGCGCGGTCTTCAGGCCACCGACGCGCCCGGCCGCGTGCGCGACGCGATCCTTTTCGCGCACGTGTTTCTCAAGCGCGCCAGCGCGGACCGGGTGGTGGTGATCAGCGACGGCGCTTTCAACGGCGTCGAGGAATTCGCCAAGCCGGCCGCCCACTACCGTTTCGTTCAAGTGGCCGGCGGCAGCGACAACGTCGGTATCGTCGGCTTCGAAGTGCGGCGCCGAACCGAGGCTGGAGGCGCAGCCGAAATCCTCGTGCGCCTGAGAAATTTCACGGAGAAACCCCGGCAGGTGCCGCTGGTCGTGGCGGCCAATGAAAAGATTCTCGTCCGGGAAGAGATCGCTCTGGGCGCGAACGATCGGCGGGTGCTGATCTATCCCTACGACGGCAGCCTGAACGGCGTGTTGACCGCGCGGCTGGAGATCGACGATGACTTCAGCACCGACAATCAGGCCCACCTCGCGCTCAACGAACGGGCGCCTCTCCGCGTTCTCTACGTCGGTCCGGGCAACCGTTACCTGGCCCAGCTGCTGAGATTTTTCCCGCAGGTTCAATTGACCAGCGCGCCGCGCTGGGAGCCGGAGAGCCTGCGCGCGCTGCCGCCCTTCGATCTGGTCATTTTCGATCGGGTGCCCGCGCCGGCGCTGCCGGCGGGTAATTTCATCTTGATCGACACCGTGGCGCCGAACCTGCCGCTCGCCGCCCACGGCAAGATTCGCAGTCCGCGCCCCACGGCGGCCCTGGAGAAGCATCCGATCACCGCGGGGCTCAACCTCGCTGATCTGCGCATCGACGAAGCGATCCGTCTCCAAACAAGCGGCGAGGGTCTGGTCCTTGCGCGCGCGGAGCAGACGCCGCTGATTTATCTTCTCGACAAGCGTGGACTGCGCGCGCTCGTGATCGGCTTCGATCTGCTCGCTTCCGATTTGCCGCTGCGGGTCGCGTTTCCGGTGCTCTTTCACAACGCGCTCGAATGGTTCCAGCCGCAGCGGCTTGAATTTCCCGCGCAGTGGACCGAGGCCGGCGCGCCGATGGCGCTTCACTTGGCGCCGGGCGAAGAGCGCCTGGAAATCACTTTTCCCGACGGCAAGCGCGAAACCTTCAACCATCCGGCGGCTTCGTTCGCTTTCCCCGATACGTTGCAAAGCGGCGTTTACAATTTTCAGAGCGCGGGCCGGGCCGGCCGCTTCGCGGTCAATCTGTTCGACGAAGAGGAATCGCAGATCCGCCCGCGGATCAGTTTGAGCGGAAAAGCTCAGCCCGGCGCCGACGCCACGGCGACGCTGGACGACTCAGGATTTTCTCTCTGGCCCGCGCTGCTCATCCTGGCGCTGGCCGTGCTCATGATCGAGCTTTTCCTCGCCTGGCGCCAATCGCTGGCGCTTTATCCGATCGTGTTTCGCGCCGCCGCTCTAGGCGTGGTCGCGCTCGCGCTTGCCAACCCGCGGTTATTCAGCGCGGCGACGGCGCTCGATGTGATCCTCGACGTCGATCTGTCGCGCAGCGTCGGCCAGGAAGGACGCGAGAAGGCGCTGGAAATTCTTCAGGCGGCGGCGCGTTTAAAGGCGCCCGACACGCGCACCGGTTTGCTCACCTTCGGCCGCGCGCCGGAGTGGGAGTCGCTGCCGCGCGAGCAGGTGCCGGCGGGAGAATTCAGCGCGCGGCTGGACCGCGATCAGACCGATATTCAGTCTGCGCTCGAGGCGGCGGCAGCGCAGATCGGCGAGGGGCGGCAGGGGAAAATTCTGCTCGTCTCCGACGGCAACGAAAATCGCGGCGCGGCGGAGCGCGCGCTGGCGATGCTGCGGGCGCAGGGCGTGGAGGTCTGGACCTTACCGGTGGGCTTGCGCGGACGAAACGAAATTTACTTGAGCGACTTGAGCGTGCCCCGGCAGGTCGACAGCGCCGAAAGCTTCGAGATCCGTGGCGCGATTGAAAGCCTGCGCGAGGCGCCGGCACGGCTCCGGCTTTTGCGCGATGGCGCCTTGGTCGCGGAACGGGAAATGCGCCTCAAAGCAGGCAGCAACACGACGGTGTTCCGCGATAGCTTGACGGCGCGCGGCCAGCATTCCTACGAGCTTCTGGTGGAGTCGCCGGACGACAACCTGGCAGAGAACAACTTGCTCCAGGGGGTGGTGACTGTGAAAGGACCACCGCGGGTGCTGCTCCTTTCAGGACAACCGGACAGCCAGCGCATCATCGCCAAAGTCCTACAGGTGCAAGGCTACGCAGTCGTCGAAGCCACGCCGGCGGCGCGGCCGCTCACGGTGTCGGAGCTCTCGGCCTACGATCTGCTGGTGCTCGACAACGTGCCCGCTTTTCAACTCTCCTACGCCAAGATGGAGAGCATCGAGAAATACGTGCGCGATCTCGGCGGCGGACTGCTGGTCATCGGCGGATCGCAGAGCTACGGCGCCGGCGGTTACTTTCGCACACCGCTCGAGCGCATTCTTCCGGTCGACATGCGGCCGCCGGCGCGGCTCGAGATGCCGCACGTGGCGCTGCTCTTCGTGCTGGATAAATCCGGCAGCATGGGCGCCGGCAGCGAAGGCAGCACCAAGCTCGATCTCGCCAAGGCCGCGGCGATCGCCGCCGCCGATATCATGAATCCGACGGACCAGGTCGGCATCCTCGCTTTCGATGCCGCTTGGGATTGGGCCTTGCCGTTTCGTCAGGTCGGCAAAGGCGAATGGATCTCCGAAAAACTTTCGTCTTTGCAATCGGACGGCGGCACCGATCTTTACAAGGCGATGGTCGAAGCGTACCGCGGCATCGCCGCCAAGCAGGCGGCGATCAAACACGTCATCGTGTTGTCCGACGGCTTGACCGACAAGGCGGATTTCCATTCCCTGGTTTCGCGGATGGCGCGCGACGGCATCACGGTCTCCACGGTTTCGGTGGGCAACGACGCCGACGTGCAGCTCATGGCCAATATCGCCAAGGACGGCAAAGGGCGCGGTTACGTCGCCCTCGACCCCGAGACCATCCCGCAAATATTCACCACCGAGACCTTGTTGATCTCGCGCGATCTTCTGATCGAAAAACCGGCGGCGCCGAGCATCGTCGCAGTGGCCGGTCCGCTCAAAGGCTTGCCGCAAACCAACCTGCCGGCGCTGCGCGGTTACGTGCTCACCTATCCCAAGCCGCGCGCCGAGCTGCTGATGCGCGCCGATAAGGACCCGCTGCTCGTCTCCTGGCGCTACGGCGTCGGCCGGGTCACTGCCTTCACGTCGGATTTGAGCGGACGATGGGGGCGCGACTGGATCGCTTGGCCGGCGTTTCCTCAGTGGGTAAGCCAGGTGGCGCGCGACTCCATGCGAAAAATCGTCGACACCAAAACGCGTGCGGAGTTCAGCGCCAACGGCGACTCGATCAAGATCATCGCCGATGTAACTGGGAACGACGGCAGGTTTTTGAATTTCCTAAACCTCAAAGCCAACGTCACCGCGCCCAATCAGCCGAGCCAGGAACAGGTTTTTCAACAGACCGCGCCCGGCCGCTACGAGGGAAAGTTCAGCGCCGCCGCGCGTGGCGTTCACTTCGTGACCCTTTACGCCGACGGCGGCGCGGAAGGACCGCACCCCGTAGCCACAATTCCCTACGTGGTTCCCTATCCACGAGAGTATCGCGAGCTCAAAGCAAATCTTTCGCTCTTGAGCCGCTTGGCGGAGGAAACCGGCGGCGAGATGCTCGACGCCGAGAAGTTTCAAGCCGGTCTCGAGCGGCTCTATCGACCCGCGCCGGGGAAAGCCTCTCAGGGGCGCGAAACCTGGTGGCCGTTGGCGGGCGTTGGATTGGTTTTTTTCCTGGCCGATCTGATCATTCGGCAATGGCCGGCGCGCCGCCAGGTCGCCTGAAACCCCGTTGCCTCAACCACCCGCTCCGGGTAAATTGCCTAACGCAAGCAATTTTCCTTGGAGGCTTTCCTTTGAAAACGGCAAATCGGGCTCTGGTTTCGTTTCTACTTGGAGCGGCTCTCTTGATGGCCGCCCCGGCGCGGGCGCAAAAAGTCGAGCGAGTGCGCATCGCGCTCTCGACGCCGACGCCGCACATGGCGCCGCTTTGGGTCGGCAAAGACAAAAGATTATTCGAAAAGTACGGCGTCGACGTGCAGTTGATTCTGGTCAACAGCGGTTCGCTGGTGGCGCAGATGTTCCAGTCCGGCGAGTTGCAGATGACCGCCAATGCGCCGGCTTCGCTGGTCAGCTTGGCCGCGGCCGGCGAGAAGCTGAGCTTTTTTCTCGGTCTGAGCAATACCTCGCCGTTTACTCTGATGACCCAGCCCAATATTCGCAAAGCCGAAGACTTGAAGGGAAAACGCATCGGCACGGCGCGGTTCGGCGGATCGTCGCACATCTCGGCGCTGATCGCGCTCGAGCATCTCGGACTGGATCTGAAACGCGACCGAATTATTCTCGTGCAAACCGGCGTGGATCCCGACCGCATGGTCGCGCTGGAGAATAAGGCGATCGACGGGGCGATGCTGCAGCTGGTTGCGACCAAGGTCATGACCGCGAAGGGCTATTATCAGCTCCTCAACATGTATAAGACGAAGGTGCCGTATCAGAACACCGGCCTCACGATCAAAAAAGAATACGGCGTCACCCACGC
>Ga0070681_10005769_pt1 | contig 11973 bp, 10 predicted proteins | sample KBSC83BmetaG_FD_65650 | JGI IMG/M metagenome (GOLD analysis project Ga0070681, IMG submission 65650) | Corn rhizosphere microbial communities from Kellogg Biological Station, Michigan, USA - KBS C8-3B metaG | ecosystem: Host-associated > Plants > Roots > Rhizosphere | place: USA: Michigan...
CAGCGGCGACTTCGCCAGTTACGTGGTGACCATCGACTCCATCATCCTCACGGCGTCCGACGGCTCGCAGGCGGCGGTGTGGCTCACCCCGGAGGTGGTCGACCTGGCCAAGCTCACCGATTTCAGCGAGCTGCTGGGCGCGCCGGCGGTGCCTTCGGGTACCTTCAAATCGGCTACCTTGAGCGTCGACTACTCGACCGCGGCGATCTCCTTCATCGACGCGGGGCAGGTGAAGCTGTGCGCGGCGAAAGGCCCGAGCGGCGCCCTGCTGGTGCAGACGATCAACATCAATTTCGACCCGGCCAATCCCCTGGTCATCACCGCCGGCAAGTCGAGCCGCGCGGCGATCGACTTCGACCTGGCCGCCTCCAACTCGGTGGACACCACGGTGCCGCCGTGCCTCGTCACGGTGCGTCCGTTCGCGACCATGCGGGCGGCTCCGGTGGACAGCACCGTGCTGCGTTCGCGCGGCCTGCTCGTCATCACCGAGCCCAACTCGAGCGACTTCATCATGAACACGCGGCCGCTGTTCGACCTGGTGTCGATCGGCTTCGGCGCCGTGACCGTCAAGGTCAACCCGCAGACCTACTTCAACGTCAACGGCGTCACCCACACCGGTGTCGAGGGGCTCGGCGCCCTGCAGTTGCAGGGCATCAACCTGCCGATCGCGGCCTATGGCACCCTGGGTGACCTGTCGGGCATTACGCCGACGTTCAACGCCACCTCGGTGTACGCCGGCACCAGCCTCGAGAGCCCGCTCGAGGATCACATGCAGGGCGTGGTCGCCGCGCGCAACGGCAACTCGATCAGCGTCGAGGGCGCGTTCCTCCTGACCCGCAACGGCATCACCCAATTCGCCGCTACCGCCACGGCGACCGTCGGCAGCAACACCGTCGTCAGCCAGGATGGGGTCGCCGCCTCAGGGCTCAGCGCGGCCTCCATCTCGGTGGGCCAGCAGCTCGACATCGGCGGCCAGGGCGCGGTCTCGACCGCCGGCGCCGTCACCATGGACGCCACCGCCGGCCAGGTGCGCCTGAGCCCGACCCAGGTCTGGGGCACGCTCAACTCCGCCACACCCGGCAGCGCCTCGCTGGCCGCCGAGACCTTCGGCAACTTCGCCTCCACCGACTTCAATTTCACTGGCACCAATGTCGGCGGCGGGAGCGCCGCGCCGGGCGACTACCTCCTCAACACCGGCTCGGTTGACCTGAGCGCGACCGCGCCCGGCACGCTGCTGCAGGTGGACGGCTTCGTGACGCCGTTCGGCACCGCGCCGCCGAACTTCACCGCCGCCTCGGTCACCGCCGGCACGGCCACGCAGCAGAAGCTGGTGATCGAGTGGCCGGCCGGCATCACGGCGCCCTTCACCAGCACCAGCGCCGCCGGCCAGGTCGTGAACCTCGGCGCCGCGGGCCTGGGCGCGGTGCACTACATCCGCACCGGCCCGCAGGAAATCGACCTCACGTCGCTCCCCGCCAGCCCGCTGATCACCACGGTCGGGGCCGCGCAGGGCAACCTGCAGCTCGCGATCGGCAACGTGACCCTGAGCACCGGCATCACCATGTACAGCAGCGCCGCCGCCTTCGCCTCGGCGATCGCGGCGACCTTTAACGGCACCCACAAGCTGTTCCGCCTGGTGGCCGTCGGTCAGTACAACAGCGCGACCAACACCTTCGTCGCCTCGGGCATCACCCTGGCGCTGCACGAGTAGCGCGGCTCCGGCGCCACGCGCTAAGGTCGCGGCATGCCCTGGCAACGACGCGCCTTCCGCGGCCGCAGCCTGGCGCGGGCGCTCAACATCGCCGACCTGCGCGAAATCGCGCGCCGCCGCATCCCGGGGTTCGTGTTCGAGTACGCCGAGGGGGGCGCCGAGGACGAGGTGTCGCTGCGCGGCAACCTCGAGGCGCTGGCGCGGCTGCGGTTCGTGCCGCCGACCCTCATCGACACCTCGGCGCGCCACCAGCGCACCTCGATACTGGGCCTGCCGGCCAGCTCGCCCCTCGTCATCGCCCCGACCGGCCTCAACGGGCTGCTGCGTCGCGACGGCGACGTGGCGCTGGCGCGCGCCGCGGCCGCGGCCGGGATTCCCTGCACCCTGAGCACGGTTTCGACCACGCGGCTCGAGGAGGTGGCGCGGCGCGCCGGCGGGCGGCTGTGGATGCAGCTGTACGTGGTCAAGGAACGCGCCGTGGCGCGCGACATCATGCAGCGCGCCGGCGCAGCCGGCTTCGAGGCGCTGGTGTTCACCACCGATGCCAACGTGTTCGGCAGCCGCGAATGGGACCGGCGCGGCTACCGCAGCCCCGGCAAGCCCACGCTGCGCGCCCTGCTCGACACCCTGCGCCACCCGCGCTGGATGCTGGAGGTGCTGGCGCGCATGCCGCGCTTCCGCAACCTCGAGGATTTCCTGCCGCCGGGGGCGGCCACGCCGATGGGCGCCAGCACCGTGATCCCGCGCCTGTTCGATGCGACCCTGCGCTGGGATGACCTCGCGTGGATCCGCGAGCACTGGCGCGGCAAGCTGATCATCAAGGGGGTGCTGGCGGTGGCGGATGCCGAGCGCGCCGCCGCGCTCGGCTGCGACGGCATCGTGCTCAGCAACCACGGCGGGCGGCAGCTCGACTCGTGCGTGGCGGGCATGGACGTGCTGCCGGAGGTGGTGGCGGCGGTCGGCGCGCGGCTCGCGGTGCTCGTGGATGGCGGCTTCCGCCGCGGCACCGACGTGCTCAAGGCCCTCGCCCTCGGCGCCCAGGCGGTGCTGATCGCGCGGGCGCCGCTCTACGGCCTGATCGCCGGCGGCGAGGCCGGCGTGGCGCGCGCACTCGCCATGCTCACGACCGAGATCGACCGCGGCCTCGGCCAGCTCGGCTGCAACTCGGTCGCAGAGCTCAACCCCGCCCTGGTGCGGCGCGTCTGAGCGCTGCCGCGCCGCCTCAGCGCTCCGGCGACCTGAGCAGCTCCGCCAGGTACTGCTTCCACAGCACCGCGTAGGTGTGCGAGCCGTGGCCGTGGGTCGCGGCGCCGTACGGGATGACGATCGCCCGTCCCCTGGGCACACGCTTGATCTCCTGCTCGAGGATCCCGAGCTCGGGGGGATTGACCAGGTCGTCGGCTGAGTTCACCGCCAGCAGCGGCGCCTCGATCTTCTCGAGCTTCGGCCCCGGGTCATAGTCGTGCGAGGCCGCGACCTGGTACAGGAGGTCGTTGGCGTCGTCGAGCTGCATGTTGTGCGCGACGTAGGCGTCGATCACCTCGTCGGCCTTGGCGAGCGTCGGCGCCTCGTCCTGCCGCAGCGGCGGGTTGCTGCCCACCAGCCAGATCATCTCGATGGCGGTGCGCAGCGAGGGCGGCTGGGCGCGGTATTCCCCGCCCTGCCAGGCCGGGTCGTTCCGGATGGCGTCGATGATCAGGCGGCGCCACACGCGGTTGCGGCCCGAGATCTGGGTCGGCACGCTCGCGAGCGGCATCAGGGCATCCATGAACTTCGGGTGCTGCTCGCCCCACAGCCAGGTGTGCATGCCGCCCATGGAGGTGCCCATGATCAGCCGCGCGTGGTTGACCTTCAGCCCCTCGGTGAGCAGCAGGTACTCCGCGCGCACCATGTCGTCGTAGCCGTAGTGCGGGAAGCGCGCGTGCAGGCCGTCGCTCGGCTTGGTCGACTTGCCGTGGCCGATGCCGTCGGGCAGCACGATGAAGTAGCGCGTCGCATCGAGCAGCTGCCCGGGACCGAACAGCTCGCCGGCGAACTCGGCGCGCACCAGGCTGCCGCCGTTGCCGCCGGTGCCGTGCAGCACCAGCACCGCGTTGCGCACCACGCCGTGGGCATCGGTGCGCGGCTTGCCGAAAGTACGGTAGTGGAGGCGCAGCTCCGGCAGCGACTCCCCGGAGGTGAAGCGGAAGTTCCGGGTGACGAAGTCGCCCTCGACCGGCGGTGCGTAGCCCTCGGCCAGCGCCGCGCTCACCGGCAGCCACAGCGCCGCGAGCGCCAGACCGCAGCACGCCGCGAGCCGCAGCGTGATGCGGGCACCTGCCTCGCTCATACTCCCTGTCCCTTGAGCCACTCGCCGACCACGCGCTCGAGCACCGACAGCGGCATGGGCGCGGCTGAGAGGCCGACGTCGTGGAAATCGCGGATGTCGAACTTCGCGCCGAGGCGCTGCTTGGCCTCGGCGCGCAGCTTCAGCCAGCGCGTCTGCCCGACCTTGTAGCTGGTCGCCTGTCCCGGCCAGGTGCAGTAGCGCTCCACCTCGGTGGTCATGGAAGTGCGGTTGTCGCCGGTGGTGTTGACCATGTAGTCGATGGCCTGCTCGCGGCTCCAGCCCTTGGCGTGCAGCCCGGTGTCGACCACGCAGCGCGCCGCGCGGAACAGCTCCGACTGCAGCATGCCGAAGCGGCCGAGCGGCTCGGAGTCGTACATCCCCATCTCGTCGACGAGGTTCTCGGCGTACAGCGCCCACCCTTCGGTGTTCGCCGAGAACCCGCCGCCCGCCTTGCGGATCAGGGGCAGCTTGGGCATCTCCAGGACCAGCGCCAGCTGGAAGTGGTGCCCGGGCTCGGACTCGTGGTAGACGAGCGTCGGCAGCTTCCAGCGCGACCATTCGGCGGTGTCGCGCAGGTTGATGTAGAAGGCGCCCGGGCGCGAGCCGTCGAGAGCCGGAATGTTGTAGTAACCGCCGGGTGCGCCGGCCTCGATGTAGTCCGGTACGCGGCGGATCTCCACCGGCGCCTTGGGCAGCAGGCGGAAGTACTTCGGCAGGTGCGGCTGCAGCGCCTTGATCAGGCCGTTGCAGTACTCGAGCGCCTGCTTCTTGCCGGCGTCGGTGTTGGGGTAGAGGTACTGCGGGTCCTTGGCGAGGGCCTGGGCGCGCTCGGACACCGTGCCGCCCGTGTGCCCCTGCTGGCGCAGCAGTGTATCCATGCGCGCGGTCAGGTCCTTGGCCTGCTCAAGCCCGAGCCGGTGCACTTCCTCCGCGCTCATGTCGGTGGTAGTCCCGGCCCGCAGCGCCACCTGGTAGAACCCGGCGCCTTCGGGCAGGCGCGCCACGCCGGCCTCGTGCACCGCCTGCGGGCGCAGCTCGCGCAGCGCCGCCGCCTGGCGATCGAGGGCCGGGTAGACCTCGTGCGCGACCAGTTGCGCGGCGTCCGCGGCGTAGTTCCCGGCGATGCCGAGCTTCTGGGTGCGGGCAGCGATGGAGGTGGAGAGGATGGACTCGGCCGGCGCGGTGCCGCGCAGGGTGCGCATCTGCTCGAGCGTGCGGTCGATGAGGAAGTCGGGCGGAATGACCTTGAGGCCGGCGTCGTGCCGCACGCGCTCGGTCTCCTGCTCCATGACGGTGGCGAAGGCCCGCAACCGCGCCAGGTACGCATCCGCGTCCGCCTTGTTCTCGATCCTGTGCTGTTTGTCGAGGAAGGTCGGCACCTGCTGATACGCCCCGGTCAGCTGGCTGACGACGTAGGGTCGCCCGACCTCGCCGTACTCGAACGGCGCGCCGCGCGAGCGCGTCTCCATGGTGAACTCGACCGTGTCGTAGTTGGCGAGGTCGCCCGCGCCGAGCCCGGCGCGCGGGAACGCGCGCAGGCGCTTGAGCTGCGAGGCGTTCTGCTGCTTCTCCTCGCGCCAGTGCGTCAGCGAGCCGGGCGTCAGCTTGGACTTGGATGCCGCGTACTTACCAGTGTCCAGGCCGAGATTGGTCACGAGGTCCGGATTGTGCGCGAAGCGCTCGTCCATGAAGGTATCGAACAGGGCATCGAGGCGCGCCCCGGCATCGGCGGGGACCGCGGCGGCCAGGGCGACGTTCCGCAGCGATGCCGCCAGGCTCACGGCAACCAGGGAGCCGGCGCTGGCGACGAACTGACGACGATCGATCACGGCACTCTCCTTACGATTTGCAACAGGCGCAACAAATGCGCCGCCGGCGCCCGCCCCTCCCTGGGGCTGCGGCGCCGGCGCAATTTAGTCGGCTCTATCCTGATGCGGGACCGAGACGATTCACGCCGCCAGCGTACCTCTCTTCTTGGCGCTGTGGGTCGCGATCAGGTCCATGAGGCCCGGCGACAGGCAGTCGTACGGCTCGAGCTTCAGCTGCTTGAGCTGCGCGCGCACTTCGCCCATGCGCGCCGGCGGAAAGCCGGCCTCGATGATGGAGGACACGAAGGCACCGAACTCGGGGGCGGCCCAGCCGCCGTCCTTCGACAGCTCGGTGTGCACGAAGTCGAAACCGTGGAACGGATGTTCCTTGTTCTCGATGCGGCCGTACATGTGCACGCCGCAGCCCGTGCAGGCATAGCGCTGGATCGGCGCTTTTTCGTCGACGATCTTCAACTTGTTGGCGTTCGCGGTCACCGTGAGATTGTCGCGGCCGATGACGGCCACCTGCGAGAACAGCGCCCCCTGCGGCTTCCAGCACTTGGTGCAGCCGCACACGTGGTTGAACGCGGTATTGCCCTTCAGCGACACGGTCACGGGGTTCGAGCTGCACTTGCAGGTGAGGGTGCCACCGCCGAAATCAGTCTTGCCGGCCTTGACGCCGCCGTCGACGGCCGGGTGAATGGAAACAGCCATGAGTCTCTCCTTCGCTTTGTTCAGTACTTCACTACCGAGCGGATGGATTCGCCCTTGTGCATGAGGTCGAATGCGTCGTTGATCTTCTCCAGCGGCATCACGTGCGTGATCAGGGGGTCGATCTGGATCTTCTTGTCCATGTACCAGTCGACGATCTTCGGCACATCGGTCCGGCCGCGTGCCCCGCCGAACGCGGTCCCCTTCCACACCCTTCCGGTCACCAGCTGGAACGGTCGCGTCTTGATCTCCTGGCCCGCGCCCGCCACCCCGATGATCACCGACACCCCCCAGCCGCGGTGGCAGCACTCCAGCGCCTGCCTCATCAGGTTCACGTTGCCCACGCACTCGAAGCTGTAGTCCGCTCCCCCGTCGGTAATGGACACCAGGTGCGCCACGAGGTCGCCTTCGACCTCCTTCGGGTTCACGAAGTGCGTGAGCCCGAACTTCTCAGCGAGCGCCTTGCGGCCGGGGTTCAGGTCCACTCCGACGATCTTGTTCGCCCCGGCCAGGCGCGCTCCCTGGATGACGTTCAATCCGATGCCGCCCAGACCGAACACGACCACGTTGGCCCCGGGCTCGACTTTGGCGGTGTTGATCACCGCGCCGATTCCCGTGGTCACTCCGCAGCCGATGTAGCAAACCTTCTCGAACGGGGCGTCCTGCCGGATCTTCGCTACCGCGATCTCCGGCAGCACCGTGAAGTTCGAGAACGTCGAGCAGCCCATGTAGTGGTAGATCGGGTCCTTGCCGAGGGAGAAGCGGCTGGTTCCATCGGGCATCACGCCCTTGCCCTGGGTGGCGCGGATGGCGGTGCAGAGATTCGTCTTCCTCGACAGGCAGCTCTTGCACTGGCGGCACTCGGGCGTATAGAGCGGGATGACGTGATCGCCTTTCTTAACGGAGGTCACTCCCGGACCCACGTCCACCACAATCCCCGCGCCCTCGTGCCCGAGGATGGATGGAAACAGCCCCTCCGGGTCACCGCCCGAGCGGGTGAACTCGTCGGTGTGGCACACCCCGGTGGCTTTCAGCTCCACCAGCACCTCTCCGGCCTGCGGGCCCGCGAGGTCCACGGTGACTATTTCAAGTGGTTTTCCGGCGGCGTAAGCGACGGCAGCCTTGGTCTTCATGCCAGTTCCCCATTCACAATGTGCAGGCGCAGCGCGAACCTATAAGTGTACGCGCCCGCGGCTCGAATTCCAGAAAGCCAGAGTGGGTCAAAACTGACTCACTGGCGCAGCCGAGATCAGCCCACAATGGGCGACAATGACACTCAAGGCCCGACCCGTTTTGAGGACATGCGCGCATGGCAGACACGGTGTTCAGCAAGATCATCCGAGGCGAGATCCCCTGTCACAAGGTGTACGAGGACGAGAAGGTCCTGGCGTTCCTCGACATCAATCCCTTGAGCCACGGGCATCTGCTGGTCGTGCCGAAGGAAGCCGCCGAGACTCTGGACCGCCTATCGGATGAGTCCGCGGCCGCCGTCGGCCGGGTATTGCCGCGGCTGTGCCGCGCCGTGATCGCCGCCACCGGCACGCGCGAATACAACGTGCTCGAAAACAACGGCAGTGGCGCGCACCAGGCCATCTCGCACGTGCACTTCCACATCATCCCGAAGCCCAATCCCAAGGACGGTCTCGGCATCGGCTGGCCGATGCGCAACCTGGATTCCCAAGCCGGCGCAGCGCTCGCGTCCAAGATCGCAGCGGCCCTGCGCTAGGAGACTCGCAGCCCGTGGCATGGAAAGAGCGCTAGGGCCGGCACGGCACGCGCAAGTCATTGATGTAGTGCCGGCTGCGCTTTCTATTGCCGCACCTCGTGGGTGCTTGTAGAATGCGCGGCCCTCCTGGTGCGGGGTGGAGCAGTCTGGCAGCTCGTCGGGCTCATAACCCGAAGGTCGCAGGTTCAAATCCTGCCCCCGCTACCACAGTATCCGCATTCTGCAGCGGTGCCTGTAGGCCGAGGAAATAGTCGGCCCACAGGAACTTGCCGGACTCGTCAGGCTTCAGTCGGATCCGCTCATCGTCGAGTACTTCGCGCAGCTCCTCTCGGCCGCGCTCCGGGTCCTTGAGCAGCACGTCCTTGAGCCGATCGATCTTGGCCAAGTACCGCGCCTTGACGTTCGGCACCAGGAGCGTCGGCGGTTCCGTCCTGCAGGTAGCTTCGAGGCGCGCGAGTTCCGCCTCAGCGGCCTGCAGGCGCAAAGCCAGGGCCGGCGAGGACTTCAGCATGCCGCTCGCGATCGCGTCGGTGAGATTACCGACCTCGGCCGTAAGCGCCGCGATGCGCTTCCTCGGATCGGCTTTCGGCCGGCGCTGGTACTGGCGCACGACCTCGCGGAGGCGGCGCTCGATTTCGGCGATAACGAGACGGGGTCGCCGAGGTCCTCACGGATGCCATCGAGCATGACGTCCTGCACCAGGTGGCGCGAGACGTTGATGCTGTTGGAGCACGCCGCACCGTGCCAGTGCGACGCGCAGCAGTAGAACTCCCGCTTGCGCAGCGTGAAGGCCGCGCCGCAGACGTCACAGACCAGCAGTCCAGTGAACAGGTACTTGCCCGGCTTGCCACCGCCACCACGCCGAGGCGCGCCGCGCAGCGTCACTGCGCCCTGCTGGCGAGATAGATGCGCCTGGCGCGCCCTTACCCGATCCCAAAGCTCCTGCGCCACGATGCGCAGCCGCTCGTCCTGGCGCGTGATCCAGTCCTTGGGCGGGTTCAGCACACAGCGACGCTTCGAGGAGTCGGCCGCCGACCGGACCCACCGCGTGCGATTCCAGATAGCGACACCGCTGTACAGCGTGTTGTTGATGATGCCCGTGCCGCGTTTCGGGTCGCCGTGAATCGCGGATGCTAGCCACCCGCCCTTGCGCCGCCTCTCGCGGTTCCAACTCGACCCGGGAGACGGCACTCCCTGCGCGTTCAGCCGGGCCTCGATCGTGCGGGGCGCGACCCCATCAGCGTACCAGTCGAATATCTGCCGGATCACCCTAGCTTGCTCGGCGTCGATCTCAAGCTGGCCGGTGCCGGACAGTGCGGCAGGTATGTAACCGTACGCCCCGGCCGCCCGCGCTCTTACCTGCGCGCGCCACGCCCTCCTGGCCGCGGCGCGTGCGCCGATCGATCTCGCGACGGAAGGCCTCGCTCGACGCCCCGAGCACCGCGCCGAGGATGCCGGCCGATTCCTGACGCGTGTCGAGGTCGTGTGTGACAACCTGCACGCCGAGGTCGGCCACTTCGGCAAGCCGGGGAGCCTGTTCCGCCAGGTTGCGCACAGACGACTCGAATCCTCGGCGATGATCGTCTCGAACTCGCGACGGCGCACCGCGCGCAGCATCGACTGGTAGCCGGGCCTCACGCTTGTGCCGCCACTCACCGCGGCGTCGGAGAATCGTGCGACCACGGTAAGCCGTCGCGCTCCGCGATGCGCTCGCACTCGCGGAACTGATCCTCGATCGAGGCCTCCCGCTGCTTCTCGATGGAAAACCGGGCATAGAGAGCTGCTTTCATTGCGGTGATTCCTGCCCACTTGCGGGCCCAGGAGTCTCTTCTTGGGTCGCGGTTGCGCCCGCCCGCGCACGCTCGATCATGCGCTTCACTTCAGAGTTTGCATGGACGGGAAGAAGTGCAATTTCGGGATGAGCGTTAGCAAACACCCTGAATATCTCGTCGGAGAATGCCTGACCAATGTAGTCAACACCCTGAAAGTCGAATACGACGGTCTTAAAGAGCTCGACTCTCGCAAGCACGCGCTTTGCCTGGGAACGAGATATCAGCCTGTCATTGCCGTAGCGTGCGAGATTCACGGGGACGACTGTCTTCGTGAAGTCGAAGGAATCTCCAGAGACGTAGGTGTCAAACACCTTGCGGGTCGTACGCGATGTGTGATTCAGAAGGCGCATTAAAACCGCCGTCCCCTTCCTCTCGGCGTTTGTTTCAACGAGCCAGTCCTGATCCTTATCGTGCTCGTGATTAAAAAACGATCCGCCAGACAAAATCTGGAATGAATCGAACATGCGCGAGGTGAAAAAGATTCCCTCCCCGGAATGATTCTTCGGGTCGGTGGTCAGCTTCCCCTTCGACAGCTCAAGGATTGCGTGACGCTCGTCAAGAAGGCCGAGCGCGGCCTGAATCTTCTTGAAGATGCCGACGCCGTCGTCCCAAACCAACATCTCAGCGGTGGCTGCGGTCTTAACGACCTGCACGATGATTCTCGTCCCGTCAGAGTGGTCGATTGCGTTGTTGAACATCTCGGTGAAACCGTGGTGCCAGATGTCCTTGACGTTGTCTGGTAGCTTCCCCAATGCAGGACTAACGTCGTTTGTCCAAACAACGTCCTCAGCAAGACCCGGAACGATTGTGTAGGCCTGCTCCCAAGTCGAAAGTGGAGCGAGCTTGTACAGTCGGTTCCGCGTGTTGCCGGTCTCGCTGAGGCAGCGCTCGCTCGTCAGCTTCTGCAGATGCTTGTTCACCGCCTGGCGTGTAATGCCGAAGTGGTCGGCGGTGACTTTGGCGATGTTTCCCGGGTGCTGCTCAACCCGCTCCACGATGAAGCGCCTGATGTTTTCGCCCTTCGCATGGACCCTGGTCATCACTGAAGCTTGCCCATCCATTTGTCAACTTTAGGGTGCCATATTGTCAACTTTAAGCAAACGCATTGTCAACCCTGCTTGACAAGACCAAGAGCATCAATCACTTGCGCAGCTTGGGCGTGACAGGTCGACGAAGTGTGCTCATGCGCCTCGCCGCCCCTTGGTTGTGCGCCCTGTCCATGTGCGCCGGGGCACAGTAAATCCGCTGCGGCCGACCATGTTTCGGCCGACGCTCAAAGAAAAAACGCCCGGACGCCGACCATTGGCAGACGCAGAGCTTCTTACGCAATTCGCTCGTGGCCTGCAGCAGAAGGCAACTGCCCCAATGCGCAAGCGCGTAGGCATCACCGCGTTCGATGTGTCCTGCCCGTCGGCACCGTGCAGGTTGTCACTAGATCAGCGTCGCCTTGGTGCGGAGACATTCCGATGGCCGCTTTGTGTGCCGCCGGACTCAGGTTGCCAACACGTCGTCGCAGGTGTAGAAAACTTGCGCCTCCGCGGGAACGTTCAGGTCAAGTCGGAGGAGGATCAATGAAGAGCAGACACTCGGCGATAGCATTGCTCCTGTTGCTTTGCATAGCAAGCACACGTGTTGACGCACAAACAAAGACGGATGAGGACACGGTCCGTGCGCTTCCGCAGGCTATGTGCAACGCGTGGGCGAAACACGATGGACATGAAATGGCGCTTCTCATGGCCGAGGACGTCGATTTTGTGACGGTGGCGACGGTTTATCTCCACGGGCGCGCGGACTTTGAGAAATTTCATGTGCGACTGCTCAGTGGCCCGCGTTTCAAAGAGTCAAGCATGACTCCG
>Ga0070681_10005770_pt1 | contig 11970 bp, 12 predicted proteins | sample KBSC83BmetaG_FD_65650 | JGI IMG/M metagenome (GOLD analysis project Ga0070681, IMG submission 65650) | Corn rhizosphere microbial communities from Kellogg Biological Station, Michigan, USA - KBS C8-3B metaG | ecosystem: Host-associated > Plants > Roots > Rhizosphere | place: USA: Michigan...
ACAGATGCCGGAACGCAATCGTTTCTTCAAAGGGCTGTCGAGCTGGATCGGCTTTCGCCAGGTACGGGTCGACTACGAGCCCGCCCCGCGCCGGCATGGCGCTACCACCTGGAACGCATGGACACTGATCGGATTGTCGATCGAGGGGCTGACGTCCTTCTCGGTAGCGCCGCTGCGTGTCGCGAGCCTGCTGGGCCTGCTGATGGCGTTGACCGCCCTCTTTTTCGGCAGCTGGATCGTGTTGGAAACGCTTCTCTACGGTAAGAGCGTGCCCGGCTATCCATCGCTGGTGGTCAGCGTCATGGTGATCGGCGGTGTGCAACTCATACTGATCGGCGTTCTGGGCGAATATATCGGCAAGTTGCTTTCGGAGATCAAAGGCCGCCCGGTCTATTTCGTTGCCGAGCACAGCGTGAAGCGCGCGGACTCGGCCAAGACCCGGCCGGTCACATCGCGCGCCGCTGAATAGTCCGGCGCGCGCCATGTCCACGGCACATCGCCGCATCTGGCTGTGTGCCGATGACTATGGAATTTCCCCAGGCGTCAGCGCCGCCATCCGTGAATTGATCGCGCGCGAACGCATCAATGCGACGTCGGTCATGGTGGCGTCGCCGCACTTCAGCGGCGAAGAGGCTGCCGCGCTCGACACACTCAATTCGGGCAAGAAACGCGCCGCTATCGGCTTGCATGTCACGCTGACCGCGCCGTTCAGTCCGTTGAGCACGAATTTTTCACCGCTGCGCAAAGGCCGGTTCCTGTCCCTCAACGACATTTTGCGGGCGGCAATCGCACGCCGCCTGCATTCCGAAGTGCTGGTGATTGAGATCGCCGCACAGCTGCAGGCCTTTATCGACATTTTCGGCCGTCCGCCCGATTTCGTGGACGGCCATCAGCACGTGCACCTGTTTCCGCAAATCCGTGACGCTTTTCTCAAGGTGGTCGCGGAGGGAGCGCCAAACGCCTGGGTAAGACAGTGCGGCCGCCGACACACGCGCGGACACACACTGGACCGCAAGGCCCTGGTGCTCGACGTCCTGAGCGTGGCCTTTCGTCGCAAGGCCAGACGCCTGGGAATTGCCTTCGACCCGGCTTTTGCCGGCACCTACGCTTTTCACGCAAAAACGAAATTTTCCGAGATCTTTCCCCGGTTCCTGCCGGGCCTGCCTGATGGGGCCCTGATCATGTGTCATCCGGGTTTCGTCGATGCCGAGCTGGAAGCGCTCGATTCATTGACGACCCTGCGTGAGCAGGAATTCGCCTACTTCAGTTCCAATGCTTTTCCGCATGTGTTGGCCGAGCAAGGTTTCACCCTTGCATCCCCCTCTGGCGAAAACGCCAGCGCCGCCTAGATAGGGCGCCAACAGTCCTGGGAGGACACCATGACCCCGCAAGAACGCCAGATGGTTGACGATCTGTTCGACCGGCTCGCGCGCCTGGAAACGGCGCCGCGCGATGCAGCGGCCGAACGCGCGATCGCGGACGGCCTTGCCCGCTCACCGCACGCGATTTATCCGCTCGTCCAGACGGTGCTGGTGCAGGATGAGGCGCTCAAGCGCGCGGACGCCCGCATCCGTGAACTCACCGGCGAGGATGCCGGCGAACCTGCAAGCGGCGGCTTTCTCGACAGCATGCGCGAGGTGGTGACGGGCCGTGCAACGCCGACATCTGTGCCACGCGTGCGTCCGAACGCGTCAGCCGAACCGGACCCACGCTGGAACAGCGGCGGTGCTCTTGCCACAACAGCCGCAGCGCCGCCGCCGGGCGCGCCCGGCGGTTCGTTCCTCGGCACCGCTGCAGCATCGGCGGCCGGCGTGATCGGCGGCGCGCTGCTTCTCAATTCGATAAGTTCGATGTTCGGTCATCACGGCGGCGGCAGCGCGTTCGCGGGGGTACCCCAGACGGATTCACCATGGGGCAGCGATGCCACCGGCAGCGATCTCGCACGTGACGCAGGCTTGAATGATGTCGGACGCAGTGCGCGCAATGACACGCAATCGGCCGGGCTCTTCGGCGATAACGACTCCGGTGATGAGTCCGACCTCGGTGATGACGACCTTGACGGTGACATCGGCGGAGATTTCGGCGGCGGCGACAGCGCTTGAGTCGGCCTACAACACCACGACCTTTGTGCCGACCTTCACACGATCGTAGAGATCGATGACATCCGCATTGCGCATGCGGATGCAGCCGGACGACACGTTTTGACCGATCGTCCAGGGCTCGTTGGAGCCGTGGATGCGGTACAGCGTCGAGCCGAGATACATCGCGCGCGCGCCCAAGGGATTGTTCGGACCGCCGGCCACGAAGTGCGGCAGATACGGCTGCCGCCTGACCATCTCATCGGGCGGAATCCAGTCCGGCCATTCTTTCTTCGCCGACACCGAATGACGGCCTGACCAGGTAAAGCCCGGACGCCCAACGCCAATGCCGTAACGGATCGCGCGCCCTTCGGACGCGACCAGATAAAGAAAATGGTTCGGCGTATCGATGACGATGGTGCCCGGTGCTTCCCTTCCGTCATACGCCACTTCCTGGCGCATGAACCTTGGATCGATCCGTCGATCCTGGCGGTCCACGGGCTCGTAATTCGCCTGGCGATCGTCGTCACGGCGATAGTAATTCTGTTCCGGCGGCGGCCCGAACCATTGCTGCGATCTTTGCCGGTACTGCTGGTTCGAATCGCCAAACAGGAATTCGATGAATCCCCCGCCAAAGTTGCCCTGCATCGGCGGCTGCGATTGGGCCACCACCGCCGGCGCATCCTCGACAGGCTCGGGAGGTGCGGCAAATATCGACTGCGCAAACGCGGGATCCGAGAGAGAGGCTATTGCAAGACCGAGCAGGAACGAGCACCGCATCGACATACCTTCCAGTTTCACTCGTGTTTTCGAGTAAAGGCGGAAAGGCACACCGATTGGTAAATTGGCGTAAACCACGATTCGACATGGTAAACGCCCGGTTTCCGGGCGATTTCCAGTCAACCTCCTTTGCCCCTGCAACCCAGCGTTAATGCAGTCTCGCTAAGACCATCGCCGTCATGCGTGGGGCGTCAGGCGTGCAGCGCAAAGTATTTCGCGTCGAGGAGCTGGCCGGAGGCGGTCGCGCTGCGAGTGCCGGCGGACAGTACGATCCCGGGCTGAGTGGTGATGCGGGCGATCCGCACCCCCGGCCTGCGGCCGAATCGACGATGGCGCACGACCTCTCAGCCATCCATTCGGCCATCGCGCGAAACATGCAGGAACTTTCAGTCCTCATCAACGACGGGAATGACCGGCGAATGGCACGCGCGGCCGGCGAACTCGGCGCCGCCATCGAGGGCATGGAAAAGGCGACACAGAAAATTCTTGCGTCGGCCGAGGTCATCGACGATTGCGCACGCGCCCTCGCCGCGGCATTGAGCGATGATTACCACCATGGTCTGGCAGAAGATGTGCAGGACCATGTGGTCGGCATCTATGAAGCTTGCAATTTTCAGGATCTTGCCGGCCAGCGGATCGGCAAGGTGATCACGCTGTTGATCATGATCGAGGAGAGACTGGCCGCCATGATCGCACGCAACAGCGGCACAGGCGCCCAACCCGGCGAAGCGAGCAGGCCCACCGGCCTTATCAACGGACCCCGGCTCGATGGCGCTGACGGCCACGCCAGCCAACATGACATCGACGCGATGTTTGCCTAGGCCGGCCGACGGATCACGGTAAAACAGATCAGCGCAATCGATGCAAAACCGGCGGCAAGCGCCAGCGCCGCCGGATCAGACGCGCGTTCGACGACGAACGCCATCACCAGCGGCGCGGCTGACTGCATCACCAGGAATGGCGCAGCAAGACGTCCCATCAAACGGCCGTAGCCGGACGCACCGAACAGTGCGAGCGGGACCGCGCCGCGGGTAATCGTGACGAGGCCATTGGCGCCGCCGAACATCAGCGCGAAGGCCGCCGCGGTGCCCGTCGATACGCCCAACAGCGCCAACATGACGAAGGCACACAACAAACTGCTCAAGGCAAAACGGACCACCCACAGCGGATGCAGATCGCGGCCAAAGGTGAATTCGATCAGCCGCGCGCCGACCTGTGCCGGCCCAAACAGTGCGCCAATCCACACCACCGTGCCGGCATCGATGCCACTACGTCCGAAAATCGCCAGCAGGTGGGCTGAGAGGCCGGAAGGAACGAAAGCGTATGATGCGAATGCGGACGCCACCATGATGAATGGCAAGCCGTGCGGCGGCAGCGCCTTGACCGGCTCCTTTTGCCCGTCCTGAAGCGGCACATCGGCCTCGAAGCGGCTGCGCGGCAGCGCAAGCGCGTGAAGAGGCGCGGCAACACAGGCGAGCAGCGCCGCATAGACAAGATAGGTGCCGGTCCAGCCAACACGCTCAATCAGCAAGTGGGTGACTGGCCAGCTCACGGTCGACGCGAAGCCGCCGGCAAGCGTCAGCGCGGTAATCGGTCGGCGCGCCCCCAGCCCGAATATGCGGCCCAGGGTGGCGAACGCAGAATCATAAAGGTTTGCTGCCATGGCGACGCCGAGCACCATCCAGACGGCGTAGTAGGCGGCCGGATGGCTCGCATACACGATCAGAAACAGACCAAGCGCACCAATCAGCGAGCCGATGGTCATAACAACATGCCCACCGAGACGATCGATCGATCGCCCGACGTAAGGCGCGACCAGTCCCGCGACCAGGAGCCCGACAGAGAATCCACCCATGGTGAAGGAGATCGACCAACCGCGTTCGGCCGCGATCAACGGCACGATTAATACCGGCGTATAGAAGATGGTGCCCCATGACAGGATCTGGGTGATCCCGAGCACGGGCACCGCGCGCCAGGGACCCTCGATGAAGTCACGGCGAGCGATCATGGGGCAGCCGTTGCGAATGACGATGCCCGTACCTCTAGCATGCCGGCGCGATTGCGCTCATGCGTGCCGGGACGAGCGAATCGTCATTGCGGCTTTGGTGGCGCCGTTCTCGGCTTGGGTTTTGGCTTGGTCGCAGCCTGCCTGGCGCCCTCCCCACCGCAGCGGACATAGACCATGGTGCCGTAGCGACCTTGAACTTCCGAATCCATCCAGCGCAGGATCAGTATGCGGCCATTGAAGGAAACGACTTCCCGATCCTGAGCACCGCCCGGTTCGCCATCGGCCGGACCGATGTAGGTCTTCCCGCCGGGACCGCCTCTCAAGCGCAGCTCGGTTGGCGTCGCCTCATCGGCAAGATGCATCATGACGCCGCCACTGGGACCCAGCGTGATCACGTAAGGCTGCTTGCACTGCCCGGCGGCCGCAGCCTCCGTACGCGCACGATCCTCGTCCTTGTGGTAGGCGGCCAGCCCCCAGCGTCCGACTATATCCTGCGGCGGGAAAGCTGGTGGCAGCGCGGGTCCGCCTGACGGCGCGGCCGGCTGCTCGAGTGTGGGCCCGGTCGCGCAACCGGACAGCCCAAGCGCGAAGATCCCGACAATGAAAACAGCTGACAATGAGGGACGATTTGAGTAGCGCATTCCGGCTCCTGAGCGTGGCAAGTTCACGACTTTGGAGTGCATCAACGGACAGCGCAAGCGCACTTTGGGGACGCCCGTCGGGATTTGGCGGATCCATACCTTGACACCCGGACGCAGAGGCAATATTTCCCGGGCAGCGATTGGCACTCCTTTCTTGCGAGTGCTAAAGAACTGAAAAATCGACACTTTTTGTTTCAAAAAACGCGCGCTAGCGCACGAGGAAGACCATGGCCAAGACTAAATTCCGTCCCCTGCACGACCGCGTGGTCGTGCGCCGCATCGGTGCCGAAGAGAAGACCAAAGGCGGCATCATCATTCCCGACACCGCTCAGGAAAAGCCGCAGGAAGGCGAGGTCATCGCTGTTGGACCTGGCGGCCGTGACGAGAGCGGCAAGCTTATTCCCATCGACGTAAAACCCGGTAGCCGCGTGCTGTTCGGCAAGTGGTCGGGCACCGAGGTCAAGCTGGATGGCGAAGAACTCCTGATCATGAAGGAGTCCGACATCATGGGCGTCATCGCCTGACATCTCATCAGAATTCAACGGAGTAGTTTGAAATGGCTGCCAAAGACGTAAAATTTTCCGGCGACGCGCGCGATCGTATGCTTCGCGGTGTCGACATCCTCGCCAATGCGGTGAAAGTGACGCTTGGGCCGAAGGGCCGCAACGTCGTGCTCGACAAATCATTCGGTGCGCCACGTATCACCAAAGACGGCGTGACGGTCGCAAAAGAAATCGAGCTGGAAGACAAGTTCGAGAACATGGGCGCGCAGATGGTTCGTGAAGTCGCCCAGAAGACCAATGATCTGGCTGGCGACGGCACAACAACTGCAACGGTGCTGGCGCAGGCGATCGTGAAGGAAGGCGCCAAGTCGGTTGCCGCCGGCATGAACCCGATGGATCTCAAGCGCGGCATCGATATCGCGGTCACCGCCGTGGTCAAGGACATCGAGAAGCGCGCCAAGAAAGTAAGCTCCTCGGCGGAAGTCGCCCAGGTTGGCACCGTCTCATCGAACGGCGACGCCACCATCGGCAGCATGATCGCCAAGGCAATGCAAAAGGTTGGCAACGAGGGTGTCATCACCGTCGAGGAAGCCAAGGCCATGGAGACCGAGGTCGAAATCGTCGAAGGAATGCAGTTCGACCGCGGCTATATCTCCCCCTACTTCATCACCAACGCCGAGAAGATGCTGGCTGAGCTCGAGGATGCCTACATCCTCCTGCACGAGAAAAAGCTCTCCGGCTTGCAGTCCATGCTTCCTGTGCTGGAAGCGGTGGTGCAATCGGGTAAGCCACTCGTCATCATCGCCGAGGACGTCGAGGGCGAAGCGATTGCCACGCTGGTGGTCAACAAGCTGCGCGGCGGACTAAAGGTCGCGGCGGTAAAGGCTCCCGGCTTCGGCGATCGCCGCAAGGCCATGCTGGAGGACATCGCAATCCTCACGGGCGGTCAGCTGATCTCCGAAGACCTCGGCATCAAGCTTGAGAACGTGACGACCGCCATGCTTGGCCGTGCCAAGAAGGTCATCATCGAGAAGGAAAAGACCACCATCGTCCACGGCGCCGGCAAGAAGCCCGACATCGAAGCCCGAGTCGGCCAGATCAAGGCGCAGATCGAGGAAACCACCTCCGACTACGACCGTGAGAAGCTGCAGGAGCGTCTGGCAAAGCTCGCCGGCGGTGTTGCGGTGATCCGTGTCGGCGGAGCCACCGAGATTGAGGTGAAGGAAAAGAAGGATCGCGTCGAAGACGCGCTCAATGCCACCCGCGCCGCGGTCGAGGAAGGCATCGTACCGGGCGGCGGCGTCGCCTTGCTGCGCGCAAAAAAGGCGGTGGGTCGCATTCACGATGAGAATCCGGACGTCCAGGCCGGCATCAACATCGTGCTCAAGGCCCTTGAGGCACCGATCCGCCAGATCGCCGAGAACGCCGGCGTGGAAGGCTCTATCGTGGTCGGCAGAATTTCCGAAGAGAAGTCGGAAACCTACGGCTTCGACGCCCAGACCGAGAAGTATGTCGACATGGTTGATGCCGGCATCATCGATCCGGCCAAGGTCGTGCGTACGGCCCTGCAGGATGCGGGCTCGGTTGCCGGTTTGCTTGTGACCACTGAAGCGATGGTCGCCGAACTGCCGAAAGAGCCGGCCCCGGCAATGCCGCCCGGCGGCGGCATGGGTGGCGGAATGGGCTTCTAACGTTCGATATCGAACACGAAGGGCGCGGCGCAAGCCGCGCCCTTTTTATTTGCGCTGATCAATGATCGCTGACGCGGAACTTGAGAGTCTTCGGTCCTTCCAGCACGATGCCTTCGCCGTCCCGGCGCCAACCGCTGACCTGCGAAAGCACCGCGAGCAATTCCTCGTCCGCCTGCATGCGCTCGGGCGTGCACTGGCCGGCGCTCATCATCTCGGGCTGGCCTTCAGGCAAAGGTCCGGTCTCGATTTTCATGGCCGTATCGGACATCTCTATCCGACCTGGCACGGTCCTGCACCACAGATCAATTCGCGCATTGCCGTTCGGCTCGACGGTCAGAAGCGGCATCCGCTTTCCCGGACGCATCGGCGCGGCATCGAGCAAGAGATCCTGATCAAATGGAAACGGCTCGGCCGCAATGCCCGTGCCACACGCCCACAACACGAGAATCGCGGCAACGGCGCCGCGCACAGGAACGCGTCTCGTCATTCTGCCTCGGCGAGTTGCTTCACGAGAGCGCGCGCGGTCCGCAGCAGCCGTTCATCGCGTCCAGGCGCTCCAACGAGCTGAACACCAATCGGAAGACCATCCGTGTTCGCCAAAAGCGGCAGATTGAGGGATGGAAACCCGACAAGGGTCCAGAGCGAACAAAATACCGGATCGCCGGTCGCCTCGATGCCCAGCGGAGCGACACCCTTGGCCGACAGGGTAATCACCGCGTCCGCAAACTGCTCGAAAATGCCAATCATGCCTTCGGCATAGCGTTCCGCGTCGCGCAGCGCCGCCAGGTATTCAGTTGCCGTCACTTTGCGGCCTTCCTCGATGAGAGCACGGAAGGTCTTGCTCACCTCCCCGCCCTTGTCGACGAAGGCACCCAGATTGTGAGCCATGTCGACGGCCATGATCGCCCGTAACCCGCTCCAGGCATCGCGATATTGGTCCGGCAGCTCGACCTCACGCGCGCGCAGATCCCTGGCGAGATCCTCAAGCGCGGCGCACGCATCGGCGTCGGCCTTCTCCCACATCGGAGTGCGCACCAGGGCAAAGGCCGGAGAAATCGGCGGCGCCTCGGCCGCACCAACGCGGAAACTCGGCGCGGCGTAGGGCCGCGAGTCGGGATCGGCGGGATCCTGACCCGCGAGGACATCGAGAATCAGTGCGAGATCGTCAACCGAGCGTGCGAAGGCACCGACGTGATCGAGCTTGCGGGATAATGTCAACGCGCCGGCACGCGAGATCATGCCATGGCTGGGCTTGATGCCGAACACGCCGCAAAATGCGGCTGGACGGATCATCGAGCCATTGGTCTGCGATCCGATCGCCAACGGCACCATGCCTGCCGCCACTGCCGCAGCCGACCCCGACGACGAGCCGCCGGGCGTGCGTTTCAGGTCGCGCGGATTGCGTGTCTTGCCTGGATGGAAATAGGCAAATTCCGTCGTCACCGTCTTGCCGATGATGACCGCTCCCGCCTCGCGCAGTTTGCGGACGGCGGCGCTGTCGGCATCTGGCCGGCGCCCGGCAAAAATCGGCGAACCGCATTCGGTCGGATAGTCCGCGGTGTCGAAGATGTCCTTGATTCCGACCGGAATGCCGTGCAGCGGCCCGGTGCGCTCGCCACCGGCCTTGCGGCGATCGAGCGCACGCGCCTGCGCCAACGCGTGCTCCGGATCCAGATGGACGAAAGCGTGGACTTCGCTGTCGACAGCGGCAATCCGCTCCAGGCAGGCGCGCGTATAGTCCTCGGCGGAAATCGCGCCGCGCGCGATTTCCGATGCAGCCTCGACCGCTGTCAGCGCAGTTATGTCAGACGCCATAGAGGTAGTTCGGCAGCCACAGCGTCATGCCCGGCCAGAAATACATGATGATCATGCAGACGATCACGATCAGCATGTACGGCATCATGCCCGCGAAAATCTGATTGAGCGTGACGTGCTTGGGAGACACTCCCTTCAGATAGAACGCCGACATCGCCACCGGCGGCGACAGGAACGCCGCTTGCAGGTTCACGAACACCAGCGTGCCCCAGAGCACCGGATCAATATTGAAGTGCTTGAGCAGCGGCAGGAAGATCGGCACGAAAATGACGATGATTTCGGTCCATTCCAGCGGCCAGCCGAGCACAAAGATGATCGCCTGCGAGAGGATCATGAACTGAATGGGTGACATATTGAGCGACAGCACCCATTGCTCAACCAGCGCCTGCCCGCCGAGGATCGCGAACACCCCGGAGAACAGGGCCGAACCGACGAACAGCCAGCACACCATGGCGGTGGTCTTCGCCGTCAGAAACACCGCTTCCTTCGTGCGTTTCCAGTCGAGTGTCCGCGCCTGAATGGCCAGCAGGAACGCGCCTGCCGCGCCGACACCCGCCGACTCGGTCGCGGTCGTTATGCCGAACAGGATGACAGCCAGCACGACGACCGTGAGAATGCCGAGCGGCATGATCGACGTTGACAGCAGCTTGATGACTTCAAGCCGGTCGGCATCCACTCTCCAGTAGTAGCGGAGCTGCCAGAGTGCGCAGATCACTGCGATGATTCCGAAGTAGAGGTAGAAGCCCTCCGGCGGCCCGAGCTCGGCGGCGGTCGCGGGGCCTTTGATAAGGTCAGGCGTGCCCAATTGCTGCACGCCCGTAACCACGGCTTCAGGTCCGACTTGCTGGTGAATGACAACGTACCACCAGGTCAGCCAGAGCGTGCCGCCGACCAGCAGGAAAGGCACCAACAACGCGGCGAAGTTTGTCAGCAGCATCCCGTAAGAGACACGCCCCTTACCGGTCTCGAGCGCCAGAGCCCGTGACGGGGACACAAGCGCTTTCAAGGTGCCTATAAAAGCATTCTTGCCATACGTCGCCGAAAACTTGCGCATCCACTCAGGGACCGGCACTCGCTGCTGCTCTTCCGGAAGCGGCGGAGCAATTTTTGGATCAATCATCGCCCAGCCGATGATGTAGACCAGATAGAGGAATGACAGGAAGAACCCGGGGAACATCGCAGCCGCATAAAGTTTCACGACGGACTGCCCGGCGACCGCGGCATAGACGATAATCATCACCGACGGTGGAATGAGAATACCGAGCGTGCCACCCGCGGTGATGACGCCGGAAGCGAGTTTGACGTCGTAGCCCGCTTTGAGCATGGGATTAAAGGCGATGACGCCCATCAGCACGACCACCGCGCCCACCAGCCCCGACGCGATGCCCCAGAAGGTACACACGATGAGCGTCGCGACGGCAAGTGATGCCGGCACTTTCCGGAACGCGAGCTGGATCGAGTAGAACATCTTGTCGACCAGTGCACCGCGCTCCATCACGTAACCCATCAAGACGAATAACGGGATCGAGATCAGCACGTCATTGGTCATCGCACCGTAGGTGCGCTGGACCATCAACTCGAAGACCTTGTTGTCGGTGAAGAGATGGGTCGGATCATAGAAGGCGATGAAACCGAAGAACATGCCGAGGCCCATCAGCGTGAAGGCCGTCGGGAATCCCATCATGATCACAACCACGATGAGAGCGAGCATCAACAGCCCGAGTGCGGGGTCGCTCATGTGTTCAGATCCCCGCCCATGCCGCGCTGACGCGCGGTTTCGTCGATCGCTTTGGCGCGCTCGATGGCGATCTTGCGCGACTCCTCGTCGACATATTCGCTATGTGCAAGCTGCTCTTCGATCACGTCGGTTTCGGCGACATCGTGGAGCCGGCTTGGCCATTCGCCGGTCTTGAGGCAAACGACAGCGCGGATGATTTCGGCGACGCCTTGCAGCATGACGAGCGCGCCCGCGATGGGGATCACCGTCTTGAAATGGTAGACCGGCGGCCCGTCCGACGTAACATTGGAATGTTCCGCGATGCGCCAGGAGTCTGCCGCATAGTCAGCGCCGGCGTAAATCAGCGCGGCAATGCCCGGGATGAAGAACACGATATACAGCACGAGATCGAGCCCGGCCTGGGTGCGCGGGCGCATCGAGCTGTAGAGAAAGTCGCCGCGGACATGGGCGTTTTGCGCGAGAGTGTAGGCCCCGCAAAGCATGAACAACGAGCCGTACATCATGTTGTCGGCATCGAAAATCCACGCCGTCGGCGCGTTCAAAATGTAGCGCTTGAACACCTCGACGCAAACGACGGTCATGAGAAGGATGATGAGCCAGGCCGCAGCCTTGCCCACCCACGTGCTGATGCCGTCAATAGTATGAAGAACGTTTTGCACGTTCATAGATGGCAGTCCCCCGTAAGCGAAGCTGATTTAGCAAGTACAAAGCACCAT
>Ga0070681_10005775_pt1 | contig 11967 bp, 12 predicted proteins | sample KBSC83BmetaG_FD_65650 | JGI IMG/M metagenome (GOLD analysis project Ga0070681, IMG submission 65650) | Corn rhizosphere microbial communities from Kellogg Biological Station, Michigan, USA - KBS C8-3B metaG | ecosystem: Host-associated > Plants > Roots > Rhizosphere | place: USA: Michigan...
GGCGCCCATGTTGATCCAATATGGCGGCGTGAGGACCTCGCGGGTGATGTCGAGAAACGTGAAGCGGTAAAAGATCAGCGTGATCAGGATGATGTAGAGCATCGCGCCCGTAAGATACATGCAGAGCGTGAAAAACAGCAGCGTTTGCGATTCGTCAGCGTAGCGCGCCGCGAGCAGTGTGCCGAGTACCGAGATCGATTGCGTGGCGACGACAGCGATCAGCCAACTTCCACTGATGCCCTTATCGAGCGGCGGTTTGTTCATGCGGACGGTGACGGCCGTGAAGAACGCGTACATTATCACGACCCACGAAACGAGCGCGATGATCCAGAGATACAGCGCGAGCTCAAATGTATTTGCGACGATTATCAACTGGCTGCCGAAAACGCACAGCGCGGCGACGACCGTGAAGAATCCGGGCCCGCGAACGTGGTCGTTGAGGTCGGCCAATGCACGCGGGAAAAAGCGAACGAGCCGGATGAGCAGCATTATCAGAAGAATGGCAAACGCCGCCGCGTTTAGGTACAAAAGCGCGACTGCAACGGGGCGCATCTCGAGGAAATAAGCCGCGATCGACGTGATGCCGGTCGCCATGACGAGCGCGAAATAGCCGGGGAAAAGGTTGGCGATGGCGCCCATGAGTTTGTTTTCGTTCACACGTATCTAGGTCTTACACAAGAGGAAAACGTAACCACGAAATAACGTGAACACGACACGAAGGAAACCAGCCTTTCTATGTGAAATCTCTCGGAAACTGGTCGTCGCATTTTTTGCAGTTGAGTGGCTGCCCGAGGCGCGATGCGCGGCCGGCTTCGGTCAGGACCCATTCGCGGTTCCTTAGCGGCGGGTCGTGCCGGACGTGCTGGTAATGACCGCATTCAAGCTTTGCTCGCCAGTGACCTTCGTCATCCCGGTCGTAGCCGATGATCTTACGCTCCATCTCAGGCTCAAGCTGAACCGCTCTGGCGGCTGCCCACGGGTTTCCACCAAAAGAAGATCGAGAGCGAGATGAGCCAGCAGACGCCCGACGCGACGACGAGCGGCAGCAGATGGCGGAATTCGTGCCCGAGCGCGGCGTCGACGGCGGCCGAGAGTATCCAGAGCTGAGCGAGATTGATCATCACGAGCAGGACGAGACGCGCCTGCCAGACGGCGGCGCGGCCGCGCTGCAGCGGCGCTTTGGCGGGCACGCGTTTGTATTTGAGTTCGGTCGTTTCAAACTTCACTTCCGCGCACCTCCCTGCTGACGGCGTAGATCTGGCCGTTACGAGTTTCGATGTCTATCTTGTCGAGCGGCCGAGGCGGAGGGCCATATAGGACCGCCCCGGTGCGGGCGTCAAAGCCGCCCTCGTGACACGGACATTCGAGCCGATCGTGCTCTTGCGCGTAGTGGACCGGACACGAAAGATGAGTGCATTTTTGACCAAAGGCAGAGTAGCTTCCGTCTTTTGCCCTTACGAGGATCGCGGTCTCGTCGCCCGGGTAATGGAAGTTGAGCGCCGAGCCGGGCTGCAGCTCGGCGGCTCCGTCGATCGGCATCGGCGGAAGAGTATGTTCGCTTCGCGCGTCGATCGCGGCCTTGGCCGAAAAACCTGCGGCGCCGACAAAGAGAGCGGTCGAGGTCAGTACCAGAAAATTGCAGAATTCGCGCCGCGTGACCTGCGCTTCCTCGTCGCGTTCGTATGGAAACTCGGCCTGGTAAGCCGCGGTTGCCGAGCGGACATCCTGCTCGTCGGAGAGAACATCTTTTATCACATTTGGTAGGTCGGAGCTCATAACAAATTTGAGAAAAATATTTTCGCCGTAAGCGGCGATGCGGACGGGGGCGTCCGCGTTCCCTAAAACTCGTTGCTCTTATCGGTTTCCTCGACCTGCGTGTCGATCCACGATTCGGGCTCGGCTCCGGCCGGGCGGTCGGTCGCGGAACGCGGCTCGAATGTCACAGGGCCGTTCACCGTAACAAAATCGTAATTGGTCGGCAGCATCATATAAACCTTTGTCTCGACCTTTTGATTGCCGAACACGTGAACATTGACCGGTTTTGTGCGACGTAGCGGCACCACCTCCTCGTACTTGCCGAAGGTGATCGCGCCGGTCGGGCAGACGCTGGCGCACATCGGTTTGAGGCCCTCGCTCGTGCGGTCAAAACACATATCGCATTTCATCTGCAGATGCATCTCGGAATTGTATTTCGGAACGCCGAACGGACACGCGTTGACGCAGTTGCGGCAATCGAGACATCGCGGTTTGAGCGCGGACATCACGACGCCGTCTTCGTTCTGCTTGATCGCATCGGCCGGGCACACAAGCGCGCACGTTGGCTCGACGCAATGCATGCACACGGTCGGCATCGTCGCCGTCGTCTCGGCACGGTCGATGTAATCGACAAAGATCATCGAGTAGCCCTTGTGCGTCGAACACTCACGGCACGCAGCCACGCACGAACGACAGCCGATGCAGCGTTGCGGGTCGATGAACATTGTTTCTTGCATTTATTTACCCCTTCTCACCTCGCTCAAGCTTGCGCCTTGGCGGCCCTTGCCTAACAGGGGCAGCTCGCGCGAGTGGATCTTTTCTATGCGGGCCGCGCAGGCCTTGTATTCCGGAATTTTCGATGTCGGGTCGAGCGCCGGATTGGTCAATTGATTCACCGCCAACTGCTCGCCCCAGTGATATGGAATAAAGATCGTGTCCGGCCGGATGGTTTTCACGATGAGCGCCGGAAAGACGCCCTCGCCGCGGCGAGAGACGACCTTGACGCGTTCGCCGTCGACGATCTTCATTTTTACGGCCGTTTCCGGATGGATCTCGACGTACGGCTCAGGACATTGCTGCACGAGAAAACCGATGCGGCGCGTCTGATTGCCGGAGAGATATTGATAAACCACGCGGCCGCTGGTCAGTATCATCGGGTACTCGTCGTCGGGCACTTCGTTCGGACCTTTGTATTCGATCGGATGAAAGCGAGCCTTGCCGTCCGGATGATAAAATTTCTTGTCGTTAAAAAGCCTCGGCGTTCCGGTACTTTCCTCGGTTGGGCATGGCCACACGACACCATTCTGACGGTTAATTTTTTCGTAAGTGATGCCGTAGTAGTCTGCCTTGCCGCCCTTTGACGCAACGCGCATCTCATCGAAGATCTCGCCGGCGCTCTTAAAGTTAAAATATTTTCCGCGGCCCATTCGACGCGCGATCTCCTGCAAGATCCACCAATCTTCGCGTGAATCACCGACAGGGTCTATTGCCTTGTTTATTTTTACGACGCGGGCCTCGCTGCTGGCGGTCACACCGTCGTCCTCGGCCCAGCTTGTACCGGGCAAAATGACATCGGCGTATCGCGACGATTCGGAAAGCAGAAAATCGATGTTGACGTTGAACTCAAGACCCTCGAGCGAACGGCGAATGTTGTTGATGTCAGGCAGCGAGACCATGCCGTTGTTGCAAAACGAGATGAAACCCTTGATCTCGCCCTCGCGCATCTTTTGAAACATCTCGACAATGGAGATGCCGGCTTGCGGAAGTTCTTCTTCGGGCAGGCCCCAGACTTCGCAGACATATTTTCGTGCCTCGGGGTCATTGATCGAGCGCTGACCGGGCAGTTGGTCCGCTTTTTGGCCCTGCTCGCGGCCGCCCTGGCCGTTGCCCTGTCCGGTGATCGTGCCGTAGCCGCGACCGGGGTCGCCGATCTTGCCGGTCGCGAGCACGATGTTGATGTAGCTGAGCACGTTATCGACGCCGTTCGTATGGTGCTCGATGCCGCGGGCGTGCATGATCATTCCGGTCTTTGCACGGCCGTAGAGGAGACCGGCGGCCTCGATCTTGGCTGCAGGAACACCCGAGATCTGTGAGGCGACGTCGGGCGTATATTTCTCGATCGCGCCGCGCGTCGCGTCCCAGTCGTTTGTATGCGCCGCGATGAAATTCTCGTCGATCAGGCCTTCGCGAAGGATGACATTCAGCATGCCGTTTGCGACCGCGACATCGGTGCCCGGCTTGAGCTGCAGGTGAATGTCACCCTGTCTGGCGGTGGCCGTCTCGCGCGGATCGACGATGATCCAGGTGCCGCCGTTGTCGCGCTGCTGCCACAAGTATTTGTTCAGGACAGGAAACGTCTCGGCGCAGTTTGTCCCGGCAAGTATCAGGACCTCGGCCAACGGAATGTCGTCCCATGGGTTGGCGGCGCGGTCGATGCCAAACGCTTTGTTATTGCCGGCGGCGGCGCTGACCATGCAGAGGCGGCCGTTGTAGTCGACAAATCGGGTGCCAAGCCCGACGCGAGCAAACTTACCGGCTAGATATGTCTTTTCCGTCGTCAGGGACGAACCGGAGTAGACGCCGATCGAGTCTTTGCCGTACTTTGCCTGGATCTCTTTGAATTTCGAAACGACCAGATCAAGCGCTTCGTCCCAGCTTGCCTGCTCAAAATGTCCGTTGCGTTTGATCAGCGGGTGCATCAGGCGGTCGGGATGGTGAATTTGCAAATATGCCGTGACGCCTTTTGGGCAGAGTCGGCCCTCGTTGACCGGAAAATCATATCGCGGCTCAAAGCCGACGACCTTTTCATTTTCGACAAGCAGGTTTATGCCGCACTGAACGCCGCAGTATGGGCAATGGGTTGGCACGACGCGGTCGATCTTTCGATCGGCGAGCCAGCCATCGGCCGGCGCATCGTGAAGATGCGGGCCAAATCGATCTAAGATCTCGTCCAGATTTTGAACCTTGCTCATCTTATTTTGCCGCGGATCGAAACGGATCACGCAGATCAGAAAACCAGCGATCTGTAGCCTCGTTTATCCGCGTTATCCGCGAATATCCGCGGCTCAATCTTTGTCCGCTCGTGTTCCGTAAAAAACTCCTTCACTTGGCTTGGGTATGTCGGCGTATGCGAGACCGCGCGCGACCCGCTTGCATCGCGGGCAATAATCCTGCAGCGTATGCCCGTTATCGAGCCGGTAGTCGAACCCCAGCTTGTCGACGACGCCCTTTAGATCGTCAAGCCATAGCTTGCCGACAAACATCGTCCCGCAGCGAGGACAGACGGCCTGCTCCATTTCCTCTGAGCGATTCTGATAAAGCTCAACGCCGATCGACGCAGGTCGCTGAACGATATGAAACAGCTTGCCGAACGGGATAAAGAACAGCGTCATTATCACCAACGCCTGATGCGAGAGCGCGATGAACGAATACATATAGCCGCCGAACCACAGGCTCGATGCGGTCAGCATCAATCCCGATAAACAGATCGCGATCAGGAGCATGTGCGGGACAAAGTCGAGCAAAAAGGTCTGCACGGCGACCGCTCCACGGTCGCGCAGGCGGCGGTTGATGGCGATGGCGCAGCCGGCGATGACCATGATGGCGGTGAAATCGAGCGCGTGAAACGTCACCCATGCGATGACGCTGCGGCCCTCCATCAGGTTTAGCGGAAAGCCGAAAACATAGGCGCGATACCCCGTGTCGCCCTCGAGCCGGAAACTGACCCAGCCAAAAACAAGCGGAAAGGTCACAGCCGCCGAAAGAATGCAGCCCCACATTATCAGCAGGTGCATCAGCCATCGGACGCGGTCGCGCTTGAAAATGAATCTCTGTTCGATGAGATTGGTCGCAACGGTCTTTGCTGCGACGCCGCTGTTTTTTGTCAGCTTTCCCTTTTGAAAGAAAAGTTTTAGTCCGCGAAGAAAGTATGCACGTGTAGCGGGCCGCTGCAGCCAGATCGCATAGCGAAAAAATATCGCGCCAAAGGCGACGATACTTGCCAGCGTATAGCCGAACAGTGCCGAGTCGAAATTTTCGAGATTGCGCGAACCGATGATTACAAGGGCTGTCAGCACCGCTGACGCCGCGATGCCGATAATGGTCGGATTGCGATAGTTTACCGACGCACGATCCTGGTAAGAGGAGACATTTTCCATATCTGAGTTCGAAATCGATGGGGCTCGATCGAAAAACAGAATTTACGCCGTGTCTTTACGATATACCAATCCGCAATGAACGACAAAACTGGCGACCAAATTGATCCCGTGGGCCCGCGGCTTGACATCAACCCATCTGTCGGCTTGAAAACCGCACGGGTTTGTCATATATAGAAAGGCCGTGAGCGACGACGGGAAACAATATGACATTGAGATGGAGATGCGAGAAGGCTATCTCTATGCCGTCGTCGGCGGCCTAAGGGTCACGGCCGAGATCGCGCTCGACTATTGGCACGAGATCATTGACGAGTGTGAGCGGACCGGTTTGTCAAAAATACTGCTCGAACACAACTTTGTCGAGATGATCTCGATGCCTGAAATGCTAACGATCATTGGGCCGGTCACCGATCTGCTGCAGGGACGGCTGCTGGCGTTTTACGACCGGCAAGGTCATTATGACATTCCCGAGGCCGGCAAGAAGATCATGCGCAGCCACGACGTGAAAATGCAGATATTTCACAGCGTCGACGAGGCCGAGCGGTGGCTGAAGGCAAATTAGCGCGCCATCCCAAAGCTTTTTATTTTCATCTAAATTTCGTAAACTACGAGTCCGCCACTGGCGGGCTTTTCTACCACCTAGGTCGCGGAAGCCGCGACACCCCTCCTATCCAGGAGGGGAGTTGGAGAAATGGGGGCGACAGGCTTCGACAGGGGCTTGTATAGATCTTTGAATGCACGTCGGGCTTTTTGTAGGTGAGCTCGTTAAAAAAACTTGCAAAACACAAATGCTAATCAAGAATTAGCTCTTGCTGCCTAATTAACTTTAGATACAGCAATGTCACTCCGGAAGTTTGTCTGATGCGACCGGAAGCGGCATAACCCAGTTCAGACTAGGGCTCGTCCACCGCCTGCGGACGCGCCTGAATCGTTAGTCAGGCTGGTTTTCGAAGGGGCGCGCCCGCTTGCTTACCTTTCGAAAATGAGAACGAAGCAAACGGGCTAAACGTGTAGATTTCACTGGTCGCAACCTTTGGATGCGGGTTCGATTCCCGCCGCCTCCACCATCATTTAACTTTTTGTATTTACCAAAAGATGCTTTTTGGCCATCGGCGCGCTAAGTATGCTTTAACGCCGAAGACGCGTCCGGCGGCGCCAAGGCAACAAACCACAGCGCTAAAGAAACCCGCTGCATCTTCGCTGTCCGGCGACCAAAAACCAACATCCCGTGGATAGTAGATAGTTGGTGGATGTGGAGCCGGACGGCACCCATCCACCTGGTCTTTTAGTTCCAACCGTTAAAGATCCCGTCGATTAGGCCTCGGCCGTAGTTATGCGACCAGTCAACTCCGCCCTGCGGGTTATAACGCAGGACAAGTCCTTCAAAATCGTCGATTCGGTTTACCCTCAAATATAAGTCGCCTACCTGATGCGTGGTGGCTGCGATCACGTATGCGCCTGAGTTTTTGGCGATCTCGGAGCAAAAAAGATTTCCGTCACCGTTTCCGGAAGCGTCAACCGCGGAGATTCGGGCCGTACCACAAGCCGTGATCCAAATACAGGCGACCTTTCCTTTCAGAACGGAGAACTTACTGGTGTCCCCACGGCGAATTCCGGTCCCGATCTTGAGGCCGTATCCGCCGGTGTCAGACCGACTGTCTGTGCCGTTGTAATATCCGTGACAGTTTATGATGACCGACCTAAGGTATCCACCCGGGGCACCGGCAGCAACTGTGGCCGTCCAGCCAAGTATGTCGGCCGCAGTTCTATTCGCGGCGACTTCCCACGTGTTCCACATTCTATAGTGTGTTCCCGGGACGTCGTCCGAATTGAGTGCCATCGATGGTTGATCTATTTCTATCGACATTACAAGTACCTCCAAAACAGATAAATTTTGAGTATCAATGATCGCGTCCGCTGCTCTCTCGCCCGAAAGCGGCCCTGAAGGTGGGCTCGACACAGACACACGACGCTAATACTCAAAATTTTTTGCGATCGACAGGTTAAATTAAGTTATCTTTTCGATCCGGACCGAGTGGGAAGCGGTTCTTTGAGGTGCTGAGTTGTCTCGTCAGTCACGCTGAAGCCTGCGGGGAAAAGCTCGCTCGTGTCGGCCGGTGGGAGGTATTCGCCGGGTGCCTTGTTTCCGAGTTGGCTTGTCTTATCGGCAGTCGTTTCAATGCGGGCCGCGTGTGCGCTCCTGCTAACCAAGGCGCCATTGATTATCAGTGCAAGACCGACCATGAACGGGATCACGCCCGCGAGCCAGACACGGCTAAGTATTTCGGCGTCACCAGGCTTGATGTCACCGCTGAGGATAATGCCCTGCATAAAGAAATAGAGGAAAACCATTATGCCGACGCCGACGCTGGCTGAAATGACTCCGCCCTTGATCTCGGCGCGGCGTTTCGAGTCAGGGGTAATACCATTCAGGCGTTCGAGTTCTTTTTCCTTCCTGATGGCCTGGTCGCTCGACTGCAGCATCTCGGCGACCCAGGTCTTGTTCCAGTCAAATTTGCCGGGAACATGGCCGGTCTCAAGCGCATCTCGGACCGATCCCAAGTTAGCGCCGCATGATTTGCAGAACTTTAATTCGTCTGATTGCGTCGATCCGCATTGAGGACAGAACATATCGCTTTCACTCCATTATTCTTAATCGACCTACGATCAAGAATAAGACAATGTTCCCATCTTCCATAGCTCGGAATCAGGGGCAATGAGGTCGATCTGAAGCCGACGATCGGGTTAGGCCATTTGTTTTCGCGGCAAAATAAAGATGACCAGGCCGATGAGATTGGCCGCTATTATCAGTCCGCCGATCTTGGCCCCAAACGCCAGCGGACTGTCGACATTTATGATAGGTACGACCGAGAGCGCGATATAAAGCAACGTCATTAGAAGGCCGGACCAGGAAAGCAGCTTTAGCCATGCGGACGGCTTCTCTTTTGCCCGTCGGAGCCCGAAGATCGGTATTGCGAACATCGCAACGTAGGTTAGCGAGTAAAACAATCCTGATGCATTCCAGAGAAGTTGAAAGGCTTCCTGTTTACCGACGCCGATCAGACCGAGAATGCTCATAAAAAACGTCACGGCACCGACGAACAAAATGGAATTTACGGGCGTGCGATATTTCGCATGCAGCTTTGTGAACCAGGCAGGCATAAGGTTGTCCCAGCCCGCGACCATCGGCAATCGTGTAATGCCGCCAAACGAAAAGCTCGACTGCGCGAGCCTGATGCCGGCTAAGGCTACGACAGTCATAATGCCGATCGCGGCGACGCCGCCGAGGGGGCCGAAACCGATCCGCAGCACCTGGGGCACCGGTGCGATCAGATCGATCTGGTCTTGCGGCACGAGCATTAGCACCGAGCTCGTCCCCAGAATGAACATCAACGCGATGATCGGCGCGGCGATCGCGACCGATCGCCCGATGGTACGTACAGGGTCGCGCGCTTCGCCGGCGTGGATAGCGACATACTCGAAACCGCCAAAAGCGCCAAATCCCATTTTCCCAAGTAGATTAAACGTCATCACCGACATCACCGGCAGCTCAAAAGTGATCGGGCGATAGGCTGTCGTCAGTGTCCCATTGAACCAATTAAGGATCGGCAGCAGTACGATAGTCGCGAATGTAATGACCATCAAAGCGCCGCCTGCTTTATGGACCCATTTTCCGACGCCGAGGCCTATGATGGTGATGACAATAAGCGCGCCGATAACGATCAGATTCGCAGCACCGATGAAGAGGCGATTTTCAGTCAGGCCCTGGCGGTCGGGGCCGGCGATATAGACGATGAATTGCGTCATCTGAAGCCCGATCTCGGATGTGTTTAGAATTGCGAACAGCCACAGGTTCCACCCGACGAGAAATCCGATTAGGTCATTGAAACCGAGCTTTGCCCATTGATAAACACCGCCTTCGAGCGGCATCGTGCGGTTTAGATAAATGACGACGAACGCCGACGGAACGTAGAACAGAAGCGCCGCGAGCAGCCAAAGGACGACGTGCGACGGCCCCTGTTTGGCGGCCACGCCTACCCAGGGCAAGCCGACGATAAAGAGTATCTGCGTAAAGACGAGGTCCGTCAGGCCGAGCTCTTTTTTGAACTCGCGGCTATGCTCTTCGACACGCTCCTCTTCGCTCGCAAACTCCTCGGCGGTTTCGATAGTCTCGTCGCTCATACTTTGTCTGGTGAGATGTCACATACTAATACAGACTTTTGGCCAGCGAAAGAGAAATTTGACCGGGTTGCTCGTTATCGGCGGTTTTTGTAGTCTTGGCAAGACGGCATATTGGAACGAGAACTACCAATCGGAATATTCGATTCGGGCGTCGGCGGCCTGACGGTTTACCGCGCGCTGCATGATCGACTACCTAATGAGCGTTTCGTCTATCTCGGCGATACGGCGCGGGTGCCTTACGGCACAAAATCGCTGGCGACGGTCGAACGCTATGCAATCGAGAATTCTCGGTTTCTTGCATCTCTTGGGATCAAGATGCTGGTCGTCGCCTGCAATACCGCATCGGCCCTCGCCTTGCCAAAGATCCGCAAATCGATCGGGATGACCGTGGTAGGCGTGATCGGACCAGGCGGACGGAAGGCCGTTGAACTGACATGCAGTTCCGATCGACCAAGGATCGGCGTGATCGCGACCGAAGCGACCGTGGCAAGCAACGCGTATGTCGAGGCGATCCGTCGGGCCTCCGCCGGAGCTCAGGTAATACAAACCGCTTGCCCGCTCTTTGTCCCGCTGGCAGAGGAAGGCTGGACGACGGAACCGGAGACCTATTCGATCGCGGAAAAGTATCTTCGACCGATGGTCGATGCCGCTCCGGATGCGCTCGTGCTCGGCTGCACACATTACCCGATCTTGCGTTCTGTCATTCAACAAACGGTAGGCCAAAATGTTACGCTTGTTGATTCCGGCGAAGCGACCGCCGAGGAGGTCGCGGCGCTGCTCGACGAGACCGGGCTCGCCAATGCCGAGCGTCGCGGAAGAGAACGGCGGCTCTGCGACGACCTCGATCATTTTTATGTTACCGACGCGGCGGAAAGATTTGCGAAGGTCGCCGAACGATTTCTCGGCAGCGAGCCCTCAGTGATTGAAGCGATAGAAGTCTTTGGAAAAGATGAATTACAACCGACTCGATAACCGAACGCACGACCAACTCCGCAACTCCAAAATTACGCCGAATATATCGCCGTACGCCGAGGGCTCGGCGCTCATCGAGGTCGGCGGAACTAAAGTTATCTGCACGGCGTCGGTCGAGGACCGAGTACCGATGTTCATGCGTAACAAAGGCACCGGCTGGGTGACGGCCGAGTACGCAATGCTTCCGCGCGCGACGAATACCAGGACGCAGCGGGAGACGCAGCGACCGTCTGGACGAACACAGGAGATCCAGCGGTTGATCGGCCGCAGCCTGCGGGCCGTGGTCGATACGGCCGTGCTCGGCGAGCGTCAGATCATGCTCGATTGTGATGTAATCCAGGCCGACGGGGGCACTCGCTGCGCTTCGATCACCGGCGCGTATGTAGCTCTCGCACTTGCCTGCCGCAAGCTCGTCCGAAACGGCATCCTCAAAAACTCGCCGCTACTGAGCGAAGTCGCCGCTGTCAGCGTCGGCATTATCGACGGCACTTCAATTCTTGATCTTGCCTATGCGGAAGATTCCGCCGCCGAAGTCGATATGAATATCGTCTGCACCGGGCGCGGAAAATTTATCGAGATCCAGGGAACGGCTGAACGCGAGCCTTTCAGCCGCGAGCAAATGGACGAAATGCTGAAGCTTGCAGAAAAAGGGATCAATCAACTGTTCGAGGTCCAGCGGGCGGCACTCGGATAACGCTATTCTATGTCTGCAAAACAATTTGAAGGAAGATCGGCAATTGTCACCGGCGGTACGCGTGGAATTGGCAGGGCCATCGTTTTGGAACTGGCGCGTCGTGGGGCAAACGTTGCATTTAATTATTCAAAGAGCGGCGATGAGGCCGAAAAGCTAAAAGCGGAGATCGAGGCAGCGGGAGCAAAAGCATTGGCCGCGCAATGCGATGTC
>Ga0070681_10005776_pt1 | contig 11967 bp, 11 predicted proteins | sample KBSC83BmetaG_FD_65650 | JGI IMG/M metagenome (GOLD analysis project Ga0070681, IMG submission 65650) | Corn rhizosphere microbial communities from Kellogg Biological Station, Michigan, USA - KBS C8-3B metaG | ecosystem: Host-associated > Plants > Roots > Rhizosphere | place: USA: Michigan...
CGAGGTGGTCGCACTCGACCTCCGCCCGCACTGGTGGTTCTTCGCCGGGCCTCTCTTTGCCGGGATCCCCGTGCTGGTGCTCTTCGTCGTGGCCATCTGGTGGAATGGCAATGACGATCTGAAACAAGCGCTGTGGATCTTGATTGCCGTGACCGCGATGGCCTGGGCGGTGTGGCTCGGAGCCCGCCTGATCAGCTGGCAGACGACGCACTTCGTCGTGACCAGCGAGCGACTCGTGTTCCGCTCCGGAATCCTGGCCAAACACACCCGGGACATCCCGCTCGACAAGATCAACGACCTGGCGTCGAGCCAGTCGTTCTTCGAACGGATGCTCGGCGCCGGTGACCTGAACATCGAGTCGGCGGGGGAGCGGGGGCTGCAGACGTTCAGCGACATCCCCCACCCCGACGCCGTGCAGCAGGAGATCTACCGGCAGATGGAGGCCAACAACGCCCGGCTGCGCGGCGTCGCCGTCCCCCGCCAGCCGTCGGTGACGGACCAGATCGCGGCGCTGGCCGACCTGCGGGACCGGGGGGCTATCAGCCCGGCCGAGTACGAGGCCAAGAAGGCGCAGTTGCTCGACCGGCTGTGAGAGTCATCTCCCTGGTCCCGTCGGCCACCGAGACGCTGCTGGCCCTCGGCGTCGCACCGATCGCCTGCACCCGCTTCTGCGAGCAGCCCGGCATCGAGACGGTAGGCGGCACCAAGGATCCCGACGTGGCCGGGATCTCATTGCTGAAGCCCGATCTCGTCGTCGTCAACGACGAGGAGAACCGCTTCGAGGACGTCGACCGCCTCCGCAAGCTCGGTCTGGCGATCCACGAGATGTCGCCCCGGTCGATCGCCGAAGTGGGGCCGGCGGTGGCCGCGCTGGCCGGCGCCGTCGGCGCGGCGGTGCCCGAGCCGTTCGGCCCTGAGGCGTGGCGCGCCTGGCTGGAGGAGCGGCGTCGGAAGCGACGCGGGGAACCGCGCCGCACCTTCGTCCTCGTCTGGCGCCGGCCGTGGATGACGCTGGCCGGCGACACCTACGGTTCGTCGCTGCTACAGCTCCTCGGCTGCTTCAACGTGTTCACGGGCCAGGGCCCGCGGTATCCGACGGTCGACCTGGCCGCGGCCGCCGGCCGCAAGCCCGACCTCGTGCTGCTCCCCACCGAGCCGTACCCGTTCAAGGAGCGGCACGCCGCCGAGGTGGCCGAGGCCCTCCCCGACGCCGACGTGGCGATCGTCGACGGCCAGGACCTGTTCTGGTGGGGCATCCGCACCCCGGGCGCCGTAGACCGGCTGGCGGAGGTTCTAGCCGGGCGCTGAGATCGGCAGGTGCAGCAGCGTCGGCCGGCCCGACTCGAAGGCCGCCCGCGCTGCCTCGGTGACCTCGGCCGGCTTCTCCACCAGGTGGGCGTCGACGCCGAGGGAGCGGGCCAGGCCGACGTGGTCGACCGGCGGGGAGTCCAGGTCCATGCCCACGAACCGCCCCGCCCGGGCCGACGGGCTGCCCGACTCCACCAGGTTCGTCTTGAGGATGCCGTACTGCCGGTTGTCGACGACGGCGACGACGACCGGCAGCCGCTCGTGGGCCGCCGTCCACAGCGCCTGGGCCGAGTACATGATCGACCCGTCGCCCACGATGCAGAGCACGGGCTGGTCGGGCCGGGCCAGCTGCACCCCGAGGGCGGCGGGGACACCCCATCCGAGCCCCCCGCCCCGGCAGAAGAAGTAGGAGCCCGGCGTCGACGACCGGTACAGCCTGCGGACGTGGAAACCCGTGGTGATGGCCTCGTCGACGAGGGCGCCGCCCGCCGGCAGCGCGCTCAGCAGGGCGTGGGTGGCGGCGAAGGGATGCATCGGGCTGTCGGCGGCCCGTTCGGCGGCCATGGCGGCGAAGCGCTCCCCGGCTCCCTCGGCCGCCGCCCGGGCCCGCTGGAGCGCGGCGTCGACCCCGGCGCGGTCGACCCGGGTCCGCACCAGCGGGACGAGTGCCTGCAGGCTGGCGGCAATGTCCCCGGCAGTGCCGAAGCGCGTCGGAAGGTCCCGGCCGACCAGCGCCGGGTCGGCGGCCAGGTGCAGCAACTCGGCGCCGGCCGGCAGCGGCGACGGCGGCGTCCAGGGGTAGACGAGGAACGCCTTGGCCCCGATGACGAAGATCCGCCGGTAGCGGGACAGCGTGGCCGACACGGCCGCGGCGCTGAAGCCCAGCATCCCTGACCACAGCGGATGGTCGGTCGGGAAGTCGAGGTTCGAGTGGAGCGGGGCCCCGTGGACCCGGGCGCCGAGCACCTCGGCCAGGGCCGTCACCTCGGGCAGCGCTCCGGCGGCGGCCACCTCGTCGCCCACGACCAGCGCCAGCCCGTCGGGCGCCGCCTCGGCCAGCAGCCCGGCCAGCTCCTCGAGGCCGCCGGCCACCGCCGCCCGGCTCAACCGCGACCGGGGCGGGACGTCGACGTCGCCGTCCTCGTCGAGGACGTCCATGGGGATCGAGACGAACACCGGCCCGGTCGGCGGCGTCGCGGCGGCCAGGAACGCCCGCCGCAGCACGGGCGCCAGCTCGCCGAGGTGGCGGACCTCGTGCTGCCACTTGGTGGCCGCCCGGGCCAGGCCGGTCAGGTCGCCGGACAGGATCGGCTCGGCCAGCAGGTGCCGCCGGTCCTGCTGGCCGGCGGTGACGACCATGGGCGTGCGGTTGGCCAGGGCGTTGGTCAGATTCCCCGTCCCGCCGCCGAGCCCGGCCACGGTGTGGAGGTTCACGAAGCTCGGCCGGCCGCTGGCCTGGGCGTAGCCGTCGGCCATGGCCACGGCCACGTTCTCCTGCAGGCCGAGCACGTAGTGGAGCTCGGGATGGTCGGCCAGGGCGTCGACGAAGGGCAGTTCGGTCGTGCCCGGGTTGCCGAAGCAGTGGACGACGCGCTCGGTGCGAAGCACCTCGAGCAGGACATCCCGCCCGTTGGTCGCTGCCATCGCCCGTCCTCCTCGTGGCCCGGAGCCTGCACCGTAATCGGGGACGAAGCGGTCAATCGCACGAGGCCCCGGGAGGCGCGGTGGAGGCGGCGTCGAAACCCATGTTCGTGTCGCCCGCACTGCTCCGGAGGATCCGATGACACTGCCCCTGCGGTGGCGCGTCGCCAGCGCCGTCACCTCGCTCCTCGCCGTTGCCGCGCTGGCCGCGCCGGCCGGCGGCGCCAACGTCACCACGGTGTCGGTCACCGACGCCACCGGTGACACCCAGCCCAGCTCGCTGGCGCAGGCCGACCTCACCGGCGGCACGGCCACGTTCAAGGCGACCGAGATCGCCTTCACGGCCGTGACGGCCGCGCCCGAGGATCCCCGCACGTCGCCCAACTGGGCCAATCCCGGCACGAAGATCAGCTGGCTCATCCGCACGGCGTCGGCCGCGCCGGGCTTCGACTACGAGGTCCGCTACCAGATGATCAACGGCGCCCTGGCGGCCAACGTGTTCTCCGCCTCCGACCCGGCCGCCGCCCTGTGCGCCGCGACCAAGGTCGACTACAGCGGCCACACCTACCGGGCGTCGATCGACCCGGCCTGCATCGGCCGGCCGAGCAACCTCACCTTCGCCACCACGATCGCCTACCAGAACGGCGCCGACACGGTCACCGACGGGCCCGACAGCGGCGCCTACTCGGCGGTGCTCTCCCGGCCGTCGCTGGGCTACTGGCTCGTCGGCCGGGACGGCGGCATCTTCGCCTTCGGCGACGCTCCCTTCGCCGGCTCGACCGGCAACATCCACCTCAACCAGCCGATCGTCGGCATGGCCGCCAACCCCGCCGGCCCCGGCTACTGGTTCGTGGCCGCCGACGGCGGCGTGTTCGCCTTCGGCGGGGCCCCGTTCTTCGGCTCCACCGGCGCGCTGCACCTCAACAAGCCGATCGTGGGCATGGCGGCGGTGCCGAGCGGCCAGGGCTACTACCTGGTGGCCTCCGACGGCGGCATCTTCGCCTTCGGGCCCGACGCCAAGTTCCGGGGCTCCACCGGCGCCATCAAGCTCAACAAGCCGATCATCGGCATGACCGTCGCCCCCAACGGCCGCGGCTACTGGCTGGTGGCCTCCGACGGCGGCGTGTTCGCCTTCGGCAACGGCGCCAACTTCTTCGGCTCCACCGGCGCCATCAAGCTGAACCAGCCGATCATCGGGATCGCCCCGACCAACAGCAACCAGGGCTACTGGTTCGTGGCGGCCGACGGCGGGATCTTCAGCTTCGGCGACGCCCTCTCGTTCACGCCGAAGCTCAGCGGGGCGCCGGTGACCGCCGTGACCGCCGCCCCCGACGGCAAGGGCCTGTGGGTGAGCCGGGCCGACGGCAGCGTCAACGCCTACGGGAGCGCCCCGGACTTCGGCAGCCTCACCGTGCCGCCCGCCCAGCCGATCGTCGGCATCGCCTCCCTCAACGTGACGACCTCCCCGGCCCCGGCGCCGGCCCAGTAGTCCCACCACCGCAACCACCGCAGTTTCGACGGGGAGGCGCCGGCCCGGGCGCCTCCCCGTTGTTCTGTACCGTCTGTTCTGTATCGTCGGACGGAATGAGCGCCCCTCATGGCGAGGACGGATCGGCCCGGGCCATCGTCGCCGCCTTCCTGGCCAACCTCGGCATCGCCCTGGCCAAGTTGGTGGCCTTCGCCGTGACCGGGGCGGCGTCGATGCTGGCCGAGGGCGTCCACTCGATCGCCGACACCGGGAACCAGGGCCTCCTCTTCATCGGCGGACGCCGGGCCCGCAAGCCCGCCACCGGGGCCCATCCCTTCGGCTACGGCCGGGAGCGGTACTTCTGGAGCTTCGTGGTGGCCGTCGTCCTCTTCACCGCCGGCGGCCTGTTCGCCGTCATGGAGGGCGTCGAGAAGATCCGCCGGCCCCACGAGCTGGAGTCGTGGCCCTGGGCGGTGGGGACGCTGCTGGTGGCCTTCGCGCTCGAGACCTCCTCGCTGCGGACGGCGGTGCGGGAGAGCCGGGAGCTGAAAGGCGAGCTCGGGTGGCCGGACTTCATCCGCCACGCCAAGGGGCCGGAGCTGCCGGTCGTCCTCCTGGAGGACACCGGCGCGCTGCTCGGCCTCGCCTTCGCCCTCCTCGGCATCGGCCTGGCCGAGCTCACCGGGAACCCCCGTTTCGACGCCGTCGGCAGCCTGGCCATCGGAGCGCTGCTGGGCTGCATCGCCTTCGTGCTGGCGGTCGAGACCAAGAGCCTCCTCATCGGCGAGGCGGCCGCTCCGGCGGTGCAGGCCGCCATCTGCGCCGCGCTGGAGGGGACGCCGGGCGTCGACCGGGTCATCCACCTCCGCACCGAGCACCTCGGCCCCGACGACCTCCTGGTGGTGGCCAAGATCGCCGTGGACGGCGCCATGCCCCTGTCCGAGACGGCGGTGGTCATCGACCGGGCCGAGGCGGCAGTCCGGGCCGGCGTGCCCGAGGCCCGCCTGATGTTCCTGGAACCCGACGTCGACCGTAGGATGCCGACCCGAGAAACGGGAGGTCGTTCGTGAGCGTCGTCCGCATCAATGCCATCACGGTCCCGCCGGAGCGGATGGAGGAGTTCGAAAAGCGCTTCGCCAACCGGGCCGGCGAGGTCTCCAAGATGCCCGGTTTCGAAGAGTTCCAGCTGCTGCGCCCGAGCGACGGGCGCGACGTCTGCCTCGTCTACACCCGGTGGAGCTCCGAGGAGGCGTTCAACGACTGGGTCAACAGCGCCGCCTTCCAGCACGGCCACAAAGCGCATGCCACCCAGGGCCCGGTGGGCACGGCCAGCGAGCTGTGGTCCTTCGACGTCATCCAGCAGGAGGGCCCGCCCGCCCCTGGAGCAGCCTGATCAACGCCCTCCACCGCTTCCACGCCGACTGGGCCTGGATCGCCATCGTCGGCAACGCCGTGGCCGGCCTGATCGCCCTGGCCGCCTGGCGGGTGCCGCGCCTGCGGGGCCGGTGGGTCTTCGGCTGCACGCTGGCGGCCGAGGTCGCCCTGCTGGTGCAGGTGGCCACGGGGGCGACGCTGGTGTCGTCGAAGCGCTTCACCGTGCCCCGGTTCCACATGTTCTACGGGTTCGTGGCCTTCATCACCATCGGGATCGCCTACTCCTCGAAGGATTCGATGCGGGGTCGCCTCGAGATGTTCTACGGCATCATCGGGCTCTTCCTCATGGGCGTGGGGATCCGCGCCGTGCTCCAGGTGCGCTGAGACGATGGGCGTGACATGAGCCCGTCCCCCGACCGCCGGCTCCGGGTCCTGCTGCTCTTCGGCGGGCAGTCGGCGGAGCACGACGTCTCCCGGACGAGCGCCGTGGCCGTGGCCCGGGCCCTCGACCCGACCTGCTACGACGTCGTGCCGGTGGCCATTACCCGGGAGGGCCGCTGGCTGCTGGCCGACCGGGCCCGGGCGGCGCTGGAGACCGGTCAGTGGCCTCCGGCCTTCGAGGTCGACGGGGCGCCGGTCCGCCTGGCCGAGAAGCGGGCCGGCCTCGGCTCCTCCGTCGTGCGCCTGGAGTCAGGCGGCAACCCCCTCGGGGCGGTCGACGTGGCCTTCCCTCTCCTCCACGGCCCCTACGGCGAGGACGGGACGGTCCAGGGGCTTCTGGAGCTGGCCGGCCTGCCCTACGTCGGCTCCGGCGTCGTCGGCTCGGCGGTGGGGATGGACAAGGTCATGATGAAGCGGGCCTTCGCCGCCTGCGGGCTTCCCGCAGCCCGGTCGGTGGCCCTGCGGGACGACGGCGTGACCAAGGCGGGGCTCGACCGCTGCGAGGACGCCCTCGGCTACCCCTGCTTCGTCAAGCCCGCCAACCTCGGCTCTTCGGTCGGCGTGTCCAAGGCCGCCGATCGGGCGGCGCTGGAGGAGGCGGTCGACGTCGCCCTCCGCTTCGACGAGTGGATCCTCGTCGAGGAGGCCATCGCCGGACGGGAGATCGAGGTCGCCGTCCTCGGCGACCGGCCGCCGGAGGCGTCGCTGCCGGGCGAGATCGTCCCCGGCGCCGAGTTCTACACCTACGAGGACAAGTACCTCGACGACTCCGCCGAGCTGCGGGCGCCGGCCGGTCTCGACGCCGACCGCACCGCCGAGGTCCGCCGGCTGGCCGTGGCGGCCTTCGAGGCCTGCCGCTGCGAGGCCATGGCCCGCGTCGACTTCTTTCTCGAGGACCCGGGCCGCGGCTTCCTCGTCAACGAGGTCAACACGATCCCGGGGTTCACGCCGATCTCGATGTACCCCCGCCTGTGGGAGGTCAGCGGCGTGCCCTATCCCGAGCTGCTCGACCGGCTCATCGCCCTGGCGTTGGAACGCCACGAACGCCGGGCCGCCCGGGCCGGGCGGCCCCGCGATGCCTAGAGGTTGACGACCGGGCAGGTCAGGGTGCGGGTGATCCCCTCCACCAGCTGTACCCGGGAGACGACCATCTTGCCGAGCTCGTCGACGCTGTCCGCCTCGGCGTTGACGATGACGTCGTAGGGGCCCGTCACGTCGTCGGCGCACCGGACGCCGTCGATCTTGCGGACTTCGGCGGCCACCTGCGCCGCCTTGCCGACCTCGGTCTGGATGAGCACGTACGCCTGGACGGTCATGCACCCTCCTCGAGCGGAACCGCCGCATCCTAGTGCTCTGCGCCACGCCGGGTTGAAGGCCCCGGCCGGCCACGAATTGCCAGAAAGTGGGCCCCGGTTCGTGACCATCGGCCTCGCATGGGGAAGAATTTGAAGATGACTATCACTGCCGCGTCGACCAACCAGGCTCTGCTGGACTTCGTCGAGAAGGGGCGCCGGCTCCTCCAGCCGGACGCCGTCCACTGGTGCGACGGCAGCCAAGAGGAGTACGACCGGCTCTGCGAGCTGCTGGTGGCCAACGGGACGTTCAAGCGGCTGTCCGACGCCCGCCGGCCCGACAGCTACATCGCCCGCTCCGACCCCGCCGACACGGCCCGGGTCGAGGACCGCACGTTCATCTGCAGCGAGGCGGAGATCGACGCCGGTCCCACGAACAACTGGCGTGACCCGGCCGAGATGCGGGCCACGCTGACGGGGCTGTTCGAAGGGTCGATGCGGGGCCGGACGATGTACGTCGTTCCGTTCTCCATGGGTCCGCTGGGGTCGCCCTTCGCCCACATCGGGATCCAGCTGACCGACTCGCCGTACGTCGTGGTCAGCATGCGGATCATGACCCGGATGGGCGCCGCCGTCCTCGAGACGCTGGGCGACGGGCCCTTCGTCCCCTGCCTCCACTCGGTCGGCTACCCCCTCGTCGACGAGGGGGGCAACGCCCGGCCCGACGTGCCGTGGCCCTGCGACAGCGAGAACAAGTACATCGTCCACTTCCCCGGGACCCGGGAGATCTGGAGCTACGGGTCGGGCTACGGCGGCAACGCCCTCGTGGGGAAGAAGTGCTTCGCCCTGCGCATCGCCTCCGTCCTCGCCCGGGACGGCGGGTGGCTGGCGGAGCACATGCTGATCCTCGGCGTCACGCCGCCCGACGGCGAGAAGCGCTACATCGCCGCCGCCTTCCCGTCGGCCTGCGGCAAGACGAACATGGCCATGCTCATCCCGACGCTCCCGGGCTGGAAGATCGAGACCGTCGGCGACGACATCTGCTGGATGAAGTTCGGTCCCGACGGGCGGCTCTACGCCACCAACCCCGAGGCCGGGTTCTTCGGTGTCGCGCCCGGCACGTCGGACAAGACCAACCCCAACGCCGTGAAGACGCTGACGCACGACTGCCTCTTCACCAACGTCGCCGAGACCGACGACGGCGACGTCTGGTGGGAAGGCCTCACCGACACGCCGCCCGCCCACCTCATCGACTGGAAGGGGCAGGACTGGACGCCGGAGTCAGAGACGCCGGCGTCCCACCCCAACGCCCGGTTCACCGTCGCCGCCGCCCAGTGCCCGTCGATCGCCCCCGAGTGGGAGGACCCGCAGGGCGTGCCGATCTCGGCCATCCTCTTCGGTGGCCGCCGGGCGACCAACGTGCCGCTCGTCACCGAGGCCTTCGACTGGGAGCACGGCGTCTTCCTCGGCTCGATCATGAGCTCGGAGACCACCGCCGCCCAGGCCGGCGCGGTCGGGAAGCTGCGGTTCGACCCCTTCGCCATGCTCCCGTTCTGCGGCTACAACATGGCCGACTACTTCGGGCACTGGCTCGAGATCGGGACGGCCACCGACGCCGGGAAGCTCCCGAAGCTGTTCTGGGTGAACTGGTTCCGGCGGGGCGGGGACGGTTCGTTCCTGTGGCCCGGCTTCGGCGAGAACTCCCGGGTCCTCAAGTGGATCCTCGAGCGGGTGACCGGCGAGGGCCGGGCCGTCGACACCGCCATCGGGCGTGTGCCCGCCGCCGGGGCGCTCGACACCACGGGGCTCGACATCGACCCCGCCGTCGTGACCGAACTGACGACCGTCGACCGGGAGAAGTGGCGGCAGGAGCTGCCCCAGATCGAGAGCCACTACGAGAAGTTCGGTGAACGGCTCCCGGGCGTGCTCCACGACCAGCTGAAGGACCTCGAGAAGCGCCTCGCCGGCGGCTAGCAGCCGGCCCCGGTTCCTAGCCGCAGGAGTTGACGGTGAAGGGCCCGGAGCCGGAGATGGTCGTCCCGTCGGTGTTCTGCGACCAGGCGGCCAGCGCCTTGCCCATCAGCGTGTTGGCGTCGGGCGTGTCCATGACGATGTTCAGGCGGACGCACGTGTCGGCGCCGTTCTGCCAGGCCACGTAGCGGTCGGCGCCCCAGTTGTCGGAGGCCGCCTCGGCGTCGCCGGGCGTCAGGACCTGGGCCAGCATGAGCGAGGTCAGCAGCTGGCCGAGCGACCCTGACCGGATGACCGGGCCGTCGGCCGTCGGGGCGTCGAGCGGCTTCGGCCCCTCGCCGGCCACGTACTTCTCGGGGTGCAGGATCTGCTCCGTCGTGGTCGGCGGGTTCTGGAAGGCGGCGTCGACCTTGCCCGTCCCGCCGTTGTTCATCAGGTAGTCGGCGAACTTCGGCCCCGACCCGAACGGGAAGGCGTACTCCACGAGCACGTAGTCGGGCAGGTCCTTCGGCACGAGCCCCTGGAGCCGCTGCTGCTCGGCGGTGACGGAGTTCTTGTCGGCGGTGGGCAGGGCGGAGATGAACCGGTTCTCGATGCGCGTCGCCGTCCCCTCGACGAGGCTGTCCCAGGCGATGCCGGTCTCGTCGTCCGGGGCCACCAGGCTCGGCCGGTTGAGGTTGAAGTGCTGGTCGTAGTCGGCCCGCACCATCTCGTGGACGATCTTCGTCAGGGCGTACGGCGTGAGCTGGCCGCTCTTCACCACCAGCTCCTTGGTGGCCGGGTCGTAGAAGGCGGGCACGTTCCCGGTCGACAGGCGCTTCACCTGGTCGGCCAGGTTGACGTCCGAGTCGACGATGGCCAGGGCCTTGAGGATGGGCTCGATGCGCTGCGCCCGGGCGATGGCCGGGTTCAGCCGGGCGGTGGTCAGACGGTCGTTGAACGGCCCGGCGTCGAGGACGGCGACCTTGAGCGGGCTGCTGAACGCCAGGCCCGTCTCCTTCTCGATGTAGGGCCGGACGGTGTCGGCGACGTGGTTCCAGTCGGTGGCGGCCGGGGCGGCCGGCGCCTTCCTGGCCGTGGTGCCCGTCGTCGCCGGCGGGGCGGAGGAGGACGGCGTCGCCGCCGGCGGGGCGGTGACGGCCGGGGCGGCGGGCGCCGTGGTCGTCGAGGTCGGGCCGGCGGTGGTGCTCGTCGTGGACGGCCGCTCGGCGACCGCGCCGGCCACGTGGGTGTTCTGGTTCTTGTCGTCGCCCAGCAGCTTGGCGATGGCGTCCCGGGCGTTACTCAGCCCGTCGCCCCCGAGGGTGACCAGGTCCCGGTGGCTGGCCTGCTCGGCCACGACGACGCCGTTGGCGGTGAGGAGGGCGGCGATGGCCAGCCCCAGGGCCCGCACCAGGAGCGGGCGGCCGCCGGTCGAAGAAGACGAAGGCGCGGAAGAACGCGCCGGGGTGGGCCGCGCCGGACGGGCGGCGGGCGCGCTGCGCCGGGAGCGCGCCTTCGTCGGTGCGGCGACGGGCTCGGCCCTCCAGTGCATCATGGGCGGGCCTTTCGACGGCACAGGCCCCGGCTCCTGTCGGCCGGCCGCCGGCTGACCGCAAATCGACCGAGATGTCCGGGTTCGGAAGAGGATTCAGGCGGCGTGCCCGTTGCGGGACTGCTGGGCCGCCAGCGCCCGGGCCCGGAGGTCGGACACGGCGTGCTCCAGGCCCTCGGGATCGCGGAACAGGGCGCTGCCGGCCACGAGCACGTCGGCCCCGGCGCCGGCCGCTCCGGCCACCGTGGCCGGGCCGATCCCGCCGTCGACCTCCAGCTCCACGGCGAAGCCACTGGCGTCGATGAGGGCCCGGGCCTCGGCGATCTTGGGCTCCATGGTGGCGATGTAGGCCTGGCCGCCGAAGCCCGGGTTGACGGTCATCACCAGCAGCAGGTCGAGGAGGTCGACCACGTGGCGGACGGCCTCGATCCCCGTCGCCGGGTTGAGGGCGACGCCCGACCGGGCGCCGAGTCGCCGGATCTCGCCCAGTGTCTTGTGGAGGTGCGTGCAGGTCTCGGCGTGGACGATCACCAGCTCGCAGCCGGCGTCGACGTAGCGGGGGAGGAGGTCGTCGGGGTTGCTGACCATCAGATGGGCCTCGAAGCCCACCGCCGCCCGGCTGCGGCAGGCGGCGATCACGTCGGGCCCGAACGTCAGGTTCGGCACGAAGTGCCCGTCCATCACGTCCCACTGGATGCGGTCGACGCCGGCCTTCTCGAGGGCGGCGACGTCGTCGCCGAGGCGGGCCAAGTCGGCGGGCAGGACGGAGGGCACAATCAGCGGGGGACCCGGGGGCATGCAACTGACGATACCCACAATTCGTGGCCTCCCGGCTGCTCGCCCGGGGGGTCCGGCGGGGTACCCGCGGGGTCCTGATTACAGCTGTGGCCAGGGAATTCTTCTGTCTACTTGAGCGACGATGTGAGGCTGCGCTTAAA
>Ga0070681_10005777_pt1 | contig 11966 bp, 9 predicted proteins | sample KBSC83BmetaG_FD_65650 | JGI IMG/M metagenome (GOLD analysis project Ga0070681, IMG submission 65650) | Corn rhizosphere microbial communities from Kellogg Biological Station, Michigan, USA - KBS C8-3B metaG | ecosystem: Host-associated > Plants > Roots > Rhizosphere | place: USA: Michigan...
TGGTCTTCTCACAATTTCCACTCTGGCACCTCGATGCCGTATCGGGAAGGGGGCGACCATCCCATTAGTTTTGACGCGGGAGAGGACGCGCGGTCGACTTACCGCGGCGCCACGACTGGATCCCCGCTTTCGCGGGGATGACGACGATGGTCAGCGCGCGTCGTAGCGGTAGAAGCCCCGGCCGGTCTTGCGGCCGAGCCAGCCGGCGGCGACCATTTCCTTCAAGAGCGGCGCGGGCCGGTACTTCGGGTCGTTGAAGTCCGCGTAGAACACGTTCATCACCGCGAGCAGCACGTCGAGGCCGACGAGATCGCAGAGCGCGAGCGGCCCGATCGGATGGTTGCAGCCCTGCTTCATGCCCTCGTCGATCGCCTCGGCCGTGGCGAGCCCCTCCTGCAGCGCGAACACCGCCTCGTTGAGCATCGGGCAGAGGATGCGGTTGACGACGAAGCCGGGGCTGTTCTTGACGACGATCGGCGTCTTGCCGAGCGCGACCGCCAGCGCGCGCGCCTCGTCGAGCGTCGCGTCGCTGGTCGCGAGCCCGCGGATCAGCTCGACCAGCGTCATCATCGGCACCGGGTTGAAGAAGTGCATGCCGAGGAAGCGCTCGGCGCGCTTCGTCACCGCGGCGAGCTGCGTGATCGAGATCGACGAAGTGTTCGAAGCGACGATGACGCCCGGCCGGGCGATCGCGTCCACCTTCCTCAGGATGTCGAGCTTGAGATCGACGCGCTCGGTGGCGGCCTCGATGACGAAGTCGGCGTCTTTCAGGAGCGCGTAGTCGGTGCCGCCGCGCACCAGCGCGACCGCTTTGGCCTTCGCGTCGGCGGTGAGCTTCTCCTTCTTGACGAGACGGTCGAGGCTCGCGGCGATCGCCGCCGCGCCCTTTTGCACGGCGGCGTCGGCGACGTCGATCATGATCGCCGGGATGCCCGCGACCGCGCAGGCCTGCGCGATGCCATTGCCCATCGTGCCGGCGCCGATGACGCCGACGGTCTTGATCGTGCTCATGAGTCGTCCCGCGAAAAGTGGATCGGAGGCCGCGGCGAGCGCGGCGCCTCCGCCGATTATCGCGCGACCGCCGCGGAGGTCAGCCGGTGGCGGCGCTGGCGGCGCGGTACGGCACGACGTCGCGGCCGACGATCCGCGGCGGGCGCGCGGCGAGGCCCGCGATCAGCATGTCCACCATCGGGTGCGCGGCGCGCTCGAGGTCGTAGGCGGACGGGTCGCGCGCCCACGCGTGCATGACGCCGAGCATGAAGCCGCGCATCACCTCCGCCGCCATCGCGACGTCGGTGTCGGGCGGCAATTCGCCCGCGTCGACCGCGCGCCGCAACAGGCCGACGACGTGCTGCCGGCAGCCTTCGTCGTTGAGGCGGCGGCGATCGCGCATCGACGACGCGTCGTTCGCGCCGTCGCACTTGTTGAAGACGACGTCGAAGACGGCCAGCGTGCGCGGCTCGCGCGCGAGCCGCATCAGCGCCAGCACGGCATTGTTGCGCAGCGTCGCGAGCGGCGACTGATCGGGCGACGCGCCGCAGCACGCGACCATCGCCTCCATCGGCAATGACGCACGCTCGCACATGGCGGCGAGCAGCTCGTCCTTGTCGCGAAAATGCCAGTAGACCGCGCCTCGCGTCAGGCCTGCCGCCTGCGCGACGTCGCCCAGTGTCGCGTGCGCGACGCCCTTGGTGCGGACGACGGTCTCGGCCGCATCGAGGAGCGCCTCGCGCGTCGCCGCGGCGCCCTCGCGGGTCTTGCGGGTCATCGTGTTGCCTTTGTCGAAAAGGATCGTCGCCCGAGCTTGTGTAGTCTGGTCGGTCGTCCTACGTGTTCGGGACGCCCGGCGCGCCGAATTCATGCACGGACGGGGTTGCAAACATGCATGAATGTATGTAAATTGCCCGGCAACGTCAAGTTGCGGCGCAGCACGCTCGTGCAACGAGGTCGCCCCGACCGCCACCTCAGCTCGCCGCCTCAGCTCGCCGACTCAGTTAGCCGACACCGTTCCGAATACCCCTCTCGGAGAATCCCATGTTCCGCAAGTCCTCAAGCGTCCTGATTTTGCTGGCGCTCGCCGCCTGTGGCCAGCAACAGCCGCAAGGATTCCATGGCTTTCCGCCGGCGCACGTGACGCTCGAGAAGGTCGCGCCGCGCGACCTGCCGGTCACGTTCGAGTACACCGGCCAGGCGATCGGGTCGAAGGACGTCGAGGTGCGCGCGCGCGTCACCGGCATCGTCGAGAAGCGCGCCTACGAGGAGGGCTCCGCCGTCAAGGCCGGCCAGCTCCTCTTCGTGATCGATCCGAAACCCTATCAGGCGGTCGTCGAGGCGGCGCAGGCGGATCTCGCGCGCGCCAAGGCGCAGAAGGCCCAGGCCGACCGCGAAGCCGCGCGCTTGAAGCCGCTCGCGGAGCGCCACGCGATCGGCCAGAAGGAGGCCGACGACGCCCAGTCGAACGCGGACCTCGCCGCCGCGGCGATCAAGTCGGCGCAGGCGAAACTCGATTCCGCCGAGCTCGACCTCGGCTACACGCGCGCCGTATCGCCGATCTCGGGACTCACGAGCCGCGCGCAGGTGTCGGAAGGCAGCCTCGCCACCGCCAACCAGACGCTCCTCACCGTCGTGTCACAGGTCGACCCGATCTGGGTGCAATTCAGCATTGCCGAGAACCAGCAGCTCGAGATCAACAAGGCGGTGACCAACGGCGAGCTCGCGCTGCCGCGCGACAACGCATACGACGTGCAGTTGAAGCTCTCGGACGGCTCGACGTTCCCGCGCAAGGGCAAGATCAATTTTTCCGACACGCGCATCAATCCCTCGACGGGCACGTACGAGCTCCGTGCGGAGCTTCCGAACCGTGACCTCGCGATCAAGCCGGGCCAGTTCGTGCGCGTCACGCTGACGGGCGCGGTGCGCAAGAACGCGATCGCGATCCCGCAGGTGGCCGTGCTGGACGGCACGCAGGGCAAGTACGTGTTCGTCGCCGGCAAGGACAAGGACGGCAAGGACGTCGCGATGCCGCGCCCGGTCAAGCTCGGCGACTGGGTCGACGCCAGCGGCCAGAACCTCTTCGTCATCGAGTCGGGCCTCAAGCCCGGCGACGAGCTGATCATCGACGGCATCGCCAAGCTGACACCCAACGCGCCGATCATTCCCGACGGCGCGCAGAACGCGAACCCGGGCGCGCCCGGCGGCGCGGCACCCGGCGGCGCACCGGCAGCGCCCGCGGCGCCCGCCAAGTCCGAAGCCAAGAAGTCGTAACCGGCACCGGGAACCGACACCATGCTCTCGCGCTTTTTCATCGATCGCCCGATCTTCGCGGCGGTCATCTCGATCTTCCTGGTGCTGGCCGGCCTCGCCGCGATCCGCACGCTGCCGATCGCCCAGTATCCCGAGATTGCGCCACCGGTCGTGACCGTCGCGGCGACGTACCCCGGCGCGTCGGCACAGGTGGTCGAGGAGACCGTCGCCGCGCCGCTCGAGAACGCCATCAACGGCATCCCGGGCATGCAGTACATGAGCTCGAACTCGGCGTCCAACGGCGTCGTGCAGATCCAGGTGACGTTCGAGATCGGGACCAACATCGACATCGCCGCGGTCAACGTCAACAACCGCGTCAACGAGGTGCTGCCGCGGCTTCCCGAGGAAGTGCGGCGGCAGGGCGTCACCGTCGAGCGCGGCAGCTCGTCGTTCCTGCAGGTCGTGGCGTTCTACTCGCCGGACGGCCGCTTCACCGACCTCGACACGTCGAACTACGTGCTGCTCAACGTGCTCGACGAGATCAAGCGGCTGCCGGGCACGACCAACGTGCAGATCTTCGGCGCCAAGGACTACGCGATGCGCATCTGGATGAAGCCGGATCGCCTCGCGCAGATGAAGCTGACGCCCGCCGACGTCATCGGCGCGATCAACGACCAGAACGCGCAGTTCGCCGCCGGCAAGGTCGGGCAGTCTCCGATCGGCAAGGGGCAGGACCTCGTCTACACGGTGACGACCAAGGGCCGCCTCGCCGACCCGAAGGAGTTCGAGGGCATCATCGTGCGCGCCAATCCCGACGGCTCGACGGTCTACCTGCGCGACATCGCGCGCGTCGAGCTCGGTGCCGCCAGCTACGAGTTCAACGGCCGCTACAACGGCAAGCCGGCGACGCTGGTCGGCATCTTCCTGTCGCCCGGCGCCAACGCGCTCGACGTCGCCAAGGCGTCGAACGCGCTGCTCGCCAGCCTCGCGCAGCGCTTCCCCGAGGGCCTCGCGTACAGGGTCGCGTTCGACACGACGCGCTTCATCGAGGTGTCGATCCGCGAGGTGCTGAAGACGCTCGGCGAGGCAATGCTGCTGGTGTTCCTCGTCGTCTACATCTTCCTGCAGAGCTGGCGCGCGGCGATCATCCCGTTCGCGGCGGTGCCGGTCGCGCTGATCGGCGCGTTCGCCGGCATCCACGTGCTCGGTTACTCGATCAACACATTGACCTTGTTCGGGATGGTGCTGTCGATAGGCATCGTCGTCGACGACGCGATCGTCGTGCTGGAGAACGTCGAGCGCATCATGCGCGAGGAGGGCCTGCCGGCGCGCGATGCCGCGGTGAAGGCGATGCGCGAGGTGACGAGCCCGATCATCGCCATCGTGCTGACGCTGGTCGCGGTGTTCATCCCGATCGCGTTCCTGGGCGGCCTGACCGGCGAGCTCTACCGCCAGTTCGCGGTGACGATCTCGATCTGCGTCGTGATCTCGGGCCTGGTCGCGCTGACGCTGTCGCCCGCGCTGTGCGCGCTGATCCTGAAGCCCCACGAGGCGCCGAATCGCTTTTTCGCGGCGTTCAACCGTGGCTTCGAGCGCTTCCGCGGCGGCTATACGCATGGCGTCGCATTCCTGATCCGCCGCGGCATCGTCGCGCTCCTCGTGTTCGGCCTGATGGTCGCGGCCGCGGTGTTCATGTGGCGGATCACGCCCGGCAGCCTCGTGCCCGAGGAGGACCAGGGCTTCTACATCTCCGCGGTGATCCTGCCCGACGGCGCGACGCTCGAGCGCACGCAGAAGGTCGTCGAGCAGGTCGAGGCCGCGGTGCGCAGCAACCCGAACAACCAGGACGTCGTCGCGTTCACCGGCTTCGACTTCATCGGCGGCGGCTTCCGCAACAACGCGGCGACGCTGTTCGTCACGCAGAAGCCTTGGGACGAGCGCCATGTCACCGCGCATCAGCTCGTCGGCGAGCTCTTCGCCAAGACCGCCGGCATCAAGGACGCGCTGGTGCTGGCGTTCAACCCGCCTCCGATCTTCGGCCTCGGCTCGACCGGCGGCTACGAGTTCTACATCCAGAACCACGGCAGCGGCGGCTCGAAGAAGCTCTCCGAGGTGAAGGACGCGTTCCTCGCGCGCGCCAACCGCGATCCCGAGCTCGGCGGCGCGCAGACGCTGTGGCACGCCGCGGTGCCGCAGCTCTACGTCGACGTCGACCGCGACAAGGCGAAGAAGACCGGCGTCGCGATCACCGACATCTTCAACGCGCTGTCGGCGACGATGGGCAGCTATTACGTCAACGACTTCAACAAGTACGGCCGCACCTGGCAGGTGCTGCTGTCGTCGGAGCCCGAGTTCCGCAAGCGCCCAGACGACATCACCGGCGTCTACGTGCGGAGCTCGCGCGGCGAGATGGTGCCGCTCTCCGCGCTCGTCAAGGTGAGCTACACGTCGGGCCCGGACTCCCTCGATCGCTTCAACAACCTGCCGGCGGTCAAGATCATCGGCCAGGCGGCGCCCGGCTTCAGCTCGGGCCAGGCGATCGCGCGCGTCGAGCAGATCGCCGCCGAGGTGCTGCCGGCCGATTTCAGCTACGACTGGGGCGGCTCGTCGTACCAGGAGAAGAAGTCCGGCGGCGCGTCGACGTTCGCGCTCGGCCTCGCGGTGATCATGGTGTTCCTGATCCTCGCCGCGCAATACGAGCGCTGGTCGCTGCCGCTCGCGGTGCTGCTGGCGCTGCCGTTCGGCACGTTCGGCGCATTGGTGGCAGTCTGGCTGCGCGGCCTCACCAGCGACGTCTATTTCCAGATCGGCCTCGTCACGCTGCTCGGTCTCGCCGCCAAGAACGCGATCCTGATCGTCGAGTTCGCGCTGTACAAGCACGAGGAGGGGCTGACGCCGTCGGCGGCCGCGGTCGAGGGCGCGCGGCTGCGCTTCCGGCCGATCCTGATGACCTCGCTCGCGTTCATCTTCGGCGTGCTGCCGCTCGCCATCTCGACGGGTGCCGGCGCCTCGGCGCGGCACTCGGTGGGCACCGGCGTGATGGGCGGGATGCTCGCGGCGACGTTCCTCGCGATCTTCTTCGTGCCGCTGTTCTTCAAGGTGATCTTCGACCGGCACGTCACCGAGAAGCGCAGCAGCCAGCAGATCTTCGACGAGGTGACGCACTCGCAGCGCGCCTCGCACAACGTGCCTTCGACGCCCGGCCATCCGCCGGTGCGCGGGGAGGACTGGATATGACGAACCGCATGACCCGCTTCGCCGTCACGGCGATCGCCGCCGCGACGCTCGCGGCGTGCGCGTCGACGCCGACGGATCCCCCCAGGCTCGACCTGCCCGCGGCGACGCAATCGACGAGCGTGCTCGCCTCCGAGAAGTGGTGGACGGCGTTCAACGACGCCGACCTCGACAGGCTCGAGGACGAGGCGCTCGCGCACAACCTCGACCTCGCCGCGGCGATCACGCGCGTCGACTACGCGCGCGCCCAGGTGCTGTTCGCGCAGTCGGATCTCTACCCGTCGGTCAATCTCGGCGTCGACGCCTCGCGCTCGCGGATCTCGCAGGTCGGCTCGACGCCGCTGCCCTCGGGCATTCCCGCGATCTCCAACGACTATCGGGTCGGCATCCAGGCGTCGTACGAGCTCGACCTGTGGGGCAAGTACCGCACCGCGACCGGTGCGGCGCGCAAGGACCTGCTCGCGTCCGAATACGCGCGCGAGACGATCCGCAGCGCGGTCGCGGCCAACACGGCGCAGGCGTACTTCACGCTGGTCGCCGCCGACGCGCAGCTCGCGCTGTTGCAGGACACGCTGAAGTCGCGCGACGACGCGCTCAACCTGCAGCGCGACCTCCTGCAGGCCGGCGTGATCGGCGAATACGAGTTTCATTCCGCCGAGGCGGAACGCGCGGCGGTGGCGAGCGACATCGCGGTCGCCCAGCGGTCGGTCGCCGAGGCGGAGTCGGCGCTCGCGGCACTTGTTGGACGCTCGCCGCGCGAAGTGTTCACGCCGGTGGTCGCCCGCGACGGGCGCTACCGCGAGTTCACGACGGTGCCCGAGATTCCGGCAGGCCTCACGTCGGACGTCCTCGAGCGTCGACCCGACATCCAGCGCGCGGAAGCGCAGCTCGCCGCCGCCGACTTGCGGATCGACGTCGCGCGCGCCGATTACTTCCCGGCGATCAACCTGACCGGCCTGTTCGGCTCGGAAGCGGCGGCGCTGGGCAGCCTGTTCAGCGGGCCCGCGGCGATCTGGAGCATCGGCGCCGCGCTGACGCAGCCGCTGATCGGCCTCAAGGCGATCGAGGCGAACGTCCAGGCGCAGACCGCGCGTCGCAACGAGCTCGTGATCACCTACACGCAGACGGTGCAGCAGGCGTTCAGGGACGCGCACGACGCGCTGTCGGCCAACCAGACGACGCGCGACGCGCTCGCCGCGCAGCTCGAGCGCGCCACGCGCCTGTCGCAGACGCTCGAGCTTTCCAACCTGCGCTACAAGTCGGGGTATTCGCCGTACCTGGAGGTGCTCGACGCGCAGCGGCAGCTGCTGCAGGCGCAGACGCTCGCGATCGTCGCCGCGCGCAACGCGCGCAATGCGCTCGTCAGCCTCGCGCAGGCGCTGGGCGGCGGGTGGGACTATCCGGCGGCGGTGGCGAAGCAGTAGCTTGCGCCGTGCCCGGCGTCGGGCTGGCGGGGCGTTGATGCACGACGCGTGCGTCGGTTAGCGCCGTGCGTGGCGTCGGGCTGGCGGGGCATTGCCAGTCGCTCAAACACGCTTCGCGAACTCGCTTTGTGGCAATGCCCCACCATCCCGACGACGGACAGCCGTGTGGACCGCAAGGCAACGACACCTCGCATGAGCAAGCCGACAGCATCGTTCGTGACGACTGCAGGGCGATCCGTGGCCGGGATGCGGGGATATCGCCACCAAGCGAGTTCGCGAAGCGTGCCATCGGATCGCTTCAGATGCCGAGCGTGCCGTGGTGCGTCGTGACGACCGTCGGGTCGACGTGAATCGCGAACCCGAGCCGCCGCAGCGTCGCGCAGGCGTAGAAGTCCTCGGACAGGTATTCGCCGTCGACCACGGCGGTGCGGAACACGTCGTAGTGGAGGTCGACGCCTTCGTCGCCGACGAGCGTCGACATCGGCGTGTAGACGCCGCCGGCGTCCTTCGCGTCGGCGACGAGCGCGTCCACCGCGCGGCGTGACAGCAGGAGCGCCGCGGTGCCGATGCGCTCGCAGATCACGAGCGCGCCATCCTCGCCCAGCGCGCGGCCGACGTTGAAGATGCGCTCGCCGCGCGTGCCCCGGCCCTTGAGCGGTACCGGCGCGCCGACGACGTCGCGCTGCGCGCCCAGCAACCGCGCGAGCCCCGTCGCCGGCAGGCCGACATCGGCGTCGAGGAACAGGAGATGCGAGAACGTACCGCGCGCATGGAACGTCGACACGAGCGCGTTGCGGGCACGCGTGACGAGGCTTTCGTTGGCGATGCCCACCAGCGTGAACGCGATGCCGGCCGCCGCGAAGTCGAGCAGCGATTGCACGTACGCGAGCTGCACCGCGCCGCCGTAGGCGGGCGTTGCGATCATCACGCTCGCGCGCGCGGCCGTCATTGCGGGCGGTCCTCGTATTTGCGGGCATGGCCGGCGAGCTGCCACTGCACCTCCGCGAGGCGTGCGAGCGTCGCGTCGTCGTAGCGCGCGTAGTCGTCGAGCAGCGCCCGGTTCGCGGCGTAGTGCGCGTGCCCGAACGTCGCCTCCGCGGGCCGCGGATGATGGAGGTGCAGCGCCACCTCGCGATCGAGCTCGACGCAGGACAGCCGCGCGCGCTCGACCTTGATCGTCATCGCATCGTCCTCGCCGCCCCAGCCGACGAAGCGCTCGTCGAAGCCGCCGAGATGGACGAACGCGTCGCGGCGGATCGCGAACAGGCCGCCGCACAGCACGATGCGCTCGCCGATCGCCTCGCGTCCCGGGCGGCCGGCGTCGATCGCCTTGTTGGCCGCGCGGCCTTCGCGCACCGCGCGCGACTCCTCGGCGTCGAGGTCGATCATCCGCACGTAGGGCTTCGCCACCGCGTAGCCGCGTGCGCAATGGTCGAGCGCCTCGTCCAGCGAATCGCCGACGAGGAGATCGGCGTCGCAGAACGCCAGCACCGCGCCGCGCGCGAGGCGCGCGCCGACGTTGCAGCCCCATCCCTTGTTGAACGGTCCGGCGTTGGTGACGAACACGTGGCGCGCCGGCGCGGGCGCCGGCTCGAGCGTGGGCGCGCGATCCTGCTCGACGACGATCGTCTCGGCGCCGGCCAGCGTCGCAAGCCGCGCGAGCACCGCGTCGAGGTTGGCGCGGCGCTCGCCGCCGGCGTTGCGCCGATACGTCAGAATGACGCTCGCGTTCACGCGACGAATGCTAGCGCATGGGACGCGGCGGCGTGGCGCCGCGTCCAACACCTGCCAGGATCGATGTGCTGCTGAGCGGCCTCATGGTCACCCGCCCCGCCACGCCGTGGCCGCTCGTCGCCGCGGCGATCGGCGACTTCGCCGCGGAGGCGTACCGCGAGCGCGAGCTCGTCGTCGTGCATGATGGCGACGCCGCATTCGACGCGCGCCTCGCGAAGTGCTGCGCCGAGCTCGACCTCGCCGCCACGCTCGAGCGCGTGCAGCCGGGCCAGCCGCTCGGCGCGCTTCGCAACCGCAGCGTCGAGCGCGCGCGCGGCACGCTGGTCGCGCAGTGGGACGACGACGACCGCAGCCATCCGCAGCGGCTCACGTTGCAAGTCGACGCGCTGGTCGCGGCCGGCGCCGACGCCTCGTTCTCCACCGAGCAGATCCACTGGTTCGAGGCGCGAGGCGTCGCGTTCTGGGAGGACTGGCAGCGCGACGCCGCGCCCCTCGACGTCGTGCAAGGCACGCTCGTCGCCCGCCGCGACCGGCTGCCGCGCTACCCGGCAATGGTGCGCGGCGAGGACAGCGTGCTTGCCGTCGCGCTCGCACGCAGCGGCGCGAAAGTCGCGCGCGTGCGTGGCATCGGCTGGAGCTATGTCTACCGCTTCCATGGCGGCAACGCCTTCGATTTCGCGCACCATGCCGCCGCGGCCGTCGCCAAGTCGCTCGCGCCCGCGCGGCTCGCGGCACGCGAGCGCACGCTGCGCGAGCGCCTCGCCGAATATCGCCCCGCATTGCCGGCGATGACGTTCCCCGCTCATTCGGCGACGATCGAGCTCGCACCGGCGTCTGCCGGCAGGTAGCGTCGCGCGAGGCGCGCGTAGGTCACCGGCGCGCTCGCAAGCCACGCCGGCGTGATCATGCCCGCGTGGAACGAGGTGAAATCGTCGCGCGTCGCCGCCCACCACAGGTGCGCCCACAGGTGCAGGCTGTAGATGCCGCGCAGGTCGGCGTCGTCCTCGTGGAAGAGCGCGGCGATCCCGGCGCGGGTCGCGCCGTGTCGATAGAACGCCGCCTGCGGCAGCACGTCGACCTCGCCCGGATATGCGCGCCACAGCGCGCTCGCCGCGCGGCACGAATGACGATCCCACGTGCCGTCGAACGTCTCGACCGCCGTGTCGCGCCAGCGCGCGATGAAGGACGCGCCGGGCGCCGCGAGGATCACCGCGTTGCACAGCGACGGTGCGCGCACGCCGTCGCGAGGCGTGGGCGGCTCCTCGCCGAGCACGCAGTCGCGCGCGAACCAGCGCGCGGGGTACGGTGCGACGAACAGCGTGTCCATGTCGGCGTAGACGCCGCCGCGTGCCGCGAGCACGTCGAGACGCACGAAGTCGGACTCGTGCGCGTAGTCGAGGCCGAGCGCGGCGATGCCGCGGCCCTCCGCCGTGGCCGCGTAGCGCCCCGGCGCGAAACCTGCGGGCGCGCGATCGATCACGTGGAGCGTCACGTGCGGCGCGATGCGCTCCCACCACGCGCCATGCGGCCGGTGGCGGCAGTGCAGGTGGATCGCATCGGGCCGGTTCACCTGCCGGCATGATTCGAGGCACAGGAAGTGGACGACGTGCATCGGCTCGACCTGCGGCCGCAGGCCGAACACGAAGTGGAACTCGCGCGGAATCGGCGCTGGTGGTTGCGGTGGCATCGTGCGTCAGTCGTCGAACAGCGCCGCGACGAGACGCGCACCGACGACCGGCTCGGCGAAATCGTTGGCGATGCGCTCGGCGATCCTTGCAGCGGCCCGGCGATGCGGTTCGGGATCGGCGACGAACGCGCGCAGCGCCGACGCCACCGCGTCGACGCCGACGCTCGCCCAGCGCTGCGTGCGCCAGTACGACGGCGCATCCGGCGGGAACGGCGGCACCGACGTCAGCCGATACGGGAGCGCGCCCGGCCATCCGGCGTCGTCACCGAGATAATCGCGATGGCCGCCCCAGCCGGTCATCAGCACCGGCCGTCCGAGCGTCGCAGCGTCGAAGGCGCCGAGGCCGAAGCCCTCGCCATGCGTCGTCGACACGTAGGCGTCGCCGATCCGGTGCAATGCGTCGACGCCGCGCCCGGACATCTCGTAGGGCAGCAGCGTGATCGCCGGCGGCGCACGGCCCTCGGCGCGCACGGCATCGTCGATCACGTTTTGCGCGAGCGCGGCGGCCGGCTCGCGCGGATACAGCGGCGGCGCGCCGAACCCCTGCGGCGTCGTCTTCACCACCAGCGCGACGGGATCTTCCGCGGTGAACGCGCGCACGAACGCGCGCAGCAACGTCGGCAGGTCCTTGCGCGGTTCCCAGG
>Ga0070681_10005779_pt1 | contig 11966 bp, 14 predicted proteins | sample KBSC83BmetaG_FD_65650 | JGI IMG/M metagenome (GOLD analysis project Ga0070681, IMG submission 65650) | Corn rhizosphere microbial communities from Kellogg Biological Station, Michigan, USA - KBS C8-3B metaG | ecosystem: Host-associated > Plants > Roots > Rhizosphere | place: USA: Michigan...
CCCGGCATCTACGCCGCCGGCGACCTCGCCACGCCCTTCTTGCCCTCGGTCACCCTGGCATCATCGCAGGGCGCGATGGCGGGTATCTTCGCCCAGCAATCGATGCTGGTTTGAGAGCACAGATTCGGTTCACGAGAGCTGGCTCCGGCTTAGAGCATGAACTGTCTCTTGGAGGGAGCTATGAGTGGTCTTTCTGCTGACAAGCACTAAAGCAGCTGAACTCCGGCGGTCCTCCGGACCTCCCATCGGCAGAGAATTCCCGCACGATTGCCGAGACCCTGTTGGTTCGTGATCCGCTGCAGGCTCTGCGTCGGTCCGAGGTGGTCGCCGCTGCGGCTCACCAATATAGGGAAGAGCAGCAGAAGGCAGCCAGCAAGGAAGTTGTGAAGGCCGCAGTCGCTGTTGTCCCGAATCTCGCGATCTATTTCCTGAGTGAGTGGGGCGGCGATTTGACGGGTGTCGATACGAAGTCCGAACCCGCAGTGGAGCGGGCCGCGACCATCCTGAGTAACGGGTTGAACAAGCGCTGGACGCATTTCGGGCCGCCGGACTCGCCCGAAACACGCCCGGAACACCCTGTTTGTAACCGGTGATCATCGCGCGCACGAGGTTTTCGCGATGAATCCAGCTGCCAATGACGACTCCTGCGATATGGACGATCACCAGACCGAGCCACACATTCGCGCAAACCTCATGAATCTCTTCCGGCGATTCCCCGCCGACCTCCTTGAGGCTCATGTAGCCGGTGACTCCGGTTGCCAGGGCGGCGAGGAGCATTGCTTAGATGGCATAGCTGCCGGCGGGGTTGTGCCCTATGAAGTGTTGGGGCTGTTTCCCCAGGCTGCGCAAATAGTCGATCACCTTGCCGGGTGAGAACGCAAAGGAGCTGAAGCGCGCAAACTGCGAGCCTACAAATCCCCAAATGATGCGAAATACGATCAATCCGAAGGATTGGTGACGCGAAGGGAATGCACCAGTGACTGCGTCCAGGAGCGGTTGACCAGGATGCTCGTGATGAACGCTACCACCAGGCTCGCGAATGACAGCGCGCGGGCGGCGTCGGTTCCGTGTCCTGGCAGCGCGAGGCGAACGATGTTCAGACACCCCGCGAGCACGTTCAGGTAAAACTCCAACCCCGGCCCTCTCGACCTGACTTTCCCCCTGTCTGAAACTCGGTGTCAGCGCAGGGAATCGCGAGTTGAGGTGATGAGGACGCATGTACAGCCTGTTTCGCTCCACACACGGCTATCGGAGCCGCCGGGCTCTCCTCGATTGTAGTCTCCCGGATAGAGTTTCTTGTCATCTATCCAAAGCTCCCCATCAAGCAGATGCAGCTCCTCCACTCCCGCGTGAGTGTGAGGCGGGTAAGAAGCCCCCGGTTCCAGCCGTACCAGCAGGCTCACGCGAGCACTGGCGGTATCCTCCGCCAGCACTTTGTAGAAGAGTCCCGGGCCTGCTTCCTCCCAGTCCGGGTCGGCCGTCCGATGGGGTGCGGACACCAGCGGCTGGGTGCCTGTCTCAGCAGCGATCCGGTGCGCGAGCCGGTCCCACAGCGAGCGCCCGGGCCGAAGGATGTCCGTTGGCCAGTAAACGAAAGAATCAACGATCGGTCGCAGTGCCTCCAACTCCCCCCGGCATTCAGCGCAGAGCGAGATGTGTTGCTCCAGAGCGGCGCGTTCGTCCTGGGCCAGTGAACCCAAGACATACAGGTAGACAAGTTCCTGTTGCCCGCACGGACCCTTGTCAGCCGTTGGGTTCACTGCGGCTTCACTCCTGCGCCGAGTAGTTGCCGCAGCTTTGCGAATGCAGAACGGATTCGTGTTTTGATCGTGCCGAGCGGCTGGTTCAGCGCCACGGCGACTTCCGAATGCGTTAACTCGCCAAAGAACGCCTTCTCGACGGCCTCTCTCTCATCTTGCGTGAGGCCCATCAAGGCCCTGCGCAGGATACGACCCTGTTCATCCGACGCGCAGCGCTCTTCCGTGCTCGTGGTGGTACTGGATTCCTGCAAAGTGGGTGGGTCAACGAAAGGAGCGATACGTTTTTTTCGTCGCTCAAATCGCAAGCGATCGATCGCTCTGGATCGCGCCTGGTTCATGATCCAGCCGAGTACACTGCCTGCCTTCGAATCGTATGCGCACGCTCGCCGCCACACGTCATGGAACACGTCCAGCGTGAGCTCCTCGGCGGTCTCTCGATTGTGAATGATGCGCATGCTCAGCGTGAACACGAGTCGATGCGAGCGCTCGTACAGCTCGCGTAGCGCAAGCTGATCTCCCGCTGCGACCGCGTCCAGCAGGCGCACCCAGTCAGTCTCGGGCACCCGAGACTGGCCATTGCGCGGATAAAGGACAGCCCCCAGCGTCGCATCTGGCGGCTCAGATGGAGGAATTACCACGACCACGGCCATTTATGGTGCCGTGGTCAGACTCATGAGGCAAGTCGTAGCCGGAGCCGTTACCGTTCGGCACTGCCCGTGCCTGGACGGCCCCAGGCCGGCGCCGCTCATCATCCCAAGCCGAAAAGCAGTGTAAGTGGACCGAATAGGTGAGCACTGACTCGTCCACCGGGTCGCCATACTCCAGATCGAGAGAGACCTCATCGGGCCGCAAAACCTTACCGCAGAGAGTACAGGCTTCCGACCCATTACCATGTCCACCCCACATCCGATCCGGGCGGCGGTCGGGAAGTCTCCCCTCGTTGGCGTTTCGGCGTAGCTCGTCGCTCATCCCGGCATGACCTCCGTTGTTTTTTGTTGCGTCGATATAGACGTCAATCAGAGCGACTTGGATTGGGGGGACTCGAATTAAGCGCCGGGCAGCCCGAAATCGGACTGGCGGGTCCGCGATCGGCTGGGTGCGACTTTGCTGCGGTGCGCTGGAGGTGTGGTGGCGAGACTAAAATCGCCCCGCTTATCGTCGTAGTTGGCCGACGAGGGCTTGAGCGACACAATGCTTGAACCTTCTCATGGCCGAGCTCCGGCCGACTCTCTGCCTGGGAATGCGCATTCCCTCCATCGGTCTCACCAAGGAGCCCGACCGGCGATGAACACCCCGATGGCTGTTCTATTCTGTGTGGTCTCGATCACGCTGACCGGCTGCCTCACTCCCCTCCCCCGCTGGGCCGACGATCCTCCCACCGCGTTCACAACGGACGGGTGCACTGGGGCGCCTGATCTCAACTTCCGCAGCTGTTGCGTCACGCACGACCGCGCATATTGGCAGGGTGGCTCCTGCGAGGAACGCCGGAACGCCGATAAAGCGCTCCGCAGCTGTATCGAGAACGCCGGCCACCGGCACCTGGCCAGCGTGTACTTCGCTGCCGTCCGGGTCGGGGGAGTGCCGGAGTTGCCAACACCCTGGCGCTGGGGTTTCGGTTGGCCCTACGGGTTCGGGTACAGCCAGTCGTGTGGGCCGTCCAGCCAGCCGGACACTGACGCACCAGGCAAGTAATTCCCAGGCTGCGTCATAGCGGATACGGCCCCGCTCACTTCGCCGCCACTGTCGTCGTCTGCGTGGCATTCCGGCTCGAAAACTTCCACACGCCGTCTTCTCTGACGAACGTGTCCTCGTAATTACCGGCGAGGACGAGCGCCGGTGTTGCACCGGCCGTACGACAGAAGGTCCACTTGGAGAGCGCCGTCGCGTGGTCGCCGTGCACTTGGATGATCGGATTCGTCAGCAGGTGGAATGTCCCGTTCGGGCCGGGCTTATCGGATTTGAAGGCTTTCTCCATCGCCTCCTTGATTGCGGCGGGACCCTTGAAGGTCCCGATGCTCCCGCTCCAGGTCCCCTCGCGTGCGAACAGCTGGGAATAGGTCGCAAAGTCGCGGCTGTCGAGCGCCACTCCGTATTGCATCAACAGTCGCTCGATCGCGATGTGATCCTCGAGCTCCTGGACGCGTGCCGCAAGACTCGATGGCTGTGCGGCTTCGCTCTTCGCCATCAGCGGCGCTCGCGGCAACAGAGTCAGCGCCGCGCCCACCACCAGTCCCGCCCCGAATAGTACTGTGCCTGTCACGCGCTTCATTGCAACCCTCCACTCACTATAGGACGGCAACCTAACTCACCCCGCCTGATATTTCCGGATTGCGAGGCTATCGCGCTCGCAAGATAATCCAGCGCCAACGGTCAGACAAGGGCATGGGGAGCTCGAGCCTCGCGCATTTCGCGGGCTCGTGGACTATCCGAAGCGCTCGATGCACCGCCGCCTGGTTCGCTCGCGTTGTAAGGCAACAAAGACTTTCCGGAGGTTCCGATGTTGCGCACGATGATCCAACTTCGGCTATGCGCTGTCGCACTCGCCGCGTCGCTGCTCCTGCCGGCTCATGCCCGGGACGCCAGGCCCCTGAAGCTCACGGCGCTCGACTACATCGAAATCGAGCAGCTGTCGTCACGTTACGCGTTCGCCATCGAGACGTGCACGAATCGTGGCTACGACTACGCCGATCTGTACACCGATGACGGCTCGTTCGCTGTCTCGCAGGAATGGGGTTCACCCGGCAAGGTATACGCGCACGGCCGCGATGAACTGGCGCGCGTCGATGGCGGCACAGCCGATGGCTGCCGCGACCCGAAGACCATGTTGGGATACGGAATCACGCACCTGATCGTCGACCTCGTCATCACGCCCACCGCGACGGGCGCCACGGGGAAGTCGATCCTGGTGGCGCTGGGCGTCGGCGGCAACCCGACGACCATCGAACGGCAGGGAGGTTATGAGGATGTCTATGTGAAAACCCGCAACGGCTGGCGTATCAGGTCGCGGGTCCATGTGTTTCCCAACATGGCCGAGTCGGTGCAGTTTGGGCACCCCTCCGGCACGCCGGCAACGCCATCCGGCGCGGCCGCGCAGAGCACCCCGCAATCCAAACATTAGAGCGCGTGAGGCCTGCCGAACGCGGGCGGGTCGGCATCGGCCGAGGTCGGCGGCTAGCCTTTCGCGGGCAGCGCCCTGATCCACCTCAGCAGCGGCCCGGTCAGCTGCTGATCCGGTGTGCCGACCGCCATGCCCTCGGTGAAGTGATTGGAATCCTTCAGCTCCACCGACTTCGGGCAGCGACTCTTCGTCCGGCACACGCCCTCGATCAGGGCGGCGGCCGTGGCCCTCATCGGCGGCGGATCGAACTGCGCATAGCCGTAGAACAGCGGGTACGGACTGGCGGTCAGGCGTGTGATCTGCCCCGACGCTGAGCCCAGATCGGCGTCCTGACCGTAGTAGGGATTCGGGCGGGACCCTGGAACGGTCGAATAGGCCGGAGACAGCAAGATCACGCCCTTGACCGAGGACGCCTCAGCGCCCCGTACCTCGGGATGAGCGGCGTAGTCGGCGACGTGGTTGGCACCAGCCGAATGGCCGAATAGCACGATGCGGTGCGGATTCCCGCCGTAATGCGCGATATTCGCTTCGGTCCAGGCGATCGCCGAGGCCAGGTCCTTGGCGCCCGCGGGCCAGGGGTCCTTGGGGGCCAGGCGATAGTCGATGTTCACCCCGACCATGCCGTTCTTGGCTGCCCACAAGGTGATGTTGTCGGGATAGAACTCACCGTGTTTGTCGCCACGCGTGAAACCGCCGCCGTGTACGAACAGGAGCACCGGCAGCTTCTTGCCCTTGGACCCCTCCGGCGTGAACACGTCGAGTTTCTGCAGGGGGTCGGAGCCATAGGCGATGTCGCGCTCGATATTGACGCCCGCCCAGGCCTCTTTCGGGAACAACGGCGCGTAGAGCTGACCGACCGTGGGGTCCATGGCCTGGCCCGCGGCGCGGACCTTCTCGGCGATGTTCACCGGAACCTGCGCGTTGCTCACCGTGGTGAGCAACGTAAAGCCGCACGCGGCCGCGATCAACCCTGTTTTCATCCGACCCTCTGCATTCATCCACTTGCTCATGGCGTTCGATGTTGTCACGTTCGCGCGCCCGGTGCACGTGCTCGAAGACCTGCGCTTCGGTAGCCGGCTTGAAACGCCGCGATCTCCAGCAGCACCTGCTGGCGATCCGCGTGATTCACCGTCAGGCGCAGATCGAGCGTGTCGCCTTTCCCCAAGCGGCTCCACAGCTCCCGGCCGTGAATCTTCTCGGGGGTGTACTCGTAGGTCACACCGGATGCGGAGACTCTGAGCACCGCGCTGGGGGGCAGGAAGATCTGCGATGCATGGAAGGAAAGCGTGACGGCGGTCGGAACTCTGACCGTCAAATCCCACGTGTCCTGTGAGCCGTGGCGTGTCCAGGCGCCATCACGCGCGAGGGACACCTGGTGGGGGACTTCCACAGCGAAGCGATCCGGGGAGCTGGCCGCACGATCGATGAGCGGTGCCAGGTCGATGTTGACCGTATCGACGGGCGCGGCGGCGTCCGCAACCGGAGCGGTCAGCACAGCCGCGACCATGCTGCAGACAACCAGGAGAATCACGCCGATCCGGCGTTGGGGCGCAATCATTGCTCAGTGTCCATGGCCGCTGACAGCGGCACTTATTGGTTATGTCGTCAGGCTCCCTCGAGACCCTGTCCCCGGGTGTGAGGGAACATTAGCAGACGGCCGGGCAGAAAGCGCGGCGCGCGTGCACCTGGTGGTTTGTCAGCCACGCCCGGCGCTTTGGGGTGGATGGACGGACCCGGGGTGGCCGGGATAAAAAAGGTGCCGCGCCGCGGTCGGGGCTCATCGACTTCGAACGTCCTTTGATCACAAACAGGAGGCCCAAGGCATGCCAGCGCACGCGATGACCGATGAGATCCGGATCAAGGCTCTTCTCGAAGCCTGGGCGGACGCAGTCCGCAGGCACGACGTTCCCGCCATTCTGGCTCACCACGAGCCGGACATGGTGATGTTCGATCTGCCCCCGCCCCTGCAATGCAAGGGCCTCCACGCATACGAACAGACCTGGGATCTGATGTTCCGTTATCACAAGCCGGGCACGGCCTTCGATTTCCGTGAGCTGGCAGTGACCGCCGGCCAGGACGTCGCCTTCGCCGTGGCGATCCTGTGGTGCGGACCCGATTCCTCCAGCAACCCGGCGGACAAGGACGGCTTCCTGTTCCGTCTTACCGTGGGATTGCGCAAAACTGAGGGTGAGTGGCGAATCGCGCACGAGCACCATTCCGTTCCGGCAACCGATTAGACAGGCTCCATGGGATCACTCCGCTCATTCGACCCTGCCAGAGGGGGCGCGCGCACGACACGCAATGCAATAGAATTGTGACCGCTCGACGTCGCGCACCACTCAAACGACAAACGACACGCGCGCGGCCAGGGGGAGTCACTCGACATGGACAGATCACAGGCAACACCGTCCGAGGCTGCTGGTGCGCGCGTATCCCGGGGATCGGCACTGACGGTTGGACTGGTGGTGGATCACGTGAAGGCGGTGCGCATTCCGCTGCTGATCATTGTGTTCGGTGTGATCCTGACGTTCTGGGTCGATCAGGTCTGGGAGCTGTTTCTCCTGCTCGTGCTGCCCAACTCCGGTGTGGCAGCGAGCGTGGGTATTGCAGCACGCGCCGGTGCGCTCGTGATGGCCGGGTGTCTCGGCTTCGCTGTCTGGCATACCGCGCGCACCGTATACCGTTTCGATATTCCCACCCTTCCGACGCTTTCCGACCCCAACGCCGAGGGTTTGCGCGAGTGGCTGCCCCGCGTGCTCGGGGCAGCGATACCTTTGCTCATGGCCGTGGGCACCGCCATTGCCCTGCAAAACCCGTCGGTCAAAGCCACCGGTAGCGGCTCGCCCTGGGTGCCGATCCTGTTCGGCGTCGAAGCGCTCGTCCTGTTTGTGTTTTTCATCGCTCGACGGCAGCTCTTCGGTGGCCTCAGCAGTCTGGCAAAACACCCCTCCGGTGATCCTCGCGTGTCACGCTGGTCACAGCTTCCGCCCTCCGTTCGCGCCGTCTACGCAGTGATCATGATTGCGAACTTCCTGGCGCTGATACTCGCGGCAAAAGAGCCAGGGCTGCTTTCGAAGACCGGTGCGCTCGGCGTCGTACTGCTGTGCGCCACCTTCCTCACGGTCACCGGGACGTACCTGACCGTACAGGCGGCCCGTTGGCAGTTCCCATTGCTGACCGCCCTGTTCGTACTGGCCTGTGCGCTGCAGTTCCTCGGTTGCAATGACAACCATCGCGTGCGCCTGTACGCCGGCATGCACTCATTCGACACTCCTTCCGCGGCCGCTGTCGACCCGGGCGCTCCCATCGCATCGTCATTCCTCAGCTACGCAGCATCCTGGAACCAGGGACGGCAGCCAGCGGAACCCGTCTACCTCGTATCCTCCGAAGGCGGCGGTATCCGCGCGGCGGCCTGGACGCTGTTGGTGCTTTCCAGGCTGGAGGTGGCCTCCAACGGGGAATTCTCGAAGCATATGCTCCTTGGCAGCGGCGTCTCCGGAGGAAGCCTCGGACTCGCCTGGTTTGCAGCCCTCGTTTACGGCGAGCGCCAGGGGGCGATTCACTTGCAGGACATCGACACGCTCACGAAGCAGCTCTCCACCGCGGACTACCTGGGGCCGACCGTCGAGACGATGTTCCTCACGGACTTTCTCCAGCGGTTCTGGGTTCGGCCGGCGTTCGTAGATCGCGGCGAGCGTCTGGAGTCGCGGTTCGAGGTTGCCTGGTCGGAGGCGTGCCGGCATCGGCCATCGGCGGCGAGTGCGACGGCCGCGGCGGGGTCGTCACTGGCGGCCGCCGCCTCACCGGCCACCGCGTCGGCGGCAACGTCTCCAACGGCCGCTACCGCAACCTTACCGTCGGCAGCGCCGTCGTCACTCGCGAACCCCGCCGAACAGGCCGTGTGCTCCCAGTTCGCCCGGCCGTGGAAGGATCTCTGGGCGGGTACGCAGCACGTGCCGCTGTTGTTCCTGAATTCGACCGACGTCCAGACGGGCCAGCGATTCGTCGAGGAACCGTTTCAGTCGCTGCGCGCTCCGACTCAGGATATGGATGTTGCCAATTTCGCAGTGTTCTCCTACGGGCTGCTCCCCGCCTCCAGTCCGCTGAGCGCAGTCGTCCACAACAGCGCGCGGTTCACCTACGTGAGCCCAGCAGGAAGCCTGACGGATGCGGCACTGCTCAAACAAGGAAAGTCGCTCACGCGCCAGCTGGTCGATGGGGGCTACTTCGAGAATTCGGGTACGACCACCCTCGGCGAGCTGCTGGTGCTGCTGCACTCCACTTACGCTGCTGCCTGCGGCGGCGAGACGCCCTACGGGGGCAAGGACTGCCCCGTCAGGCTCATCCACATCAGCAACGACCCCGGTGTGGAGTCCATGCGCAGCGATGACTCCTGTCCGGACGCCAACAGGTACGACGTTCCTTACTCGAAGTACGGGGAGATCCGCGCTCCGCTGATCGCGCTCGTCAATACGCGCGATGCACGCGGCGTGGCAGCCAGAGTCGCGGTGCGGCACCTGTTCACGCAGGGGCTCATCCAGAAGGACTCACGCGACCCCTTTACGGACGCGTCTGTGTTCCACTTCCGGCTCTGCAATGGGCAATATCGACTGCCGCTCGGCTGGGCGCTGTCAGATGAAGCTTTCGCAGAGATGCAGCGCCAGCTGGAAGGCCTGCCGTCCACCGACCCCGCGGGGTTCAATCACCGGCAACTCGACACGATCAGCGCAGCCGTGGCGGCCCGCTGACAGCTGAAGAGGCCGGTCGGCCTCCCCAGGTCGTCATGCCGTCCGGAGCCCGCAAGCGACGCCGGACGGCACCGACGAGCTCAGCCGGGGCCGGGGCCTCCGCCGCCTCCCCCTCCGCCGCCATCACCGCCTCCGCTGCCGCCACCTCCATCGCCACCGCCGTCGCTCCCGCCGCCTCCATTGCCACCATCATCACCGCCGCCTCCATTGCCGCCGTCCTCGCCACCTCCGTTACCGGGGCCGCGGTTGTCGTCATCATCACCATTGTCATCGCCTATGTTCACGTCATCGGCCGTGAGGACGGAGCCGTCCCAGGTTCCCCTGATTGAAACGGTCTCCCCGACGGGGTCATTCGCGAAGAAGTTGCTGACATTCAGCCCGTGATTGAAGCTGGTGTTGGATGTCGTCGCAACCGTCGTGGCGAGTACCTGGAAGTTCGGCGGAGACGCCGCGGCCACGACGCCCATCAGTTGCACCTCTGACTGCGGTTGGACGCGATCGACTCGCATGGCTTCGAGGCTCGTGCCGGCCGCCGTCGTGGCCTCACCTCGCACCTCCAGCCAATCGCCAGCGTGAACGTAGGTAAGATTGAACGTGTTGACTCTGCTGGATGCGTGATCCTCGTACCGCGTCATGAGATCCACACTGATCTGGATGCCAAGTACGACCACCTTGCCGTGCGCCGCATCGACTGAATCGACCGGGCCTGTCAGCCTGGCGTCCACCGGCCTGCGGATCTCCACCCTCGAGGCCTGGATCGTCCCGGACGCATCCAGGGTCCCCTCGATCTCCACGCTCACATTCAACGCAAGATCGGCGGCGGTGCCGCCGTCGAAGACCGTCGAGCTGGACGTGGAGACTTTGCGGCCGGCCACGTCGAAGTCGGTTGCAGAAGCAAAGCGCGAGATCAGGCCATCGACAGCCACCTGGCCATTGCCGTCCGGCACGACCTCTTTGCCCGAGCGCAGCTCCAGGCGTGTGGCGTTCAACTCTCCCGAGGAGCTCAAGGTAATACCCTGGGCTTCGACGACGTCGCCGTCCTTAGGACCCGAGGCCGGAAAGTCCACCAGCGTCGCGCTGGAGAAATTCACCACCAGCGCGTTGATCTTGAGCGTCTGTGCCGTGGAGTCGGTCGAGGCGGCGGTGCCGATCACCTGCAGAAGCGCGGTTCCCGCCACCTTGCTCTCGATGCGGGTCGCCCGGATCGAGCCGTCGGCCAGTGCCATGCCGCTGACTTCGACGAAGTCACCGACAGAGACGCCCGCCAGCGAGGCGGGACTGATGTCATCATCGAAAGAGGTGTCCTCGGTCACCTGCACGGTCTGGCCGAGCACGATCAGCGTCTGCGCCGTCGCATCGATCGCCGTCACCGGTCCGATCACGTTGCCGCGAAAATCGATCTGGTCGGCGAAGTCCTGGTTCTGCGTGGCATCGTGGTGTCCCTTGACCTGGATGTAATAACCCGCGCGCAGGTCATCCTGCGTGGCGGATTGCCCGTCGATCGTGATGGCGGCACCGGAGGTATCAAACACCAGGCCGTTCAGATGCACGGTGCCGAAGCCCGTGATCGGGCCAACGGCAGCCATGGAAGGTCCGGGCGCCGGCGGTGTGGAGGTACCGCTGCCTGCGGATGTTCCTGACGATGTTCCCGAGGATGCGCCCCCGGACGTTCCGGTTGCGGGAGTGCTTCCGCCTGGAGGGGGGGTGTTCGATCCGGAATAATTCGAGCCCGAGCCCCCGTAGCCGCCGCATGCGGCCAGCGAGACGGTTGCAACGACGAGCGATGCGCAGCCCACCCTCCTGAGGGCCGCGCGCAGTCCCGTGAAAAAAGGCAACGTGCGACTACCCATGCGAATCTCTCCCCTGCTGATCAGAATAGATCGCTGCGTAGGTGCGGGTGACGTCCCACCGGGGTTCATCGAAAACTGTCGGCGAATGGCGCCAAAGGCGCGAGGGGAACATCTAAATGATACGGAACATTTTCAGGAACGAGGGAACGCGGCGGCGCTCCTGACTTTCATGCTCGCGAAACCAACACCAGTGTGTTGCGAGGCCTCGGAAAGTGAGTTGGCGCGCGCGCCGACCCTCAGGGCGGGCTGCGCGCGATAGTGTGTGCGAGGCTCAGGCGGGACTCGGCGCGATAGGCGTACTCTCAGTGCGTGCGCAAATTTCAGGCGATGCCAGACACATGGAAACCGACTCGTAGCCGGGCTCCCCCGGATGCGGTACGACCAGCATGGGCGCGCTCTGGTTGGCGGGGCAGAGAATGATCGCCTCGTGCGGGCCGACGAGACTGAGATCGAGGATTGCGTTGGAGCGAGTCAGCAGGAAGAGCGAGGC
>Ga0070681_10005781_pt1 | contig 11965 bp, 14 predicted proteins | sample KBSC83BmetaG_FD_65650 | JGI IMG/M metagenome (GOLD analysis project Ga0070681, IMG submission 65650) | Corn rhizosphere microbial communities from Kellogg Biological Station, Michigan, USA - KBS C8-3B metaG | ecosystem: Host-associated > Plants > Roots > Rhizosphere | place: USA: Michigan...
CTCCGTGCCGTTGAGCCGCACCGCTCGGCCCACGACGGAACTGTCGCCGTGAAAGCGCTGTTGCCACGACGCGTAGCTCAACACCGCGAAGGCGTTTGCGCCCTGCGGCGCGTCAGAGGCGGTGAAGAGCCGGCCGAGGACTGGGCGCATGCCGAGAACGGTGAAATAGTTCTCCGTCACCATCTCGCCCCAGACCATGTCGGCCGCGGCCGCCGTGCCGTTAGGCAGCGGCGCGGTGAGATTCAACGGTACGCCCGTCGCGCCGGCGAGACCGGCGAAGGCACCGCTGCGGTCCCGAAAGTCGACGTAATCCGAGTAGGCGAGGAGTCCCGGCTGGCCTGTCTTCGTGTCCGAGGTGAAAACGCCGACGAGGCGGCTCGCGTCAGACACCGGAAGCGGTCGAAAGAGCATCGAGTTGACGAAGCCGAACACGATGCCGTTCACACCGACGCCGATGCCGAGGGTGAGGGCGACCGCGATGGCGAAGCCTGGGCTTCGCCGGATGGCGCGGAGCCCGTAGCGGACATCGCCGGCGAAGTCGGCGAGCAGCCTCGCCCCACGGCCGTCGCGCATCGCTTCGCGGTGGTGATCGAGCCCACCGAATGCGACCAGTGCCTTGCGCCGCGCCTCGTCGCGCGCGAGGCCGCGAGCGACGAGCCGTTCGGTCTCCATCTCGAGATGGAAGCGGAACTCCTCTTCCATGCGCGCTTCGGCGCTGCGACCAACGAGCGATCGCGCCCGCGCGGCGAGCCCTTTGAGCAAGCTCATATCAGCTCTCCAGGATGAGGGCCATGGTGTCAGCGAAGCGCTTCCACTTGTCGACTTCCTGGCCGAGCGCGCGTCGCCCTTGTGCGGTGATCTGGTAGAAGCGCGCGCGCCGATTGTTCTCCGTGGACTGCCAGGAGCTCTCGATGTCGCCGCGATGCTCGAGGCGTTGGAGCGCGGGGTAGAGCGAGCCCTGGTTTACCTCGAGGCGGCCGCGCGAGATCTGTTGGATGCGGATGCCGATTCCCCACCCATGCATGGGGGCGAGTGAGAGCGCCTTGAGGACCAGTAGATCGACGCTGCCACGAAGGGCATCCGATTCAGGCGGATGACGCGGTACCATGCGGCGTGCTCTCCTCTAGAAGTCGAGAAGAGTATTGGCCGGGGTTCTCTAGAAGTCAAGAGGAGCGTTCAAACAGGCCGGAAGTCCGTCACCCTTGGCTATTCCGATCGCAGTTCAAACTCATTTCCGTTGCCACGCCTATTCGTAGTGCGGCGACCGTGCCACTAATGTGGATTCTCGAAGCGAGTACTTTCGTCGACGCCGCACGGGCGACGCAGCTCGACTCCGCGAGCTCGCACGTGATGGCGCTCGTCGCTGCGAAGACCGCCGAGGCCTCCGCGGCGGACACTGTCGCCTCGAGCGCAACGACCGCACTCGACGAGGAACGCCGCGATCGGAACCGCGAGCGCTGGATCTATCGCGCGAAGATCGCCGGTGGGGTGCTCGTTGGCCTCGTCGTGGGTGCGATCGCCGACGCCCTTTAGCCAAGCACACCACAGCTGCTAGCGATCTTCGCCCTTGTGGCGGGTGCGCGGCGACACAGAGACGTCGTCCTGGAATTCGACGCTCAACGTATCCTCAAGCGTCGCCTTGCGCTTCAGGATCGCGACTTCATCGTCCCAAATGTCGCGGCGATTCCCAATCGCGAGGATGAAGACTTGCCGCGTCTCCTCCTCCACTCGGTAGACGATGCGAACGTCCCGTGATCGCAGCTTGAACAGCGGATGAAGCGGGCGGTGCAATCGATCCCCGTACTGAAGTGGGTCGATCTTCAACTTCTTGTCGATCGCCTTCAGCGCGATCTCCATTGCGGCGTTCCCGATGTCGTGCGCGTCTGTGTCGATCACGCTCTCGATGAAGCGGATCTGCCACGGCTTCTGGGGCTCCGGTTCGGCGGCGTCGGCGATGAGCCTTCGCTTCGGACGGTGTCCGCCTTTTTTTCGTGCAGGGCTCATCGCGCGACCCCGAGTGTCATCGTTTCCGCTCCTTTCTTAACCGAGACCGAAACTCCGCTTCATCAAGAAGTTTTTCCTCACCCCGCAGGAAGCGCTCATACCGCTGCTCAGCGATCGCAGCCAGACGCTCCTCCGCCTCTCGCTCGAGAGCTTCCTCCAACAGCTTGAGGTGTTTGAGGCCAATCACAGCACCGAGTGGCTTGCGATTGTTCATCACATACACCACTCGCTCCTGCGCCTCGTCGAATGTCTCCTTGATATTGTTCCGAACCTCCGAAGTGGCTTTCACCACAGCTGGCGCTTTGACTTCCAACACTGACCCTCCTTGAGAGTCGTCCAACGGTGTTCCTTTGTACAAAGTAATGTACAAGGACGGGGGGATTTTGTCCAGCACCCTGTACACGATCTAGTACATGGATTGGTTACACGCCAGACGGGGGCACGTTCCGGCGCCCATTCGGCATGTATTCGGCCGAACCTCTAGTCAGTAGCCGCGGCGGACAAGGATGTCCGCCACCGATGCGCGGGCTCACGTTAGGTCGTGGTCGTGGACGCAATCGGGCTGTAGGCGCGATTTAAAGCTCATCAACGGAGAAATCGCTGCCGTCCGACGACGGGGGCAGCTCCGTATGCTCCACGGATTGTTCTCCAGCGTGGAGATAATGTTTGGCTACCTCGATGCCCGCGTGCGTGAGCTTCTCACCCCCGGCCAGCGCCTTCGCTGCAAGATCGACCGCAACGACGATTCCCCGGATTACGCGATAGACCTTCCGCGCACGCGAGACCGGCTCGGGTTCGTTGGCTTTGGCAGATCCGAATTGGCTGTGAATCGCACCGGCATACCGATAGGTGGCCTTTCGGAGAGCGTGGACCCCGACTATGCGGTAATCTCGGATGGCGCGCCGCATGTCAGCAACCTGTTCGGTGAGGAACCCATACAGGAAATCACCCGGCCAGAGCTGCGAGATGCTCTCCTCGAGCAGACCGATCGCTGTCTGTAGTTCGGCGAATTGCTCATCGGTGACAGCTACTTCATCACCTGGCAGAAAGCTTGAGCAGATTCGTAACATGCCTAGCGCGGGCGATGTACTAAGCATGTGAGAATAGCCTTGCCAGGTTGTGGTAAAGGCCGCTGAGACTGTGAGCATTCCAGCGAGGGGGGCCAACGAAGGCTCATAATCCTCTGATTTCAGCTTAGTGGTCGCGAGCAAGCGACGCAGGCGCCCAAATTCTTCGTTCAAATGTGGGATCGACCGTGCCACCTCGTTCATCTCGGACTCGTTGCCAGAGCCGCTCAGTCCGAACACCTTCGCCCAGACGACCCAGGATGCCTCGTTTATTGTGAAGCCCTTCGCCGTCTCAAGGAGCGCGATGACTCAAGTCAGCGAGTTGCTAGTCTTTACCTCGGGATAGTCGCTCACCGCGGCCGCGCTCCAGGTGTGACGTTGCTCATCGGTCGTTCGCGCGCGTCGAGGGGTCGTCGAGTGGAAATGCTCGCTTAACTGAGGCGATGTACGCGAAATCTCTGAGGTCTACTGGCAACGACGTTGGGCGGCGCACGGACTTTAGGCCGACCTTCACAAGCGCCGTTCCAACACCAATGGCTGCGACCAGTGGGGAGGAGAGTCCGAGTGCCGCCTTGGCGCCGGCTGCCGCAATCGTCGCGGTGACCGCCGAAGAGAGATTGAGCTCGACGGTCAGGCTGGACAGAATACGACGGCCTAACGATTCGCTGAGAACCTTATTGATGTCCGCCAGGGCACCCCTCAGCTCACTCTTCGCTGTCTCGATGGCTCGCGCCGGGTCACCTGCATCGGTTATGTCCTGGTAAACGCGATCGCGCGCAATCCGAAAGCGTTCTAGCTCAGCCTTGCGCGAAGCCTTGAACTCGAGAACGTGGCCGATCGGCACCTCCGCAGTGGGGATGGGCAATAGATCTGCAAGCTCGACCTCCACGGTACGCAGTGGCTGGGTGTTTTCGTTAGGCAAATAGAGACCATTGCCCACTTGGGAGAGTGACCAGGCGCCCGGTTCAGCGGCCGACCGTGCTCGGAATGCGGCGAGTTGAGCACGCACATAACACTGAGTCATGTCCCCCTGCCCGATCACATCCCAGCCCATCTGAGATCGAACGAGGATCCCGCTCTCCTTCAGCTCGGCGACGTCGCTTGTCTCTCCGAAACCGAATATCGGAGTGCTCGGCCAGTCGATAACATCCCAGTACAAGGCTAGGCGTCGCCATTCCAACGGATCGAGCGCTCCCGACACGTTCATGGTGTCCCCATCGACCTCGACGGGGCCGGGAATAACAACGCCGCGTCTCGATCCGCCGTCGCTCATCGCGGCCGTGCGGCCGGCGTTAGATGACGGTTGTCAGGCGGTTCGGCGGGTAGGTACGACGACTCGCGCAGCTGCTGCTCGAGTGTCTGCTCGGCCAAGATCCGGGCGTCGCTCTTCTTGAACGTGTAGCTCCGCTTCATACCGCCGTTAGGCACGAAGACACTCGACGTCGCCGCGGGATCGCCGATCGGCCGGAGTTCGTGCCTGCCTTTGCTGGACGTCGTGTCGTACACCCGATACCGCGTGCCAGCGGCCGAGGTGAAGTGGACGGCGATCGGCATGTGTGAGCTAGAGACTCCCTAGACCGTCGACGACGCCATCGTGGGAGATCCGGGGCTCACGCGGGCCCAGCATTTCACGGGTCAGTACGTCCTGGCCGATGACGCGACGGCGCGAAAGCGTTGGCGGCGTCCGCGGACTTCTGACGACGTAGCCGTCGTCAGTCACGTCGCCGATGTACTCGCCGTCCTTGTCGAACGCCTTCTTTCCGTCAAACCACCCGCGAAACCGATCATCGCGATCGCGGAGCGCTTCGCCGTCGGTAAAACCCCAGTGTTCTCCGGAAAAACGAAAAAGGTGTGGCATCGGCTTAGCTCGCATGAGTCGGCGTTGGGCCGGAGCTTGAGGACGGCGCTGGCGATGAAGAGATTGAATCGACCTTGGATCGTTCTCGACGGCGCGTGAGTCTTCGCACCATCTTCGCCGCGGCCGCGGCGCGGTCGCCCTCGAGTGCATCGCGCTTCAACACTTCCGCCCGCATCAACTCCTCGAGATCACCTTCGCTGACCTTGAGACCCGGAAAGAGCTGTCGCAGCTGACGACGCAGAAGCTTCACGGTCGGCTCGCCGAGGAGCAGTTGCGCGAGCACATAGCGGCTGGTCGCCTCCTTTCGGCGAAGGTATGCCTCGATCGCCGCGGTGCTCGCCGCCTCCTTGCTGATGAGATACAGTTTGCCGAGAACGTCCTTTGGACCACACGCCTCGTCAAGCAGATCGACCGAGAAAACCTCTTCCGTCTGGATTGGTTGCTCGAAGCGAACTCGGTGCGCCGACCATCGAGCGCCATTCGTCAGCAACACCCACTCAATGCCCTGATTAGCGGCGTAGTCCGTCGCTTGGCGCAAATGGTTTTCTCGAAGATCCGTCCCGATTGACTTCACCTCGATGAGAAACTGAATCTTGCCGCCGACGCGAATGGCGAGATCGCAGAACGTGCTCTTGATCGCGAGCTCTGTCGTGACCTCAGAATACTTGTCATAGCCGAGCATGTCGGCCAGAAAGTCACTGACGATGACACTCGTGTCCGATTCGTTCACATCCCGCGAATGCGCCGACGCGAGCACCTTCTGGTAGCGCCGCAGGTTGCTTTTGGCTCGATCGAGAAACCGCTTCGAGACCTCCATATCGCTCCTCCGCATGTCGACGCGGCGATCTTACCTGCGGGAACCAACATGAGCAAACCTTAAGAATCGGGAAGGTTGCTTCTAGTTCATCTCAGTAAGCGAGTTCATAAGGGGAGTGGGCTGGAGTGTCGATTGCGGGCGCCGACGACGTATCATCCCCGGCGAGGTGGGGTTACTCGCCGGGCCGCGGCTGCATCAGTGTCTTCCTCCGCTGACCGCTACCCACTTTCCCAGTGCCAGCTAGGTAGCGGTCTTCAGCTTCGAATGCGCGGTGACTAGCTCCGCGTAAAGCTGATCGGCAGCGTGATCGTGGCCCCTTCGCTGTTGGACGGGAGCTTCCAGCCACGCACGATTCGGAGGAGGCACGCCTCCGTCTCGGCCGCGCCCGAGCCGGACCAGGTTCGCCGCACGATCTGCGCGTCGCGCACTGCGCCCGCGCTTCCGAGGGTGATCTGCAAGGCGACGACGCCGGCGAGGTCCGTTCCGCGCGCGAGCTCGTAGCAGCTCTGGAGCTGGGCGACGCGGCCTCGAACGAACGACGCGAGCTCCGTCGCATCGACTGGCGTGCCGTCGAGGGCCGGTGCGGTCACGATCGGAAGCGGCTTCGCGTGGAAGGTTGCCCGCTCGATTGCCGGGCCGCGCTGCACGTGACCCAGGGTGGCGCCCCCTTCCCTGCTACCGGCGCCACCTGACGCGCCCAGTTGCGCCATTCCAGGCGTGGCGCCATTCGCAGCGGCGCCAATGGCCGACTTGTCCGCCGGCGTGCGGGAGCGTCCGACGTCGCCACTCACCGTCTGCACGCCGGCAATGACACGAGCCGCTTCGGCGACGCCACGCATGACGACGGCAGCGCCAAAGATGCCGGCTAGGTCGAGTGGCGACGTTGCCGTCTGACGCTTCACGATCGCCGGGCTCGTGCCCTTTCCCGCGATGGTCGGCGCCGCCTTGTAGCCGACACCTGCGTCCACTGTGACGATACCATCGGAGGTCACGGGAACGACATCAGACGTCGTCCGGACGATCGGCGCTGGCGGCGTGAGGTACACGAGGAGCAGCCACGCCACCGCGGCGGAGAGTGCAATCGCCCAGGAGACGAGGAGCGGCCCGCAGTCCTCCTCGCAGATCACGTGTGACAACCGCAGCCGTAGCCTGGCGACCATGATCACTCCTCCGCATCGGGTATCCGGCCGTCGCGCAAAACCAGCGCCGCCTCACTCTCAGCGCGGCAAATAGCCGTGCGACGTCGCCTCTTGACGAGCGGAGGAACGGGCCTTATATAACTATTAGGTTATACAACTACCAGGTTATGAACCTCGCCTCCCCGCATCTCGACGCTGCCTTCGCCGCGCTCGCTGACCCGACGCGGCGCGCCATCGTCGCCCGGCTCGCCCTCGGCGAAGCAACGGTGATGGAGCTCGCCCAGCCGTTCGACATGAGTCAGCCAGCGATCTCGAAGCATCTCAAAGTGCTCGAGAACGCCGGCCTCATCTCGCGGGGTCGCGACGCGCAGCGACGCCCCTGTCGCCTCGAGCCGCAGGTGCTCGCGGATGCCAGCGGCTGGCTCGACCACTACCGCGACGTCTGGGAGCGGAACTTCCGCCGGCTCGACGCTCTCCTCGAGGAGATGAAAGGCGAGGCCAAGAAAAAGTCCACACCGAGACGAAGCCCGAAGAAGGACTAGCAAACGCTCAACCAATCCGTTCGCCCACTCTCACCCACACTGCCCATGCGCAACACCGGCACCCTCAAAGTCACCACACCCAGCGATCGCGAGATCAAGATGGTTCGCGTCTTCGACGCGCCGCGGTCGATGGTCTTCGACGCGTTCACGAAATGCGAGCTGCTCAAGCGATGGTTCGGCCCGCATGGCTTCTCACTCTCCGTCTGTGAGGGGCAATTCCGGCCCGGCGGTTGGTGGCGGTTCGTCGTCCGCGGGCCCGATGGAAGCGAGATGGGAATGCGCGGCGCGATCCGCGAGTGGTCGGCTCCTGAGCGACTCGTCCACGTCGAGACGTTCGACGACTATCCGGGCGAGGCTCTCGTGACGACGACCTTCGTCGAGGAGCGCGGCAAGACGACGGTGACCATCACGCTGCTCTACGAATCGAAGGAGATCCGCGACGCGGTCGTCCAGTCAGGTATGGAGCACGGTGCGGCAGAGTCCTATGACCGGCTCAACGAGTACCTCGCGGATGCTTCGCCGACCGTGGCAAAAGCCTAACGGGCAGAGAGCAGAGGGCTGTGGGCAGAGCGCGGGAAGCAACGTTAAGACCAATCACTCTCTGCTCTCTGCCCTCCACTCTCTGCCCGGCCGTCCCGCATGGCGCGGCCGTGCGCGGCGATGCATCTTCGATCCGTCCTCGACAACGAGCACTGTGACGGATTTCGTAGAGCGTCTCCGCGCCGCGCTGGGCGGGAGCTATGCCATAGAACGCGAGCTCGGCGGCGGCGGGATGTCCCGCGTCTTCGTCGCAGAGGACAGGGCGCTCGAGCGGCCGGTCGTGATCAAGGTGCTGCATCCCGAGCTGGCGGCCGGCGTCAACGTCGACCGCTTCAAGCGCGAGGTACAGCTCCTCGCGCGGCTGCAGCATCCGCACATCGTGCCGATCCTGAGCGCCGGCGAAGCCGACGGGCTGCCGTACTACGTGATGCCCTTCGTCCGTGGCGAGTCGCTCCGTGCGAGGCTCGAGCGTGGTCCGCTGGCGCCGGCAGAGGCGGCTGGGCTGCTCGCCGACGTCGCCAAGGCGCTCGCCGCGGCCCACGCCGAGGGCGTCGTCCACCGTGACATCAAGCCGGACAACATTCTCGTTTCCGGCGGCGCGGCGGTCGTCGCCGACTTCGGTATCGCGAAGGCTCTCTCGTCGGCCCGGCTCAAGGAAGACGCCGGGACGCTGACGTCCCTCGGGACGTCGCTGGGCACGCCGGCGTACATGGCGCCGGAACAGGTCGCCGGCGACCCGAACGTCGATGCCCGCGCCGACCTATACTCGTTAGGCTGCGTCGCGTACGAGGCGCTCACCGGTGCGTCGCCCTTTGCCGGAAAGACGCCGCAGCAGATGCTTGCCGCGCAGGTGATCGAGGCTCCGCCGCCAATCGCCAGCCGCCGCGACGGCATCCCGCCGGCGCTCGCCGCCGTCGTGATGAAATGCCTGGAGAAGGAGCCCGCCAATCGGCCGCAGAGCGCAGGGGATCTGGCGGCGCTCCTCGATATGGGATCGACGACGGATCCGCACCTCCCTGCCCTGCCGATCGCGCGTCGATCGCGCCGCGGCATCTGGGCGGCGGCGGCGAGTATTCTCGTCATCGCCCTCGTCGCGTTAGGCGCATACCGATGGACGCGCGGCGAGCGCCGGGCCGATTCGGGTATCACGGTCGCCGTCGCGCCGTTCGAGGTCCTCGACCCGCGGCTCGCGCTATGGAAGGAGGGGATGGTCGACGTCCTGTCGCGCAACGTCGACGGCGCCGGACCGATTCGCGCCATCTCGCCGAGCGTCGCCGTGAAGCAGTGGGAGGGCCGCGCCGATCGACCGTCGGCAATGGCTTTCGCGAAGAAGGTCGGCGCGCAGGTCGTGCTCTACGGCCAGTTGCAGTCGATCGGCAACGATCTCGTCGACGCGAAGGTCTGGATCGCGAATGCCGATGGCGACGCGACGCCAATCGAGGTGGGCGCCCGCGACTCGTCGTCGCGCATGGATCGGATCACGGACTCGTTGAGCGTGCGTGTGCTCTCGGTGCTCGGCCGCGAGCACGCCGTCGGCCCGGCGCGCCTCGCCTCGTTAGGCTCGGGGTCCCTCCCCGCAATCAAGGCGTTCCTCCAGGGCTCGCAGTATTTCCGGCGCACGCAGTGGGATTCGGCGGCCGCGTCCTTTCAGGAGGCGGTCACGCTCGACACGACGTTCGCTCTCGCGTACGGCATGTTGGGCCAGGCGTTGGGCTGGACCGAAGGCGGCGGTAGCAGCGCGTCGACCGCGGCGTACATGAAGGCGGGCAGCCTGCTCCGACCGGGGATCTCGCCGCGCGATTCGCTGTTGGTCATGGCAATGAAGCACTACAGCTCCGCTCGGCCGGGGAACGAACGCGCGAACGAGCTGCGTCAGGCGTTCGAGGCCGCCCGCGCGGCCGTCAATCGATACCCTAACGACGCGCACGTCCTCTACGCATATGCCGACGTCCGCTATCACGGTGACCCCACGATCACCGATGACGAGGCGGCGCAGCTCTTCGACCGCGCCATCCAGGCGGATTCGACCTTCGCCCCGGCGTGGGTGCACGCCGTCGAGCTCTCGTTCCGGCGCGGAGCGGAAGTCGGCCGACGATACACGCAGTTGTATCTGGCGCACAGTCCGCGAGAGGCCGAGGCGCGCGGCCTGGAGGTCGCGGCGCGCCTCGCCGATCCGGCACTCCGTCCGCGGGAGCGCGCGGCGATCCTCGATTCGCTCACGCCCGAGGTCGCGCGCCGCGCAATGCCGGCGTTGTTCCAACTCGCCGACAGCGCCGAGAGCGCAGTGCTCGTGGCGCGGTCGGTTTTGCGCAAGATGCCGCCCGATGCCCGCCGCGCTCACGTCAACGTACTCATGTCCGCGCTGGCGATGCGCGGACACATCTCGGAGGCGTGGGAGCTCGCCGTCGAGACGAAGAGCTACTTCGCCGCCGAGATTGCGGGACTCGGCCTCGTGCCCGTCGACAGCGCGCTGCGTATCGTGCGTCCGTGGCTCGACCGACACGACGACGCGTCGCTGGTGCCGATCGCCGTGATGGCCCTCGCGCACGACAGCGCCACGCTTCTCAAGACAGCGTCGGCAATCGATTCGGCGATGCCGAAGGCGCCATCGGCGTTTCAACGCGCCTTGATGGGGTACTTCTCCAGTGTCGCACGGGCGTACGCGTCGCTGGCGAACAACGACACGGCGACGGCGACGCGCCGCTTCGACGCGCTACCGGACAGCATCGTTTCCGTGCCGCTCGATCGATTCAATCACGCGCGGCTCGTCGCGCGGCAGGATCCGCAGCGCGCGTTGAAACTGCTCCAGACCAAGAGCGCGGCCGACCTCCTGACCGTCGCGCGCGCCCTCGAGCGCGGACGCCTCGCCGAGAAGGTGGGCCAGCGCGAGCTGGCGGTGGAGGAGTACGCACTCGTCGCCGACTACTGGCGAAACGCCGATGCGCCGCAACTGCGCGACGCCCGCGACGAGGCGCGTGCAGCGCTGCAGCGCCTCGACGCCGACGGCCGCCTGCGCGGCGAGTTGACGCGGCCCTAGCAGACTACTGGCGAACGAGCGGAAAAGCTGCAGCATTCACGATGTTCACGGTGCAGGTCACTCGCACGACTGGGATCGAGGGGAGGCTGCCATGTTTCTCGGACTCGCGCTGGTACTCTTCGTCATCTGGGTTCTCTGCCTGCTCGTCTTCAAGGTCACGGTCGCGGCGATTCATCTTCTCGTCATCATCGCGGTGATCGCCTTCATCGTGCACTTCGTTCGGGGACGGTCGGCGCCAACGCCGTAGGCGATTCTCCTTGTCGGCGGAACTCGAAGCACTTACTGAGCTGTTCGCGGGTCGCTATGCGGTCGAGCGAGAGCTCGGCCGCGGCGGCATGGCGACCGTGTATCTCGCCCGCGATCTGCGCCACCCGCGCAGCGTGGCGATCAAAGTGCTGCGTCCCGAGCTGGCGAGCAGCATCGCCATCGATCGCTTTCGCGCCGAGATTGGCATCGCGTCGGCGCTGAGCCATCCGCACATTCTGCCGGTCTTCGACAGCGGCGGCGTGGACGATCGGTTGTACTTCGTGATGCCGTACGTCGAGGGCGACACGCTGCGCCAGCGGCTCAAGCGGGAGCACCAGCTCCCGGTGTCGGACGCCGTGCAGCTCGCGCGGGAGATCGCGGACGCGCTAGCGTATGCGCATTCGCGCGGGATCGTGCACCGCGACATCAAGCCCGAGAACATTCTCCTCGTCGCCGGCCACGCGGTCGTCACCGATTTCGGCATCGCGCGCGCGATCGCGCAGGCAACCGACGTCCGCCTGACGGGCACCGGGATGGCCGTCGGCACGCCGCAGTACATGAGCCCCGAACAAGCAACGGGCGATCGGAACGTGGACGGCCGCAGCGACGTCTACTCGTTAGGCTGCGTGCTCTACGAGATGCTCGCCGGCGGGCCCCCGCACGAGGGCGAGACGCCGCAGGAAGTCATCGTGCAGAAGCTCACGGCCGTACCGAG
>Ga0070681_10005783_pt1 | contig 11962 bp, 14 predicted proteins | sample KBSC83BmetaG_FD_65650 | JGI IMG/M metagenome (GOLD analysis project Ga0070681, IMG submission 65650) | Corn rhizosphere microbial communities from Kellogg Biological Station, Michigan, USA - KBS C8-3B metaG | ecosystem: Host-associated > Plants > Roots > Rhizosphere | place: USA: Michigan...
GCGGAGTGAATCCGCCGACTCGGGCTGCTCTTTCCGGCAAACTAAAAAGAGCCGAGGACTTCTCGGCTCTTTTTAATGGTCTTGCCCTGGGGTGTCTCCTCGGGGCTTTAGAATAGTTCCATTTTAAGTTGCTCTAAGCGAAGTCGCTTAGGCTTAGCGAAAGTACCGGTACCGAACATAGCTAGTGGCTAGCCTTGATACCGCCGTATACCGATGCGCCGTAGCCGTAGCTGCTGGGTGATATCGCGTGATGCGTAGTCAGCGATTTGCCGGTAAGTAGTTTGACGAATGCGCCGAAGCCAAAGATACTGGCCACGGCGAGCCCGGACATGCCGAGGAATTCCTTGCGGGAAACTTCTTTATCCATGAGCGTGGAGAGGTGTGCGTTCATTTTTTTACCCTCGTGTTTTTTAGTTTTGGTTTTTGACTGCAATAGCCTACCTGCGCAAAATTATAAGCAAAAGCACTGTGTAGCGCAAGCGGGCTATTGAATGAGCCGGCCGCGGTGCGGTACCTGGCGGTGAGGGGCGGGGACGTAATCGGTGCTGTAGCGGCGCGGTCGCGGGGCAGCCAGCGTAACGGGCAGTGAAACCGGTGCGACAACCGGCGTAGGCGCTGGAGCCACGGGCTGCGGGGCGGCAACGACCGGCGCTTCGTATGGCGCAGCTATTGCCGGCGCAGTCTCATCCATGTCTGCGGCCACGGGCAGTGCTGCCTCAACGGCGTAAGCTGGTTCGGCAATCGGTACAATGTCGGTGAACTGGAAGGGCAGGCGGGAACGTCCGGCTCGTTCGGCCTGGCGGTTTTGGTCCTGTTCGCGCAGGAGCTGCAACTGCGAGGGGTTTAAGTGGCGGTTTACGAACCAGATCAGCCCGATGCCGAGTTGGTACATGATGATGATCGGTACCACTACCAGCAGTTGATCAATGATATTGGGCGTGGGGTTCATCACGAAAGCCACGAAGAAGGCGCTGGCAATCAGGTGGCGTTCATATTTAAAGAGCTTCTTGGGCTTCAGAGGCTTGATACGGTTGATGATGAGCAGTATGAGTGGCAGTTGGAACATCAATGCCGAACCGAACAAATACATGGCCACGAAGGACATGTAGGACTGGATGGTAATCAGCGGCCGTACCTGCACCGTAGTGAACTGGTGCAGTAAGAAGTTGAGCGCGCTCGGCAATCCAATAAAGTAGCCGAAAACGACGCCGGCTAGCGCTACGACGCCGGCGGCGGCGGAGGCGACCAGCAAAAAACGGCCGGTGGTGTCTTTCATGACTGGCCGCAAGAAGGCTAAGAGCTGATATAAGATAACAGGGGTAGCGAGAACGAGCCCGATGTCCAGACAGACGCTAAAGAGGAAGTTCATCCCACCGAGCGGGGAAGTATAGATAAAGTTTTGCCCGTGGCTAGGGCGCAACAAAACCGCTACCAGCTGGCGTTCCAGCGCGTAGGCAAGGGCGCTTCCCACGGCAACACAAGCGGCGACATAAAATAGTCGCCGCCGTAATTCTTGGATGTGTGCTATCAGTGGAAGCTTGTCGGTCGCAGAGAGGCTAGTTTTCGCTCGACTCTGCGTTGTTCTTTTGGCTGTTTGCTTCATCCCCACTCAAACCTTTGCGTAGTTCACGTGCCGAAGTACCTAAGCTGCGTGAAAGTTCTGGTAACCGCTTGGCACCGAACAGCAGCAGGACGATCGCCAGGATGATGAGCAGGTCTGGCGTTGAAAGATCCAGAAATGCGAATTGTGACAACATCTATTTTCCCCTCGCTATAATTGCTATTAGCTCTCCACATGATATCATAAGCGTATTGATGTCAACAACGGGACAAACAGAAAATGAACGCTAGTTACTACCGGGTGATTCTGGCATCCACCTACGGTTCGGGCACCTACGACAGCGGTACCTACAACGGCTCGAGCACCACCACGACCACCACGGGCGACTCCGGCACTACTGGCGCGACCGGCTCGGGCGGCGGATCCTTAAGCAATACGGGCATGGCCGTGATCGGCATCGTGTCGCTGGCAGCGGCCATCTTGCTTATTGCTATGGTAGTGCGGATTTGGAAGCGCCCCACTAAAAGCTCGGCTCCAGATGAAACCCAACAATAAATACCATTTGTGAGATAGCGCCGAGACTTAAGGCAGGCTCTAGCTGATAGTGAGGTTGCGGAAAGTAGCCACGCCGGACGACTTGCCGATGTGCACGTAGCCACCGCGGTACGTGGTGCTGCTGCTGGAAACTACGTGGTCGGTGCCGTCGTTAACGGTAAAAGTAATGCTGCTCGGCGTGACTGCCACGGTGGCGTGGTACCAGGTGCCCGCCACGGGGTTGGCCGAGAGCGTTACGCCGGTAGTACCGACCTCGGTACCTGAACCGGATCCGGCGGTGTGAGAGTACAGCTGGACGCGGCTGTCGCCGCGGATAATGGCGTGATAGCCGTTGGTTTTGCCATCGGTGTGCTGGTAGTACGTATCATCGGGACTGCCGAAACAGATGGTGATGTTTTGAGCTGGGTCGGCGGGCAGGGTCTTCCACTGGAAGTCGATACCGATAGTGTAGCTGGCGGCTTTATTTTTGAGCGGGCAGAGCTGCCCCATGCAGAGAAAATCCTGTGCTCCGGAGGAGACGTTCAGGGTCATCTGGTTCGTGCCTTCCCAGGTCAGGTAGCCGTTTGACAGACTTGGGTTATAGCTGAGTTCTCCCGGGGCGATGGCTTTCGTAACCCAGCTGTCAGCGACGGCTGTTGGTACGTCTTTCATAAGGTAGCCGACTTGGTCGCCGACGACGCCTTCGCAGCCATTCGTGACGAAGTAGTCGCGCTCGGTGCGGCGCTGGATAGGCCACGCCCAGACTTTCATGGTGCTTGGCGCGGCGTTGACGGCCTGGGCTATCTCGGAGGGCGTAATGACCGTAGTGCCTGAGGAGTAGCCATAAATTGCCAGATAATCGATGCCCTTGCTGACGCAGGTGGCAACATTGGTCGGCGTGTTGTCGGCATAGCCGCCGAAGTAGCCATAGACTTTGTAGCCGGCGGCTTTGGCTTGGGCGATACGACCGGAGGTGTAGTAAGCCTTGATCATGCATGAACTTTTCAGGCCATACTTTTCAATCATAGCGACCATAGCCGGGTAACAGGCATCATTCTTGGCTTCGCACATCAGGATCATCTTGCCACCGTAGCGGCGCAGGATGTCTTCGAACAGGGGAATCTTGGGTGCTGGATAGCCGGAGATAGTGCCGCTGTAGAGGGGGCCGAGGTGCGCCTGATTGTTCACACGGCCATAGGCTAGGACGGTGGACGGCATGGTAGCGACGGTGCCGCTCAGGTTGGTGGTCCGATCGTACGTGGAGTCGTGGATGACGACGAGTTGGCCGTCGCCCGTGACATTGACTGAAACTTCGGCGATCTGGCAGCCGACATTGTAGGCATAATCAAACGACTCGAGCGTGTTTTCGGGAACCACGGTAGCCGAGCCACGGTGCGAGACGATGTAGCCGGTGCCCTTGCTCGCTTCCCAGGCGGCCACAGTCAGAGCGCTGGTGCTCGTAGTGCTCGGCGTTTGCCAACTAGCGGCAGTACCGCTGGTGGCGGTCAGTACCTGACCGCTGCTCGGCGTGCCACTGACGCTGACGCCGCTCACTTTGGCAACGGTGGGATTGGGTAGCGTGCCGCTCAGGTCGCCGCCGGCCGTCGCGGAGATGGTCGCGGCTGTGCCCAGGCCAAGGTTCGTGCGCGCACTGCTGGCGGAAGCCAGGTCACTCAAATTATTGGCGTTCAGGCTGCCGCCAGCAGCGGATAGGGCACTGTTTTTAAGCGTGCCGTCGCTGTTATGCGAGACATTTAAATAGGCATTGAGGAGATCGCCCCAAGTACCGTCATCTGCTCCAGGCTGTGGTAAGCGTGTTATCTGAAAACTCCCGGTTCAAACTGCTTATGTTGCTTCAATCATACCACGCTGGACGGCGTAGTGGAACGGGAACTATGCACCTAAGAAGAGGGCTTGATTGGCGTAGTTCAAGTACGCGAGCAAGCAGAGGCTTAAGACCAGTAAGCCGAGCAGCAGCCAGAACTTTTTTTGTTCGGTCACGAGGAAACTCCCTTCAGTTTGGCGACCACCACCAGGCGGTTAACAGGATGCCAAAGCGGGGTACAGGTGAAGAGGGTGAGCCGGGCGTCGTCGGTGTTGTTTTCGATAGAAGTGTCGGTGGGCGGCACCTCGCCGCTGCTGATGACCGTGTAGGTGTAGGTCTTGTGGTTCCAGACGACACCGATGACATCGCCGGGGTGTAGTTTGTTGAGGTAGTAAAAGGCGCCATGCGGGCCGGTGTAGGAAAAACGGTGGGCCAGGAACACCGTGTTGCCGCCTTTATCCGGCGTGGAAGAGTTCGGCCAGCGCCAGATGCCGGCCTTCAGTAAGCTGAACCAGTCCTTTTCCGGACCCTCGAGAGTCGGAGCTTTAAGTAGCATGGCGGGGACAATAAGGCTGTTCGGTTCAGCGGCAGCTGCCTTGGAGGTCTGAGCTGAGGTGGTGAGCTGCTGGCTGAGCTGGGCATGCTGTGCGGTGTGGTGAGCCCGCCACCAGAAGCTGATTTGCGGCCACAGCGGCGCGGCGATAATGTAGCCGTTAATAAACACAATGAGTGCGAACAGTAGATTGTTCGCACCCTTGAGAGTGAAGTGAGAAGGCCGGCGCATGGGGTCTAGCATACTACGCTCCGGAAAGTAGGCGAACTACTTTACGCGGCTTTGGGCTGCGTAAAGTAGTTGATTTCGTTGACGATGTCGAGCAGTGCTTGGGCACGGACTTTTTCTTCGGTGATGTTTTGGGCGGCTTCGTAGGCGACTGGCAGCAGAGCCTGATTGTCAGTGCTCTGGATGAGCATCATGGTCGTTCGGAAGCGCTCTTCGGGGGTTTGGTCGAGCTGGCCGACCAGGGGTTCGAGCTGTTCAAGGGCGTGTTGCTTCAGTGACAGCAGGTCATCAGTGCTCGGCTGTCCAAGGGCGGGGGTAGCCTCGGCTGGCATAGGCGCTGAAGCCGGCTCAGGCGCGGCTGCGGCCGTATTGTTGTCACTGGCGCTCAAGGGGACGATAGGTGCCGGTACAGCGAGTGGCTCGGGTAGGTTCGCTTCGGCTGGAGCGACATCAGGAATGATAGGCGCCGGCATGGTAGGCTCGACGACGGGTGCCGTCGTTACTACGTTATCGAATGACGGCGTGGCGGCTGGTTGGTCGAGTACGTTCGGTTCGCTCGCGGCTGGGACGCTCGGCGGCAGCGGTGCTGCCGGCAGGCTGGCACCGGTCGCTGGATCGACGGCGAGTGGATTTACGTTAGTTGGCTGCGCTACGACTGGCTCAGCTACTGGCGCGGTCGTGGCCGGCTGATTTGCATCGTCACTTTGATGTCCGAAAAGCATCCCTACCCCCTGGCAGCCGAGCGGCTGCAATTCACTTTTATGGATTCACAATTTACAATCGTTATAGTAACAAACAATTTGTTCAAGCACTAGCTTAAAACGGGGGGAACCATGCTCGACGACCTACAGAAAATTCATGAACGTGACCGAGAGGACGCCCTCGGGATTGCCGCCAATGAGTGGCAGCAGCTGGCGGCGGATTTTGAGTTCATGCCGGCGTATCAACCCGGTACGGTTCGCAATGTAGTCTACGGTGCGATGGGCGGTTCGGCGCTGGCGGCGTTGCTCATTCCGACCTGGCCGAGTTTACGCGTACCGTTTGAGGTGGTACGCAACTACGACATCCCCCCGTATGTCGGCAGTGAAACGCTGTTCATCACCTGTAGTTACTCGGGTAATACCGAAGAAACCATCGAGGCGCTGGATAAGGCGGCGGCAGCCGGCGCTCGGATTGCCGTAATTACCGGCGGCGGCAAGCTGGCGGACATTGCCAAGGAGCGTGGCTATTCGCTGTGCATTTTGCCGAAAGTCCAGCAGCCGCGCTTTGCGGTGTTCTATAACTTGAAGGCTCTGGTGGAGCTGCTGGCGACGGCCGGACTGTGCAGCGTTGATGAAGCCGAGCTACAAGCTGTTGGCGATTTCTTGCGGACCGAGGCGGAGCGCTGGTTGCCCACGGTCGCTGCCAAGGACAACCTGGCGAAGCAAATTGCGCAGGAGTGCATGGGTAAGTCGGTAGTTATGTACGCCGGACCAAAGCTGGCACCAGCGGCTTATAAGTGGAAGATTGGCATCAATGAAAGCGCCAAGCAGGTGGCTTGGTGGGACCAATTTCCCGAGTTCAATCACAACGAGTTTATCGGCTGGAGCGGCCAGCCCGAGCAAAAACCGTATGCAGTGATTGACCTGCGCAGCTCTCTCGAGCACCCCCGCGTCCAGAAGCGCTTCGAGGTTACCGAGCGTTTGTTGTCGGGCATGCGGCCGAGTCCGACCGTGGTCCAAGTCGCCGGCGAGACGATACTGCAGCAGCTGCTCTGGGCGGTGATGCTCGGTGACTTCGTAAGCGTGTACACGGGCCTGCTGAACGGCGTCGATCCAACGCCCGTCGAGCTGGTCGAAAAGTTTAAAAAGGTACTCGCCGAGTAGGGTTTATGGATCAGGCGGTACCGGTATTCGATCCGAAAGATTTTGACGTGCAGCCGTACGTAAAGCGGGTGGAAAAACCCTGGGGTTACGAGCTTCACTGGGTACGCGCCGGCGCGCCGTACATCGGCAAAGTGCTACACGTCAACGCCGGAGCCCGGCTCAGCCTGCAGGTACACGACCAAAAGCAGGAAAGCTGGCTGGTAGTGAACGGCCGGGCGGCGGTAATTTGGGAAAATGCCGCCGGCGACTTGGTGGAGACCGAATTGCAAGCAGGGCAGGGATACAGCACGAAGGTCGGTCAAAAACATCGCCTAAAAGGTATTACCGACACCGATATCGTCGAGGTGTCTACGCCGGAAGCGGGCACTACTTGGCGGCTTGAAGACGACTACGCGCGGCCCCACGAAACACCCGAACAGCGCCGCTTGGAACGTAACGAGTAATTCAAATCGCAGCCAATCTACAGCTTGTCTTAGCATAATGAGGGCGTACTAAACGAGACCCGACACCCTATGAAGATTTTAGTTGTTGAAGACGAAGCCAAGATTGCCGCCAGCCTACAGCGCGGCCTGCAAGCCGAAGGATATGTGGTAGATGTGGCCGAAGACGGCGACGCCGCGGAAACTCTCGCCGGCGCTACCGAGTACGACCTGGTGCTGTTGGACTGGATGATCCCGGGGAAATACGACGGCCCAGGCCTTATCCGCTTGTGGCACGAACAGAAAAAGTTCATGCCCATTCTGATGCTGACGGCCCGGGGTACCATCGGTGACCGGGTGCACGGCCTGGATCAAGGTGCCGATGACTATCTGCCGAAACCGTTCAGTTTCGATGAGCTGCTCGCGCGAGTGCGGGCACTGTTGCGCCGTCCGGCGGCCGGGGCGGGCACCAGCTACACCATCGGTGATGTCACGATAAACAGTATCAGTAAAACAGTCAAAAAGGCTGGCCAGCCGGTGCATCTGACGGCCAAAGAATTCCAGCTGTTGGAGTACCTGGCCGCCCGTAAAGGTGAGGTACTGTCGAAGGATCAGCTGCTCGACCATGTCTGGGCTGACGATGCTCGTGTGCAGCACAACACAGTGGAAACGTTTGTGGCGAATCTGCGCAAAAAAATCGATACCCCGGGGGGTGAGAACGTCGTCAAAACAGTGCGCGGCTTCGGCTATACTGCAGCATAGGGTTCTATACTAGAGACACATGAACTGGTGGCAGATGGACTTCAATAACGGGAACTTATTTCACTCGGCCCGTCTCAAGCTGACGGCCTTCTATTTCGCGAGTTTGGTGCTGTTTTGTCTGTTGCTGACATTCGGGGTGCGGGCTTTTACTAACCACGAGCTTGCTCGCGGTGACAATGCTCAGCGCAGTATCGCGCACCGGATTTTTCAACAGTATTTCGATCAGGACCAGGGCGACGCCACCGGCCCGGCCGTAGGGCAGCCCATGGGCGACCAATACTTTGCGAACCGCCAAGCGCAGCAAGCGGATACTACCAGGCAGCACTTAAACCGTGACTTTATCCTGGTGGATGTCGGCTTACTCGCGGCCGGCGCCATCCTGAGCTACTGGTACGCCGGCCGGACGTTGAAACCAATCGAGGAAGCGCACGAGCAGCAAAAACGCTTTACTGCCGATGCCAGTCACGAGCTACGTACGCCACTGGCCAGCATGCGTTTGGAGAATGAAGTCTTCCTGCGCCAAAAAAACTTTACCGAAACAGAAGCCCGTGACCTCATCGCCAGCAACCTGGAAGAGGTGGCTCGCTTGGAGAAGCTGGCGACTAACTTGCTGGCACTTGACCAGTACGAGCAAGTGGCCGTTGACCACGCCCCGGTAGTGGTCAGTGATTTGGTGGCGGAGGCGATTACCCGTGTGCGGCACAATCCGGCCGCAAAGGGCGTGACTTTTAGGCAGGACATCGTCGCAGCTCAAGTGGATGTGAACCGCGAGAGCTTGGTAGAGCTATTTACCATTTTGCTCGATAACGCCGTGAAATACGGCCCGAAGAAGGGGAAGGTGGAGATTACTGGTCACATGGTCGGCGAACACTATGAAGTACGGGTGCGTGACCATGGGCCGGGCATGGCCGACGAAGACTTGCCGCACGTCTTCGAACGTATGTACCGCGGCGACAAGGCCCGTTCGGCTAAGGTGAGTGGCCACGGTATCGGTCTTAGCCTGGCGCGCCAAATCGCCGAGGCTAACGAAGCGAGCTTAACGGCGCGTAACGCAACCGGCGGTGGGGCGGAGTTCGTGTTGACCCTGCATTAGCGCAGCGCAGTTCTTGGGCTATACTATGCGTATGCAAAGGCATCGGTTTTTAAGCCCCCGCGAGCGAGTGGTGGCCAGCCTGGTTGGTTTAACCGGTGTGAGTATGGCGCTCTTTTTGGCTGGCGCGCTGGCTAACCATAGTCTGCAGTTCGGCTACTTGGTGTGGAATTTATTCCTAGCGTGGCTGCCGCTGCTCGTGGTAGCCGCACTGCTGCGCAGTTTGCGCACGCAGCTCTGGAGCTCCTGGTGGCCACTCGCCTTGACGCTGCTGTGGCTGCTGCTGTTGCCCAACAGTTTTTATATGATCAGCGATTTTATTCACATTCAAGATGTGCAGCGCCACAATTTACTGTATGACGTGGTGATGTTCACGGCCTTTATCATTACGGCGGCACTGGTCGGCTTCAGCAGCTTATACCTGGTGCAAACCGAGCTGCGCAAGCGGCTGCGCCTGCGCGATTCAGGCTTGATCGTCGGCGTGATTTTATTCCTGTGCAGCTTTGCAATTTACCTTGGCCGGGACCTGCGTTGGAATAGCTGGGACGTGCTGGTCAATCCGGCCGGCATTTTGTTCGACGTCTCCGATCACCTGATTCACCCGTTACAGCAGGGCGATATGTTTACCACCACCTTCAGCTTCTTTATTTTGCTGGCCAGCCTGTACGTGGTCGGTTGGCAGCTTGGCGAGGCGACCCGTCATGATGTTACGCGTTAATCTGGTATAATTACCCCTGATGAAAACAGAACTTGAACAGGCAATCGCGGCCGCCGTACACGAATTGTTCGACGTTGATGCAGACGTTGAACTGACGCGACCCGACGAACAATTCGGCGATTACGCCACTAACGTAGCCTTGCAGCTGAGTAAGCCGCTCGGCAAAAACCCACGCGAAATCGCCGACACCCTGACGACCCACTTGCGGAAAACCCTCGCGGAGCAGGTGAGCGAAGTGACGGTTGCCGGACCCGGTTTCCTGAACCTGAAACTGACCGAGGCGGCCTTGATTGCCGCCACCCGGTCCGCAGTGCCACAGAGCCTGGCGGGCCAGAAAGTGCTGGTTGAATACTCTGACCCGAATCCGTTCAAGCCCCTCCATGCCGGACACCTCTACACCACACTGGTGGGCGACACGATTGCTCGGCTGATCGAAAACGCCGGTGCTGAGACGATCCGCATCAGCTATGGCGGGGACGTCGGTCTGCACGTCGGCAAGAGCATGTGGGCGATCGTGCGCTGGCTCGGCGGCGAATCGCCGGAAAAACTAGCTGACATTGCCGAGGCCGACCGGCCAGCCTGGCTCGGCGAGCGCTACGTAGAGGGCAACGATGCCTACGAAGATGACGAAATAGCCAAGGTCGAGATTATCGAAGCGAACAAGCGCGTCTATCAGCTGCACGCCGACGGCGACCACGACAGCCCGTTCGCCCAAATTTATTGGACCTGCCGGCAGTGGAGCTACGATTACTTCCCGGTGCTCTACCGTGAACTGCAGGTACATCCGTTCGACCGGGTTATCCCCGAGAGTGAAGTCACGCCGCTCGGTGTCAAAACAGTAAAAGAGCAGCTGGCCCGGGGCGTGTACAAGGAGAGCGAGGGCGCCATCGTGTTCGAGGGTGAACCGTACGGCCTGCATACCCGGGTGTTCATAAACTCACACGGCTTGCCAACCTACGACGCGAAGGATGTCGGCCTGATGCTCACCAAGTGGCGCGATTACCACTACGATCGCTCCTACTACATCACTGCCAACGAGCAGGCGCAGTACTTCCAGGTTATGTTCAAAAGTGTTGAACAATTCTTACCAGAGGCCGCCACCCGTGCCGTCAGCATGACGCACGGCATGGTAAAACTGCAGGGCGGGGTAAAAATGAGTAGCCGCAAGGGCAACGTGGTAACGGCGCTTGAAATCCTAGAAGCCGCTCGTGAAGCCGGCCAGGCGACCGGTACCAACCCATCGGAGGACACTACCTTGGCGGCCGTGAAGTACGCTTTCGCCAAGAACCGTATCGGCGGCGACATTGCCTATGACCCCAAGGAATCGATCGCTCTAGAAGGCAATTCCGGCCCCTACCTGCAGTATGCACATGCCCGGGCGCGCTCAATCCTTACAAAAGCGGACACCGTCCAAGCTGAACTGGCAGACCTGACCGACGCGGAGCGCAGTTTACTGCGCAAAATCACCGAATATTCAGAGGTAGTCGCCAAAGCCACCAGCGAATTGATGCCGCACCACATCTGCACCTATCTGTACGAGTTGGCGCAGAAGTTCAACCAATTCTATGAGCACAACCGAGTGATTGGCGATGACCGCGAGGCGATACGCTTGACCCTGGTGCGCTGCTACGCCGATACGCTGCAGCAAGGCTTAGGCCTGTTGGGCATCACGGCGCCGGAACGGATGTAATGGCCACGGCAAAGCAGGCGCAGACAGCCTTGCGAGCAAAGTCACAACCGGACCGGGTAGCGAGCACACAGCGCTTCTTCAAAGCTTACCCTGGTGGCTACTCGGAGGGCGACAAGTTTCTGGCTTGTACCGTGCCAGTCACACGCGATGTGGCCAAGCGGTTCTACGGGCTACCGCTGGCTGAAATCAAAGTACTGCTCATGAGTGAGTGGCATGATGACCGGCTCTTGGCGTTAATTATCCTGGTGCACCAATATCGCCGTGCTGACGCGCTTGGCCAGCAGGCGATCTACCGGTTTTATATGGCGCAGATCGGGCGAGTAAATAACTGGGATCTGGTGGACAGCAGCGCTCCCTATATCGTCGGGCCGTACCTGCGTGACCGGCCGGATAAAATGGCGGTGCTGCAGGCTTTGGCGGCTGCGGAGTCGCTCTGGGAGCGGCGCATCGCTATGTTGGCTACTTTTGATTACATCAGGCAGGGTAGCGCCGACGAGACGCTCGCTATCGCCGAGCAACTGCTGCGTGACCGGCACGATCTTATACAGAAGGCGGTTGGCTGGATGCTTCGGGAAGTCGGCAAACGCGTCGACCGCCAGCGGCTGCTCGACTTTTTGAACGTCCATGCCGCTGCCATGCCGCGCACTAGCTTGCGCTATGCCATCGAACATCTGGATGCCGAGCAGCGGGCCTACTACCGGGCGTTGAAAGCGGTAA
>Ga0070681_10005784_pt1 | contig 11961 bp, 11 predicted proteins | sample KBSC83BmetaG_FD_65650 | JGI IMG/M metagenome (GOLD analysis project Ga0070681, IMG submission 65650) | Corn rhizosphere microbial communities from Kellogg Biological Station, Michigan, USA - KBS C8-3B metaG | ecosystem: Host-associated > Plants > Roots > Rhizosphere | place: USA: Michigan...
GGTCGACGCGGTGCTCGACTCCGGCGACTGCGGCGTCGAGCCGACCACGGTGATCGACTTCTCCCAGGACGAGCCGGTGATCGTGCGCCGCGGGGCGGGCGACCCGTCGGATTTCGAGTGACTCGTCGGACGTCGAGTGACCGCCGGACTTCAAGTGAAAGGCCCTGAGTGAACGACGCTCTGATGGCCGGGGCGCCGCCGTTCGGCGACGGCCGCCTGGTGACGCTGGAGAACTGGCTGCTGCCGCCCTTCAACCGCTGGGCCTTCCAGCACGTCAGGGAGCTGATCCCGACGGCGCGGATCGCGCGCGGCGACGGCCCGGTCTGGGAGCTGCCGCGGGCGGAAAGCGACGACCTCAACGGCCTGCGGTTCGCCGTGCAGCCCAGCGAGCTGGCTCCCGACGGCACGCTCACGGTGCGCGAGCTCCTAGACCGGACCGGCACGGACGGCTTCCTGGTCATCCATCAGGGCCGGATCGTCACCGAGCAGTACTTCAACGGACTGCGGCCCGACGGGCCGCACCTGCTCATGTCGGTGTCCAAGTCGGTCACCAGCCTGGCGGCCGGCGTGCTCGCGAGCCAGGGCAGGCTCGACGTCACCGTGCCGGTCGAGAGCATCGTCCCCGAGCTGACTGGCACCTCGTTCGAAGGTGCGACCGTCCAGCAGCTGCTCGACATGCGCACGGGGACGAAGTACCGCGAGGACTACGAGGACCCCGACGCGGAGATCGCCGTCAGTGACCGTGTGTACGGCTGGGCCCCGGACGACGGCAAGCCCCGCGCCGCCGATGCCGTGGAGTACTTCGCGACACTCATCAACGACGGGCCGCACGGCGGACCGTTCCGCTACCGCTCGATCCTCACCGACGTCCTCGGCCTGGTGCTGGAGAAGGCCGCCGGACAGCGCTTCAGTGACCTTGTCGCCGGCGAGCTATGGCAGCCCATGGGCGCCGAACACGACGCCGACATCACCCTCGACGCCCACGGCAACGCCCTGGCTGACGGCGGGATCAGCGCGACCCTCAGAGACGCGGGACGGATCGGCCTCCTCGCGCTTAACCGCGGTAACGCGGCCGGCCGCCAGGTCATCGCGCCCGAATGGTTCGACGACCTCGTCACCGGCGCGCCCGACGGTCCGCTCGCGTTCCGGCAGGGTGACGGCGCCGGACCGGGCTACCCGGACGGCGCGCACTACCGCAACTTCTGGTGGATCACCGACCCCGGCCTGCCGATGTACAACGCGGCCGGCATCTACGGCCAGTCCGTCTTCGTCCACGTCCCCAGCCAGGTCGTGGTCGCCAAGCTGTCCAGCTGGCCCGCCGCCCTCAGCACCTCGATGCGAAGGGCCACGATCGCCGCCGTCACCGCGATCGCGTCCGCCCTGAGCGACGGATGAAAAGAAGATTCTCCCGAACGACTTCGCGGTTCCACCGACGCGCACCCCTCCAGCCCGGGGCGGCCCCGGATACCGCGTGGGACCAGCCGTGGGACGTCGCGGTTCTCGGCGGCGGCAACGCCGCCCTGGTCAGCGCGCTCACCGCGGCGGACCACGGCGCCCGGGTGCTGCTGCTCGAACGCGCGCCCGCCGTCTTCCGCGGCGGTAACAGCCGCCACACCCGCAACGTCAGGTGCGCGCACGACGCCGCCGACGGCTACGTCACCGGCCCCTACCCGGGTGCGGAACTGCGCCGCGACCTGGACGGCGTGGGCAGCGGCCCGAGCGACGAGGCCCTGGCGGACCTGACGATCGCCGAGTCGCGGTCGGTGCCGGAGTGGATGAGCGAGCACGGCGTCCGGTGGCAGCCCGCGCTGCGCGGCACACTCGGCCTCGCCAGGACCAACCGGTTCTTCCTCGGCGGCGGCAAGGCGCTGGTCAACAGCTACTACCGGACCGCGCAGCGGGCCGGGATCGCCGTCAGGTACGAGGCGAGCGTCCAGGGCCTGGAGTGGAGCGCGGCCGACGGCGGAACCTGCGCCGCTGTCCTCGTCGACACACCCGCGGGCACCCGCCGCGTCACCGCCAAGACCGTGATCGCCGCCAGCGGCGGGTTCGAGGCGAACATCGGCTGGCTGAGCCGCTACTGGGGCGACGCCGCGCGGAACTACCACGTCAGGGGCCCCCGCTACAACGACGGCACCGTCCTTGACCTGCTCCTGCGGGCCGGCGCGGAACGGGCGGGAGAAGAACGCGGATTCCACGCGGTGGCCGTGGACGCGCGCAGCCCGAAGTTCGACGGCGGCATCGCGACCCGCCTGGACAGCATCCCGTTCGGCATCGTGGTCAACGCGGAAGGCAGGCGCTTCTACGACGAGGGGGAGGACATCTGGCCGAAGCGGTACGCGATCTGGGGCGGCAACATCGCCCGCCAGCCGGGGCAGATCGCCTACGCGCTGTGGGACAGCCAGGTGCAGGGCCTGTTCCTGCCGCCGATGTACGGCGCCTACCGGGACGACACCCTCGCCGGCCTGTCCCGCCAGCTCGGCCTTGACCCGCGGGCCGTGACCGCTACCGTGGACGGCTTCAACGCGGCCGTCGACCAGGGCCCGGGCGGTGACTTCACGATGGCGGAGCAGGACGGGCGGCGCACCGAGGGCATCGACCCGCCGAAGAGCAACTGGGCGCAGCGCCTCGACACGCCCCCGTTCTACGGCGTCCCGATGCGGCCGGGGATCACGTTCACCTACCTCGGCGTCGCCGTCACCGCCGGGGCCCGCGTCCGCACGGCGGACGGCGGCACGTTCGGCAACGTGTTCGCCGCCGGGGAGATCATGTCGGGCAACATCCTGTCCAGCGGCTACCTCGCCGGGTTCGGCATGACGATCGGCACGGTCTGGGGCCGGATCGCCGGCCGGGAGGCGGCCCTTTATGCCCGCGGATGACCCGCCACGGGATCCGATGCCCACGGACGACTTGTTCGCGCGGGCCGTCTTCGCCGTCGAGGCCGACCTGTTCGCCGAGGCCAGGCGGCAGCTGAGCGTCTGCAACGCCTGCCGCTACTGCGCGGGCTACTGCCCCGTGTGGCCCGAACTCGAGCTGCGCACCGACCTCACCGACGGCGACCTCGGCTACCTGGCCAACCTGTGCCACGACTGCCAGGACTGCTACACCGCCTGCATGTACACGGCCCCGCACGAGTTCGCGCTGAACCCGCCGCAGGTCTTCGCCGGGCTGCGCGCGGACACCTACCGCCGCTACGCCTGGCCGCGGCGGCTCCCCGCGTGGCTGACCGGCTGGCGCGGCACGGTCGCGGTCCTCATGGCCGCCGCGGCGCTGCTCATCGCGGTCAGCGCGGCCGCCACCGGCCGGCTCCTGTCCGCCACCGGACACCACCCGGGAGGCCCGTACGAGATCGTGCCGTACGCCCTCCTCCTGGTGCTGGCCGGGGCGCCGGCCGTGTGGTGCGTGGCGGTCCTGGCGGTGGGCGCCGTCCGGTACTGGCGTGACATCCACGGCCCGGTCGCCGACCTCGCCAGGCCCCGGACCTGGGCGGCGGCCCTGGTCCAGGCGGCGCGCCTGCGGCACATGCGCGGCGGGGAGGCGGGCTGCGATTACCCCGGCGACGCGCCGAGCCCCGCCCGGCGACGGTTTCACCAGATCCTGGTCTACGGCTTCGGCCTGTGCCTCGCCTCCACCGTGTCGGCGGCGGTCGAGCAGGACCTGCTCGGGATCGGCCCGCCGTACGCGTACCGGTCGGTGCCCGTGGCCGCCGGCACCCTCGGCGGCGCCGCCATGATCGTCGGCGGCGCCGGACTGCTCGCGCTCAAGGCCCGCAGCGACCCGGCCCGCGGCACCGAGGGCATGCGCGCGGCGGACTACGCCCTCACCGTCGCGCTGCTGACCCTGGCCGCGACCGGCCTGCTCACCCTGGCCGTGCGCGACACGGCGGCGTTCGGCCCGGTCCTGGTCGCGCACCTGGCCGCGATCATGGTGGCCTTCGCCGTCGCCCCGTACACCAAGTTCGCGCACTGGCTCTACCGGCTGCTCGCCATCTACAAGCACAACCTGAACCCGCCCGGCCGCGCGCCGGCGAGATAAGGTCCGGCCCGGCTCCTTCACGGCGGCCGCCTCAGCCACACCGGTTTTCTCGGCCTCCTGGCGGGGGAGGAGCACCGCCAGCACCAGACCGATGAGCGCGAACACCAGCAGCATGATGAAGGCCGCGGCGTAGGGCTTGCCCGCGGGCAGCGCGGCCGCCACGAGGACCGAACCGACCAGCGCGGTGCCCAGCGAGGATCCGAGGTTGGACAGGCTGCGGGACAGACCGGAGATTTCGCCCTGGTCGGAGTCGGGGAAGCTGGACTGAACCACGTTGACCGACGAGGTCAGCATGACCCCGACGCCGATACCGAACAGCAGCAGCCCCGGCACCCAGGTCCAGAAGGTCGAGTGGGCCCTGACCAGCGCGAGCAGCAAGATCATGCCGACGACGCTGAACAGGAAGCCGACGATGATGAGCCACCGCTGCGGGTGCCGCCGGGCGAACCGGTCGGCGCCCGCCGACGCGGCCAGGATCCCGATCGTCGCCGGGGTGAGCAGCAGGCCCGTCTTGATCGCGCTGTAGTGATTCACCTCTTGCAGGTAGACCGAGGCAGCGAAGAACGAGCCCTGCATGATCAGCCACTGAATCACCTGGGTGCCAAGACCGAGGTTGGCCGCCTTGTTCTTGAACATCCGCAGCGCCAGCAGCACGTCTTTGCCCTTGCGCTCGGCCGACCGGACGTGCAGGAAGAACCACACAAGGAACAGCGCGCCGATCGCGACATAGATCCACACCGGCGACAGCCAGCCCTTGGGGATGATCACGGTGCTCCCGATGGCGAAGTCCTCCCGCGACTTGCCGAAGCCGTACGTGCGCGACTGCAGCAGCCCGAGCACGACGAAGAACAGCCCGATGGCGGACAGCGCCGCCCCGGTCACGTCAAAGTGCGGTCGCGGGCCGGTCCTGGCCGGGTCGGCGATCTTGAGGGCGAGCCAGGTGATCGCCGCGACCACGAGGACCTGCAGCCCGAAGGACGCCCGCCAGCTGAGCGCGCTGGTGATCAGGCCGCCGATCAGCGGCCCGGTGGCCGCGCCGAGGCCGCCCGCCCCGCTGACCACCCCGAAGTAGCGGGCCCGCGACTTGACGTCAGGGAACGCGACGGTGATCAGGATGTAGATGGGCGGGATCATCAGCGCGGAGCCGATGCCCTCGAGCAGCGAGTAACCCACGATCAGCAGTGGCAGCCCCATCGAGAGCGCGGCGAGCAGGCCGCCCACGCCGTAGATGCCCAGGCCGATCACGAAGCAGCGCTTGCGGCCCCAGATGTCGGTCAGCTTGCTGCCCGGGATCATCAGCGCCGCCATCGTCAGCGTGAACAGTGTGATCGCGGTCTGCACCCCGGCTACCGTGGTGCCCAGGTCCTTCGCGATGGCGCTGATCGCGACGTTCATGTTGGTCGCGGCGTAGCTGGCGATGAACTGCGCCAGTGCCAAGGGCAAGATCATCGATCGCCGGTCTGTTGGCTCGTCGCTTACCCGGCTGGTGGCTCTCACGCTTATGAGGCTGCCATCGGGGCCGCTTCCGTGGATCACCCGCGACGGGGGAGGTGACCAGCCCGGCGGGCCTGTAATCATGCCCCAATGACCGCAACTCTGGAGAATCTGCCGTCGCAGCGACCGAGGCCAGATTCCGAGCGCCGCAGGCTGCTCCCCGACGAGCGGGCGCGACTGGGGAAGGCGGCCCGCGAACACGCGCCGCTCGACAGCCACGCGGCATTCGATCGCGCGCCCGACGCGCCGGATCCGGTCGCCCTCCTGGAGCGGCAGGGGGAGTCGCGCATTCCGGACCTGGTGCCGGTCCGGTACGGCCGCATGCTGGTGTCTCCGTTCACGTACTACCGCGGCGCCGCGCTGCCCATGGCGAGCGACCTGTCGGGCACGCCCACGACCGGCCTTACCGTGCAGGCGTGCGGCGACGCTCACCTGTCCAATTTCGGTATCTTCGGCTCTCCGGAGCGGCGGCTGCTCTTCGACATCAACGACTTCGACGAGACGCTGCCCGGCCCGTGGGAATGGGACGTCAAGCGGCTGGCGGCGAGCCTGGAGGTAGCCGCGCGGGAGCGGGACTTCTCCCGCAAGCAGCGGGCCGCGGTGGTGATGGCGGCCGCCGCCGGGTACCGGCGGGCGATGCGCCGCTTCGCCGGGATGACCAACCTCGACGTGTGGTACGCCCGGGCGGACGTCGAGCAGCTGCGCGCGGACCTGGAAGCCCAACTCGATCGGCGCCAGCGCAAGCGCTGGAACACGGGGCAGGCGAAGGCCATGACCTCCGACAGCATGCGGGCGCTGCGGAAACTGGTTCACCTGGTTGACGGCGAACCGCGCATCGTCGCCGCCCCGCCGCTGATCGTGCCGGCCACCGACCTGATGGACGTGGACGCCGCCGGCATCGAGCTGGAGCTCAGGGGACTGATCGTCAAGTACCGGCGGACGCTCGAGGCCAATCGCCGGCAGCTGCTCGAGCAGTACGAGTTCGCCGACATGGCGCGCAAGGTGGTGGGAGTCGGCAGTGTGGGCACCCGCTGCTGGATCATCTTGATGCTTGGCCGCGACCTTTCCGATCCGCTGTTCCTTCAGGTCAAAGAGGCTGAGGAGTCGGTCCTCGCCCGCTACGCGCACGTGCCCGGGCACGCCCGCCCGCGGTACTCCAACCAGGGACAACGCGTCGTCGTCGGCCAGCGGCTCATGCAGGCGTCAAGCGACATCTTCCTCGGCTGGGTCCGCATCGACGCGGGCATGGACGGCAAGCCGCACGACTTCTACGTCAGGCAGCTGCGCGACTGGAAGTTCTCGTTCGACATCGCCGTCATGGTCCCGAACGGCATGCGGCTGTACGGAGAGATCTGCGGCTGGAGCCTGGCCCGCGCACACGCCCGTTCCGGCGACCGGATCGCGATCGCCGCCTACCTGGGCGGCTCCGACGCGTTCGACCGGGCGGTCACCGAGTTCGCCAGCGCCTACGCCGACCAGAACGAGCGCGACCACGCCGCGCTGCGCGCGGCGGTCGCCTCGGGCCGCATCACCGCGCTCAGCGACGTGTGAGGCAGGCGCTCAGGCGATCGTCTCCAGACGCGAAGCAAGGAGGGAAGACATGCGAACGGACGAAGCAGAACGGACCACGGAGGACAGGACTTCGTTTCTCGCCGTGGCTAGAGCATGGCAGGTGACGCTCGTCATCGGCCTCGTGACGCTGGCACTCGGGATCGTGGTGGCCTTCCACCCGTCCGGCTCGCTGAACGTCATCGCCGTACTGCTCGGTATCACCCTGCTCATCACGGGGATCTTTCACCTGGTCAGGGCGTTCACCGGCGACGAGGGACACCGGGTCTGGCCCGGCATCGCCGGCCTCCTGCTCATCGTGGTCGGCGTGGTGCTGATCCGTCATCTCCACGTCACGGTGGCCCTCATCGGGCTGCTGGTCGGCATCAGCTGGATCGCCGAGGGAGTATCCGCCCTGGCGATCGGCTTCTCCCGGGGCCCGGCCGAGGGACAAGGCTGGTGGATCTTCTTCGGGATCGTCAGCCTGATCGGCGGGATCGTCGTGGCGGCGTCACCGGTGACCACGCTCACCGCGATCGCGATCCTGCTCGGCATCTGGTTTATCATCCAGGGCCTCTTCATGATCATCGCGGCCCTGATGCTCCGCCGCGCGATTAACAAACCGCAGGCCAGAACCCCGGTCAGGGGCCCCGCCCCGGTCCCCTGACACCCACCGACGGCGGATGCCCATTGAGCTAACGGGCGGCGTGAATCCGGGCGGTCACCGGGGTGGAGCCGGTAGCGTGTGCGGGTGACCTCCTGGGCTGATCACGCCGTTCTGTGGCACGTGTACCCGCTTGGTTTCACCGGGGCGGAGCGGGCGGCGCTGCCCGCGGACGAGCCGGCCAGGCACCGGCTGCGGCACCTGGCGGCGTGGCTCGACTACGCGGTCGAGCTTGGCTGCGACGGCCTGCTGCTCGGCCCGGTCTTCGCGTCGGAAACCCACGGGTACGACACCACCGACCACTTCGGGATCGACACCAGGCTCGGCGACGACGCCGACTTCGACGCGCTCGTGACCGCCGCCGACCAGCGCGGCGTGCGGCTGATCCTCGACGGCGTGTTCAACCACGTCGGGCGGTCGTTCCCCGCGTTCAAGGCGGCCGTCGCCGGCGGACCCGGGACGCCTGCCGCGCGCTGGTTCAAGCGGACGCCGGACGGGGCGGACTACGCGGTCTTCGAGGGCCACGGCCAGCTCGTCGAGCTCGACCACGACGAGCCCGCCGTCCTGTCCTACGTGATCGAGGTGATGACGCACTGGCTCGGCCGGGGCGCGGGCGGCTGGCGGCTCGACGCCGCGTACGCGGTGCCGCCGTCGTTCTGGGCCAAGGCGGTGCCCGCCGTGCGCGAGGCGTTCCCCGGCGCCTGGTTCCTCGGCGAGATGATCCACGGCGACTACGCGGCCTACGCGGCCGAGGCCGGCCTCGACTCGATCACCCAGTACGAGGTGTGGAAGGCGGTCTGGTCCTCGCTCAACGACCGCAACTTCTACGAGCTCGACCACGCGCTCGGCCGGCACAACGCGTTCATGGACGGGGAACTCGCGCAGACGTTCGTCGGCAACCACGACGTGACCCGGCTGGCGACAATCCTGGACGACGACCGCCACTTCTCGCACGCCCTCGCCGTCCTGTTCTGCGTCGGCGGCGTGCCCAGCGTCTACTACGGTGACGAGCAGGGATTCCGCGGCCTGAAGGAGCACCGCGAAGGCGGCGACGGCGAGATCAGGCCCGCCTTCCCCGCGACCCCCGCCGAACTGCTGCCCGAGGGGTGGCGCTACTACCGGCTGCACCAGCGGCTGATCGGCTTCCGCCGACGGCACCCGTGGCTGGTCCGCGCCCGCACGACGGCCGAGCACCTGCAGCCGACCGCCCTTGCCCTGCGCCTGCGCGGCGAGCGCGGCGGCGGGCAGGCCCTGCTGCTGCTGAACACGGGCGACGCGGACGTCCGGTTCCCGGTCGACGCCTCGGGCCTGTCGGTCGCCGAGACCCCCGAAGCGGGCGCGGTGCCAGCGGACCCGCTGCTCGTCCCCGCGCACAGCTGGGCGATCCTCGCGTAGCGGACCGGTCAGCCGCCCGGATCGGCGTAGCCGTGGGTGTAGGCGTAGCGGATCGCCTGGGCGCGGTCGCGGGAGCCGGTCTTGGCGAAGATGCGGTTGACATGCGTTTTCACCGTCGCCTCGCTGACGAACAGGGTGCGCGCGATCTCCCGGTTGGACTGCCCGGCCGCGATGAGCCGCAGCACGTCGACCTCGCGCGGCGTGAGGTCCTCTGCCCCGGGCGGCGCCTGATCCGGTGGCTGGGCCGGTCCCCGACCAGGCGCTGACTGCTCAGTAGGCCCCGGGGGGCGGGTGGCCGCGCTGAGCAGCCGCTGCTGTACGGCCGGGTCGAGCACCGCCTGGCCGGCCGCGGCGGCCACGACGGCCCGGCCGATCTCGGCGCGCGTGGCGTCCTTGGTCAGGTAGCCGAGCGCTCCCGCCCGCAGCGCGCTGATGATCGACTCGTCGTCGGCGTAGGTGGTGAGGACCACGACCTTGGTGCCTGGATGTTCGGCGGTGATCCGCGCCGTGGCCGTCACTCCGTCGCTGCGGGGCATGTTCAGGTCCATGAGGACGACCTGCGGCTTCGTCGCGGCCACGAGGTCGACGGCCGCCTCGCCGTCGGCCGCCTCGCCCGCCACCGTGATGCCGGGCAAGGTCCCGAGCAGCAGCACGAGGCCCTCGCGGACCGCCGACTGGTCGTCCGCGACGACCACGGTAACGGGCTCTCCTGACAGGTCATCGGCCATGCGCCGATTCTCCCGCAGGCCGGTGATCTTGTCGCGTCGGTTACCCGGCGGCCCAGCGTTACCTGGGCAGCACGGCGGATGGCGCCTCAGGAGGGGAGCGTGAGGCGCACCGTCCACTGCCCGTCTTCCGGCGCCGCGGTGAGCGTGCCGTCCGCGAGCGCGGCGCGTTCCCGCAGCCCGGTCAGCCCGTACCCGGTGCCCGCGTGTGCCAGCGGTCCTTCCGTCCCGGACGGCGGCAGCGGGTTGCTGACCCGCAGCGTCATGTTGTCTGGGGTGTACGTCACGGTCAGGCTGACCGGCTGGCCGGGCGCGTGCTTGCGCGCGTTCGTCAGCGCCTCCTGCGCCGTCCGGTAGACGGTCAGCGCCCGCTCCGAGCCGAGCGGGCGGGGCGGGCCCGCGACCGTGAACTCGACCGCCGTGTCACCGGCGGCGCGGTGCTCATCGACCAGGGCCCGCAGCCGGTGCGTGAGCCGCTCGGCGGGCGGGCCAGCGGAATCCGCCGGATCCGTTCCCGCGAGTGGCTCGGCCGGCTGGCCGGACGGCCGCGACGCGTACCCGGCGGGCGCCCCGGCGGAGTCGTCGCGGAGCGCGAGGATCGCGCGCCGCGTCTCCGCCATGCCCTCCTTGGTGAGCGCCCCGGCCCGCTCGACGCACTCCACGACCTTGGCGAGTTCCGGGCCCTTGTCGGGCACCGCGTCGAGCAGCCCCTCGGCCGCCTGCAGGTTCACCGAGACCGCGGCGAGCGCGTGCGCGAGCACGTCGTGGATCTCGCGGGCGATCCGTGCCCGCTCCGCGAGCGCCGCGGTCTGGGTCTCGGCGGCGTGCGCCCGGCGGGTCTGCTCAAGGGCCTGCTCGGCCTCGACGGCGCGCAGCAGGTAGGCGCGCCGGGTGAGCCCGAACGCCCACGAGCCGATGAAACCGGCGGTCCAGCCGATAAGCGCCTCGGACGGCGTGCCGCTCACCAGCCCGGCGATCAGGAACGCGGCGACCGTCTCGGCGACGATCGCGACCGACACTTCCGCCGGCAGCCGGGCGCCGGCGGACACCGTGACCACGAAACCGACCGCGACCGCCGAGCTGAGCGAGGAGAGCCCGGCCAGGGCGCCGCCCGCCGCCCCCATGACGACGAGCAAGGCCAGCCAGGCCCGCGGCCGGTCGCTGACGAAATTCCAGATCGCCCAGGCGACGGCCGAGACGACGAGCGTCACGGCGATCGCGATGCCCCGCGCGCCCTCGCCGAGATGCGGAGTGGACAACGGGACCGTGACGAGCACGATGACCAGCACGATGAAGCGGACGACCTTCACCGCTGGCGGGACGTCGATCGGGCTGACCGAAGGCCCGCGGCGGATCTCAGCGAGGAAGCCGCGAGACCGCCCGTCGCCGTCACCGGACACGCCGCCGGCCGCGTCGCCGCCGGCCAGCCGGCGGGACTCGCGCAGGCGTCGTGCGTAGGAGGCGAGAACCACGTCTCTTAACGTATCCGCACGCGGGCCGCGTCACCCGGGCCAGCCGGGTTGACCTCGGGTGGAGACGCGCCTCTCCACCCGGCCTCCACCCCGGCTCAGCCTTCGGACCGACGCGGGGGAGGGGGCCCGCTCCGTAGCGTGATCCACATAAGGACAACGTCCCCAGCAACCAGGAGGAATTTCCGTGGACGCCAGCGTGTGGATCCCGCAAGTCGCCATTCTCGCCGTCGTGCTGCTGTCGGACTACGGCGTGCGCAAGCTGACGACCTCACGGCTTGTCCGCCCCTTCATCACCGCGATTGTCATCATCCCGTTCTTCTTCAAGGGCGCCGCGACCTCCGGCAACGGCCTGCTCCTCGAGGTGGCCGGCCTCCTGGCCGGCATCGCGCTCGGCGTGCTCGCCGCCTCCCTGATGCGCGTGTTCGCCGACCCGGCGAGCGGGCGGCCCGCGACGCGCGGCGGCCTTCCGTACTGCCTGTTCTGGGTCGTGATCGTGGCCGCGCGGCTGTACTTCGCCTACGGCGCCCAGCACGTGTTCAGCCAGCAGCTCGGCGAGTGGCTCGTCACGAACCACATCACGGTTGACGCGCTGACCGCCGCGATCATCTTCTTCTCGGTGGCCATGCTG
>Ga0070681_10005786_pt1 | contig 11959 bp, 12 predicted proteins | sample KBSC83BmetaG_FD_65650 | JGI IMG/M metagenome (GOLD analysis project Ga0070681, IMG submission 65650) | Corn rhizosphere microbial communities from Kellogg Biological Station, Michigan, USA - KBS C8-3B metaG | ecosystem: Host-associated > Plants > Roots > Rhizosphere | place: USA: Michigan...
ATGGATCCCTACGGCAACGAGGCCGCGCTCAAGGCGCTCGCCGACGCGCGCGTCACGGCGTTCGCGATGGAATTGATGCCGCGCATCACCCGCGCGCAATCGATGGATGTGCTGTCCAGCCAGGCCAACCTCGCCGGCTATCGCGCGGTCATCGACGCCTCGGCTGAGTATGGACGCGCCTTTCCGATGATGATGACGGCGGCCGGGACGGTGCCGGCGGCGCGGGTTTTCATCATGGGTGTCGGTGTCGCCGGTCTGCAGGCCATTGCCACGGCGCGGCGGCTTGGCGCTGTGGTCACCGCAACCGACGTTCGTCCGGCCACCAAAGAACAGGTCGAGAGCCTTGGCGCCAAATTCCTCGCTGTCGAAGACGAGGAGTTCAAGAACGCGCAGACCGCGGGCGGCTACGCCAAGGAGATGTCGAAAGAGTACCAGGCCAAACAGGCCGCGCTGGTCGCCGAGCACATCAAAAAGCAGGACGTGGTCATCACCACCGCGTTGATTCCGGGCCGGCCGGCGCCTCGTCTGGTTTCGAAGGAGATGGTCGCTTCGATGAGGCCGGGCTCCGTTCTTGTCGACCTCGCGGTCGAGCGCGGCGGCAACATCGAGGGTGTGCAGCCGGGCAAGGTCGCCGACGTCGGCGGCGTCAAGATTGTGGGCTTCACCAATGTCGCGGGCCGACTTCCGGCTTCGGCGTCCGGGCTTTATGCCAAGAACCTGCTGACCTTCCTCGAAATCCTGATCGACAAGAAAGAGAAGACGCTCGCGGTCAACTGGGACGACGAGATCGTGAAAGCCGTGGCGCTCACCCGCGACGGTGCGGTCGTGCATCCGAATTTCATGCCAAAGAGCGCGGCGTAAGCACGCGCGAAAGGGAGCCTGCCATGACCGGAACAGCCCTCGACGCCGTCGATCCGTTCGTGTTTCGGCTGTCGATCTTCGTGTTGGCCGTGTTCGTCGGCTATTACGTGGTGTGGTCGGTGACGCCGGCGTTGCACACGCCGCTGATGTCAGTGACCAACGCCATTTCGTCGGTGATCGTGGTCGGTGCGCTGCTCGCGGTTGGCGTCGAATTGCTGGCCGACGATCAGGGCCGCATCTGGGCTCGCGCGCTTGGCTTCGTGGCCTTGGTGTTTGCCTCGATCAATATTTTTGGCGGCTTCCTGGTCACCCAGCGGATGCTGGCGATGTACCAGAAGAAGAAAAAGTAGCGCTCTCATGCTCGCGCTTCCCCACTCCGGACACGCCGCCGAGGCCACGTCATGAACGCCAATATTTCCGCGCTGCTCTACCTTGTCGCCGGCGTGTTGTTCATCCTGGCGCTGCGTGGGCTGTCGAACCCCGAATCGAGCCGCCGCGGCAATGCCTTCGGCATCGCTGGCATGGTCATTGCCATCGCGACGACGCTCGCTTCGCATCCCCCGCAGGGCTTGGGCTCTTGGATCCTGGTGATCGCCGGCATTGTACTCGGCGGCGGCATTGGCGCGGTGATCGCGCGCCGGGTGTCGATGACCTCGATGCCTGAATTGGTCGCGGCGTTCCACTCGCTGGTCGGCATGGCGGCAGTGTTGGTTGCGGCGGGCGCGTTCTATGCCCCGACCGCGTTCGGCATCGGCACGCACGGCCACATCCATACGCAAAGCCTGATCGAAATGTCGATCGGCGTCGCCATCGGCGCCATCACCTTCACCGGTTCGGTGATCGCCTTCCTGAAACTGTCCGGGCGGATGAGCGGCGCGCCGATCCTGCTGCCGCTGCGTCATGCCATCAACATCGTGCTGGCTGCGGCGCTGATCTTCTTCATCTACGGTTTGGTGGTGACGCAGAGCCAGATGGATTTCTGGCTGGTCGTCGGGATTGCCTTCGTTTTCGGCGTCCTCATCATCGTTCCGATCGGCGGCGCCGATATGCCGGTCGTGATCTCGATGCTGAACTCCTATTCGGGATGGGCGGCGGCCGGCATCGGCTTCACGCTCGGCAACTCCGCGCTGATCATCACCGGCGCACTGGTCGGTTCTTCGGGTGCGATCCTGTCCTACATCATGTGCAAGGGCATGAATCGCAGCTTCATTTCGGTCATCCTCGGCGGGTTCGGTGGCGAGGTCGCGGCCGCCGGCGGCACGGGCGAGCAGCGCCCGGTCAAGATCGGCTCGGCGGAGGATGCCGCTTACATCCTGAAGAACGCCTCCAAGGTCATCATCGTGCCGGGTTACGGCATGGCGGTGGCGCAGGCGCAGCATGCGCTGCGCGAGATGGCCGACCGTCTCAAGAAAGAGGGCGTCGAGGTCAAGTACGCGATTCATCCGGTGGCGGGCCGCATGCCCGGCCACATGAACGTGCTGCTGGCGGAAGCCAACGTGCCTTACGACGAGGTGTTCGAACTCGAGGACATCAATTCGGAGTTCGCGCAGGCGGACGTTGCGTTCGTGATCGGCGCCAACGACGTCACCAATCCGGCCGCGGAAGAGGACAAGTCGTCGCCGATTTACGGAATGCCGGTGCTGCAGGTCTGGAAGGCAGGCACGGTGATGTTCGTCAAGCGCTCGCTCGCCTCGGGCTACGCCGGCATCGACAATCCGCTGTTCTATCGCGACAACACCATGATGCTGCTCGGCGACGCCAAGAAGATGGCTGAGACCATCGTCAAGGGAATGTAACCCATTCATCGCGCATCCCGGCGTGTTGCGCCGGCGCCGATCGGCGGCCGCTATGTTTTTGCTGAAATCGTGCATCATCGCTGCGGCGGCGTTCGGCGGATTCGTCGCGCTGATGTACGCCAAACAGCGCACGCTGATGTATCACCCCGAGCGGCTGCAAACGCCGCCGGCCGCGGCAGGATTGCCTGAAGCCGAAGTCCTGACGCTCGACACAGCCGATGGCGAGCGAGTCATCGTCTGGCACGTTCCGCCGCAACCGGATCGGCCGGTCGTGCTGTATTTTCACGGGAACGCCGGCGCGCTCCGCTATCGAGTCGACCGCTTTCGCGCCTTGACCGGCGACGGCCTCGGGCTCGTCGCGCTGAGTTATCGCGGATACGGCGGTTCGAGCGGCACGCCCACGGAGGCGGGTCTGATCGCCGACGCGGCTGCCGCTTACGACTTTGCCGTGTCGCGCTACCCGGCAGAGCGGATCGTGGTCTGGGGCGAGTCGCTCGGGACCGGCGTCGCCGTCGCCCTGGCTGCCAACCATCGTATCGGGCGTCTGATTCTCGAAGCGCCATTCACGTCAACCGTGGACGTCGGCGCTCAAGTGTATTGGTATTTGCCCGTGCGGGCGTTGATGAAGGACACGTTCCGCTCCGACCTTCGGATCGGCCAGGTGACAGCGCCGCTTTTGATCATGCACGGCACCCATGACACGACGGTGCCGATTGCGCTCGGCGAGCGGCTGTTCGAACTCGCCAATCCGCCCAAACGCTTCGTGAGGTTTGACGGCGGCGGCCACGCCGATCTTGACGACTACGGGGCGCAGGATGCGGTTCGCGCGTTCCTGAACGAACCGCCGCGTTGAGGCGTGAGTGGTTCTGCCGGTTTCTGAGCACGACAGACGGCGCGGTCAGAATGTCTGGTAGGTCTGACCCATCCGGCCGCCGACGCGGGCAAAGCCTTGTTTCGCGGACTCGTCGTTTTGGTTGAGGTTGAGAGCGCGGGCATAGGAGCCGGCCGCCTTCTCCTTGTCGCCCAGCCGCTCGTAGGCGAACGCGCGCGTGGTCCAGGCCTGTAGATTTTGCGGCTCCGCCGATACGGCGTCGTCCAGGTCGGCGGCTGCGGCCTTGAAGTCGTTGACCGCCATGTAGCTCAAGCCGCGCGCGATGTAGGGCTCGGCTTGATTCTGCGTGAGGCCGATGGCGGTGGTGAAATCGTCGATGGCGAACTGGTGTTGCTTCTGGCTCTGATAAAGCAGGCCGCGATTGTAATAGGCTTCGGCATTGTCGGGACGAATGCTGATGGCCTTGTTGAAATCCTTGAAGGCCTCCATCGGTTGTCGCCGAAGCCGATAAACGATGCCACGGCCGAGATAACCGGGCGCGTAATTCGCATCGAGGCTGACCGCCCGATCGAAATCGGCCAAAGCCAGGTCGAGGTGCCCGGTCTTGCGCTGGATCAAGCCGCGGTTGGCGTAGGCCTGCGCATAGTTGGGGTCGAGGCTGATCGCCTTGTTGAAGTCGGCCAGCGCTTCGTCGTTACGGCCGGCTTGGCCGAACACCGATCCCCGCATGTTGTAAGCTTGCGGATCGGTCGGGTTTCGCTGCACGACGCTGGTGAGCGAAGCGATGTTGGTGGGCGAGGCGGCATATTGGTTTTCGTCGGACTCCGATGTCTGGGTGACGCCGGTGACGCTGCCGATGGTTCCGCAGCCCCCCAATGCCGCGACAGTGGCCAGCACGACGATCCGGGCGAGCCGGAGGCCGGCCGGCCGTGTTGGGCTTGCGCTGAGGGTGCGCTGCATCATCGTCTTGAATCCAGCCGTGTCGGCTTCTGTGTCAGGCGGGTCGGGGACGGTTGACCCGGTCCACCCGCTTGTTCACCGAGCATTGCGGCGAACATTCGACGATAACGCCGCGGCTTGAAAAACCACAGCGCGGGCCGCGTCCTTGGCCGCCCGCGCCGTCAATTGAGAAAACCGGGAGGGGGAAGGTGTTTAGCGTCCGAAACCGCCGCCGCCACCGAAGCCGCCGCCACCACCAAAGCCGCTGCCGCCGCCACCACCGAAGCTGCGAGCCGGTCCGCCGCGACCCGCAGGGCCGCCGCGGCCGCGATCGGCACCCGGACCACCGGGGACGACCTTCGGCTTCATCGGGATCAAACCTTCGCGCTGAGCGCGCTTGCGGGCCAGCTTACGGGCGCGGCGAACCGCCTCCGCCTTCTCGCGGGCCTTCTTTTCGGAGGGCTTTTCATAGTGTCCGCGGAGCTTCATCTCGCGGAAAATGCCCTCGCGCTGCATCTTTTTCTTCAGCGCCTTGAGGGCTTGGTCGACATTGTTGTCACGGACAAGAACCTGCACGCATCGTTCCTTTTGAATCGCAGTCAGTTGTCGGGTGCGCGGGAGGCCGAAAATAGCCTGCCGTGTCGGGGGTCGGTAGCAGATCGGTTGGCAAAAGTCCATCATCGGCGCGGCCCAGGGGCGGCGTGGCCGGCCGTCATTCCAGGTCGGTCACCGGGGCGGCGGGCTTCTTGGCGGTGGAGACGGCCAGCCGCTCCAGAATCACCATTTCGCGGAAAAACGCCTTGAGCGGCTTCGCGTTGGGGAAGCCGCCCCAATGCTCGCCCGCCGGTACGTCGCGGATAACGGTGGAGCGGGCGGCGAGCTGGGCGCCTTTGCCGACCGTGATGTGGGGGATGATGCCGACACGGGCCGCCAGGATCACGTTGTCTTCCAGCGTCACGCTGCCGGAGAGGCCGGACTGCGCCACGATGATGCAGTTCTTGCCGATAACCACGTTGTGGCCGATCTGGACGAGGTTATCGATCTTGGTCCCGGCGCCGACGACGGTGTCGCGCATGCCGCCGCGGTCAATGTTGGTGCCGGCGCCGATCTCCACGTCGTCGCCGACGACGACCCGGCCGATCTGCGGGACTTTGACATGCCCCTCCTTGGTCGGGACGTAGCCGAAACCGTCCTGGCCGATATGGCAGCCGGGATGGATGATGACGCGGTCGCCCAAAATCGTGTGCGTCACCGAACTGTTCGGCCCGATCGTGCAGTCGCGCCCGATCCTGACACCCGCGCCAATCACCGCGTTGGCGCTAATGATTGTGCCCGCGCCAATGATCGCACCGGCACCGACGACGGCGCCCGGATCGACGGTGACCCCCTCGGCCAGACGCGCGGCGGGGTGCACCGACGCGCCCTGCGCCACGCCGCTGTCGCCATAGGGCGAGGTTGGACGGAGCGACGGCTGATAGAATTTGCGCATCACCGTGACGAAGGCGTTGTAGGGGGCGCGGGCGCGCAACACAGTGAGCGCCGCGGGAGCCCGGGCCTCGAACCGCGCGATGGTCAGCACCGCGCCGGCCCGCGTGGTGGCGAGTTGGTCAGCGAAGCGGACGTTCTCAAGGAAGGTGAGGTCTTCGGGACCCGCGAGATCGATCGGTGCGACGTTGCGGATGCGGCGTTCGAGATCGGCCCCGGCACGAGGTTCGGCCCCTGTCAATGCAACGATTTCGCCAACGGTCAGCGCCGATTGGGGGCTAAAAAATTGCGGATTTGTTTGCTCGTCGCCGATGTCCGTGACCGGACGGCCGTCCGAATGATTGCCCATGTCACACATCCCCGGGTCGCCGCATAACGGCTGTGGATAATTCCGCCGATCGACGCTGCAATGCACGCAGGCGCCGCACGGTTGTCGTGCGTCGCCGCTCCGGCGTCAATTCTCTGTTGGCAAAAGATGTGGCCGCCCCGGCGCTCATGGGGTCCAGGCGGGCCGGGTCAGGCGATGATGTCCGGGGTCAATTGGTCTTCGATCGAAATGATCCGATCGCGCAAATGAAGTTTGCGCTTCTTCAGCCGCTGCACCTGCAAAAGATCGGCTCCGGGGGATCCATGCAGTGCTTCGATCGCGGCGTCGAGATCGCGATGCTCTTGCCGCAGTTGCGCCAACTGCGCTTCAAGCTCGACTTCGTCCTCTCGCCTCATCTTTGCCGCCGATTCAAGCGCGTCGCGCACCGCTCCGTCGGTGACGGTAACAGCGCCCGAGATCACCACAAACTCTTGAATGCTCATCGCTTTCCCAATTTGCTTCGAGAAGAGCGTACGCCAACCCGACCAGCGTGCGGTATCCCATTGAAGTAAGGGCTGGTCCCGCCATTCTCAAGGGCAGTTCCGCGGGCGACGGCAGAGGCGTATTTCGTCGCAGTCCGAACAGGGGGATTTACTGCACTGCACAAGGGGCCATAATCGACTTGCTGGGGACCTCATGGCACAGTGAGCGAGTCAGGGGTGTTTGCTGAACGTTCTTTGGAGCAACTCCACATGGCCATCCAAGCGCATCTTGCTGAACTTGAACGGAAACATCAGGCCCTTGAGAATGAGATCGCCGAGGCGATCAATCATCCTTCGGCCGACGATCTGAAAATTGCGGAATTGAAGCGGCGCAAGCTGCTGGTCAAGGACGAGATTGAGCGTTTGCGGATCGAGGATGTTGTCGTTCTGCACTGACGTGCGTCGATCTGGCATTTACAAAGCTCGGAGATAAAAGCCGCCGGCTCTCGCCAAGGGAGCCGGCGGTGCTATTTTGGCGCTCTGAAAAACAAGGGGGAGGACAGCATGGACCGGCGTGGATTGGTGGCGGCGCTTGGCTTATTGGCGCTGACGGCGGTCGGTACCGTAACGGCTGTCGCCCAGGACTATCCGACACGCACGGTGACGCTGGTGGTGCCTTATCCGCCCGGCGGCGGTGTCGATACGCTGGCGCGCGTGATTGCGGAAAAGCTGTCCACCGCGCTCGGCCATCAGGTGATTGTCGACAACCGCGTTGGCGGTTCCGGCCTCGTTGGCACGCGCACCTTGGTCCGCAGCGCGCCGGATGGCTACACGCTGTTCCTCGGCCACACCGGTTCGATTTCGATCAACCCGAGCCTCTACGCCAATCCGGGCTTTGATCCGCGCAAGGATTTCACCCCGATTGGTCTGTTCGCCTCGATGCCGGTGGCATTGCTGGCGCATCCGACATTTCCGGCGAAGACCATTGGCGAGGTGGTCGAACTCGCGAAGAAGGAGCACGGCAAGCTCAACATCGGCACCTCGGCCGTCGGAACCGGCGGCTATCTCTCCGCCGAGCTGTTCAAGTCCGTCACCGGCGTGCAGGCGACCATCGTGCCTTACAAGGGAACGGCGCAGATCATGAACGATCTGCTCGGCAATCAAGTGCCGATCGGGTTCGGCGTGCTGCCGCCCGCCATGGGCAATCTCGCCGCCGGGACGTTGAAGGCCATCGCCGTGCTCGATTCCAAGCGCTTCAGCCTGCTGCCCGACGTGCCGACCGCCCATGAATCCGGACTGCCGGGATTCGAGTCGGTCTTGCATTACGGATTGCTGGGGCCTGCCGGCCTGCCGCGGCCTATCGTCGACAAGCTCAACGCCGCGATGCGCAAGATCGCGATGACCGACGAGATCAAGAAGCGCATCAACAACGAGGGCGGCGACCCGATGACCTCGACGCCGGAAGAATACGCCGCCGACATCGACAAGGAGGCCACCAAATGGGGTGCGCTGATCGCCAAGCTCAATTTGAAGGTCAATTGATGCTTCGTCTTGTTGCGGTTCTGGCATTGGTGGCGTTGGGCTGGCACCCAGCCCATGCCGCCGACGAGTATCCCAACAAGCCGATCACGCTGATCGTGCCGTTTCCCGCCGGCGGCGGTGTCGATGCGATCGGACGGATCGTCGGCGACAAGCTGTCGGCAGCGCTGGGCCAGCCGGTGATCATCGACAACCGCGGCGGAGCCGCGGGCGTCATCGGGACGCGGGCGGCGACACGCGCCGCCCCTGACGGCTACACCCTGGTGATGGCAACGTCGGGCTCGATTGCGATCAACCCCAATCTCTACGTCAATCCCGGCTATCACACGCTGCAAGACCTGGCGCCGATCGGATTGATCTCGACGACGCCGATCGTGCTGATGGCGCATCCATCGGCGGCCGAGCAATCGCTGGCCGCGCTGATTGCGTCGGCGAAGCAGAATCCCGGCAAGCTCAACATCGGGACGCCGCCGCCTGGCACCAGCGCCAACCTGGGCGCGGAGCTGCTCAAGTCACTGGCCAACATCGACATCACCATCGTCACCTATCGCGGCACGGGGCCGCTGACGACCGACTTGCTGGGCGGGCACGTCAAGCTGGGACTCAACGTGCTGGCTCCGGCGATGAGCAACATCAAAGGCGGCACGATGAATGCGCTCGCGGTTCTGGCGCCGAAGCGGTCGAGCCATCTGCCGGACGTGCCAACGTCCGCGGAAGCAGGATTGCCGGGCTTCGAGTCGGGTTTGAATTACGGTTTGCTGGCGCCCATCGGCACGCCGCGCCCGATCATCGAGCGGCTCAATGCGGCGCTTCGCGCGGGGATCGACACGCCCGACGTGCGCGCCCGCATTGCCGCCGACGGCGGCGACCCGATGCCGTCGACGCCCGAGGAATATGCCGCCGATATCAAAAAGGAAGACGCCAAGTGGGGCACGCTGATCCGCAAGCTTGGCTTGAAGGTGGAATGACCGTGTTTGTTGCGCGCGGGCCGGTCGCGGCCTGACAGCGGAATAGGGTGGGGCGACATGATCTCTCGTCGGATTTTTGTGGTTTGTGCTGCAGCGGCCCTGACCTGGATGACGGCGGCGCCAACGCCGAGTGCAGCGCAAGAGTATCCCAGCCGCGTGATCACGCTGATTGTGCCGTTCCCGCCTGGTGGCGGCAACGACACCGTGGCGCGCATCGTCGCCAGCCGGCTGTCGGCGGGGTTGGGCCAGCAGGTTATCGTCGACAACCGTGGCGGCGCCAACGGCGTCATCGCCATGCGCGCGGCCGCGCGGTCCGCGCCGGACGGCTACACGCTGCTGTTCGCCAACTCGAGCACGACCTCGATCAATCCCGCGCTTTACACCAACGTCGGCTATGACGCGCACAAGGACTTCGCGCCGATCGGCCTGTTGGCCGCCATGGGCATCGGCATCATCGTCCGGCCGGATTTCCCGGCGAAGTCGGTGGGTGAGTTGATTGCGCTGGCCAAGCAAAAGCCGGGCAGCTTGAACATCGGCACTTCGCCGCCGGGCAGCGGCTCCAATCTGGCCGCCGAGTTGTTCAAGGCGCGTGCCGGCATCAACGTAACGCTGGTGCCTTACAAGGGCGCAGCCGCGCTGACCAATGACTTGCTCGGCGGCCATATGCCTGTGGTGTTCAGCGTGTTGCCGCCCGCGCTCGGCAACGTTCAGTCCGGCGCGTTGCGTGTGCTTGCGGTGACCGGAAGCTCGCGCCTCGGCTTGCTGCCCGACGTTCCGACCGTTGCCGAGTCGGGACTTCCCGGGTTCGAGGCGGTGTTGAAATACGGACTGCTTGCGCCGGCGGGAACGCCGAAGCCGATTGTCGAGCGGCTCAATCGCGAACTGCGCACGCTGGTCGCGTCCGACGACGTCAAGACGCGCATCGGACGCGAGGGTGGCATCACATTGACATCAAGCTCCGAGGACTACGCCGCCGACATGGTGCGGGAGGATGCTCAGTGGGGTCCGTTGATCCGCAGCCTCAACATCAAGGTGGATTGATCAGCCTTTGCGAAGCTCCGCCGCAGCGCGTGCGAGCACATTGACGACCAGGGCTTCCGCCTCGGCGTCGCCTTTCAGCCGCTCGGCCGCAACCTCGCGCAGGTTTTCCAGCGCGGCGCGCACGAGGCGGGTGACGCGAGGTCCACGCGGACTGTCGTCGTCTTCGCGGCCGCGCCGGGCACGCACGCGTTCGCCGACGGCGCTCAGCCGCTCCAGCACCGCGTCGACGAATTCGCGGTTCGCATCAAGATAGACGCGGCCTTCGTCCGTGATCGTGTAGAGCTTCTTGGCGCCGTCCGCCTGCGCGGTGACATAGCCGGCCTCTTCGAGATACGTCAGCGTCGGGTAGACGATACCGGGGCTCGGTGCGTACCAGCCCTCGGTTTTGTCCTCCAACACCTTGATGATCTCGTAGCCGTGGCGCGGCTGCTCGGCGATCAACGCCAGCGCCAACAGGCGGAGGTCGCCCTGCGCCAGCATGCGGCCGGCGCGCATCATGTCGTCGCCACCCGCTCCATGACGGCCTCCGAAACCGTGTCCGTGGCGTCGGCCCCAGCGACCGTGGCGCTCGGCGGCCCAGAATGCGTCGCGATGTGAATCGTCGCGGTGTCTCTCGTTGTGTCTCATCCCAAACATCAATGGTCTCCTTGCTCAAAATATATCGTTAGATAGATCGAATTAGGATATAGCACAAGATATATCTTTGAAAATGATCCGTTCTTAAAAATCACCGTGAAAACAAAGCCCTACGTATTTTTCAGCGATTGAAGAAGCGCGATTGCAGGGCTGAGCCGAGGCTTGCTCGCGAGCTGGCGGGCTGGTCACGCGGCGCGGAATGCACCGGTGTTGCGGCGCTGCCCCGCAGCTCCGCTTTGGCCGCGCGGCACCGAAAGCTCAGCCGCGGTGAGGCGTTCTCAATCCGGCCGGATGGCCTTGCGCGCGCGTTCGACGATGGCGTTTGGCGTTGCGTAGAGGCGACCCACCACCTCCTGGATTTTTGCCCCGGACAATGGATCGATATCGATACGTACTTTGTCGGCGTCGGCGAGAAAGGCTTCGTCGGTCATGGTTTCGTCGAAAGCCTTGCGGAGGACTTCCAGCCGGGCCGGCGGTGTGTCCGGCGGCGCGATGTAGGAGCGGTGAAACACCGTCTGGCTGAGAATGAGTTCGAGAACTTTGCGGTCCTCGTCGTTCTTCACGAATTCGAACGCGGTCGGAACCCCCAATTTTGTCAGCTCGGCGTTCGGCTCGATGCTGGCTTGAAGAAGCAGGTTGACGTTGTGGTCCCGAAGCCAATCGGGCCGTTGCGACTTGAAACTCGACCAGTCCCAGCCGCACAGGCCGTCGATCTCGCCGCGCTCCATCGCCAGCGCCATGGCGGCAGTTCCCGGATAACCCGGCACGATGTCCCACAACGCGCCGCCCGTATGTTTGTGCAGATAACCGTATTCGAACGTCGAGTCGTTCGGTGAACTGCCGCCGAACTTCGCCTTGATCTTCCGTGCGTCGTCGAAGGTCGCAATCTTCGATCCTTTCAACGTTGCGCAGATGCGAACGCCGTTGTTGGCGGTGCCGACGTAGCGCACCTTGGTGGGATCGAACAGCGCGGCGGTGCGATCGTCGAGCAAGGGTCCCATGATCGCACCCGGCATGATGCCCGCGATCGAGGTGCCGTCCTTCGGCGCGATGGTGGCGATGTATTGCGCAGC
>Ga0070681_10005789_pt1 | contig 11956 bp, 12 predicted proteins | sample KBSC83BmetaG_FD_65650 | JGI IMG/M metagenome (GOLD analysis project Ga0070681, IMG submission 65650) | Corn rhizosphere microbial communities from Kellogg Biological Station, Michigan, USA - KBS C8-3B metaG | ecosystem: Host-associated > Plants > Roots > Rhizosphere | place: USA: Michigan...
CTGATCGCGGGCGGCATCGGCATTACCCCGATCACCGCCATCGCCGCCGGGTTGCGCCGCCAGAACGTCGACACAACGGTGCATTATGCCGTGAAGTCGCGCAGCGATGCCGCGTTCCTCGATGAGTTGTCCGCGCTGCTCGGCGACCGGCTGACCGTGTACGCCGGCGATCGGGACGAGCGGATCGATCTCGACGCCACCTTCCGCGCCCTGCCCAATGAGGCCATCGCCGTGATGTGCGGGCCGATGCGGATGCTCGAGGCCGCGCGGCGCGCCTGGAACGATGCCGGCCGGGCGCCCACCGACCTGCGCTATGAGACCTTCGGCTCCAGCGGCCTGATGCCGACGGCGGAATTCCGCGTGCGCCTGAAGGACTCGGACACCGAGCTGGTGGTTTCGCAAACCAGCTCGATGCTCGACGCGCTGAACGGCGCCGGCTTCGAGGTGATGTCCGACTGCCAGCGCGGCGAATGCGGCGTCTGTGCCGTCGATGTCGTTGCCGTCGACGGCGAGATCGATCATCGCGACGTCTTCTTCAGCGACCGGCAGAAGCGCGACAACCGCAAGATCTGCCCTTGCGTGTCGCGCGCGATCGGCGTCGTCACCATCGATACGCTGTACCGTGCGGAAGTCTAAGCCGGCAACCTCACCGCCTCCGGCGACGCCTTGCCCCGGATCATGTCGGAGGCCTTGTCTGCGATCATCAAGGTCGAGGCGTTGAGATTGGCCGAGATCATCCGCGGCATGATCGAAGCATCGACCACGCGCAGGCCCTCGAGCCCATGCACGCGCAACTGGTCGTCGACCACGGCCCATTTGGCATCCGCCGGTCCCATCCGGCAGGTGCAGCCGGGGTGGAACGTGGTGGTGCCGCGCTGCTGGGCGGCGCCGAGGAATTCGTCGTCGCTCTGCACCTTCGGTCCCGGGAAATCCTCATAGGCGTAATATTGCGACAGCGGCGCGGAGGCCATCAGCCGGCGCGCCAGCTTCATGCCGGCGACGACGACGCGGCGGTCGAGTTCCTCGACCAGGTAGTTGGTCTGGATGATCGGCGGCGTGAATGGATCGGCCGAACGCAGACGGACATAGCCGCGGCTTTCCGGACGCTGCTGCCAGGAGGCGATGGTCATGCCGGGCTCGTCCTCGAGCTGGCCCTGCACGCCCTCCTTGTAGCTCGCCGGCGTAAAGGTGAGTTGAAGATCGGAGCTCTCGGTGGTCTCGCCGGAATGCCAGAAGCAATAGACCATGGTCGGCGACAGCGAGAGCAGGCCGCGGCGTGTGGTGGCCCATTTCAGCGCCTCGACCCACAGGCTCAGGCCGCGCCGCATTTCGTTGATGGTCCGGATATCCTTGACGCGCGCGACGGTGCGCGGCGCGTAATGGTCCTGCAGGCCCTCGCCGACGCCGGCCAATGCGTGACGCACCTCGATGCCGAGCGAGCCGAGCAGCTCCGGCGAGCCGACGCCGGACAGTTGCAGCACCTGCGGCGAGTTATAGGTGCCGCCCGACAGGATCACTTCCTTGGCCGCGCGCACCTCGACCGGCGTGCCGCCCTTGCCGCCCCGCATGTAGCGCACGCCGACGGCGCGCTTGCCTTCGAAGATGATGTTGGTGACATGCGCATGCGTCCGCACGTCGACGTTGCCCCGCCTCACCGCCGGATGCAGGAACGCCTTCGCTGCGCTCACGCGCAGGCCGTTCTCGATCGTGCGCTGGCAGTACGACACGCCCTCCTGGATCGCGCCGTTGTAATCGGGATTTCTGGGTATGCCGAGACTGACGGCCCCCTCCATGAATGCTTCGCACAGCGGATCCTGCCAATCCATGGTGGTGACGGTCAGATTGCCGTCGCGCCCGCGAAAGGTTTCGTCGCCTTCACCGATCCGCCGTTCCAGCCGCTTGAAGTACGGCAGGATATCCGGATAGCCCCAGCCGCGATTACCGAGCTGCGCCCAGGTATCGAAATCCTGGCGCTGGCCACGATTGTAGATATGGCCGTTGATCGAGGACGAACCACCCAGCGTCTTGCCGCGCGGCGCGTAGATGCTGCGGCCGCCGGTCCACGGACCGACCTCCTGCTGATAGGCCCAGTTGACGCTCTTCATATGGAACGTCTTGATGAAGCCGGCCGGCAGATGGATGTAGGGATGCCAGTCCTTGCCGCCTGCTTCGAGCACGCAGACGCGAGTGGAGGAATCTTCGCCGAGGCGGTTGGCGAGCACGCTGCCCGCGGAGCCGGCGCCGATGATCACGTAATCGAACGTTTCCATGTTGTCTTTTCTGGCGCGGCTGAAATTACCGCGGCTTGTCGTTGAGTTGATAGGTGAGATGCGCCTTCACCGTCGGCCATTCGCTGGCGATGATGCTGTAAACTACGGTATCGCGCAACGTGCCGTTCGGCGCGATCTGGTGGCTGCGCAAAATGCCGTCCTGCTTGGCGCCGAGCCGCTCGATGCCGCGGCGGCTCTGGTGATTGAAGAAATGGGTGCGAAACTCGACCGCAATGCAATCCATCTTCTCGAACGCGTGGGTCAGCAGCAGCAATTTGCACTGCGTGTTGACCGCGCTGCGCTGCACACGTTTGGCATACCAGGTCGAACCGATCTCGACGCGGCGGTTGGCCGCATCGACGTTCATGTAGGTCGTCATGCCCGCGATCTTGCCGTCGGCGTCGTAGACCGTGAACGGCAGCATGGTTCCTGCCGCGAGCAGGCCGAGCCGGCGATCGATTTCCTTGCGCATGCCCTCCGGCGTGGGCACCGAGGTGTACCAGAGCTTCCACAGATCGCCGTCGCTCACGGCCTCCGTGAGCCCGTCGCATTGGTCTGGCGACAGCGGCTCGAGCCGCGCGTGTTCGCCGCGCAGGGTGACAGGTTCAAGGAAGGGCATTGAAGTCTCCATTGTTCGGTCGTCATTCCGGGATGGTGCGTTAGCACCAGACCTCAGATGCGCAATTGCGCATCGGGGAAGTTCGAGATTCCGGGTTCGCGCTAAGCGCGCCCCGGAATGACGGCCTTTCGGCCGTCACTTGTTCAAAAAATTCAGCGCCAGCCCGGGCCGCGCCCAGTCCATCGCGACCAGTTCGCCCTTGCCTGACAGCGTGATGTAGGCGGTCTTCAGGTCGGGTCCGCCGAAGGCGATGTTGGTGGTCATGCGGTCGCCGGTCTCCACCTGTTCGACCAGCTTGCCATCGGGCGCAATCACCGAGATGCAGCCCGAGATCAAGGTCGCGACGCAGACATTGCCGGAGGCTTCCACGGCGAGCGAATCGAACATCTGGTAGCCGCCGAGACCCGCGATCGGCTTGCCGCGTTCGCCGCGATAGATCGGATCGCGCGGCTTGACCTCGCCGGGCGCCGACAGATCGAACGCCCACAGCCGCGCCGTTGGCGTTTCCGCGACATACACCGTGTTCTCGTCCGGCGAGATGCCGATGCCGTTGGCCGGCATCATGCCGAACGCACCTTCGATGACTTCCTTCATGCCGGGCTTGAGGTAGTAGAACGCGCCGACATCCATGTCGCGGGCGCGGCGCTTGCCGAGATCGGTGAACCAGAGCCCGCCATGCTTGTCGAACACCAGATCGTTCGGCCCCTTCAGCGGATGCTCGCCGACCTTGTCGATTACGGTCTCGACCTTGCCGGTTTGGAGATCGACCCGCTGAATCGAACCGCCGATATATTCGGCCGCCGACGGCGGGCCCGGCATGAAGGTGTTGCGCGTCGGAATCCAGCCAAACCCGCCGTTATTGCAGACGTACATCTTGCCGTCGGGACCGAGCGCCGCGCCATTCGGACCGCCGGGGATTTCCGCAACCACTTCCTTGCGCCCGTCCGGCCAGACCCGCGTCAGCCTTTTACCGCGGATTTCGACCAGTACCACCGAACCGTCGGGCATCACGACGGGACCTTCCGGAAACTCCAGATCAGTGGCGATGACGCGAACATTGGCCATGAAATCCTCCCGGCTTGCTTTGGCTGCAGGCGGATTCTGGCTTGCCCCCGCACGCGCACAACTTCGTTGCGTCTGTTATGGCAAAGTCGCCCGGGGTTGCCAACCCGACGGCCTGCGCAACAGCTATTACCCAGGCGACGAGGGGTTTGGTCGTATGGTCTATCCCCGTCATTGCGAGCGCCGCGAAGCAATCCATTCTTTCTTCATGTTCGCTGCGCTCGCAATGACGGTTGAATACACGTCCGCCTTCTCGCGGCGCGATGCGCCCGGAGTTTTGCGATTGCTGCCCCCAAGAAAATCAGAGGGCGCAGGGAATGCCGGATGCACGCTGCACCCGCGGTCTCATGTGCGATGTGCATCAAAAAATGCTGCACATGAGCATACAGGTTCAGCGGAGGCGATCCGACATTCCCTGCGCAATGGCTTTACGGCTTATGCCGTGCTCACCCCGGCGACGAATTCTGTTCTTGTCACCGTCGCTGACGGATTAAGGTTGGTCGAACCCGGTCGGGCCGACTTCGCCTCCGCCAGCTTGACATCAGCAACGGATGCCAGGCCCACACGGTTTTGCCGTACGCAGCAGCCCGTCACCGCCAAGAGGCTTCACCAGGCTATGGCGCCGTTCGTCTGCGCGCCGCTTCATCGCTCACGGGAAGCCCGCCCTGCAATTGCGCTCGCGCCGACGCTGCCGCGTCCACCGCTCCCCGCCCCACGTTCGTGACGATGGCCAACGCCCCTCTGACGGGACGGGATGCAGGAGTTCTAGAACTGATTTGGGGGAATCAAGAAGAGGAATATTTTCTTTCGAGAGGGTTGACCAACATCTTGGGGTGATTTGCCCGTCGGGTTGCGATTAGCGCCGCCTGCTGCAAATTGCAGGATGGGTCGAACCCTTGCGAAACCTGTCACTTCGACACGCGCGCATGACAGACGTACCTCGTGGCGCGGATTGGCGACAGCGCAATCCACGGCCTTAATTGAGAAGCAATGGCGCCGCCCGCTCCTTGCATTTTCAGCCTCGATAGGTTTAAAGCCCGTGAGTCTACGAGCGCCGGCATGAACGAGAACGTTTGGCGGCGTCGTCACGAATAGCGTGAGACGCCCGGCGTGGCGCGGATACTTTCTCCAAGGGAACCTATCATGGCAAAGATGACCAAGAACCAATTGATCGATGCAATTGCAGAGGCAACGCAGATCTCCAAGGGAGACGTAAAGTCCGTCGTCGAGCAGATGGCGACCGTCGGCTACAAGGAATTGAATGAAGCAGGCGAGTTCGTCATTCCCGGCTTCGTCAAAATGTCCGTCGTGCACAAGCCTGCTACCGAGGCCCGCAGCGGGATCAATCCCTTTACGAAAGAGCCGATGGAGTTCGCGGCCAAGCCGGCCAGCAAGTCGGTCAAGGCATCTCCGCTGAAGGTCGTAAAAGACGCGGTTTAACAGAGCGCCGGGCGGGGTTGGCGACAGCGCAACCCGCCCGGCGGTTCGTGCCCCGAAGGGGATTCTCGGCAGGAACCAAATTGCCGCCGCGGCTTTGATTCTCAGGAGGTCTCCCATGAAACGCGATCCTTCCGGTGATCATACCCTCAAGGAAGAACCGCCGAGCGAAACGGAACGGAACACGGGAGTGTTGACCGCCGGCGTCATTGCGCTCGTTGTGATGGCAACCGCGATCTACTGGGTGACGTAGCCATGGTGCGCGAAGGCCCCGCCCAACCACCGCCCTACCCCGCTGAGAAGGCGCGGGGTGGTGAAGTCGTCCTGAAAACGGCGGCTCGACGGGCAATCTTTCTGGCCGGTCTCATCGGCGCAGTCGTGCTGGTGCTGATTCTGGCGCTTGTCCGATAAATTTCATCGCCGCCCGGCTGCGTCACTCCCTGTCGTAAAGTGCGCGCAGTTCGTCCTTGGCTTTCTCGATCTTGGTCTTGCGGGTGGCGGAGAGATTCTTGCCCGCGCGATTTTCGTAGAAGGTGAGCATCGACATCGCCGAGCGGAACGGCGACGATTTTCGTCTGGTGCTCCTTTCCGCCGAACGCTTGAGCGACAAGGCGATGGCGCGAGGCGTCTTCTTGAAGACGCCATCCTGCAAGGTCATCGCGTCGCTCGTCTCGGTAACCTTTTGAGACCAGCGCTGTTTGGCTGGCTTCTTCCTGGCAGTCTTCTTCGCCTTCCTGGCCATGACGGATCTCCGTTTTCAGGACAACCGGCACGGCAAAGCCCGGTTCCTGTCCGATGACGATCTGACGGCGGTTGACGGCGCAACCAGTGACAAATTGTCCAGGAACCAAACTCGTCCACCGGGGTTTTGTCGGCGGCAGGATTAAGATGCTTCACAGGTTTTCAAATCTGGCTGTGCTTTGCATTGCGATGGCGGCGGCGGCCGGCATGCTGGCCTGGGTTGCCACCCTTGCGATCAACGTCCTGCTGGATTCGCCCGGCGGTGGTGGCCCGGCCGTCAGGATCATGCAGCCCGCAAATGAGAGTGGATCAAACAGGAACTGACGGCGGTCTGCGGAATTATTCGGATGTGCCGGCCGCCCCGGCACATCCCCTGCGACGACGGCCCCGGCCTTCCCCGAACCGGGGCCGTTTCTTTACTCCCTGACCGGGATCCAGATCTCCAGTCCACCATTGCCGGTCGCCGGATCGAACTTGTCGTCGTAGCGCTCGAAGTTCGGCGCGTCGGCGGCCTTGAAGCCGGACACGGGCAGCCAGTGATTCCATATCGTGTTGACGGTGCGGCGGATGGTCGAGATGTGTTCGGCGTGGGTGAAGACAGCGTATTTCTGTTCGGGGATCCGCACCCGGGAAAATTCGCGCGGCAGGTCGGAAAAATCGCCGACCTCGACGCCTGCGATGTAGTCGAAATTTCCGGCATCGTCGCCGTTGCAGCAGACGCCATAGGACACGTTGCCGATGCGCTGGGGAATATGGCCGACGGATTGATGAAACTGCTGCCACTGGTTCGGAATGCCGGCGCCGCCGTTCTCATGGGTGCAGCGTTCGCCGATGCCGGCGATGAGCAGCGGTTTGGAGGTTTCGAAACGCGGGGCCTTGAGGTGTTCGAGCGCGGTTGAATCCATGACGATGGGCTCCATAAGCTTGAGGCGATCGAGGCACGCGGCCGTGCGCACCGCTTCGGGCGTGACGCCAAAGTGGTCGCGGAACGCGCGGGTGAAAGCTTCGTGAGAGCTGTAGTCCGCATCCAGCGCCAGGCTGAGAATATCGGGCGCGCCGGCCGCCAGCGCACGCGCCGCCTTGCTGAGGCGGCGGGCGCGCGCATAACGCATCACCGACAGCCCGGTCGCGGCACCGAACGCCCGCACCAGATGGAAGCGCGAGACGCCGCTGACGGCGGCGATCTCGTCGAGCGTCAACGGCCGGGCCAGATGGCTTTCGATATACCAGAGTGCCTTCTGGGCTGGATTCATCGACGACAACTTTCTTTCGAAGCGGCGCCATCATGACCTTTTGACGCGCGTTTCGTTTGACCGTGCTTGCTCCCTCGGACCGGAAACGCAGCATGTTCCGCCTAGCGGAAATTAGCGAATAGTTCTCTGTTTTGACGCGTTTTCTTCACGCTAACCGTCACCCACTTCGCTCGGAAGCGCTCTAAAGCTGTGCTGGTAACATAATCCCAATCGTGCATACTCCGCGTTGCATTGATCCGACGGCTCACCAAGCTGCCCCACAATAAAGACTGCATGAGCCTCGGCCAGCACGTCAGGGAGGACGAAGATGCACTACCGTGTCTTGAGCTATGCCACATCCGTTGCGCTTGCGGGGCTACTCGCCGTCGCGGCAAGTTCAGCCAACGCCCAGAAAAAATACGATCCAGGTGCGACCGATACCGAGATCAAGGTCGGCAACATCATGCCCTATTCGGGGCCCGCGTCGGCCTATGCGACGATTGGAAAAACCGAAGCGGCCTATTTCAACAAGATCAATTCCGAAGGCGGCATCAACGGCCGCAAGATCAACTTCGTTTCCTATGACGACGGCTACAGCCCGCCGAAGACCGTGGAGCAGGCACGCAAGCTCGTCGAATCCGACGAGGTGCTGCTGATCTTCAATCCGCTGGGTACGCCGGGCAATTCCGCGATCCAGAAATACATGAACGCCAAGAAGGTGCCGCAGATCTTCGTCTCGAGCGGCGCGGCGAAATGGAACGATCCGAAGAACTTCCCGTGGACGATCGGCTGGCAGCCCAATTACCAGACCGAGGCTCGAATCTATGCCGCCTACATTCTCAAAAATTTTCCCGGCAAGACCATCGGCGTACTCTACCAGAACGACGACTTCGGCAAGGATTATGTGACCGGGCTGCGCGAAGGTCTCGGCGATCAGGCCAACAAGCTGATCGTCGTCGAAAGCTCCTACGAGACCTCCTCGCCGACGGTGGATTCGCAGATCGTGCAGATCAAGGGCGCCAACCCCGACATCTTCGTCAACATCGCCACGCCGAAATTCGCGGCCCAGGCGATCAAGAAGATCGGCGAGCTGAAATGGAATCCGGTTCACTTCCTCACCAACGTGTCGGTATCGGTCGGCAGCGTGATGAAGCCGGCCGGATACGAGAACGGCCAGGGCATCCTCAGCGCGGCCTACCTGAAGGATCCCAAGGACCCGCAGTGGAAGAACGATCCGGCCATGAACGAGTGGCGCGCCTTCATGACCAAGTGGTATCCGGAAGGCGACCAGGAAGACGCCGCGACCACCTTCGGTTACGGCGTTGCCCAGGGCATCGTCCAGGTGCTGAAGCAGTGCGGTGACAACCTCACCCGCGAGAACGTGATGCAGCAGGCCGCCAACCTGAACTTCGAACTCGGCGTCTACTTGCCCGGCACCAAGATCAAGACCAGCCCGACCGACTTTGCCCCGCTCGAACAGCTTCAGATGATGAGGTTCAAGGGCGAAAGCTGGGAGTTGTTCGGACCGCTGATGTCGGGCGAGAAGAGCTAGGCGGGCTCGGCTCTCTCGTCATTCCGGGATGGTGCGTTAGCGCCAGACCCGGAATCTCGAGATTCCGGGTCTGGCCCTTCGGACCATCCCGGAATGACGACCTCAAACGTCGCGCTACTTCGGCGCCGGCGCTGCATCCTTTGCGGCCGCCGGCGGCGCATCAGCCTTCTTCTTCACATCGTCGTCCGTCTTCTTCTGCGCCGCCTGCAGATCTCCCACGACCTTCAGCAAGCCCACGACCGTGCCCTTCAGTCCCTCGATTTGCCGGTTGGCCGCGTCGATCTTCTGCTGATGGTCCAGCGTCAGCCTTGTGATCGTCTTCTGCAGGAAGTCGACGTTGCTCTGCAGGCAACTGGTGCGCCGCTCCATGGTCTTTTCGACCGTGCAGATTTCGATGCCGGGGACGTCCTGCGCATGAAGCGCCGCAGGAAATGTTGCAGCCAACAACGCGGCAGCGGCAAAGGCAGTCGTCAAAACCCGGGCGATCATTAAATCCTCCATCACGGCAAATTGCATGAAGCCGGCCGCGGGCGTCAGGGATACCACACTGATACCGCATTCGGGCGCTGTGCTTCGGATCGTTACAGAAGATGGATTTGGCCGGGCGGCAAAACGTTCGGGTTTGCAGGCCAGGCAACGGAGATTGATTGGATGGCAACGCGTGAAAAGCGACTGGCGCAGTTCGACGGCATTGGAGAACCGCCGCCGGACCAGCCGGTGGAAGTGCTGTGCGAGGATCACAGCGGCACGTATCAGCTTCCATTCGCCTGCCGCTGGGTCGACGGTCAGTGGCGCAATGAAAAGACCGGCAGCACGGTCGAGGCCGCCGTGGTGGGTTGGCGGCTGCCGCGCACCCATTCGATCTGAGGCCGGTTCGGTCCGAGAGAGGGCGTCGGGCGCGGCCACGCGGGCCGCGCCGTGTGCCAAAATGTGACGCGCGCAGACGTCGTCTTAAGGTTCGGAACGCCGACGGAACGAACCACGCCCGAATCACTGCTTTAGCGCTGTACTCCGTTGTTCACTGCTAGGTATCGGCCAAAACCCGAGGCGACGCCCTACATACAGGACAACGACAAAGGGCCACAGCCAGCGGCCGACGACAAAGGTTAATTCCTCCGGGGATGACATGGCGTCACGTCCACGGCGGTGCGTTGTGGGAGAATCTGCTCACGACGGAATGCTGATTCATTGACGCCTCCACGGTTCTCGCTCGCGAGATCGCAACCATGCTGGGCGTCCAAATTTTCGGCAGCGTCGCATCGTCGCGTTCACGGCTGCATCTTGCCATGCGAAATCCGCGCCAAACGCGCTGCACTGCGGCGATTTGCACCATGCCGGCCGTAACCGCAGCGAAACACCTGGCGGGAAGCGGAAATTCCGGCTGACACCGTCGGGGGCGGCTGACTGGGGCATCCGCGGCCGTCCCGTCGTTTCGGGTACCGGCGTGAGCTGGGCCTGCCCGAGCCTCTCGCCCCTCAAACGGGCAACGCGCCGCGGGACTTGCCTAATATTCGACCTCGAGCTCTTCGATGTCGGCTGGCTCGGCCCTGGCGGCCTCGATCCATTCCACCATCTCCGGCATGGCCATGATGGTCTGGGCGTAGGCCGCAAGTTTTGGCTCGAGCTTCACGTCATAGGTCATGAAGCGGGTGACGACGGGCGCATACATCGCGTCCGCCATGGTGCGTTCGCCGAACAGGAACGGTCCGCCGGACACGCCTAAGCATTCGCGCCAGATGGTGCAGACCCGGTCGATGTCGGCCTGCGCCCGCGACCAGATCTTGAAGCCCGGGAAATGGCCTTTCAGATTGACCGGCAGCGAGGCACGCAGCGTCGTGAAGCCGGAATGGATTTCTCCGCAGATCGACCAGCAATGGGCCCGCTGGATGCGGTCCGCCGGCACCAGGCCTGCGTCCGGCTTGATCTCGTTGAGGTACTCCGCGATCGCCAGCGTGTCCCAAACGGTGGCGCCGTCATGACGCAGGCACGGCACCAGGATCGATGACGACAGCAGCAGGATTTCAGCGCGCGCCGACGCATCGTCCGGCGCGGTCACGACCTCCTCGAACTCAAGCCCGGAGAACTTCGTCAACAACCAGCCGCGCAGCGACCAGGACGAATAATTCTTGCTGGAGATGGTCAGTGTGGTTTTCGCCATGTGGCTTTTTCCTCAACCCAAACGCCTTCCGCACGGCCCGAGCTGCCGGCTGCGCCGCCGCCCAAACCTCCTGCGTCAAGCATTTTACGCAGCAAGCCACGTGCCAGTTTAAAGGGCGGATGGAACCCGCTCTGGCTTCGATATTGCATGGCATGATCGGACAGGGGCGGAATTGTATGATGTCGATGATGTATCAGGCCTATCAGAATCACATGGACCTCACGGCGCCATGGCGGACCGGGGCCGGAGCGGCGCTGAAATATCTCAATCTGGTGCCGCAAGGCATTTCCGACAGAGCGTTCGGCCGGCTTGCCGCGGCGCTCGAACTGATCTCGCGGACGTCGCTGACCTATGCGCGGCCGGCCTACGGCATCGACAAGGTGCCGGTCGGCAATCAGGAGATCGATATCACCGAGGAAGTCACTTTTTCGACGCCGTTCGGCTCGCTGCTGCGTTTCAAGAAAGAGAACGGACCGGAGCAGCCGAAACTGTTGCTGGTGGCGCCGATGTCCGGCCATTTCGCGACGCTGCTGCGCGGCACCGTGAAGACGCTGCTGCAGGACCACGACGTCTACATCACCGACTGGCACAATCCGCGCGATATTCCGATCGGCGCCGGCCGGTTCGGCCTCGAGGACTACACCGATCACTTGATCGCATTCCTCGACAGGATGGGCCCGCGCTCGCACATGGTGGCAATCTGCCAGCCGTCGGTCTCGGCGCTGGCCGCGGCCGCCGTGATGTCGGAGGACAACCACCCTGCCCGCCCGGCGACGCTGACCCTGATGGCCGGCCCGATCGATACGCGAATTCAGCCGACCAAGGTCAACGATTTCGCCAAGAGCAAGCCGATCAAATGGTTCGAGGAGAACCTGATCAATTACG
>Ga0070681_10005790_pt1 | contig 11956 bp, 10 predicted proteins | sample KBSC83BmetaG_FD_65650 | JGI IMG/M metagenome (GOLD analysis project Ga0070681, IMG submission 65650) | Corn rhizosphere microbial communities from Kellogg Biological Station, Michigan, USA - KBS C8-3B metaG | ecosystem: Host-associated > Plants > Roots > Rhizosphere | place: USA: Michigan...
GCCGCTCGTCGGCGCGGCCACTTCCATTTCGATCGCTGTCGGCATAGACATAAACGAAGAGAAGAGTCTAACAGCACGCGCAGGGCAGGCACCGGCATCCATCCGCGCTATGCCAGCAATATCGTTGCCCGCTCAGAACAAGCCTCTACCGCCGTAGATCAGTTTGCCATTCTCGATTCTTGCTTCCGCCATGAGGGTGTGCCGCCGCGCTGGTCGCTCGTTGTCGATATGTTGAACTTCGTGGCCGTGAGCCGCCAGCCAGTCCGACACCAGCATGCGGTGGCAATGGAAGTACACGCGTTCGGCGCACATATAGGCAGTTGGGGAGCTCTCGGCTAGGTTCGTGAGGCGGTCGATCGCCTGCTCAAACTCGGGCGTCAGCATGTAGTCGGCGTAGTTGCGGAAGCTCTGGTTCCGAAGCGCGAGGTTGGGGGAGTCGGCGAGAATTCGGCGTCGCCGGCCACCCAGTTCCTTCATCCAGAAGTACTCGATCCCCGCTTTTGGCAGGGCTTGTTCAAGCGACTCACGATTGAAATGCGGAAGCCGGCGCGACACGGGGAAGGCTCGAATGTCTACGAGCGTCTTGATTCCATGCGCCTGAAGCGCGCGGATCAGTTCTTCCAGCGTACGGGTGGAATGGCCGATGGTGAATAGGGTGGCCATAAGTTAAGGATAGTCGAGGGCGCCCGCGTCCTCTCCTATCCGGTTCCCGGTCGATGTTTATCCGCGAAAATACAGGTAGGCCCCCAAGATGCAGGTGAGCACCAGGGCGGAACCGGCCACTTCCTTCCAACTCCAGCTGGCGCGGGTCTTGGCCTTGTCCTCCGGGGTTACGGTTTCAAAGGTGAGGCTGCGGATGCTCGCGTAATCGGGTTCCGCGGTCAAATGGCTGACCCCGACCATCACGAGCGCGGACACAATCGTGATCAGCACGCTGAAATACTGGAAGTAGATGTTATTGACGATCCAGAGAAAAGAGCCCGGGGTGTAGCCTTTCTCCAGGCCGCTGAGACCGAGCGCGACCGGGGTGTCCACGATCATGCGGAAAATACCAAGCACGAAGCCAACAATCATGGCCCACAACGCGCCTTGAGCATTCATCCGCTTGAAGAACACGCCTAGGAAGAAGACGACGAAGATGGGCGGTGCCAAGTAACCTTGAACCGCCTGCAGATAGTTGTAGAGGCCCTGTGCTCCTTTGATGACCGGAATCCATGCCAGCGCGACGAGGATCATGCTGGCAGTTGCCATGCGGCCGACGCGCACGAGCTGGTGCTGAGATGCGCCGGGACGCCACTTTTCATAAAGATCGACAGTAAAAAGTGTCGAGCAGGCATTGAACACGCCCGCCAACGATCCCATGAGTGCCGAAAGCAGTCCGGCAACCACCAGCCCCCGCAGCCCGGGAGGCAGCAAGTACTGCACCATCATTGGAAATGCGCCTTGTGCGACCGATGAAACCACTTTGCCGTCCGCTCCCACCATTGTGCCCAGCGCGGGAATCTTGCCACTCTTTGCCAGGGCATAGCAGATCAGTCCGGGAATGATGAACAGATAAACCGGGAAGAGCTTCAGAAAAGCAGCAAAGATCGATCCGCGACGCGCTACTCGTTCATTGGGCGCGCCCAGAGCACGTTGCACGATGTACTGGTCGGTGCACCAGTACCAAAGCCCAACAATGGGTGCGCAGATCAACATTCCAACCCAGGGAAAATTGTCGTTGAAATACCAGGCCTCTTTCATGACGTGTCCGGCGGCGTCGGTCTCAAGCACAGGGGCCCAGGTTCCGTGCACTCCCGCTGGGATCATCGGTTTCCAAAGGTTGAACATCTCCGACCCGCACCAGAAGCGCAGTTCGTGCCAGCCCCCGAGCTTCACCAGTCCATAAGCGGTCAGCGAAAATGAGCCCAGGATGAGCACAAAGGTTTGCACCGCATCGTTGTAAGCGACCGCCCGCATTCCCCCGAGCGCCGTGTATAAGCCGGTGAGAACGATCACCAGTACCGAACCGATCCAGAAAGAGTCGATGGTCGTCGTGCCGATCGTGATATGCAGCTCCGGCAGGAGCGTGCCAAAGACCACGCCGCCAGCAAAGATACCCACCGCAATCTTAGAAACGATGAAGGTGATGATGGAGACAATCGAGAGCACGTAACGGGATGCCGGACTGAACCGGCGTTCCAAGAACTCCGGCATGGTGAAGACCATCGAGCGCATATAGAAGGGGACGAACACCCATGCCAGCACCAGCAAGCACCATGCATGCAATTCGTAGTGGGCAAGCGCTACCCCGCTGGTCGCGCCGGCGCCGGCAAGGCCCACGACATGTTCCGAGCCAATGTTGGATGCGAAGATGGAGGCGCCAATGATCCACCAGCCAAGATTGCGCCCGGCGAGGAAATAATCAGCAGTAGAGTCTTTTCGTCTTGAAACCACCCACCATGCGACAGCCAGTAAGATGCAGAAGTAAATTCCAATTACAACCCAATCGATTCCAGTGATCTGTGACTCGAACTGATTCGCAAACAGGACAGCAGCAAGGCTGTTCGTCAGCATGGAAGACGGATCCCCCTCGTGGAATGACAGTAGCGATGAGCTCAATGTCCTACACGGTCGCGGTGTTCACAAGTACCTGTGTTAAGACCTTGTCCTGCTCAGGGAAGACGGTACGCAAATCGAGCAGGACTTTGCCTTCCTCAACCCGGGCTATGACCGGCGGAACCCCAGCCCGCAAACGGGCGGCTAGTTCATTGGCGGAGAGACTATAACACGTGAGTGCGATCACGGTTGTCGGAATCGTGGCCGAGGGGGCGGACCCTCCTCCGAGCAGCGACGCGCTGTCGATCAGTTCTGCCGCAAGCCGCAAGGGGTGCGCTCGCTCGCTCGCGGCTGCGATCTCTGTCATGAGCGCGGCAGCGCGACGTGCAATCTCCGATTTTGAGGTTTGCATCATCCGCAGTGCCGGCACCGCGTCGTAGTCGCGCTTCAGGTAGGCGACAAGCGTCGATTCGAGTGCGGCGTAGGTCAATTTATCCACCCGTAAGGCGCGGAAAAGCGAATTGCTTCGCATCTTCTGGACCAGGTCCTCGCGCCCGCTGAGTAACCCTGCCTGAGGGCCGCCCAGAAGCTTGTCGCCGCTGTAGGTCACAACATCCACGCCCGCTCGCAAGCTGTCGAGGACGCCGGGTTCATTCTTGATCCCCACCTGGGCGAGATCGAACAAGGCGCCGCTGCCAAGATCTTCGAGAAGCGGCACACGGTGCTTGCGCGCGAGCCCTGCAAGCTCTCGAACGGTCGGCTGCTCGGTGAAGCCGCTAATCTTGAAGTTGGACCTGTGCACCCTGAGCAACAGGCGCGTACGCTCGCTGAGCGCTTGCTCGTAGTCGGAAATGCGGGTGCGGTTGGTCGTCCCCACTTCGCGCAGCCGGGCGCCGGATTTGCTCATTACGTCGGGAATTCGGAAAGAGCCTCCGATCTCGACCAGTTCGCCGCGCGACACGATCACTTCGCCGCCCTCGGCAAGCGTATTGAGCGCCAGCAGGACAGCGGCGGCGTTGTTGTTGACGACGATGGTTGAAACCGGAGCGCTGGGAGACCCGGCCTCGAGCAGCTTTCTGAAGAGCCGATCCACGTGCACATCCCGCCTGCCGCGTTCCCCCGCCGCAAGGTCGAACTCCAAGTTCGAATAGGATCCAGCAGTCTCGCGAATGTGTTCGAAGGCTGACTGCGCGATCGGCGCTCTACCCAGATTGGTGTGCAAGATCACGCCAGTCGCATTGATCACCGGTTGCAAGGAATGCCTGAGTGCACGCGAGAGTTCCTGCCGGATGGCCACATGGACATCGGCAAGGGCGAGCTGTAGGTCGTGGGCACTGAGGTGCCCGGCACCGATTTCCTGCCGCAGGCGGGAAACTACGGCTCGACAGGCATCCACGACCGCCGCTGGGCCTTCTTGGTTGATCAACTCCGCGAGTGCTGGCGAGTGAACCAGTTCGTCCACCGAGGGCAGCTCTCGATACAGTTCCGCTTGAATCTTCATTGGCGATGATTATGCTTTCAGCCGAGCAGCTCCCGCAAGTTGGTGTCGGTCCCAGGTTGCACCACTCACCCCGGCCAGCGTACATTCAATGCGCGTGGCATCGGCCATGCCAAGGAGAACTCTTTGTGAGAACCCGCTCCATCACCCTCGCACTCGTTTTCGCAATTTCTATCGCTGCTGTCTCGGCCTTTGCCCAGCAGGGGAAGCCCGAGGGGGTCCTCCCCAGCGCCGAACTCGCAAAGCTGGTTCCGTCGGTTTACTTTTATCGCGGCCAGAGCGCGACCGTGCAAATGCGCAACTCCAGCGCCGTCCGGACCAAGGACCAGAAGTATCTGATCGCCGGCCTGGTTGACACCTCTGGATATGCCTCCGACGTGGCGGCAAAATATCAGGGCCTGTTCATCACCGAGGTGAAAGTGAAGGTCGAAGGGTCGGAACTGGCCCCTGGTCAGTACGGCTTCGGTTTCGTTGGCGACAAATTCGTGATCACCGACGTGGGAGCAAATGACGTGCTGACGGTTTCCGCGAAGCGCGACGACAACCTCAAGCGAGCCGTGCCGCTGAAGATTGTCCAAGAGGGAGCCGACTATCGCCTCTACAACGGCAAAAAGTACGTCACCTTCCAGGTGGAATGAAGCCGTTCCCTCGAAATGACTAGAATTCCTAATGTGTGCGCCGAAGTATAACTTTCGTCCCGCGCGGGGGGGAGTGGAGCCTGCAGAATGGGGGTTGCAGCGCTCAGTAATTTTCGTTCATCAGAGGTGCGTATCTTAACGCGGGTTCTAACCCACCTCCACCAGACCATACGTCTTCTGCCATCTGGTTCTCATCTGAGACAGCGCACGGTCGATTTCGGTCTGTGAGATCCCTGAATTGGGGCCGGCGAGAACGGCTCCGGCTTCCTTTTTCGCCAATTCCAGAAGGTCGCGATCGCGAATCAGGCTGGCCACTTGGAAACTTGGCATTCCTGCCTGGCGGGTGCCGAAGAATTCGCCGGGCCCGCGCATCTCAAGGTCAAGTTCGGCGATCTGAAACCCGTCGCTGGTTCGAACCATTGCATCCAGCCGGCGCTCCGCGTCTTCAGAGACTTTGCCGCCGGTCATGAGGATGCAATACGATTTCGCCGCCCCCCTGCCGATGCGCCCACGCAGCTGATGCAGTTGCGCCAAGCCGAAGCGCTCGGCATGTTCGATGACCATGACCGCGGCATTCGGGACGTCGACGCCAACCTCGATCACCGTTGTCGAAACCAGGATCTGAATCTTGCCCTGCTGGAACCGACGCATGGCTTGTTCTTTGAGGTCGGCTTCCATGCGCCCATGCAAGACCGCAACCTCTAGGTCGGGGAAGACCTGCCTGCTCAGCTCCCGATACATCTTCATCGCGGCCTTGAGTTCGCTTTCTTCGTTCTCCTCGATGACGGGATATACGACATAGGCCTGATGTCCGGCGACAACCTGCTTGCGGACGAACTCCCAGACTTCATCCGCGCGCTTGTCTCCGACGCGGCGGGTGATGATCGGAGTGCGCCCGGGAGGCATTTCGTCGAGCACGCTGAGATCCAGGTCGCCGTAAAGGGTAAGAGCCAAGGTTCGCGGGATGGGCGTGGCGGTCATAACCAAAACGTCGGGTTCTGCGGGGCCATCGGAGGCTTGGGAGCTACGCGCCGGGAGAGGATCGAGGCTCCCCGTCCCCACCTGGGTAGCGGTGGGACGGGCATCCTGCTTCTTCATCAGCTTGAACCTTTGCAGCACTCCAAACCGATGCTGCTCATCCACCACGACCAACCCCAGCTTGTCGAACTCGACGTTTTGCTCGATGAGGGCGTGCGTGCCGATCACCAGTTGCGCTCCACCTTGCGCAATATGGCGACGAATCTCGCGTTTGCGGTCATCTTCGAGCGACCCAGTCAGCAGGACGATTCGATACCCGGATGGTTCGAGAATTCTCCGCGCGGAGAAATAATGTTGCTGCGCCAGAATTTCGGTGGGCGCCATCAACGCAACCTGATATCCATTTTCGATGGCGATGATGGCAGCCTCGAAAGCGACCAGCGTCTTACCCGAGCCCACATCTCCCTGAAGCAGCCGTCGCATGGGGGACGGCTTTTCCATGTCGGAGGCGATTTCCTTCAGGGCTCTTTTTTGCGCGTTCGTAGGATGAAAGGGCAGAATTTTTTTAATGGCAGCCCGCACCTGAGCGTTCAAAGCGAAGGCGATTCCGGTTTGCGCCTTCTGCTCCCGGCGTTTCAGCTCGAGCCCCAACTCGACAAAAAAGAGCTCTTCAAAGATCAGGCGAATATGCCCCGGGGTGCGAAAGGACTGCAGCGCCTGAAGGCTCTCGCCCTCGACCGGCCAGTGCACTTTCCAGAGCGCTTCTCTCTGAGCGAGCAGGTTCAGCCTTTGGCGCACGGAAGACGGAATTCCTTCGGGCAGATCCGGCGCTAGGTCCTCGAGTGCCCGGTGGATGATTTTGCGGAACCATCGTGAGGTGAGCCTTCCCTGGCCAGCGGACTCATAAATGGGAACAATGCGCCCAATCTCGAGCGATTCGGCCGCTTTCTGATCGGCCTCCTCCTCTCTCTCTCCCAGAATTTCGAACTGAGGTTGCCTCAGCTGGAGTTCGCCCTGCCCTTCCTCGACTTTGCCATACAAGGCAACGACTTGGCCGGGCTGAAACTTGTCCCTCAGGTAGGTTCCGTTGAACCACAGGCACTTCAGCCGGCTGCGCCCTTGACCAATGGTCAGCTGAAAAATCGGCATGCGGCGTGTGCGAAACAAGCCCGAGTTGCGCACCTCGCCGATAATGGTGGCCATTTCGCCGGCGCGCAACTCAGCAATACCGCGCGGATTCAGGCGGTCTTCATAGCGGAATGGCAGATAATGAAGGAGATCGTCCACGGTGTGCAATCCCTTGGCGGCGAGGATTTCAGCGAGCCTTGGCCCAATTCCTTTCACATACTGCACAGGCGTGGAGGGTGTGAGCATCAGAGGAATGGTAAACGAGCAGTTTGCAGTTGGCACCTAACGACCTGCGCCTGGGGATGCGCGGGATTCAGATGGTTAGGGCCATGGCCCAATTGCTCATCGCCAAATGCCAGTTTGAGGTTCTTCGGTGTCAAAACCAGGTAGGATGAATTTTTTTCAATCCCTGGGCGCGGTCGTGGCGGGGAACGTCGTGTACTTTCTCGTGATGCCCTATCTTCCTCCGGTTGCAAGACACGACCCCATGCGCTTCGACCTCGGGGTGCTGATAGATTTTTGGCTTTGCCTGGTGTTCCTGGGAGCGATTAAGACGTTCACTCGTTGGGGGAAGCGGTCCCGCGAGCAGCCCCGTTGAACCCAAATCCCTCACCGGCAGCGCCAGGCTGGCATCTGGGGGGAAACTGCCTACTCAATTCTGATCAAACGTTCTAGAAGTGGCTCAGATTTCAGCGTTGTGTTTGTGGAACTCTGAAAACTGCTTCTTGAATTCTTCCTTCTGCTTCTCCATGCCCTCGCGCATCTTTTCCATGTCCTCGCGCCACTCGCTCTGTCGGCTTCGGACCTGTTCCTGTATCTGTTTTTGCAGCTTCTCCATCGCCGGCTTCTGCTTTTTCATTTCTTCCTGCATCTGTTTTTTCAGCTTCGCAATTTCCGGCTGAATATCCTTGAGGTCGGCAGTCATCCCCGGGACCAGAGCAGCGATTTCAGTAGTCGCTTCCCTCAGATCGGCGCAGGCGGCTTCGAGAAGATCGCAGTTCTCGTTTTGGAGTTCGCCAGTCCTTTTCGATTCCGGCAAGCTCAAGGTGAGGGTCTGTTCGCGGCGGTCTCGCACGACAACCACCGTTGCCTTGTTGGTGGTTCGCGAGTGGAGCAGGCGGCTGAAATCACTGCAATCGTTCACCGCCGACCCGTTAATCTTCACTATCACGTCGCCGGCATGAAGTCCGGCCTGTTCGGCACGGCTGCCTTTTTCAACCGATCGCACGAGTACTCCATTGCCGCCCTTCACGCCGAAGAATTCGCCGAGCTGCGGTGTAAGGTTTTCGATCATCATGCCACTGCTGCGCGGTGTATGTACCACCACGACATTGGTGGCAATGTCCATCTCGGGAATATTGATCGGAGGCACGTGCACCACCGGAACATTGATTTCAGGACGGAAATTGAATTTCATTTCCGGCATCTTGTTGCGTTCCGCCAACTGAGCATGCAGCGTCATCGGCTGGCCTTGCCGGCTGATGCCGATTGTGATCGACCGTCCTGCAGGGATCTCATGGATCAGTCGGCGCAGCTGCTCGACGCTCTGCACCTGCTGATCGTTGATACTCAAGATCACGTCGTGTTCCTTGATGCCGGCCTTTCCTGCCGGAGCATCCTGATCCACCATCGTGACCTCGACCCCTCGTTCGTCTTTCAGGTGGAGCGCACCGAGCCGTTCACTGGTAATGTCCTCGGTGTCCACTCCCAAATACGAACCACCCCAGGGTTCCTCGCCGTAGAAAACGAACGGATCAGAAGTCAACTGTGCAGCTGGGCGTGCCGAACGAACCGATACGAAGATGACAAACAAAACGCAAATGACTTGTGCGAAGTGTTTCATAGCCCCCCTATTGCGCCCGGCGAATAAAGATGTTGCCCATCGTGGTGCGGAGTTTCACGACCGGACCGCCGCCATTCACCGCTCCTTCCGCCGAAACGAGCTTCGGGCCCCATTGTCCGCCTTCGCTGTTGACCCTGATCTGCGGAAAATCGCTGGTGATGGTGTGCCCATTCGACGCCTCGATGCTGGCTTGGACGGTGATATTCACATTGGGCATGAGATAGATCGTAATGTCACCCATACCGGTTTCGAGCTCGGAATCGATTTTCTCAGTCGAGGCGATGAATTTTGCCGTGATGGCTCCGACTCCGGTTTCTACGTGAGCTGCGGGAACACCCCACAGCTCAATGCTGCCGCTTCCGGTTTCCGCGCTGACCAGCCCAGAGGCCGATCCGAGCTTCAGGCTGCCGCCGCCCGTCTCCATGGTGGCACCTCCGCCGATCTGGCCGAGTTCAATGCCCCCGCCGCCGGTCGAGGCCTTCACCTTGCCCGTGCATTTGTCTACCCGAATGCTTCCGCCGCCGGTCTGGAGGGAGGCTTCCTGATCCGCCGACATTAGAACGAGGTTGCCGCCCCCACTTTCCGCAGCGACCTTGCCTTTCACGCTTCCGATCCTGATCGTGCCTCCGCCCGTGCTGACGGCAAGATCTCCTCTAACGTTCCCAATCTCGATCGGCCCGCCGCCGGTTTCCGCCGCAATTGCGCCTCCGATGTCGTCGAGATGGATGTTCCCGCCTCCACTCTCGGCCTCCAGCCGGCCGGAAATTCCAGTGGTGACAACCTGCCCCCCGTCGGTCTCGATCTTCACCGACTCCATGTCCCGCGGAACGTTCACGGTCACTTCCGAGGAGAACTTGTGGGGATGACCGCTCTCCCACTCCCCTACGATCCAAGCGGTGTCGCCCTTGGTGTAGGCGCTGATTTTGTAAGAGTCAAGTTGCTTGCGCCCACGCTCCTCCGACGATTCGAACGACCGGCTGCGAATGGCGTAGTTGATCCCTTGGCTTTGCCCGCCTTGTACTTTCACATCGCCCATCTCCACCTTGATGTGGAGATTGTGCACGCCGGAGAGCGACCCGGTGGTCACACTGGTCCAAGTATTACCTTCCCGTTGAACGGAACTCTGCTGGGCAGCGCTCAAGGTCACCAAGAGCACTGTCAGCAGGCCAATTTGGATTGCGTTTTTCCTCATTGCAGTTTGAGTTGCTTCTCCCCTTTTAGTTCATTTCCGGCAGTTGCGCGATCATGGCGCGTGCTTGCGACCGGATATAACGGTTCTCGTCTTTTTGTGCGAGGCGTTGCAGCACAATCCGCACGCTGCTGTCGGCGCGAACCGGATCAAGCAGGCGCAGGGCCTCGACCCTGACTCCGGGATTTGTATCCGACATCAAAGCTTCAAGCACGGCATCGCGCACCTGCACGTCGTCCTTCACGTACGGGCCCAGCCCATTCAACGCTTTCAAGCGCACGCCGGTGTTGGAGTCATAGCGCAACGCGTACAGCAGCGCCTCGCGAACATGCTGATTGTTTGGCTGCTGGGTCAGCAGATTAACCGAATCCATGCGAACCCCGGCGTTGAAATTGTTGCGAGCTGCGTAGAGCAGCAGCTGCTGAACCTCGGGATCGTTAAAGGAGCCGGTGTGCTGCTGGGGCACAATCGTGTCGTACTTGATGGTGACCTGGTCAGAACCCGGCTGCTGGGCGATCGAACTCACGCCGCTGACCGAAGAAAGCGCTGCTGGAGCGGGTTTGGAAATAAGTTCTTCAGTCCCCCGGCCCTTTCCCATCTTGTAGGTGGCTCCGATACCCCCGGCAAAACCGACGATGAAGATGGCCGCTGTGAGAGCCGGCGCAAATCGAATCTGCTGGAGCCAATTCATCGGCTCGAACACCAGGCGCGACCACCATCCGCCCTGTTCGGCAGACTCGAGGGCCTCTTGCAGCTTCATGCGCGAGTCGGTCAGAAAATTTGGGCTTGGCTCCTGAACTGAGAACGGGGCGAGATCAGTGCGGAAATTCTTTACCGCCCGCACTTCGGCCATGCAGGTTGCGCAACGCGCTACGTGCTGTTCCAGTTCGTGACGTGCGTCATCCGGCAATTCGTCATAAACATAGAGAACAACGTTCTGTTGTACCCATTCGCACTTCATAGTTTTCTCTTCGACGGGCAAATCTCCCGCCGCTCCCAAAGTTCTGAACTCATCGCATTTCCGCCAAGGCGCTGCGCAGCTTCTGGGTCGCGCGGAACAGCGTGTTCTTCGCCGTCTCTTCCGTCGTATTCAGCATTTCGCCAACCGTCCTCAATTTCAACCCCTGGTAATGCTTCAATTCAAATACCATGCGCTCACGCGGGGTGAGCTTCTCCAGGGCTTGGGCGATCTTGCCGCCCAGCTCGCGGCGCATCAGATCACGCTCGGGATCGGCCCCGCTTCGTTTGTCGGCGACTTGGGCGAGCACATCATAAACCTCGCCCTCGGCATCGGTCGCTACCGGAGCGTCTTCCTTGCGCACCTGCTTCTTGCGAATGTTGTCGAGGCAGAGATTGGTAACGATCCGGTAGATCCAGGTATAGAACGAGCACTCAAACCGAAACCGGCCGAGGTTCTTGTAGGCCTTAAGGAAAGCTTCCTGATAAATGTCCTGGGCTTCGTGCTCGGATCCGGTTAAATGCAGCGCCAGGCGCAGGACGGCCTGGTCGTAATGGCGGACCAGTTCCTCGAAGGCCGAACGGTTTCCACGTTGGGCCTCGCGCACGAGAAGCGTGTCGTCAATCCGGTTCTGGACAGCCATGCGGTCCCGGGTTAGCGGTTGCGTTGCGCTTCGTTCACAGGGGCGTCTGCCGCCCGCACTCTTGCCAACCGGAAATTGTACCGCCCACGCATCGGCCGGCATCTCTGCATGTCCTCGTCTGGGCCGGGTCCGTTACCCCTTCCGGCCACAACGAGATAGACGCGCTGAAGACAAATTGGTGAGCGGCGTGCTACGGCCCAAGTTGCCTTCGTGGTCGGCGAAGAATTACCCGATGGTATACGAGGACCTCGGAAGGGAAGTTCCAGGTCGTGGGTTGCTGGATTGGGAGCTTCTGGAGGGGGTTGACCGGACTAAACCAGGACCTCAGGGATATCCATCAGCCCCAGCCTGAAGCAGCTGGCGAAGGCGTTCACCACCCGTGGGTCGAAGTCGGTTCCGCTGGCCTTCACGATGCTTTCTTTGGCATCGAGCGGAGACATGGCCTTGCGGTAGGGGCGATCACTCGTGAGGGCGTCGTAGACATCAGCCACCGAAAGGATGCGGGCCCCAAGCGGTATGTCCTCGCCGTGGGTTTCGTGGTAC
>Ga0070681_10005794_pt1 | contig 11956 bp, 9 predicted proteins | sample KBSC83BmetaG_FD_65650 | JGI IMG/M metagenome (GOLD analysis project Ga0070681, IMG submission 65650) | Corn rhizosphere microbial communities from Kellogg Biological Station, Michigan, USA - KBS C8-3B metaG | ecosystem: Host-associated > Plants > Roots > Rhizosphere | place: USA: Michigan...
CGCATACCGACCTCATCGAGCTCGGCGTTCTCGCGCCGGCGGGTTTCCTTGGCGCTGACGAGCCGCGCGTTCTCCGCCACCTGCTCGTATTTCTTCTGCTCCTCGAAGGCGATGGAGAGCGCATCGCGCGCGCCGCGCTCCTCGATAAGGATGGCGTCGATCTCCGCCTGGATGGCCGCCTTGCGCAGGCGCAGGCCGTCGGCGTAGCCGATGTGGTACCAGCCGGCCTCGGCGTCCCGGCGGGCCCGCTCGGCCTCGGTCTCGCCTTCCGCGAACAGCACCGCCAGCCGCATCTGCGCCTCCGCCAGTCGCTGGGTCACCTCGGCCAACAGCAGCTGCCGGTTCTCCACCTCGTAGGTGGCCAGCTTGATGAGGGATTCCGACCAGCTCATTGGGGCGCGCCTTCAAGGATACCGTGCAAACGCGCGAAGCCCGCGTCGAGGCTGGTCACCTCTTCCTTGTCCTGGGCCAGGAAGGCTTCCAGGTCGGGGTTGAGGGCGATGGCCCGGTCGACCTGCGGGTCGGCGCCGGCGCGGTAGGCGCCGATACGGATCAGCTCCTCCATGTTGGCGTAGGACGAAAGGGTCTGGCGCGCCTGTTTGACGATCTCCCGCTCCAGCGGGCCGTGGCAGCCCGGCATGGTCCGGCTGATCGACTTGAGCACATTGATCGCCGGGAAGCGGCCGCGCTCGGCGATCGCGCGCTCCATGACGATGTGGCCGTCGAGGATGCCGCGCACCGCATCGGCGATCGGCTCGTTGTGGTCGTCCCCGTCCACCAGCACGGTGAAGATGCCGGTGATCGGCCCGGCCCGGGTGCCGTCGGGGCGGATCGGGCCCGGCCCGGCCCGCTCCAAGAGCTTTGGCAGTTCGGTGAAGACGGTGGGCGTGTAGCCCTTGGTGGTGGGCGGCTCGCCCGCGGCCAGCCCGATCTCCCGCTGGGCCATGGCGAAGCGGGTGATGCTGTCCATCAGGCAAAGGACTTCCATGTCCTGGTCGCGCAGGTACTCGGCGATGGCCATGGTCATATAGGCGGCCTGGCGGCGCTTCAGCGCCGGCTCGTCGGAGGTGGCGACCACCACGATGGCCCGCTTCAGGCCCTCTTCGCCCAGGGTCTCCTCGATGAACTCGCGGACCTCGCGGCCCCGCTCGCCGATCAGGCCGACGACGACGGCGTCGCAGTCGGCGTTCTTGGCCAGCATGGAGAGCAGCACGGACTTGCCGACGCCGGAGCCGGCGAAGACGCCCAGACGCTGGCCGCGGCAGCAGGTGGCGAAGGCGTTGATGGCGCGCACCCCCATGTCCAGCCGCTCGCCCACCCGGGCGCGGGCGTGGGCCGATGGCGGGGCGGCGCGCAACGGATAGGCCGCGGCGCCGCTCGGCAGCGGGCCCTTGCCGTCGATGGGATGGCCGAAGGCGTCCACCACCCGGCCGAGCCAGGCCCTGGTGGGACGCACGGCCGAGCCCAGGGGCTCGATGCGGATCTCCGCGCCCGGCGCCACGCCCTCGACCGGGCCGAAGGGCATCAGGAGCGCGCGGGTGTCACGGAAGCCCACCACCTCGGCGGAGAGCGGCTTTTCGCCCAGGCGGCCGATCTCGGCGCGGGCCCCCACGGCCAGGCGCGTCAGCCCCCCGCGGGCCTCGATCAGCAGGCCGTTCACCGCCGCCACGCGGCCGGACACCGTCAGGGGATCGAGCCGCTCGACCGCGGCCACCAGACTCTTCAACAACAGCCCTCGATTTTCGAGGCCGCAGAATCCGGTGATCGGGCTTAAGGGGTGGTGAAGATCAGCGCATCGCCCTGGCGAATTTCAGGGCCGTGCGTGGGTGTTTCGCCGCCAGCTTCGCCGCCTGCGCCGGACGGCGCCGCATCGCGCCCAGCACGAGCGGCCGAGCGGCGCGCGCCAGCCTGGGCCGGGCCGCCGCCGCGGCCTGGGCGATCCGGCCGCGCCCGAACCACACGGCGACGCCGGCCAGGGCCAGCAAGCCCACGCCCGCCAGCACCCCGGGATGCTTCTTCGCCTGGGTGACGGCGGTCAGGCCCTTGCCCTTGGCGGCCACGACCATGCGCCCCATGGGCTTGGCCACCGCGTGCAGCGCCGCCTGCGCCGCCGCCGTCGCCGGGCTGTCGTCTCCCCAGTCCTTGGGCAGGCTGATGAGGGTCGGGGCGACTTGGCCCTTCGCCTCGCGCAGTTTGCCGCGGGCGGCCTTGCCGATCCGCCGCCCGAACCCCACGAGCGCGCCCGCCGCGCCGTCGTCCAGGCGCTTGGCCAGCGCCGCAGCGGCGTGCCCCAGGGCGGCCTCACCGCCGCTGGCCTCGATCCAGCTGTCGAGCCGTCCAAAGCGCGCCACGGCGGCCCGCGCCACCCGGTCGCAGCCGTCTGCCGTCGCCGCGGCGCCCACCACCGGATGCGCCCGGCCGCCGGCCCGGCCGATCGCCTCGCAGGCGGCCCGCACCGCGGTCTCGTCGTCGGCCGCCAGCACCACCGCCGCGCCGCCCTTCGCCGCCAGCTTTGCCGCCTCCAGGCCTAGGCCCGAGGCCGCGCCGGTGACCACGATCACCTGCCCCGAAAGGGGTTTGAACTTACCGCTCATGGTTTCTCCCGGCGTCCCGCGCCCTTTAAGACTCTGGGGATGAACGGCCCAAAACCAAGACCCGTTCCGGCCCTCCCGTTCGCCCCCGCTGTCCAATCACGAAAGATTCAACAGCGCTGCGACTCCGCGGCGCGGGTGCGACTCTTGAAGCCGATTCCGCATCGGATTAACGATTCGGTTCAGACGGACACTCCCGATTAACCAGTCTTAAATTAACTCGGCGGCAGGTTAACGACGAGGTCCAGGCGGATTCACTGAATTCGTTGGGCGTGCGGGGCGAAGCAGGAGAGGCAGGATGCGGGTACTGTTGATCGAAGACGACAGCGCCACGGCTCAAAGCATCGAATTGATGCTGAAATCCGAGGGGTTCAACGTCTATACGACCGACCTGGGGGAAGAAGGCGTCGATCTGGGCAAGATCTACGACTACGACCTGATCCTGCTCGACCTGAATCTGCCCGACATGAGCGGCATGGACGTGCTGCGCACCCTGCGGGTCGGCAAGATCAACACCCCGATCATGATCCTCTCCGGCTCGGCCGAGATCGACACCAAGGTGAAGACCTTCTCCGGCGGCGCCGACGACTACATGACCAAGCCCTTCCACAAGGACGAGCTGGTCGCCCGCATCCACGCCGTGGTCCGCCGCTCCAAGGGCCACGCCCAGTCGGTGATCAAGACCGGCGACATCCTGGTCAACCTCGACGCCAAGACCGTGGAAGTGAACGGCCTGCGCGTGCACCTGACCGGCAAGGAATACCAGATGCTGGAGCTGCTCTCGCTGCGCAAGGGCACCACGCTGACGAAGGAAATGTTCCTCAACCACCTCTACGGCGGCATGGACGAGCCGGAGCTGAAGATCATCGACGTCTTCATCTGCAAGCTGCGCAAGAAGCTGGCCGCGGCCGCCGAGGGCAAGCACCACATCGAGACCGTCTGGGGCCGCGGCTACGTGCTGCGCGACCCGCAGGAGATGGTCGCCACCGTCGCCGCCTGAACGCCAGCGGCCGACTGAGCAAGACAAGAGGGGCGTCCCACCGGCCAGGCGGGGCGCCCTTCTTCTTTGGCGTCAATGGCTAGTGGCGCACCACCCAGTCGCCGAGTGGCTTGACCTCGGCATCCGCCTCGGCGCCTTCCCGCTGGTCCTCGATCGAGCGCCCGCCGCGCTTGGCCGGCGCGGTGGTCTGCGGCCGCGGCTGGTTGGCGGCCTGGATGCTATGGGCGATCTGCGACATGGCGCCGGCCAGCTCCAGGAATCGCGGGATGGTCAGCGCGATCCGCTGCGCCTCCTCCGTTCGCATGGAGCCGTCGGTGATCTCGCCGGTGGGGTAACTGAAGGCGATCAACACATAGTCGCGGCTGCGAAGTATCTCGTACTGGGTAATAAAAGCTGGCGAGGCGGCCATCGGTCGAAGTCCTGCAACATCTGACGTCCCGCAGAAGAGAGCGAGCGGCGCATACTCCGAGTTCCATGTCGTGGGCCGCGACACGAGGAAATCGTCGCCGCGACAGGGGTGGGCGCGGGTTGCAACCCTGCCGCCCATCCGCGACAGCGACCGCTGTTTTCGTTTTCGCCGCAGGCCGCTAGGCTTAAGCTTCGACAACGGGTCGGGAGGTTCGCGTCTTGGGACGATTGCTTGCGCTCGCCGCGGCGCTGATCGCCGCCTTCGTGATCGCCTGGGCCGGTGAACAGCCGCCCAAGCCGGCGCCGCTCGGCGCGTCCGCCACGGCCTTTTCCGCCGAGCGGGCGATGGCCGACGTGGCCGCCATCGGCTCGGTCCCGCACCCCATCGGCTCGGCCGCCAATCACGCGGCCCGCGACCGGCTGCTCGCGCGGATGACGGCGCTGGGCCTCGCTCCGCAGGTCCATCCCGGCGACGGGGTCAACAGCCGCGAGCGGGGCGGTCGGCTGTTCATCGCCGGCGGGCATGTGGAGAACCTGGTGGGCATCCTGCCCGGGCGCGACCGCGCCGCGCCGGCGCTGGCCCTGATGGCCCACTACGACAGCGTCCCGGCCTCGCCCGGCGCCGCCGACGACGCGGCCGGCGTCGCCACCGCGCTGGAGACCGTGCGCGCCATCAAGGCCCGCGGCGTCCCTGCGCGCGACGTCATGGTGGTGCTGACCGACGGCGAGGAGGCGGGCCTCTTGGGCGCCGAGGCCTTCTTCGCCAGCGACCCCTTGGCCAAGCGCATCGGATTCCTGTTCAACATGGAAGCCCGCGGCGCCGCCGGCCGAGTGCAGATGTTCCAGACCGGCGAAGGCAATGGGGCAGCCATCGCACTCCTGCGGCGCACGGCGCCCGACCCGCGGGCCTCTTCGCTCACCGGCTTCATCTACGCCCACATGCCCAACGACACCGACTTCACGGTGTCGCGGAAGGCCGGCGTCGCCGGGTTGAACTACGCCTTCCTGGGCCATCAGTTCGAGTACCACTCGCCCACCTCGACGCCCGCGACCCTGGACGAGGGGACGCTGCAGGACATGGGCCAGCAAGTGCTGGCGACCGCCCAGGCCGTCGCCTTTTCGCCCAGCCTGCCGGCCAAGACCCCCGACGTCGTCTACGGCCAGGCGCTCGGCGGGATCACCCTGGCCTATCCGCCGTCGGTCGGCTGGCTGATCCTCGTCGTCTCGGCGGGCCTGATCGCCTTCGCCGTGGCGCGCGGCCGGCGCATCGAGGCCTTTCCGCCGACCGACGTCCTGCGCGGGCTGGGAGCCGGCCTGGTGGCGGTGCTGGGCGGCTGCGCGGTGCTGCACGCCGCGCGCCTGGCCACCGGCGCCCACTTCGGCTTCCTGCAGCAGCGCGTCCTGCTGGCCCAGGCCGACCGCTGGGAAGTGGCGGTGGGGCTGCTGGGGCTGGGCTTCCTGATCCTCACCGCGGCGGAGCTGGCCCGCGGGCGCCGCGCCATCGCCATCCTGCCCCTGGCCGCCGGGCTCGCCAGTTGCGCCTTCGCCGGCCTGGACAAGGTCGGCCTGGGCCTCGGCCTGGCCGCCGCCCTCCTCGCGCTCGTCTCCTACGGCCGCCCGGTGAGCCGCGCGGGCGCCTGGGCGGGCGTGCTGCTGCTGGGGCTCGCCGTCGCCGTCGCGGCCCAGGCCTATGCGCCGGCCACCGGTTTCGTCTTCGCCTGGCCCCTGGCGCTCGCCAGCCTCGCCGCCGCGGCCAGCGCCCTCAGCGCCCGCCGCGGGGCCGCGGCCCTGGCCGTCATGGCCCTGCTGGCCGCCCTCGGCGTCGGCTGGATCGCCGGCCTCGCACATGTCTCCTACCTCTCCCTCGATCTGGTCGAAATCCTGGGCCTGCCGCTGCTGCTGGCCGCCCTGCTGCTCTGGCCGCTGATCCAGCCGGACGAAGGCGCCCCGCCGGCCCGGCTGGTGGGCCCCATCCTTCTGCTGGCCGGCCTCGCCGCCCTGCTGGCGGTGCGTTTCAACCACCCCTACGACGCACGCCATCCGCAGGTGGCCTACGTCGGCTACCGCGAGGACCAGGACGCCCACCGCGCCTGGCGCTTCACCCAGGACGACGTCCGCTCCGCCTGGACCACTGCGGTGCTCCAGGCCGACGGCGGCAAGGTCGGCAAGCTCGCCCACTGGTCCTTCCGCGAACCCGTGGCGGCCGCGCCCGCGCCCTATCTGCCGGCCCCCGCGCCGGAGATCACGCTCGCCAAGCAGGCCGACGGCGCCCTGCTGCTGCACGTCGTCCCGCCACCCGGCGCGCGCACCATCGCGCTCATGCTCAAGCCCAACACACCCGCCACCATCGAGCGACTGGCCTCCGCCGCCGAACACCTGCCCCTGAAGCCCGGCGCCGACACCCTCCTCCAGTGGTCCGCTGCGCCACAGGGCCTCGACCTGGTCATCCGGCCGGGCGGCCCCGGAAGGCTCGAGGTCGGCTACATCGCCACGATCGAGCAGTGGCCGGCTGGCGCGAAGCCGCTGCCGCCGCGTCCCGCCGACGTCATGCCCTTCGACGTTTCGGACTCCACGTCGCTGGTCGGGCGGCGAAGCTTTTCCTGGTGAAGCCGGCGCGCTAAGTCGGGGCCCATGAGCGACGTCACCCTCTACCACAACCCCGCCTGCGGGACCTCCCGCAACACCCTGGCCCTGCTGCGCGAAAAGGGTGTCGAGCCCACGGTCGTGGAGTACCTGAAGGTCGGCTGGACGAAGCCCCAGCTGCAGGACCTCCTGAAGCGGATGGGCAAGTCGGCGCACGAGGTGCTGCGGGTGCGCGGCACGGCCGCCCACGAGCTCGGCCTCACCGACCCCAACGCCTCCGACGAGGCCCTGATCGCCGCCATGATCATCGATCCCATCCTGGTGGAGCGGCCCATCGTGGTGACGCCCAAGGGCGCCGCCCTCTGCCGCCCCGCCGACCTGGCGCTCACCCTGCTCTAGGCGTACCCCGCGACAAAACGACCGCTGGGCGCCCCCTGCGCGCCTTCGCCATCTTTTCGGCGCCGGCGCGACGGCTCCTCAAGCTCAGCTGAAAAACCTGGGTTGAGGTGGACGGGGCCTTAACCACGCCGCGCTTAGCTGGGGGGCGTGATGGAAAAATTCGACCTGCGGCGGATCGCATTCCGCCCTCGGGGCCGTGCGATCGGCCTCGTCGCCGCCAGCCTGCTGCTGGGAGTCGGCTGCGGCCTGGTCTTCGTCCACCGCAGGCCCGCGACACCGCCGCCGCTGGATCCCGCCGCCGTCGCGGCCCTGCAGAACGCCGCCTTCACCCAGGCCGAGGCCCAGCCCGGCTTCGCGAGGCCTGAGACCGTGCCGGTCAAGCTCGAGCGTGGCGAGACCCTGGAAGGCGCCGTGCAGCGCGCGGGCGTCGCGCCGGCCGAGGCGCAGCGCGCGGTGGAGATGCTAAGCCGCGCCATGGACACCGTGCACATCAAGGCCGGTCTGCTGATCCAGGCGGCCATCGCGAGGCCGCGCGCCGCCAATCCCTCGCAAGGCGCGGGCGAAGCCCGGTTGATCGGCCTGTCCCTGCGTACCGGACCGGCCAGCGCGCTCACCATTTCCCGCAGCTTCGACGGCGCCCTTCGCCTGCGCGAGCTGGACGAGAAGCTGCGTGACGAGACCGCCGTCGCCGACGGCTCCATCGAAGGCTCGCTGTACGAGAGCGCCGAGCACATCGGGGCCACACCCCAGATCACGGCCGAGGTGGTCAAGCTGTTCGCCCACAAGCTCGATTTCCAGCGCGACATCCAGCCGGGCGACGCCTTCCGGCTGATCTTCGACCGCAAGGTCACCGAGGCCGGACGCACCGTGGAGGCCGGCGCCTTGCAATACGCCGAACTGCACGGGGTGAAGTTCTACCGCTTCGCCCGCGGAAGCGACGTCGAATATTTCGACGAGTTCGGCAAGAACATCAAAGGCTTCCTGCTGCGCACCCCGGTGGACGGCGCGCACATCACATCGCTCTTCGGCATGCGCAAGCATCCGGTGCTGGGCTACACCCGCGCCCACCAGGGCATCGACTTCGGGGCCGGGACGGGCACGCCCATCCTGGCGGCCGGCGACGGCGTCGTGGCCCAGGCCAGCCGCTGGGGCGGCTACGGCAACTGGCTGCGCATCCGCCACACCGGCGGCTGGGACACCGGCTATGGCCACATCTCGCGCTACGCCGCGGGCATCCATCCGGGCGTGCACGTCCGCCAGGGTCAGGTGGTGGCCTATGTCGGGGCGACCGGCCTCGCCACCGGGCCGCACCTGCACTACGAGATCTGGAAGAACGGCCAGCGGGTGAACCCGATCGGCGCCAAGGTGCCGCAGGGCACGGTGCTCGCCGGCGCGGAGCTTTCCCGCTTCAAGGCGCAGAAGGCCCACATCGACAGCCTGCTGGGCGGCCACGCCAGCGAGCTCGCCCTCGCGGACGGCCCGCAGGCGACGCTGCGCCGCTGATCGGCGCCCGCGGTCTGTGCTAAGGCCTGCCCATGCCTGAGCCGCCCAAGATGAGCGAGAGCCTGTCGGCGGCCACCTGGGTCAAGCGCCGGGTGCAGGCCTGGCAGGCCGCCCCCGACACCCAGGAGCTCAACGAGGTGCTGCGCCGCCTCGGCCGCTGGCGCTCCCGCCTGCTCGCCAACACCTATGTCAGCCGGCAGGGGACGGTGATCGCCCAGGGCATCTTCGCCGGCATGGACTATCTCGACGACGCCACCGAGGGGGCGCTGATCCCGCGCCTTCTGGGGGTCTATGAGTCGGAGCTGCACCCGCACCTCAAGGCCTTCGCTGAGGCCGGCCTCGACTGCGTCATCGATGTGGGCTGCGCCGAGGGCTACTACGCCGTGGGCCTGGCGCGGATGATGTCCAAGGTGACGGTCTACGCCCACGACATCGACCCCGCGGCCCGCGAGGCCTGCGCGGGCCTGGCCGCCAGGAACGGCGTCTCCGAACGGGTGATCGTTGGCGGCGAGTTCGCGCCGGACGGCTTCGAGGCCTTCGCCGGACGCCGGGTTCTGGTGATGGTCGACGCCGAGGGCGCCGAGGTGGACGTGCTGCAGCCGGCGCTGAGCCCGGCGCTGGCCCGGATGAACCTGATCGTCGAGACCCATGACCTCATCCGCCCCGGCGCCATGGCCGCCATGGTCGAGCGCTTCTCGCCGACCCACGAGATCGTCCGCGTCACCCAGCAACCGAAGACCTTCGCCGTGCCCGACTGGCTGCAGGAGCTGCCGCATCTGGATCAGCTGCTGGCGGTCTGGGAGTGGCGCGCCTCCCCCACCCCGTGGCTGGTGATGACGCCCAAGCTGTAGGCAGGCCTGCCCGCACTTGCGTCAGCCGCGCGGCGGTCGTTTGATGGCCCGACGGCCCGCCGGAGGCCGCGGAGGACCTCGACATGGCCGACGACCTGGCGCTCGCACCCCTCACCCGCACCGACGCCGTGGCCACCGGCAACGGCCCTGTGCGCGGCTACGTCGAGGACGGCCTCGACGTCTTCAAGGGCCTGCGCTACGGCGCGCCGCCCACCGGCGTCGCCCGCTTCAAGCCGCCGCAAAGGCCCGCGCCCTGGACCGAGCCCGCCGACGCCGTGGCCTATGGCGCGCCGGCCATCCAGTCGGGCCTCGCGCCCGGCGAGCGGCGCACCTCGCCCGGCGACCCGCCCGCCCCGGACGAGCCCGCCTCGTCCGAGGACTGCCTGTTCCTCAACGTCTGGACCCCGGGTCTCGACGCCGGCCGGCGCCCGGTGATGGTGTGGCTGCACGGCGGCGGCTTCGCCAACGGCTCCGGCGGCGCGGCGATGTACGACGGCGGGGCGCTGGCCCGGAAGGGCGACGTGGTCACGGTCACCGTCAACCACCGCCTGAACGTCTTCGGCTACCTGCACCTGGGCGAGGCGTTCGGCGCCGACTACGCCCAGTCCGGGATCGCCGGCATGCTGGACATCGTCCAGGCCCTGGAATGGGTGCGCGACAATATCGCGGCCTTCGGCGGAAATCCGGGCGACGTCACCGTCTTCGGCGAGAGCGGCGGCGGCTGGAAGGTCTCCCTGCTCATGGCCATGCCGGGCGCGCGGGGGCTGTTCCACAAGGCGGTGATCCAGTCCGGCCCCGGCCTCACCGGCAAGCGGATCGCCGACGCCGACCAGGTGGCTCGCCAGCTGCTAGCCGAGCTGAAGACCGACAGCCCGCAGGCGCTGGCGGCGCTTTCCACCGAAGCCATCAGCCACGCCAGCGTCAAGGTCCCGGGCGAACCCATGCGGCTCTACACCCCCGTCGTGGATGGGGTCGCCCTGCCGCGCGATCCCTTCGAGCCCGACGCCTCGCCGCTGAACGCCGACGTGCCGTTGCTGATCGGCACCAACAAGGACGAGTCCACCCTGTTCATGCTGGGGCACCCGAAGTTCGGTCGCTTCGAGGACGAGGACCTCGCCCGCCACGCCGCGTCCCTGGCCAAGGACAAGGCCAAGCCGCTGCTGGCCGCGCTCCGCGCCGCCTACCCGCACTACGACCAGAGCCACCTGGCCGCGGCCGTCGGCACCGCCACCGGCATGTGGGCGAGCTCCATCAAGCTCGCCGAGCGCAAGGCCGCGCAGCACGCGGCGCCCGTCTGGATGTACATGCTGACCTGGGAGACGCCGGTGGCGCGCGGGCGCCTGCGCTGCCCGCACGCCCTGGAGATCCCGCTGGTGTTCGACAACGTCGAGAAGGCCCGCAATTTCGTCGGCCGGGGCGACGAGCCGCAGGTGGTCGCCGACCAGATGTCCGCCGCCTGGCTGGCCTTCGCGCGCAGCGGCGATCCCGGCTGGCCCGCCTACGACGCGGCGACCCGCGCCACCAAGGTGTTCGACCTGGAGAGCAAGGTCGTGGCCGACCCGCTCCCCGAGGTGCGGCGGGTTCTGCAGGCGTAGGCCTGTCCACGAACCACACGAAACGGCATCAGCCTGACGGGGCCGCGCAGCGGGCGCCTCTGCAAAGGAATCGCCACGGAAAACACGGACGGATCACGGAAAGGGCCGCCGCGATTCCGTGCGCTTTCCGTGTTTTCCGTGGTCCCAATGACTGGGGCTCCGCTAACGCGGAGTCTTGAGAAGCACGCCCCGTTCGTGTGGTTCGTGTGGTTCGTGGATGATTTGTCCTAGGCGTCGAAGACGATGACCGAGCGGGCGAGCTCGCCCTTCTTCATGTCCTCGAAGCCCTCGTTGACCTGCTCCAGCTTGATGCGCTGGGAGATCATCTGGTCGAGCTTCAGCTTGCCGGCCATGTAGAAATCGACGAACCGCGGCATGTCCACCGGGAAGCGGTTGGAGCCCATCAGCGAGCCCTGCAGCTTCTTCTCGCCCAGGAAGGCCGCGCCCATCACGCTGACCATCTGGCCCACCGGGATCATGCCGATGATGTTGGCCGTGCCGCCGCGGCGCAGCATGTTGAAGGCCTGCTCGGCGGTCTTGGCCAGGCCGATGGCCTCGAAGGCGTGATGCACCCCGCCCTTCGTCGCCTCGATCACTTCCTTCACCGCGTCGGTGGCCGAGGCGTCGATGAAGTCGGTGGCGCCGAACTCCATGGCGAGGTTGCCCTTCGAGGCGGTGGTGTCGATGGCGAAGATGCGGCTGGCGCCCGCGATCGCCGCGCCGTTGATCGCCGAGAGGCCGACGCCGCCGCAGCCGATCACCGCCACGGTCTCGCCCGGGCGCACGTTGGAGGTGTGGATCGCCGCGCCCACCCCGGTGGTCACCGAGCAGCCGATCAGGGCGGCGCGGTCCAGCGGCATGTCCGGGCGGATCGCCACGCAGGCGTGCTCGTGGATCAGCATCTGCTCGGCGAAGGACGACAGGTTCAGGTACTGCATCATCCCGCCCTCGGCCGACAGCCGCGGCTCCTCGTCCTTGCCGCGCTTGGTCTCCGGCGAGACGCAGAGGCTCATGTGGCCGCTGAGG
>Ga0070681_10005796_pt1 | contig 11954 bp, 9 predicted proteins | sample KBSC83BmetaG_FD_65650 | JGI IMG/M metagenome (GOLD analysis project Ga0070681, IMG submission 65650) | Corn rhizosphere microbial communities from Kellogg Biological Station, Michigan, USA - KBS C8-3B metaG | ecosystem: Host-associated > Plants > Roots > Rhizosphere | place: USA: Michigan...
CGCGTCGCCTCGGGCAACCTTCCGCAGTGGGTTGCCGCTGAGGCCATGACCTACCTCAAAGAGCGTCTCAACGGACATGGCGGCATCATTTTGCTCGATGCCCGCGGCCAGTTTGGAATCGCGCACAACACGCCCCGCATGGCCTGGGCACGTAAGACACGCCAGGGGGTTGACTCCGGGGTGGTGCGTTCCTGACAACCGCGGTGTCATGGAGCTAAACAGTGCCGTAACGTTCTTGCTTGCTTTCCCACTATAAAGTGATGTAAAACCCTGCGGAATCCTTCGCTTCCTGAAAATACGCTTCACCAACTCCGAGCATGAACCTATTTTCTTGCTCGGATATCTCCTTGCACGGAGAAGCTATATGCAAATTCAGAGACTCAGCCTGGTTATGATCATCGCTCTCCTGCTTCCTTCGCTGGTCATAGCCCAGGGTGTCGCCACCGGCGATCTGCACGTGAAAGTCACCGACCCCCAGGGGCAGGCTGTCGCGAATGCCACGGTTGTGGCGCGGGATCAGGCAAAGGGAGTCGAGCGTGCTGCTTCCCCGGGTGCCAGTGGCGAGTATGATCTCGTCGCATTGCCGCCCTCCTCTTACAGCATCGTCGTCAACGCCGCAGGTTTTGCCACAGCCGCGTTGCAGGATGTTGTCGTCACCGTCGGGGGCTCGGCCAATCTGCCCATCACTCTCGCCATTCAGGGAACCAAGGAAACCGTTACCGTGAGTTCGGCAGCGGCGTTGATCGAGACGACTCGCAGTTCCACCACCGATCTGGTGGATGAAAAGCGCATCGACAATCTTCCCATCAATGGACGCAACTACATCAACTTCACTTTGACGGATTCGCAGGTGCTGCGCGATGCCGCGCCCAATACGGGTGCCGCCCCCACTTCCGGTCTGAATATGAGCGGCCAGCGTGCGCGTTCGAACCTGGTAAACGTGGACGGGGCCGACGCCACCGACAACTCCATCAACGGTGTGCGCTCTACGGTGTCGCAGGAAGCCGTGCAGGAGTTCCAGATCATCACCAACAGTTACTCGCCCGAATATGGCCGCGCTGCCGGTGGTGTGGTGAACATCGTGACTCGCTCCGGCGGAAACGGCTTTCACGGCGACGTCTTCGGATTTCTCCGCAATCGCGCTTTCCAGGCCGTGAACCCGTTCAGCACGGAACAGGACCCCGCTTACACACGCGTCCAGGCGGGTGCGGCTTTCGGCGGGGCCATAAAGAAAGACAAGACCTTTTACTATTTCTCCTATGAGGTGACGCGCCGGCACGAGACCGGCTTTTCGAGCATCGGCGCAAACGGCTTCGATCTGACTCCGTTTGACACCGGCCAAATTGGCATGCCATTTGGGGTTCTGCGGCTTACCCAACAGCAGATCGGATTCTTTACGGATTCACAGAATCTTGGCAAGGTTCAGAGTTGCCCGATTCCTCTTGCGACAGTGTGTCCATTCACAGCATCGTTCTTCAACTACGCGGTTTTGGCCGGAGCCTCCTCGGGACAGGCGATCGACGGAACTTGGCCAACCGCCCTGGTTCAGGGAATCAGTGGTGGTGCTCTCTCCTCCTGGAACGGGTTCCCGACCTCTTGCACGCCTCCTGGGCCCTGCGCTCCGGTGCCGACGTCCTATCAAACGTTATCCTCTCAGATCGGCAACTTCCCAGTTTTCGAAGGCACGAGTCTCTACTCTCTGCGACTTGACCACACCCTCAATAACAGCAACCGGCTGATGTTACGCGGTAACGTCAGCCCCAGTACGATTAACGGAATTGAAGTCAGTGGAGAGGTCCAGCCGTTCGGACAAAATGCCTACTCGCGCACCTCGGAACAGACATACCGTGACTTTGCCATCGTTGCCCAGGAAACCGCAATTATCGGCAACAACAAGGTGAACGATTTCCGTTTTCAGTACGCCAGGCGCGGTCTCTCGTACTTTTACAACACCGCCATTCCCGCGGGCTCGACTCCGGCGGTCAATATCACTGGATTTGCCTACTTCGGACGCGAACCTTACTCGTACATCCAGCGTACTGAGCGGCGCTTTCAATTCAGCGATAACTTTTCTTGGAATGTCGGCTCTCACAACACCAAGTTTGGAACCGATTTCAACTACATTCCGCTCAAGGCCTTGTTCACCGTGAACTACGGCGGCGTATACGACTTCGGGTCGGTCAAGGCTGCGAACCTGGGATTCGATCCTTCCCTCTGTCCCAATCCGAACAACAACTGTTTCCAGGACCTATCGCCGGTTCAGGCGTACGGAGCCGGAATTCCAGGCTCGTATGTACAGGGTCTGGGCACGCCCAGCGACTCATTTACAAACATTCCCATCGGTCTCTATTGGCAGGATTCCTGGCGTCCCAATCGACGAGTCACGTTGAACTACGGCCTTCGCTATGATCTAGAGATTCCGCCAAGCTTTAAAGCGCCCACGGGACTCGCCTCAACCGGGTACAACTATCTCGGCCTTCAGAAGGGAATTCAGACCGACAAAAACAATATCCAGCCGCGAGTCGGCCTGGCTTGGGACCCGTACGGAAACGGAAAGACGGTCATTCGCAGCTCGTACGGGATTTTTTACGATCACCCGCTGCTCGGGCTGTACTTCCTGGGCGACGCTTCCGACGGCTCGACCAGCGGACAGCTGGCCTTCGGTGGCACGGGTCCCTGCGGCGGCGACGGACAGCCCGGGAATCTCAATGCCATCCCGATTTTTCAAGGGTTGCCCCTAAACACGCCGGGCTTCGGCTGTGCCCCCTCAACCAATCCGAACACGCTCGCCGGGTTAGAATATTCGCCCAACCAGCAGAGGTTTTCCTGCGCTACAGCCGGAACCGGCTGTGGCGTGAGTTCCAGTTCGGTCTTTCTCCACCAGAATTACCTGGACCCTTCCACTTTTCTGCCACTCGGCTTCCAACCATTCGGGTATCCCCAGGGCAAGAACTTCGTCTACTCCTATTCCCAGCAAGTGAATCTTTCTGTCGAGCGTGACCTGGGCAGTGGATATGCGCTCAGCCTTGCCTACAACTTCAATGGCGGACGACATCTAAACCGCCCGATCAACGCCAACACCATTCGCGGCGATCTCATGGTCAGCAACTTTTTTGCAGCTCTCGCGGCCGGACAGAACGTTTCCAGCCCATTCACGGTGGGAAGCGGAACCACTCACTGCGGCAGCGGGCCCGCTGGGCCGTGGGTAAGTTCGTCGCTCATGAACTTTTTCCGCCCGAGCGGCCTGAATCCTTCGATTGCCGGAGGGCTGCTGGCGATAGGCGATGTAGCCTGCGTCGCCCAGGCCGAGCAGGCCCTGGTGGCTCTTAAGAGTCAGGGCTTCAATACGGCCTGCGATCCTTTGAGCGGCTCATTTAATAACTGCATCCCGTTCGGCGACATGGACGGTAACTTCTCAAACGGCAGCTCGGTCTATCACGGACTCACCGCCAATCTGCGCAAGCGCTTCAGCAACCATTACGAGTTCCTGGCCTCTTACACTTGGTCGCATGCAATTGACGACTCCACCGACCTGCAATCGACGCTGACGCCTCAGGATAGCTATTTCCCGCATCTAGACCGCTCGACTTCGCTCTTTGATCAGCGTCACCGGTTCGTCTTTAGCGGTGTCTATCAGACTGGGCGGGTTGGCAACAGCGGGTTCACTCGCGCATTCTTCAGCGACTGGACCTTCGCCCCATTGATCGAATTCGGCTCCGGACGTCCGTTCAACATCATCACCGGCAACGGAGATAATCTGCAGCTGTCATCGCTCACGGGCCGGCCAAACACCACGACCAACCCGGCTTGTGGACAGATCGTTCACTCCAGGTTTTCCCCCACGGGCGTACTGCAGGAGCCCTGTATTGCACAATTCGTGCCGGCATTTTTCGCGACCGGTGCGACTCCAACCCTGCTCGAGCTCGATGGCAATCTCGGCCGCAATACGGGCCTGACGCCCTGGACGGTGTTCAACGACCTGCGCGTTTCCAAGCGCATAGCAATCCGCGAGCGGGCTAATCTGGAGTTGATCGTGGACATGTTTAACTTGGCGAACAAGTACAACGTTGCCGCCGTCAGCCCTCTGTTCACCAATGCCGGGCAGCCGACGGCGGCCTACGATCCGCGTCAATTCCAATTCGGCATGAAGGTGAACTGGTAGCCGTGAGCTCGTTCTTCGGCGAGCGCGGGCAAGGCTCGAAGCTGGAATGGTTTTAGCCAGGGGCTCGCCCGCCGAGGTCTTCCTCGTTCAAGGTGGCGTGTGAGGCTTTTGTTTCTTGCGCCAGGAGCGCAGGCCGTCGTTTGTGGAGTTCTACTGTGGAGTTCTACGCCAAGGCTAAATTGACGTTCTCAATGGCCTCGTCGATCTCGCCCGTGCTTTTATAGCCAACCGTAACGCAATCAACACCAGCATTGCGGAATGCAAACCGCATCGCTTTCTGGCGGTCCTCACGTTCGAACGTGCCTTCGCCGATGAGCTTCATGGAGATGACGCCCATGCCTTCTTTCCGCACTGCCTTCACGTGATCGACAACCTCGGGAACATTCCCTAGCCCCTGGGTTGCGTAGTCTTCCGCGTCCATACTTTTGCCCTTGTGGTTGACGCGGATCATGGCGATGTCGAGCCACTTATTTCCCGGGACTCTGCGCAGAGCAGGCAAGCCGTGCACCGATGCGCCCCGGCTCACGATGATCTTCTTCGATTCCGCGTCCTCGATCGCGTCCTGCCAACGGGCGGTGTCGCTCGGCCAGGTGCCGGTGTGTTGCCAGTGCAGCAGCATGATGTCGAAGTATTCGGTGTTCGCAAGTTTACGCAATTCATCGAACTTCTCTTGCGGGTTCACGCCCTCATGAAAGGTGGTCACCTTGGACATCAGTTGGTAGCTGTCGCGAGGAATGCCTTTGAGCGCGACTCCCAGCATCTTGTGCATCTCGCCATAAGACTCGGCCGTCTCGAAAAAGCGGATGCCGTGATCGTAGGCATAGCGCACCAGCCGCGTGAATCCCTCCTGCCCAAGCGAGCGCTGTACCGCGCCGCTGAAGCTGCCAGTACCGAACGCCAGGCGCGTCACCTTGATCCCGGATCGTCCCAGGGTTACGTAATCGCTGGCGGTCTGGTGCTGAGCAATGAGCGGAAGACTTCCGCTGACGGCAAGAGTTCCGGCGGCAAGCCCGGTCTTCAAGAATTCACGGCGGGTGAACTGGGACATAGAGTCCTCCACGAAGCCCCAATGCGAGGAATGTTATCAGAACTTGAGGCCCCCCGGGATGGATTTGTCTCGATTCGACACAGTACTCGGTATGGTTGCCCAACCCGATCTCTGTGAACCGTGAAAATCGTGGGCAATCCTCCGGATTCACAACGCAACCGCTTGTTGCACCAAGCTTGCCTATTCCCGGTCGCAATGAAAATTATGACAATGGGGTGCGGAGAGCGTTTTTCAGAGGAGACCCTTGGCTTTGCCAGCAATTCAACGATCGCATCCGGACAAAGCTTCAAAGACGGAGAGATGGCGCGGATTTTCAATACTCTGGTTTATGGGTGGCATGCTCTTGATCCTCGCGAGCTGGATTTGGCATGTCCTGGTGGCGATGGGGCTGGCCGCGATCGTGATCAGCCTCGTGCTCGAGCAGTATCAGACTCGGACCAAAGATCGCTGTCCCTTCATGGAAGCGCAAGAACGGGCCTAGGGCTCTTTAGCTTCTGATGGTTCATGTTCCACGCTTCAGAAGTGTTCATCCACGCCGCCGTGGGGCTGAGAAAGTCGGCCTAGAGCCTGCGCCTGTATGATGCGGTCCCAGGGACCGCTGCGCCAGTTGTCTTTGATCTGATCGTGCCGGATCCAGGGGGGAAGCCCAATGAAGAGATTGCGGGCGATGGCCTGCGCGTAGGGCTCGTAAAGCATGCGAAGCTGCACGAGCTTTTGATCAACCTCCGGGCCTTCATGAAGCTTGAGACCTTTGCTTGCCAGCTGTTTGCGGATTTCGGCGAGTTCGGAAGCTGCAAGCCGGTCCGGCAAACTGGGATCATAGTCCGCATTCACAACCTGGGCGAGATCGACCACTGCATGCCGCGCCATCTTGAAGGTGCGCAGTGCCTGCTCATTTCTCATGCCCTCGATCCCGGTGATGATGAGCGATGTGGCATCGAGAATCACGGTGAGCGCACCCAGCCAGGATTGATTGCTGTGCTGCGAACGAAAATAACTCAACACCGGATAGGAGAGATGGCTTTCTAGAACCTCGGCAGCCCAGCGCTCCCAAGATTGGAAAAGCCGATCGAGCGTCCCCTGGTCGGAGCTGTTCACTGCCCGAGTGAGCAATTCGGCGGCACTGGGCGGGGATCCAGCCCGCGCATCGAGCAAGGAGATTTCAATTTCACGGCGCGAGAACGCGGAATAGATCGTGGGCAGGTATCCGATGACCACCCCGAGAAATGCAAAGCCCATCCCGGCTTCTCCGATGGCCACGAAACGTGAAAATGCGTTGGCGGGAGTTATGTCGCCGTAACCGAGCGTAAAAAAGGTTTGGCCGCTCTGGTAGAGGATGGTGGAAAAGTTGATAGGCACGGTGGATCCTGAGACGTGCTCGCCGGCACCGAACTGGACCAAGGCGAAACCCAGGATCAGGCCGCATGCCCATAGTCCCAGGAGAGCAATCATCGAGAGCGGGCCAAAGTAGCCGAGCAGAGTTTCGCGGCGAGTCTGGGACTGAATGTGACTGGCCAATCGCGCGACCGGAACCCAGGTGAAACGGTAGAACCAGGAGGTGATTCGGAAATGTGCGCGGCGCACACGGCGGGGAAGTACGATGGTTTCAAATGCGTCGAGCAGGACGCCGAACATAATCAACGCGCCGACAATGATTGCGAAGACATGCATTGCAGGATCAGATGAGCCAGGTTGGGGAATGGTAGCAGAAGCGGCTTGAGGCGTCCGCCGGTTGCCTGTCCCCATTCGCGAGTGCACGTTCCAGGGGACCGATCCTTGATGCCTGAAAGGAAAAAGCCGCAGCTTCACGGCTGCGGCTTCCCCTCTAAAAAGCTTCACTAACGACGGCGGCCACCCTTCTTTTTGGCGGACTTTCTGGCGGCTTTCTTGGCAGGCTTCTTGGCCTTCTTCTTGGCTGCCTTTTTGGGTGCTTTTTTCGCTTTCTTGGCAGGCTTCTTGGCCTTCTTCTTGACTGCCTTCTTGGGTGCTTTTTTCGCCGGCTTCTTGGCCGCTTTTTTCTTGGGCGGTTTGCGGGCTGGAGCGCCTCCACCTCCGCCACCACCCGCAGGAGCGGGAGCGGCGGGTTCGGGTTCCGATGCTGGCTCTGGCTCTTCTTCCATTACAGATGGAAGTTCGCTTTCTTCTTCCTCTTCTTCTTCCTCGTAATCTTCCTCGAGCGTGTCGCCGTAAGCGCCGGAGTCACCGAACTCGTCGGCTTCATCGTCACGCAGGTAGAGGGTTTCCTCGAACATCATTCTGTCCTCCTCGAAATCTGGGCGCCTTGGCGCCGCTTTTTGCGACATGAGAAGCCGTCACGGGCGGCCCAGGTCGCGAGAGAGTTAAAAAGACAAAACTGCGACGGCGCCGGATTATAACGGGTAAAGAGCGGAGTGGCAACTTGTTTTGATTTGTGCAAGCAGTGTTTGAGAGCCTTTGCCGCGGGATGGCTTGCTGGGAAATATGCAAGCCGCACAGCTTCTTTGAACCGCTCCATTCACCGGCAGGGAAGAACAAGAGTAAGCGGATGTCCTGAGCGGGGTTAGCCCAAGGAAGGAAAGTTCTGCTGCAATTTGGCCGTTACTGGGGCGGGATTATCAAAACCATCCCAGGACGCAGGGTCGCGACATTGGCATTCGTTTGCTGGATGGCCTTTACGGTGGTGTTGTAGCTGTTCGCGATGGAATACAGAGTCTCACCGCGACGGACGGTATGGCGACGGCTCGAGGTCTTCGCGGCGGCTGGTTTTTCCTCGCCCGAGACAGGGGTATTCGGGATTGAGGTGCTCTCCTTCGCTAAATGGCTGCTCTGTTTCGATTTGCTGGCGAGCGATCCGGACGAGGCAGCACCAGGGCTGATCGGCAGGTGAATATAGAGCACCTTGTGCCCGGCAAGGCTGTCGCCCTTTAACCGGTTCCAGCGGCGGATCACTGTCGGTGGAATGCCCAAGTTATCGGCAACCCTCTCGAGGGTATCGCCTTTGCGCACCCGATAGACAGTCAGGCGCTTTGCATAGGTCTGTCCTTCCCCGGCCCCATGTCGTCCGGGAGCAATGGGCACGACCAGTTTGGCGCCAGCCACGAGATCTGACCCGAGGTCAATCTGATTGGCTTCTGCAATGGCGCGGGGTGTCGTGTGGTAGTGCCTGGCGACCGACATGAGCGTGTCGCCGCTTCCAACCTGGTGCAGACGCCACCACGCCCGCATGTCTGGTGGGATGGATGCCATTGCAGTCTGAAACTTCTCCGAAGTTCCCACTGGCAAGTGCAGCTCATAACGCCCCTTGGGAGTCAGCATGCGCAATAGGCTGGGATTCAGGTCCTGGAGTTCATCGACGCTAGTGTCTACCGCTTCCGCCACAAGACGCAGATCTACGGGATAGTTGATCTTCACGGTGTCGTAAACAATCTCCTGATCTCGCACGATGGACTCAAGCTCGTACTGTTCCGGGTTCTTGGCCATGATGGTGACGGCCACGATGATGGGAACGTAGTTGCGAGTCTCCTTCGGCAGCACATTGCGCTTGTACAATTCCCAGAAATCCGCGTAACCGGTGCGTTTGACCGCATTCTGTACCGTGCCGGGGCCCGAGTTATAAGCCGCCATCGCCAAGTACCAGTCACCGAACTGGTTGTACAGGTCCTTCAGATGACGAGCCGCGGCGCGGGTAGATTTCTCCGGATCCTGGCGCTCGTCAACCCAGGGGTCGTGGTGCAGGTCGTACGCGCGAGCGCGGCTTCCCATAAATTGCCAGATCCCGCGCGCGCCCGCTCGCGAGACGGCGTAAGGATGAAACCCGGACTCGGCTTGCGCGAGGTAGATGAGGTCTTGCGGAACGCCCTCTTCCTTCAGGGTGCGCTCGATCATCTCGCGGTAGCGTCCGCTGCGCTGGAGAGCATGCTCCAGCGTCCCGCGCCCGCGGTTTGAAAAGTAGTTGATATAACTGGCAACCTGGTCGGTGAGCATTAGCGGCAGATCGGAATGGGTGGCTTTGATCTCAGCCGCAGCCTTGGCCTTTACGTTGGGGTCAACCGGATAATTGGAGACCTCGTTTGCCTCATCGATGGGTGCCGGCTCGGATTTCTGCTCCGCAGCAGGAGCCTCGGCCTGGGCGGCTAATTCGAGGTTGTTCATACCCTCGAGCACCCGATCCATCTCGCGTTGAAAGCGCTGGTCCGCACGAACGTTCGCGGGACTCCCCTGCAACAGGTTGAACGCTTCGGTAAAGTGTTGCTTGGCCCGTTCGTTGTGCGCGTTCGCATATTCCTGCTGCCCAGCCTGATATAGCTTTTCCACCTGGGCGATCACATCTGCGACTGGATCAGCAGGCTGAGCAGGCTTGGCCTGCGTTTGGGCTGGGTGAGGAGCTTCGAGCTTTGCCTCAGGCGCCGGATCCTTGGCAACGGCCACGCTCGAATGAGCCGCAGGCTTGCTTGCAGCCTGGATCGGAGGGGGCGGAGTCTTCTGAGCGGCCGGTAAAGAAGCCGCCGGCTTCTTACCGGAACAGGCTGAAGCTGCCAGCACTGCGAGCGAAATTGCGACCAGCGAGAGCCTGTTGATCTTCATTTCCGTCTATAACTTACCGCCAATTTCGCCCTGCGGATTTTATGATCGTACTCCCCTCAGTTTTCAGGGTCAACGTCGAAGGGACACAGAGTGGTTACTTCCGGAATAGCAGACGCTAGATCTCTTTCTTCCTCCAGAGGACCTGGCATCGGCGAAGCGGTCCCTGAAAGGACCACTTGAGTCAGCTTCTGCGAACGGCGCGTCCTGGATGATTGGCATCGAAGGTTTGGAACCAAGTCCGACTTAGGGAGTCCCGTCATGCCGAATGCCAACGAGCAACGCTGTGCCCACGAAAACTGTAGCTGCCTGGTGTCTGCCGGAGAAAAATATTGCAGCCAAGCCTGCTCCGATGCCGCTGTCGGCAGCGGACGCAACGACCGCTGCGCGTGTCCTCACCCGCAGTGCTCAAGCGCCATGGCAGCCTAGAATTGCTGACTCAGGGAAGAACGATTGCGCTCATCAAAACTCGAATTGCGCTGGGGAAAGCGTCGGTGACTCATGAACCAATCCTTCGCCAGCTGTTAGTGTGTCTAGGCGGCTCGTCGCCGCCCCAGGGATGAACGCCAACGGCAATCGCAAAACCCAGTTGCTTGTGCTCCTCGTTGTCGTTAGCAACGTGCTAGGCAACGTGTCCCTCAGCCACGGCATGCAGCAGGTCGGGCGAATCGTTTCCGCTTCGCCCTTCGACTACCTCAAGGCATTTACCAATCCCTGGACGGCTGCGGGTATCTGCATTCTCGCAATCTGGATGCTTTGCGACTTGGCTCTGCTCAGTCGTGCTGATCTGAGCTTTGTTCTGCCGGTGACCGCCAGCGCGTATGTTCTGGTGGCCCTCTTCGGAAAAATCCTACTCCACGAGCACATCTCATGGTTGAGATGGCTGGGGATTGTGCTGATCACCGGGGGCGTCGTTCTCGCTGAAGAAACACCCACCCGGACCACCAAAGGTCCGCCGGAGCACCTGATATGAAATGGCTACTGGTCGCCATCATTGCGATTTGCAACACCCTCGGAGACGTCCTGAATACTGCCGGGATGAAACGGCAGGGCGAGGTGCAGGACCTGCGTCCGCAAACGCTAGCCTGGATGGTCCGGCGGGCCGTGGTCAATCCCTATGTCATCGCCGGCATTGCCGCCATGGCCGTGTCGTTCTTTGCGCTTCTGTCCTTGCTCTCGATTGCCAATGTGAGTTTTGCGGTTCCGGCGACGGCGGCAAGCTATCTCCTCGAAACGCTTCTGGCGAAATATGTCCTCGGCGAAGACGTACGCACGCGGCGTTGGGCGGCGGCTACGCTGGTGGCGGCGGGAGTAGTGCTGCTGCAGTTCTAGTGCCGGCGGTGCTGGGAATTAATGGGAAGGGCCCGCCCTTTCTGTTTCCTCTTGAATGTGCGTGAGCACTCGCATATGGATGCGGTGAATGATTTCATCGGTCTACAGCCGCCAATAGGCGGCTGGCCAAAGTCCGTGCTGATACCATGTCGTTCCCACCAAGCGGGTGTTGCCATTCGGCAATGACGTTAACAAAAATTCACCGCCTTCGGATTTGAGGAACCCGTGCAGGTGAGGCGGTTCGATGTGGTGATACGGGGTCCACTCTTCCATGGGAGGAGGGTTTTCAGTCACAGAGAATTTCAGTCGCCGTGGCTCGTCCCAGATCTGAACAGGTTCGACGAATACTCCAGTAGAAAAGACGCAGTGACGCTCAGCGCCGGCGCCTTTGCCCACAATCTCGGCGCGAATCGGATAGGCAACCCCCTCGCGGAACAACAACTCATGCGGAGGCTCAATCTGGCTGAATGCGACTACCTGCTTCCAAACGTCTTTAGGCGACGCCTTGATCTCTACCGAAGAGCGCACAACGAAGACCGGAGGCCTTGGTGTCAGCAGGTGCTCGATCCACTGCACACTGGGTGTTAGGCACGAGCAGCACAGCGAGGTAGGCGGGGGTGCTGTTTTGCTGCTTGGGCCGATGTTGGACATAGTATCCGCAAATACCCCCGGCGCTCGAGAGCAGGAGGGCAAGCGGGAGGGCCATCACAAGACAGATCACTCCCTCGACGGCAAACGCCAACAGCGTAGCGCCGAGCACTCCCACTGACATGGACGCCACCGCGATGCAGGAGCGAAGACTCCGAGGCTGCCGAATGCCGTGAATCACTGCCGATGCTAGTCCCAAGGCGA
>Ga0070681_10005797_pt1 | contig 11954 bp, 9 predicted proteins | sample KBSC83BmetaG_FD_65650 | JGI IMG/M metagenome (GOLD analysis project Ga0070681, IMG submission 65650) | Corn rhizosphere microbial communities from Kellogg Biological Station, Michigan, USA - KBS C8-3B metaG | ecosystem: Host-associated > Plants > Roots > Rhizosphere | place: USA: Michigan...
CCGACGTCGTGGCCCACGTCCGGGTCGTGCTCGACCGCGTTGCCGGGCGGTTGCGGCGGACCCTCGAACCCGGGGGTGAGCGCGAAGGGGTTCATCATCAGGGCGATCAGGCTGGGATCCTTCTGGATCGCGGCCATGGTGGCCGCGCCGCTGGCCGCCGTGCCGCCGGAAAGCCCGCCCTGGATGGCGCGGACGCGGCCCTTCACCCGCGGGACATAGGCGCCGAGCCTCGCCTTGGCCGTCTCCTCGCAGAACCAGACGCCGAGTTCGAAAGGGATGGAATCGAAACCGGCCGAGTGGACGATCCGCGCGCCGGAAGCCTTCGCCGCCGCGTCGTGCTCGGCGATGACCTTGGCCATCCAGTTGGGCTCGCCGGAGAGGTCGAGGCAGTCGGTCCCGGCCGCCACGCAGGCGGCCACCAGCTTGTCGCCATAGAGCTGGTAAGGCCCAACCGTGGTGACGATCGCCTTACCGCGCCGCACCATGGCCTCGAGCTGCGCCGGGTCGTCGGCGTCGGCGACGATCAGCGGCGTCTCGGCGGGCGCGCCCATCTCGTCGCGCACCTGCGCCAGCTTGGCGGCGCTGCGCCCGGCCATGGCCCATTTCACCTCGCCGCCCACGCCGTAGCGCTGCGCCAGGTACTCGGCCACCAGGCGGCCGGTGTAGCCGGTGGCGCCATAGACGATGAGGTCGAACTCGGCGTTGGGGTTCATGGCGCGGCTCCTATCTGAGGCGGACGGCGACCTGCCTAGCAGAGCGCCTCAGCCTGCGCGATGCGCAAGGCTCGAAACAGAACGGGAACATGCTATAGGGCGATGATGGCCGACAGCGCGGGCTCCGCCGCCGATCTCCTGCCGCCGAGGTTCGCCGACTGGTTCGCCGGGCGGGGCTGGAGCCCGCGCGCCCATCAGCTGGCGATGATCGAGCGGGCCAGGGCCGGCCGCGACGCCCTGCTGATCGCGCCAACCGGCGGCGGCAAGACGCTCGCGGGCTTCCTGCCCAGCCTGATCGACCTGGCCGAACGGCCTCCAGCGAACGGTCCGCGCGGTCTGCACACCCTCTACATCTCGCCCCTGAAGGCGTTGGCGGTGGACGTGGAGCGCAACCTGGGCGCCCCCATCCTGCAGATGGGCCTGCCAGTCACCGCCGAAAGCCGCACCGGCGACACCGGCCTGTCGCGCCGCCAGCGCCAGCGGGTGAAGCCGCCGGAGATCCTGCTCACCACGCCCGAACAGCTCGCCCTGCTCTGCGCCTGGGAGGGCGCCAGGCTCTATTTCGAAAGCCTGGAATGCGTGATCCTCGATGAGATCCACACCCTGCACGCCTCCAAGCGCGGCGACCTGCTGGCGCTCGACCTGGCGCGTATCGCCCAGTTCGCGCCGCGCCTGCGCCGTGTCGGCCTTTCCGCCACCGTGGACGACCCGGACGTCATCAAGGACTGGATGGCCAACCACGCCGCCGGCGGGCGCCAGTCCGTCGACCTGGTGCGCGGGCCAGCCGGCGCCGAGCCCGTGGTCGAGGTCCTGCTGTCGGAGGGCCGGGTGCCCTGGGCCGGCCACACCGCCCAGCACGCCATGCAGGAGGTCTATGACGTCATCAAGCGCTCGCGCACCGCGCTGATCTTCGTCAACACCCGCTTCCAGGCGGAGTTCGCCTTCCAGGAACTCTGGCGGCTGAACGAGGACGCGCTCCCCATCGCGCTCCACCACGGCAGCCTGGCGGCCGAGCAGCGACGCAAGGTGGAGGCGGCCATGGCGAGGGGCGAACTGCGCGCCGTGGTCTGCACTTCTACCCTCGACCTCGGCATCGACTGGGGGGACGTGGACCTGGTGATCCAGCTTGCCTCGCCCAAGGGCGCCTCGCGGATGGTGCAGCGCATCGGCCGCGCCAACCACCGCCTGGACGAGCCGTCGCGCGCCCTCTTCGTGCCGGCCAACCGCTTCGAGATGCTGGAGTGCCAGGCCGCCCGCGAGGCCATCGCCGAGAACAAGCTGGACGGCGACCCGCCGCGGGTCGGCGCGCTGGACGTGCTCGCCCAGCACGTCATGGGCTGCGCCTGCTCCGAGCCCTTCGACCTCCTGACGCTCTATGACGAGGTGACGGCCGCCGGCCCATACCGCGGCCTGGTCTGGGAGGACTTCGAGCAGGTGGTCGATTTCGTCTCCACCGGCGGCTACGCGCTGAAGACCTACGACAAGTTCCGCCGCATCGTGAAAGGCCTCGATGGCCTCTGGCGGGTGCGAAACGCCGAGACCGCCCAGCGCCACCGGCTGAACGTCGGGGCCATCGTCTCGCCGGCCATGCTCTCGGTGCGCATCGCCACCCGGCGGGGCGGGGGGGGCCGCAAGGTGGGCGAGATCGAAGAGGGCATGGTGGAGATGCTGGAGCCCGGCGAGACCTTCGTCTTCGCCGGCCAGGTCTGGCGCCTCGTAGGGGTCACCAACCTCGACGTCCTGGTGCAGCCGGCGCCGGCCTCGGACCCGAAGATGCCGTCCTGGGGCGGCTCGAAGTTCGCGCTCTCCACCTATCTCGCCAAGCGGGTGCGCCAGCTGATGTACGACCAGGCCCACTGGCAGGTGCTGCCTGCCGACGTGCGCGAATGGCTGGAGGCGCAGCGCGACCGCTCGGTGATCCCCGAGGAAGACGAGATGCTGCTGGAGACCTTCGCCCGAGGGCGGCGGCACTTCATGGTCTGCTATCCCTTCGAGGGACGCCTGGCGCACACCACGCTCGCCATGCTGCTCACCCGACGGCTGGAGCGGATCGGGGCCGCGCCCCTGGGCTTCGTCTGCAACGACTACGCCCTGGCGGTCTGGGCGCTCAATCCGCTGGACGGCCTCGATTTCGGCGAACTCTTCGACGAGGACATGCTGGGCGACGATCTGGAGGCCTGGCTCGCCGAAAGCTTCATGATGAAGCGCGCCTTCAAGGGCTGCGCCATCATCGCCGGGCTGATCGAGCGGCGCTTCCCGGGCGAGCAGCAGAAGACGGGGCGCCAGATCACCTTCTCCACCGACCTCATCTACGACACCCTGCGCCGCCACCAGCCGGACCATCTGCTGCTGCGCTGCGCCAGGGACGATGCGGCGACCGGCCTCATCGACGTGGCGCGGCTGGGTCTGATGCTGGCGCGCATCAAGGGCCGCATCCGGCATGCGCCCCTGGAGCACCTTTCGCCCTTCTCCGTGCCGATCCTGCTGGAGATCGGCAAGGAGCGCAGCCCCGGCCACGCAGGCGAGACCATGATCCTGAAGGAAGCCGCCGAAGACCTGATCGCCGAGGCCTTGCAGTGAACGCGCTCGTCCCCAAGACGCCGGCCTACGACTACGCCAACAGCGACTGCGGATCGCTGCACACCCGCATCGGCGGAGCTGAGGCCTTGCTGCGCTGCTCCGGCGCGCTGTGGCTCGCCGCCGGGCGGGCGCTGGTGGTGGCCGACCTGCACCTGGAGAAGGGGTCGTCCTATGCCGCGCGCGGCCAGATGCTGCCGCCCTACGACACCCGGGAGACCTTGAAGCGGCTGGCGGCGGAGGTGGATGCCCTGGCGCCGGAGATGGTGGTCCTGCTGGGCGACACCTTCCACGATCGCAAGTCCGAGGGCCGGCTGGCCGCCGACGACGCCCAGGCCCTGCGCGATCTGGCTCGCGGGCGCACCCTCGTCTGGGTGATCGGCAATCATGACGCCGACGGGCCCCGCGCGCTTCCCGGCGAGATCGCGGCCGAAGTCGAACTCTGTGGCCTGATGCTGCGCCACGAACCCCGCGCCGGCCTGCAACCGGGCGAGGTCTCCGGCCACCTGCATCCGGCCGCCCGGGTGAAGGCCACCCGCGGCAGCGTGCGTCGCCGCTGCTTCGTCACCGACGCCGAGCGGATGGTCCTGCCGGCCTTCGGCGCCTATGCCGGCGGCCTTAATGTCCGCGACGCAGCCTTCGCCGGCCTCTTCGCCCGCCCGCCGCTGGCCGGCGCGCTGGGGTTCGACCGGGTGCACGCCGTGGGCTGGCGCTCGTTGGTCGGGGATTGAACCGGCCTCAGGCGTGGCCGGTCTTCAGCGCCTGGTCGAGGCAGACGGCCAGCGAGATGCAGGCCGCCGCGGTGAGCGCGGTGGAGAGCCTGGGATAGCGCGCGGGCGTGTCGGGGGTCTGGTGGTCGAACAGCCACTGCACCAGGAAGGCCGCGATACAGCCGCCGATGATCCAGCCGTCGGGGACGCGATGGCGAAGCGCGATGACCATCCAGGCCGCCACCGGTGAGAGGATCGAGATGAGCAGGCGCTCGCCGCGCGGCTTCGGCCGGGCGCTTTCCAGGCCCCAGCGGGCGCCGCCGAGGAAGGCCAAAATCACCCCTGACCAGCTCAGGACCACGGTGAGGGCCGGGCGGGCCACGTCCGGGGCGCCCCAGCCATAGATCCCGGCGGCGATGGGAAACGGCGCGAGCGCGCAGAGCGCGATGATCCACAGCCCAGGCGGGATGGCGTCGTAGCGGGCGGAGACCTGCGGCTCGTCGGTCACCATTCAGTCTCTCCGAAACGCTGAAGAGGCCGCCCAACCGGCCGCCAACGCGAAGGCCATCGACGCAAGACCGTAGGACCATGGCCTGCGATGCGCCCAAAGGTAAAGCCCACGCTCGACCCCGACCTTCTCCACGGTGAGCGAGCGGTCCTTCTCGGAAACCGGCTGGCCGTTCTGGAACAGCAGGATGCGGGCCTCGTAGCGGCCGATCGGCGCCTCCGCCGGCAAGGCGATCTCGGCGCGGAACAGGCCCTTGTCGACGAAGCGCACCCCGTGCTCGTCCACGTCATAGAGGTGATCGGCCTCCTTCAGGCGGACCACGGCGTTGCGCCAGTCGAGATAGTCAGCGCCCAGGCGGCTCACCACCACGTCGCGGACGCCATAGCGGGTCTCCGTCCGCTGCTCGTCCGGGGCGTTGATCGCCAGGTGGTCGACGCCCGCCTCCAGGCGGCGCAGCACGCCGAAGCGGGCGATGTCGTCCAACGGCCGGGTCGAGGCCGCGATGTAGAAGCCGGGCGCGCCCTGGAAGACCACCGGCCGGCTGTTGACCCAGACGCCGGCGACCCGGCTCTTGCGGGCGATGCGGACCGGCTGGTCGGGGCCGCGGACAATGACCACCACGTCGCTGGGGCGCGACAGCGGATCGAAGACGGCGCCGTAGAGCACGATGCGGTCGCCGCGGAAGTCGGAGTTCACCCGCACCTTGGTCTCGGTCAGGGCCGCCGAGACGGCCGGCGCGCCGGCATGGGGAGCGGCGGGCGGCGGTGGGAATGCGATCATCCGCCGCTTCCGGACATCAGGACGAAGGCTTCCTTCGGCGTAAAGAAGAGCCCGAGGCCCATGCGCAGGCCGACGCAGAGAACGATCAGCGCCAGAAGCGCCCGCAGCTCCTCGGCGCGGAACCGCGCCGACGCCCGCGCGCCGAGCTGAGCGCCGATGACGCCCCCCGCCAGCAGCAGGGTCGCCAGAAGGATGTCGACGGTCTGGTTGCGCCCGGCCTGCAGGACCCCGGTGAGCGCGGTGGTGATGATGATCTGGAAGAGGCTGGTGCCCACCACCACGCCGGCGGGCATGCGCAGCACATAGACCATGGCCGGCACCAGGACGAAGCCGCCGCCGACCCCCATGATCGCCGACAGCACGCCCACGAACGCGCCCAGAGCGACCGGCGGGATGACGCTGATGTAGAGCCGCGAGCGCGGGAAGCGCATCTTCAGCGGCAGGCCGTAGAGCCAGGGCGGCCGCCGCTCGCGCGGCGGGGGCGCCGGCGCGTTGCGGCGGCGCCGCAGGATGGCCCCGACGGACTCCCAGAACATCAGCCCGCCGATGATCCCTAAGAACACCAGGTAGGAGAGCGCCACTACCAGGTCGGCCTGGCCCAGGAGCCGCAGCCAGCGGAAGATCTCCACGCCCACCACCGCGCCGACCACGCCGCCGCCGGCGAGCACCCCGCCCATGCGGAAGTCGACCGAGCGCTTGCGGCTGTAGGAGATGACGCTGGACATCGACGAGGCCGCCACGTGGTTCGACATGCTGGCGACGGCCACGGCGGGGGGAATGCCCAGGAACACCAGCACCGGCGTCATCAGGAAGCCGCCGCCGATCCCGAACATCCCGGAGATGAAACCCACCAGCGCGCCCAGCGCCACCAGGAGCGGCGCGTTCACCGACACCTCGGCGATCGGCAGGTAGAGGTCCAACGGCAGCGCCTCGCCTAAGAGCGGCCGGCCCGGCCCTCGATCAACGCGAGAAGACGGAGAGCCGGGAAACGGTGACCGGGTCCAGCGTCCCGGTGGCCGCGAGGCCTTGATCGCGCTGATAGGCGGTGACCGCAAGCTTCAGGTCGCGGGAGACCGCCCCGTCCGGACGGCCCTTGTAGTATCCCAGCCGGCCGAGAATCTTCTGCGCCGCAACCACCGAGGGGCCGTAGGTCGCGGTGGCAGCCCCCGGGGCGACGCCCGCGGGCTGGAAGGCCTTGGCCTGGCCCTCGGCCAGGGCCAGTTGCCCCGCCGTCAGTTTGCTCTCCAGATCGATGGCGCTCGCCCGGGCCTCGCCGTCCCCGGCGTTGGCGGCGATGGTGAACCACCGGTAGGCCTCGGCCAGGTCGCGCGGCACGCCGGATCCCGACTGGTAGAGCAGGCCCAGGTTGTACTGGGAGTCGACCACCCCGCGCTGCGCCGCCTTCTTGAACCACTGGGCCGCGGCCGCCGCGTCCTGCGGCCCGCCCTCGCCCCGGAAATAGTAGAGGGCCAGATTATGCATGGCGGTCGGGTCGCCGGCCTCGGCGGCCCGGGCCGTCCAGCGGCGCGCCTCGGCGAGGTTCTGGGTCACGCCGCCCTGCCCGACCTCGTAAAGGTGGGCCAGGAACATCTGGGCCGGCGCATGGCCGCCGTCGGCGATCACCTTCAGCTGGGCGAGCGCGCCGGGCTGCTTCTGCTCCACCGCCGCGGCCACCTTGACGTAGTCGGCGCTCACCGCGTCCGCGACGGGAGCGGGCGGCGCGGCGGGCGCGGGCGACAGGGCCGGCGTCTCGATCGTCGCCGGCGGCGGGCCGGCCGGTTCGGGAGACAGGGCGACGGCGGCGCGGGGACTGGCCTCATAGGGCAGGTCGGCATGGTTCGGCGCGCCGGGGCCTTCCATCAGCACCACGCCCGCGGCGCCGACGCTGAGGAACGCCGCCCCGCCGGCCACCATCAGGGCGGTCTGCCAGGTGGACACCGGGCGGCTGGGCTTCAGGGCTCCGAAGATGCCCCCGCCGCGCAGGGAGCGCGGGCGCCGGTCGCCGGCATGGATGGTCTTGGGCCGGGGCGCGGCGGCCGCGGCGCGGGCGGCGGCGCGCGCCTGCTCGATCACCTCGCGGGTGGAGAGCGCGGTCACGTCCGGTCGGATGGGCGGGGCGTCCAGGTCAAAGCGCGCGTCCTGGTCGTCCGTCTCCGGGATCGGCGCGAACTCGGCGGCTTCCAGGTCACGGGCGGGCGCGAAGGCGTCGACGTGGGCGAAGTCTTCCTCGCTGAAGCTCGGGTGACTGGGGTCCAGCGCCGGTTGGCTCTCGGGCTCGGCGCGGGAGAACAGCTCGGCGCCGAACACCAGGGGCGCGGCCGGCAGCGCGCCCTCGGCGGGTTCGGCGGCCATCGGTGCGGGGGGCGCAACCGGTTCCAGGGACTGCGGCGCGTCGGCCGGCCCGTCCGCCAGCCGGGCCTGGGCGCCTTCCAGCAGGCGGGCGGTGCGCTCCTCGCTCTGGCGGATGCGTTCGGCCAGGTCGCTGGCGGCGCGCTCGTGGCGCTGCTCGATGCGCTCGGTGACCTTGGCCACCTGCTCGCCGACGTCGTCGATCGCCTGGGCGGCGCGGCGCTCCGACTGGATGATCCGGTCGGTGAGCCGCTCGGTGATCTTGCCGATCTCGGCTCCCAGCCGCTCCAGCGCTTCGGCGTGCAGTTGGTCAGTGCGGCCGAGCCGGCTCTCCACCGCCCCGGCGATGCGGGCGATCTCGCCGCCCACCTGCTCGATGGCCTCGGCGCTGCGCTGCTCAGCGCTCTGCACCCGGCGGTTCAAGGTCTCGGCCATGGTCAGGACTTCGCGGCCCATGGCCTCGATGGCGCGGGCCGAGCGCTGTTCGACGGCCGCCATCTGCTCGGCCATGCGGCCCAGCCGCGCCTCGACCTGGTCGGCCCCGGAGGCCGCGAGGCGCCGGTCAAGCTCCGCGCGGACCTCGTCCACCCGCCGGTCCAGCCGCCCGGTCGCCTGGGCGAGACGGCCGTCCGCCTGTTCGGCGCCGGAAGCCATCAACCGGTCGGCGATTTCCTTGCGGGCCTCGTCGACCCGGCGTCCGAGCTGGTCGGCGAGCGCCTCCAGCCGGGTGTCCAGGTCGCCACGCACGCTGGTGTCGGCGGCGTACATCCGCTGGTCCAGCTGGATCAGGCTTTCGCGCAGGCTATCCAGAGCCTCGCCGGTGCGGGCCTCGGCGTCGGCCAGCCGCTGCGCCAGGCTGGAGACGATCTCCTCGATCACCGCCGCCGGGTCGCGGCCTTCGACCTGGCCCAGCCGCTCCTCCACGCGGGCCAGGGCCGCGCGGGTCTGCGCATGGCCATCGGCGGCCTCGCCGGCCACCCGGGTGATGGAGGCCTCGATCGCCTTGATGGCTTCGGCCGAGCGCGGTCCGGAGAGCTCGGCCTCCACCCAGCGCATTCGGTCGGAGGCTGTTGCCTGTTCGGCCGCGAGTTGCTCGGCGGCGGCGTCGAAGCGCGCCGCCACGGCCATATGCTCGCGTTCGGCCGTCTCGATGCGGGCCACCGCGTGGCGGACGGAATGCTCGACGCCGGAGATGGCCAGGCCCGTGCGGGTCTCCGACGCCTCGATGCGATCGGTCAGCCGGTCGAGCGCGAAGGCGATCCTTCCCAATTCGTCTGATCTGGCGCCGGTGGCTGCAGCGGGCATGAACGAATTCGCAGGCTCGGCCGCGAGCCGGACGGGACGCGCGGTGAAATGATCCTCGGAGGTGATCTCCTCGGGCATGTCATCTTCTAGGATAATCCGGTTAAGCCATTCCCCAAGAGTCATGCCGGAACGCCGGGCAAGCTCCTTGGCGACCTCGCGGGCCTTGGGATCGATCCCCTTGACGCTCCAGGGCGCCGCCGCCGTCATCGAATCGCCCTCCTGAACCCCGACGACGCTACCACCGTGGATTGGGGTGTAAACGAAAGCCTAACGCTAGATGTGGTGGCTGAGGGGCCTTGTCTGTGGACGGATCGGCGCGCCGGCCGCGGCCGGCTTCCGTTCGCGGGGCCGTCCTGCGATACGGCGTCGCACATGGACATGACCCTGACGCTCGGCCTGACCGGGGGCCTGCTGGCGCTGGCCGTCTTCGCCGGCTGGCGCGGCGCGCAGCCGCCCAACCCACACAAGGGCCCGCGCCTCGTGCCCTGGCGCTTCATCATGCTGGCGGCGGCCGCATGCCTGGTCCCGCTGCTGGGTCATCTCGTCCAGATGCTGAGGCTGACCGGAGCCGGTCCCTAGGAGGCCGGCTTGGACGGCGTATCGCCGTCGCCGACGCCCGGCGGAGCGGTGAGTTCGTCGATCGCCGCCAGCACGGATTGCGGGTCCGCCGGTTTGGCCATGGCGGCCGATTCGGCGTCCTCGCGGTTAGGCACATCAGGGTGGTCGCGGCGCAGCTCTTCCAGGAGGGCGATGATCTTGGCGTTCTTGCGGTCGGCGAGAATGGCCAGCTCCAGGGTCAGCTGCGCGCGGCGTTCCGAGAGCTTGTCCTGCCGCCGCTGGGCGACCAGGATCAGCATGGCCACCGCCAGCGCCGCGACGGTGGCCACGAGCTCGAGCCAGGTGAACAGGCGGTCCTCGACGTGGCCCCCGGTCTTTAGGGCGGCCAGGACGATCCAGGTCGCGATGCCTGCGACGACCAGGGCGGCGACGATGGGCTGCCCCAATTGTTCCACGACCGCGTCCATGGTCCGCTGCAGCGGCGTGGCGCTGCGATAGTGGTCGTGGTGGAAGGTCGCGATGGCTTCGATGGATTCGGTCACGTGGTCGGCGAGCGCCGCGTCGGCCTGAGGTTCGCCGCCGGCCAGCCTCATCCCGGGGATCGACGCGCCGCCGCGCGCTTCGCGGGCCGGGCCTTCGCCGCCGCCGCCGCGCTGGCGGCCTGCCGGGCCTTGCGCTCCGCGGCCGCCTTCTTCAGCAGGCGTGCGCTGTTGTGCGACATGCGCGTACATTTCTCATGCAGGGCGTCGAGTTCGCTGTCGGTGAGCTTCTCGATGCCCATGAACTCGTCCTGCGCATCGGAGGCGCGGATCAGTTCGTCCAGCTTGGTCTGGATCGCCGCGCCGTCGCGGTTCTGGGTGTTCTGGATCAGGAACACCATCAGGAAGGTGACGATGGTGGTGCCGGTGTTGATCACCAGCTGCCAGGTTTCCGAATACTTGAACATCGGCCCGGTGGCCGCCCAGACCAGCACCAAGGCCACGCAGATCAGGAAGGCCAGTGGGCTGCCGGTGAGCCGCGCCGTTGCGTTGGAGAATTTCGCGAAGATCCGTTCCATGCCGCCGTTCCCGCGCCCTCTGCGCCGGATACAAACGCGACGGTCGAGGTTCGGATGCCTGCCGCGGCGCCCCGCCTAGCGGCCCAGCGGCCAGAAGAAGGCGATAAGTAGGGTTCCGGCCACCAGGACCGCGATGCTGAGCGGGGCTCCGAGCCGGGGATAGTCCGAGAAGCGGTAGCCGCCCGGCGCCATCACCAGGGTGTTGCACTGGTGGCCGATCGGGGTGAGGAAGTCGCTGGCCGCACCCACCGCCACCGCCATCAGGAAGGCGTCCGGGCTCAAGCCCAGCCGGTGGGCCAGGCTGGCCGCGATCGGTCCGAACACCAGGACGGTCGGCGCATTGTGCATGAACGGCGCGCTGATCATCGCCAGCAGCATGATCGAGGCCAGGGAGACCATCGGCGGCGCGGCGCCCAGGGCGTAGGAGAGCCACCGGGCCACGAGGTCGGCCCCGCCGGTGGCGTGGATCGCTTCGCCCACTGGGATCAGGGCGCCGATCAGCACCAGCACCGGCCCGTCGAGCGAGGCATAGGCCTCGCGCATCCGCAGGCCTCCGAAGGCCACCATGGCCACGGCGGCGGCGAAGAAGGCGATGGCCACCGGCGCCAGGTGGAAGGCGATCGCCAGCATGGCCGCGGCCAGGATGAACAGCGGCGCCAGCACCCGCCGGATGCCGCCGAGCCGCACCTCACGCTCGGCCAGCGGCAGCAGGCCGAGCGTCTTCAGCGCGCCTGGCAGCGTCCGCTCCCCGCCCTGCAGCAGCACGATGTCTCCGACCCGGAAGCGCACGCTGCGCAGGGTCTGGCTCAGGCGATAGCCGCTGCGGCTGACCGCCAGCAGGTTGACGCCGTGCGCGGCGTGCAAGGTGAGCCGCCGGGCCGTCTCGCCCACCAGGGGGGAGCCGTCGGCGACCACGGTCTCGACGACGCGGATCTCCTCGGTGGGCTCCTCGGTGGCCACAGGCCGGTCCGAGCGCGTGAGCTTCAGCTTGGCGCGCGCGATCAGGTCATCCAGGGCGTGCTGTTCGCCCTCCAGGAGCAGGCGGTCGCCCGGACGGATGTGCAGGTTGGCGTGCGGGGCCGCCCGCCGCTTGCCGGCGCGCAGCAGGGCGACCACGGCGACGTCGCCGTGCGCCATGGCCTTGAGGTCGCCGACGCGCGGCTTGTCGCTCGTCCATCCGGCCGGCGCCTCGACCTCGGTGACATAGGCGTTTCCGGCCAGGGCGGCGTCCATGGATTCCGCCGGCGAACGGCCGGTCGGCAGCAGCCGATAGGCGAACGCCAGGAAGACCACGCCCAACGCCGTCAGGCCGAGGCCCACCGGGGCGAAGTCGTACATGCCGAAGGGCTTGCCGACGAGGTCGGTCCGCACCTGGCTGACGATGATGTTGGGCGAGG